>Ga0187855_10000336_pt1 | contig 42319 bp, 39 predicted proteins | sample June2016WEW_8_10_2_FD_132969 | JGI IMG/M metagenome (GOLD analysis project Ga0187855, IMG submission 132969) | Peatland microbial communities from SPRUCE experiment site at the Marcell Experimental Forest, Minnesota, USA - June2016WEW_8_10 | ecosystem: Environmental > Terrestrial > Soil >... | reverse complement strand
TAAGTTAAGTTAAAAAAAAATAGATGGGTGTGTGTGGGGGGGTTTTTTTTGTTGTCGCGGTCGTGTTTGGGTGGTGTTTGTTTTCTCCCCCCCCCCCCCCCCCCCCCCCAATTTGCGCTAAAATATTCAAAAATAAGTACTTAACTTCAAAATATTCAAAAATAAGGACTTAGCTGCCGTCGATGCTGTTTTTGGCTGAATTCTGGGCCGAGCCACCGAAGGGGTGTCATTTTTGTTGTCAAAGAGCGTCGATGATGGCCCTTGATCGTGCGCATCAAAGTCCGCCTTTGGAGACGGAGATAGTTTTGCCGTGACCAATCGGATTTCATTTTCGGGCATGGCGAGTGGGATGTCTAGGACGGCGATCACAGGCCGAATGTGATGAAAGATGTGGAACTGCGCAGACGGCGTTTGAGTAGGTCTCGGCTTCGCCGACTACGTTACTATAGGCCTAGCGGGGTGAGCATGACGCAAATGACGGCGGAAGTTTGCAAGTTGTTGGAGCAGGCGTTGTCGCTCTCGGTTGAGGAACAGGAAGCGTTGGCGGAATCGCTGATTTCCAACCTCGGGGGCAAGGTCGACGAGGGCGTTCAACAGGCTTGGGAAGCGGAGATCGGGAAGCGACTGGCGGAGTTGGACTCGGGCAAAGTGAAGACCGTTCCATGGTCGGAAGTTCGCAAGCGCAATTTGGCAAAACTGCCCGATGCGCACTGATTCGGCGGAGTTTCACGAGGAAGCCACTGCCGAATATGACGCGGCGTTTGACTGGTATCTGGAGCAGAGCCCGGATGCCGCCCTCAAGTTTGACGCTGAAGTGGATCGGGCACTGGCGCACATCCTGCAAGCTCCTCAACGATGGACAGCCGGCCCGCATTCCACGCGCAGGTTTTTGCTCAGGCAATTCCCTTTTATCGTGATTTACCGGCAACTCGCGTCTGCGCACATTCAGATCGTGGCAGTGGCCCATACCAGCCGAAGACCTGGATACTGGATGGGCCGCATATAGCCCGCTGGATTTCGAGATTAACAGGACAGAATCAAGGTCAACGACACCCACCCTAACGTCGAAAGGCACGACGTTAGGATGGGGCAGCCGACCCTTATAAGAAACGAACAGCCTGAATGCGGAGGGAAAAACAATGGCTCACCCGGATGGAGGACAAGGGAACAGATTCCCAACACGGTACACCTTTGAGCAAGCCTATGCGCTCATTGGAAGTGGTTTACATTTCCGTTCCACCACAAATGAAAACATAAATGCGACGCGTGGAATGGCAGGCAATCCGGATACGCGTTCATCGTCGGTTCGATGGAGCGCCACGAATTTCGCTTTGCCCAGATCCTCGGATGGATTCGTCAGCACATCAAACCCGTCGTTTAGCAGTAGGGAAACCAGAGTTCGGAATGCTCACAGCTTTTCGCGGACAGGAGTGTCCGCGCTACACTTGGCGCTCCGGGCAAATTGCCGCCCTATTGCAAGCCCAGCTCGCCATCGTACTGTCGGATCACCCGGTAGCACTCGCAGGCGGAGTGTTCAAGCTTCTTGCGGTTTACGATCTTCACTGCGCCACGGGTGTATTCGATCAGCTTCTTTTTTTGCAAAATGCCGGCTGCCAAGCTCACGCTCGGCCGATCTGTCCCGAGCATGGTCGCGAGAAAATCATGAGTGATGCGCAGCGACCCTGAATCCACCCGATCCTGAGTCATCAGCAACCAGCGCGCCAGCCGCTGCTCAATACCGTGCAGGCGATTGCACGCGGCGGTTTGTGCAATCTGCATGCCCCGAACTACCGCATAGCGGGCTAACATCAATTGCAGTTGGGGAGCGGATTCCAAAGTGTTGCGCAATGCGCCGACCTCGACCCGAAACCCATCCCCCGTGATTTGCACCACCGCCCGCAGCGGACCCCGGACCAGGCCAACCGCCGCCGGAGTGCCGGTAAACCCCTCCTTGCCAACGATGCCAGCTTCGGCGGTTTTTCCATCTTTCATCACGACTACAAGCGAAATCAAACCTCGATTCGGGAAATACGCAAATTCCAGTTTTCCACCCGGCTCGTGCAGGACGAGATGGTTGGGCAGGCTGACGTATTCGAGATGAGGACGAAGTGCGCTGTAGTCGTTATCGGAGATCGATAGAAGTATTATGTTGCTGACGGGCCTCCCTGCGGCATTCGTGCGCTCCCGGGACTGCGCAAGTCGGAGGTTCTTGTTCGCCACCATCGGAACTGAAAAGCCTTTCGGACGCAGGGGTTGAACTCACCCGTCATCGTGTGCGAACAAGAAACTCTTTGGATCCGCACTGTCGGCGAGATTATACAGATCCAAGCACGACGCTTCTGTCGGGCATCCTACATAGCCTCGCTGCGATCAGCGGGCATCGCGGCCCACGAACAAAACTCCTCCCCCTGTATGTAGGATGTCCTACAGACCATCCAAATTGGCGCATGTAAACTTTTCCCATTCTTCTATTTATGCATCTTCCGTTGCGCCGAAAAGTTGCTGTTGCCATCGGACACGCCGCCGCGAAAGAAGACGACATGGCGAACCAATACGTCCCGTTCCTTGAAGGTAAGTGGTTACCGGGCGTGAGGCCGGACGGCGATGTGGCGCTGCGACAGAGGCGGCCATGAGCCGGGAACTGGTATGGATTGAGCAAGAGCACTTTGGAGGTTTCGGCTGTTCCGCATGTGGATGGCGCTTCAAACCTTCCGGTGTGGCCGCCGGTACGTCTTTCGATGAGATGATGCGCAAATTCGAGTTGCAGCGCGACAAAGAATTCAAATCCCACGTTTGCGCCGATCACTCCAAAAAGAGCAGCTAGTACCAGCCCGAGCGCTGATTACGCCCGAATTGCGGATTTGTCGAAAACCGACGCGACAAATGCTTCGTCCGCGTTCCCTGTCCTTTCTCAGAGTAAAATAAACGGGTGCCCCTATGAATGATTCCTCGATGTCCCGCCCGCTCTACGAAGTGGATCCCGAAATTTCCAACGCCATCGACAACGAAGCCCGCCGCCAGCACGAAGGCCTCGAACTGATCGCCTCCGAAAACTTCGTTAGCGAAGCCGTGCTCGAAGCCGCTGGTTCCGTCTTCACCAACAAGTATGCGGAGGGGTATCCCGGCAAGCGGTATTACGGCGGATGCGAATTCACCGACGTAGTCGAAACGATCGCCCGCGAGCGGGCTAAGAGACTCTTCGGCGCCGAGAACGCGAACGTCCAGCCGCACTCCGGATCGCAGGCCAATCAAGCCGCTTACGCTGCCATCCTACAGCCCGGCGACACGATTCTCGGACTGAATCTCGCTCACGGCGGGCACCTCACCCACGGACATCCTCTGAATTTTTCGGGCAAGACCTACAAGATCGTTCCCTATGGCGTGACCAAGGAAACGGAGACCATCGACTATGACGAACTGGAACGGCTAGCCACGGCGGAGCACCCAAAACTGATCATCGGTGGCGGCAGTGCCTATCCGCGCATCATCGACTTCGCCCGCATGCGCCAGATCGCCGACAAGGTCGGCGCATTCTATCTAGTCGATATGGCGCACTTCTCAGGTCTGGTCGCCGGAGGAGCGCATCCATCGCCCGTTCCGCACGCGCACATCGTGACTTCAACCACGCATAAGACGCTGCGTGGCCCGCGCTCGGGCATGATTTTAAGCAAACAGGAATTTGCCGCGGCAATCGATAAGACGGTTTTCCCCGGCATGCAAGGCGGTCCGCTCGTCCACATCATCGCCGCCAAGGCCGTGTGCTTCCTCGAAGCGTCGCAGCCCAGCTTCCGCGATTACGCGCGGCAGGTCGTGGCCAACGCAAAGGTGATGGCCGAAACGCTCGCCGCCGACGGCTATCGCATCGTCTCCGGCGGAACCGACACGCACCTCATGCTGGTCGATGTTTTCGCCAAAGGCATGTTCGGGAGCGAAGCCGAGAAAGCTCTCGGCGAAGCCGGAATCACGGTCAACAAGAATGCGATCCCGTTCGATACGAATCCGCCAATGAAGCCAAGCGGCGTTCGCATCGGCACTCCCGCGGTAACCACGCGCGGCATGAAGGAAGCGGAGATGAAGCAGATCGCGCACTGGATCTCGGAGGCGCTCGATCATCGGACCGACGCCATAGTGCTGGCGAAGATCCGCAAGCAGGTGCTGGGGATGGCGGAGCAGTTCCCGCTGTACGCCGAGCGGCGGGCCAAGGCGCAGGCCGAGGCCAGAGTCTAACGCTCTCATGCACTCCTGCAGTTCACTCTGAGTGACCGGAGAATGACAAAGTTTTGTTATGGCCGTGATTTCACTGTGTCCCGCCGCGTCGGTGTGGTTAAATTCACTCTGTGAAAGTAGCCATCGACGTCCGTCGCATGACGGAATTCGGGATTGGCACCTACATCCGGAATGTGGTGCGCACCCTCGCGCGCCTGGATCACGACAGCAATTATTTCCTCATCGGATCGCCGGACAAGGTCGCGGAATTTGGCGCCCTGCCGCCGAACTTTCACCTGGAAACGCTGGCCGGACGCGATGACACGCTCAGAGGCAATCTCGATTTCCGCGCCATCGTGCGCCGTTTGCAATGCGACGTGGTTCACATCCCGCATCTGTTCTGGATTCCACGCGGACTGAACTGCCCCTATATTGTGACCGTGCACGATCTGTTGGAGCACATGTATGGATCGCGCAACACCTCCGGTCTGCGGCGCAGCGTGCACTTTTATCTGACGCGGCGCGTGTTGCGCAAGGCAGCGCGCGTGCTCGCGGTTTCGCAGTTCACCAAAAACGAAATCGAAAAGCTGCTCGCTATTCCCGACCGGCGCATCGAGGTGGTGTACAACGCAATCGACGAGCGTTTTCTGCACGGCCACGCCACCAACGCGGACCACGCCCTCATCGCCGAGCGCTACCAGGTGAACCATCCCTTCCTTTTGTATGCGGGCGCGATCCGGCCGCACAAGAATGTGGTGCGTATCATCGAAGCGTTTTCGGCCCTGAAGAACGAACTGCGAAAAGAAGGGCAATTCCCGGATCTGAAGCTCATCATCATCGGCGACGATCTTTCGAGCCATCCGCGCCTGCGTCGCACGGTGGTGCGCGGAGGAGTGCAGCACGATGTCCGTTTTCTCGGATTCGTGCCCATCGAAGTGCTGCGTATTTTCTACGATGTCGCCAAGGTTTTTGTGTTTCCGTCGCTCTACGAGGGATTCGGATTGCCTCCGCTCGAAGCCATGGCCCATGGAACCCCCGTCGTCACCTCGAACACGTCGAGCTTGCCGGAAGTGGCGGGCAACGCGGCGTTGCTGGTGAACCCGGAGAACGTATTTGAGATTCAGCGCGGATTGCAGCGCGTGCTGCTCGATCCGGCGCTGCGCGCGCAGATGAAACAACGCGGCTATGAGCAGGCGCAGCGTTTTTCCTGGACCACTTCCGTATCGAGAATCCTAGAGATCTACCGCGAAGTAGCCGATGACCGTGTTTCCCGCGGAGTCGCGGCGGACTGAAGTTGTGTGGCGGCGGGGCTTGGCCCTGCCGGGACCGCTCAGAGCTCCGTCCCCGTACTCCCGTATAATGAGAAATTCCGCGATGAATGCCGGCGCTGTGCCCAATCCCGAACGTACGACAATTAAGAGAACAACATCCCCGATAACGATGGCACCGAACCGGCTGCTCGCGGATTGGCGGATTTGCTTGCTGCTGTTGCTTGGCCTGTGGGCAGTCATCTATATGACCGGACTCGCGCGTCCGGCCCTGCTCGACGATGCCGACACCGTGCATGCCGAAGCGGCCAAGGAAATGCTCCAGCGCCACGACTGGGTGACGCTCTACGTCAACGGCATCCGCTATTTGGAAAAAGCTCCGCTGATGTATTGGGGCGTGGCAACGAGTTACACGCTGTTCGGAATCAGCGAATGGAGCACGCGCCTTCCGCTCATGCTTGGCGTGCTGGCGATGATTCTCGCCACGTATGGGCTGGGACGCTGGACGTTCGGCAGCGAAGGCGGATTCGATTCCGCCCTGGTGTTGGCGACCGCTCTTGGCCCGTTTCTTTTTACGCGATTTCTGATTCCAGACGTTCCCGTCGGCCTTTGGCTGACTCTGACGTTCTGGCTTTTTTTGGTATCGCTGGAGCAAACGAAACCCGCGCGCTGGACTTGTTGGGGACTCGCAGCCGTCTGCGCTCTCAACGTCCTCACCAAAGGCCTGATCGGACTGGTCTTTCCGGCAGGAGCGATCGGACTTTATTTGCTGCTGACGGGAAATCTGCGGCTTTTGTTCAAGCTGCGCCTGTTTTCGAGCTCGCTCGTATTTTTGGCAATCGCCGCGCCATGGCATATTCTGGCCGCACTGCGCAATCCCCCGCAGGGGAACGTTCGGGGATTTCTCTGGTTCTACTTCGTCAATGAGCACATCCTGCGTTTCCTGAATAGACGTGTTCCACGCGACTACGACACGGTTCCGCTGCTGCTGTTCTGGGTGTTGCTGGTTCTGTGGCTGATTCCGTGGACCGTGTTTCTTCCGCAATCGCTGCAGGAAGTGCCGCGGCGCTGGCGCGAATTTCGCTCGCAGATGACGCGCCGCCAGCGTGCCTATCTATTATTTTTCCTATGGAACGTGGTGATCGTAGGGTTCTTCAGCCTCTCCACGCGGCAGGAGTACTACACGATTCCCGCGATTCCAGGCATGGCGCTGCTGGTCGGCGGATGGCTGCAACGGGAACGTGCGTCCGACGCGGATAGCCGCGAACGGCGCAACGGACGGATTTCGTCGGCAATCCTTCTGGCTGTTGGCGCCATCATCGCCGTGGCTGGCTTCGCCCTTCTGTTTTTTTCGAAGGCGCCGGCTCCGGGTACCGACCTGTCGGATCTGCTGCGGAAAAATCCGCAAGACTACGCGCTCTCGTTCGGCCATTTTCTGGATTTGACGCCGCAGGCGATGGGCGCATTTCGCGTTCCGCTGTTCGGCTTTTCACTCGCCTTTTTGCTAGGCACGCTTGTCAACTTTATTCTCCGCCGGCGCAATCGGGCGGGAGCGGGCAACGTTGCGCTGGCTGCAATGATGGTCGTTGTGCTGGCATGTGTGCGGATTGCGTTCGGCATCTTCTCACCGATCATTTCGTCGAAGGATCTGGCGTTGGCGATTCGCGAGCAATACCAGCCAGGCGACCAAATCGTTGTGGGCGGATTGTATGAAAACGCGTCCACGCTGAATTTTTATTCCGGGCTGCCGTTGCACAGCCTGCACGCGCGTGGCGGAAACATGTGGTACGGCACGCAATTTCCCGGAGCGCCGCGGGTTTGGGAAACACAGGCATCGTTCGCCGAAATGTGGACCGGCCCGCAACGCGTTTTCTTCTGGACCGATCAGGAGGACCCGGCGGCGTTGCACGGATTGACAAGCTACGTCTTCGCGCGCCGCGGGGGAAAGACAATTTTTTCCAACCAGCCTAAGGCTCCGGCCCAGCGATCGTCACTTCACGGCAATTAGCCGTCCGTCTTTCAGTTCGAACACATCGCCGCGCCAGTGGATACGGCTGCCCATAAAACTCGCTGCCCAGACGATTGGCGCAATCAAGTCTCGCAGTGGCAGCAGAACAAGGTCGCGGAAGAATTGCGGGTCGCCGAGCACGAGCGCCGCGGCCGTGAATGCGACCGCTAGTCGGGCGAAGAACGTCAGCGCCAGCAGTATCCACGCCCACACCGCACCCTGAGCGGACAGCAGCGTCGCGCACGCCCAAGGCAAGCCAAACGTGAAGACTAGTCCTGCGTATCCCCAGCGCCGGGCGGCGCGAATGGTCCGCGACCAGCGCACTTGATGGCGGAAAAACTCACGCATCGAGTAAGCGGGCAGAAAGGTGCTGACGATGGAGGCGCTGAGTTCAACTCGCTTTCCGGCGGCGGCGATGCGGCGGCCGAGTTCATAGTCGTCGGCCAGATAGTCCAGCAGCGCTTCGAAACCGCCGATGGCTTCGAGGTCGCGGCGGCGGAACGCCAGCGTGGAACCCAGCCCGAAGCGCAATCCCTTTTCCAGAAACCTCGCGCTCAGAACGCCCGGCACAAAGTCAGTGCTAATGCCCAAGGCTTCGAGGCGCGAGCCCAGAGTCGGGCCGGCGATACCGCGGTAAAGACTAGTCACCAGTCCGACGGAAGCGTCCGCGAGCGGCGCGACTACTTGGCGCAAATAATCCGGAGGAACCCGGATATCGCTGTCGTTCACCAGCAAGAGTTCGTGGCGCGCTGCCGGCAGCATCTGCGCCAGATTGCTGACTTTGATATTCGTTCCCAGAATGCGCTCGCAAACAATCAGTTCAATCGCAAGCGCGGGATATTTCGCTTGCAGCTTGCCCACCACATCGACGGCAGGATCGGCGGCATCGCTGACCCCGAAGATCAATTGAAATTGCGGGTAGTCCTGTTCGCAATGGCTGCAAAAACTCTCCCAAGCCTCGGGATCGAGACCTTTCAGCGGCTTGAGAATCGAAACGGGCGGAAGTTGGCTTTCCAGCGGCGGAACCTGGCTCCGCCAGTTGCGAGCGTACCGAAGAAAACTGGCCGCCGAGAGCACGGAGAGAAAGTAAAAACCAAGACTGCAGACCGTCCCAATCGCGGCCACGGCTTCGAGCACAGCTCTCGTGGTGAGTGGCGGCATCAATCCATATTACTCATAGCGATGTGCGCCCTAACAACGTTACTCGTAGCGCAGCGACTCGATCGGGTCGAGGTTGGCTGCTTTCCACGCGGGATAAATGCCAAAGATCAGCCCCTCGGCTGCTGCGGCAAAAAACCCGAAACTGGCCCAGAACACCGACATGGTCGCGGGCAGCGAGTCCCACACCATGCGGATCGCATAAGTGATGATTGCGCCCACGAGAACACCCATGATCCCGCCGATGGCCGTGAGCGTGATCGCTTCGAGCGTGAATTGCAGCAAAATATCGGACTTGCGGGCGCCAATCGCCTTGCGGACGCCGATTTCCCGTGTGCGCTCGGTCACCGACACCAGCATGATGTTCATCACGCCCACCCCACCCACGATCAACGCCACGCTTGAAACGGCAAACATGAATATGAAGACCGCGCCGGTGATCTGGTTCCATACGTCCGACAGGGAATCCTGGGTGAAGACGGAGAAATTGTCCGGCTTGTCCGGAGGCACACGCCGCCGCCGGCGCAGCAGTTCGCGCATTTCATCTTCGGCTTTGGGCATGTCCGCGTGCGATGTTGCCTTGACACTGATGAAGTGCTGCTTAAGTTCGGGATGCATTTTGCGCAGCGTGGCCAGTGGAAAATATACCTTATTGTCGTCCGGATTTTTGCCGCCGCCGAACGCGCTTTTGACCTTCTCTGCGACCCCGATCACTTCAAACAATTGCCCCTCGATATTGATTTCCTTCCCCTGCGGGTCGCTACTACCAAACAGCTCTTCCGCGGTATCCGCACCGACAATGATCACATTCGCCCGCCGGTCGTCGTCGACATCGCTGAACCAGCGTCCCGATCTCATGTTCAGATCGAAGACGTCCTTCGCCGACGCCGTATCGCCTTCCAAAATCGTCTGTTTGGCCTTCCGGTCGCCATATTTAACGACGTAGGTGCCGCTGCCAAACTGTGGCTCAACGTAGCGGACACCGGCGCTGACGGCCTTCACGTGCGGCAGATCCTTCATGGCCTCCGCATCTTCAAACGTCAGCTCTTTGCGGATCCGCAATTCCTCGGTCGGCGGCCCGAAGGTAATCGGCAGGTGGAAGGCAAAAATAATGTTCGACCCCATGCTGCTGATCATGCTGCTGACGTTGTCGTTCAATCCGCGCACGATCGACGAAATGCCGATGACCACGGCGACGCCGATCACGATCCCCAGCACGGTGAGCCCGGAGCGCAGCTTATTCGTGCGGATGGTGGCCAGCGCCATCGTGATGATTTCACCGAATTCGCTTCGACCGAGCATGATATGAAAACCGAATCCCTATGTTTCAAACCGCAGCGCCACGATGGGGTCGAGCGTTGCCGCTCGCCGCGCGGGATACACGCCGAAGAAAACGCCCACGCTGGCGGCGACGATCAGCCCCGCAAACACCGCCCACAGCTTGATCACCGAAGGCATTCCCACCGCGAGCGTCACGCCCTTGGCCACCGCGATTCCGAGCAGCACTCCAACCACGCCGCCCAACAGCGATAAAATCACCGCCTCGATCAGAAATTGCAACAGCACGTCGGATCGCCTTGCGCCCATCGCTTTGCGAATCCCCACTTCCCGCGTGCGTTCCGTCACCGAGACCAGCATGATGTTCATAATTACGATCCCGCCCACAACCATAGAGATGGCCGCAATGCCGATCATGGCCGCAAAAAATGTCCCCGTCAGGTCGGCGAAGATGCTCATCAGGTTGCTGTTATTTTCCATGTCAAAGGAGTCGGCTTTGCCCGGAGAATCGTGCCGCCGCGCGCGCAGAATCACCCGCGCTTCGTCCATGGTCGCGTCCATCGCAGCTCCCTCGCCCGCGGTCTTCGCCGAGATTCGCATATTCATGTCGCGAGTGCCATACTGTTTCATCCACGAGGTCATGGGCAAGAACACATAATTGTCCAGGCTTTGCCCTAGCGTCGAGCCCTTCTTTTTCCCAATCCCGACGATTCGGTACACCCATCCATCCACCCGTATTTCCTTTCCCATGGGATCGACGCCCGGCATCAGGTTGTCCACAATGTCGGAGCCGACTACGGCCACGGGCGCGTCATGTTCCAGATCCGATTCTCCGAACATGCGGCCCGCATCGATATCGATGTCCCGCGTCACCGCAACCGCCGGAGTCATCCCCCACACCATCGTGTCGCTAAGCGACTTCTCGCCGTATTTCACATGGCCAGTGAGTTTGAAGGCGTATGCTCCCACGTACGAGCAGAGCTTGCACCCCTCGCGCACCGCGCGGTAATCGTCCATGTTCAAGTCTTTGCGCTTCATGGCTTCCAGATAGTGATCGATGTTCGTGGTTGCAGGCGAAACCTTGCACATGATGAACGCGTCCGCACCCAGGTTGAGGATCTTCTCCGCCACGTAGCCATTGATACCGTTGACGAACGTGACCACCGCAATCACGGCCGCCACTCCGATGACCACGCCGAGGAGAGTAAGGGCCGAGCGCAGCTTGTTCGCCCACAACGACAGGAACGCGATCTTCATCGCCTCGGTGATATGCATGAGGGCACGTCTCCGGAGTAGGTCTCAGGCTTCGTGACAGAGACCTCGCAACCGGGTGCTTGAATTGGTTATCAGTTTAGCAGCCGGGGCGGCGCCTTTTCAGACTTAGCGCGAGAATTCCACCATTCACAAGGCGAGAGTGTTATGTGGAGAATGGTGGAGCGAAGAAACCGCCTCACAGCCTTCCGGAAGCAAGGCGCATCGAGAGTTTCACCGACACCAGCGTTGCCAGCAGCGCCATCACGGTCCAACTGGCCGCACTCTCCAGGTTCCGGTGCAATCCGAAGCTGGGCGTTAGTACGGACGGCAAGGACATGGAAAACTGCGCGGTCATTGACGCTCGAATCCCCTGCGCGATGGCCACAACTACGGTCACGAAAACGAGTGCCAACACGAATCCCGCAACCACCAGGCCGGGCAGAGCACGCTTCCATGGGAACGCAATTGGCGGCGGTGCCGCAGCTTCGCGCCGAACCGCGTCCATGACGGAGACGGCGAAGCCCGACGAAAGGATTTCCTCTTCGCTGGAGAGAATGCGGTTAATTTCATCATCGTCGTGCCCGGTCAATTGTTGCATTAAGCCTCCTTCAAGTGCGGCAGAGCCAACAGCTGTGGAAGTTTGCTGCGCAAAATTTCCCGCCCGCGAGACAATCTCGCCTTGACCGTACCTTCGGGCAGGCCGAGACTCCGCGCTGCAGTGCTGACGTCCATGTCGTGAAAGTAAAAGAGAGTCAATGCCTCGCGATACTTCGCCGGCAAATTGCAAACCGCGCGCCGCACCGCTAAATCCCGATTCTTGTCGTCGAGACTTCCATCCGAGGCGCGCGCGTCCCAAGGCTCGGCAATGTCCTCGAGCGAAACCGCTTGCGCCGGGATGCGGCGCAGTTCCGAACGATAGAGGTTCGTCGCCAGCGCGAAAAGCCAGGTGGAAAAGACCGCATCCTTGCGCCACTGGCCGAGTGCGCGGTAAGCACGAAGAAAAGCTTCTTGCGCCATCTCCTCGGCGCGGCCGCGATCATGGCAAAAACGGTAGGCCAGATTCACCAGTGGCCCCTGCCATCGGCGGACAATCCCCTCAAAGGCCGCGATCTCGCCAGACAGAACTCTCTCGACATCGGTCTGGTCGTCGTGGGCGCTCACGCTGGACTCTGCCTCAATGGTATGACACGACGCGGTCACGCACGGTTGCATTATTTCAAAAATGGCCCCGCAATAAGAAAATGCAACCGGAAGTGCGGAAGGCCGGTCCTACCCGATGCAAGCGGATAAACCGCCTAGCGGAGGACACATGGAACCCAATATCGGAGATACCCTCGTAGCCGTTTCTGTTTTTCTAGTCCCTATCGTCGGCAGCATAGCGCTGTTCTCGTTCCTGGCGGTGGCCTCGTGGTCGGAGGCGCGCCGCAAAGAGAGAGAAGCCCACTACAAGAGTGAAACCCTGAAGAAAATTGCGGAGAGCTCAGGCGAGGGAGCCCAGGGCGCGCTGGAATTGATGCGTGAGCAGGAAAAGAACTCTGTAAAACGCCGTCTCGAAGGCATGAAAATCGGCGGTTTGGTGACGTCGGCCATCGGCATCGGTGTCATGGTGCTTCTGCGTGGACTTGTACGCGAGGAGCCGGTTTATCTTGTCGGGCTGATTCCGCTGTTGATCGGCGTGGCCCTGCTGCTGTATCCGCTGCTGCTTGCACCGAAACCGCAGGAGTAAGAGCAAAGCTGCCTTCCGGCCAGACTCTCTGCCTGCACTTCTGCGTGCACTATAATGAAGTAGTTGGCAGCCGGACCGGACGGTCGCTGTTGCAAGACACAAGACAGAGGAAAGTCCGAACTCCGCAGAGCAGTGTGCCGGATAACGTCCGGGACGGCCGGTTGAAGCCGGTTGGACGGAAAGTGCCACAGAAAACATACCGCCCGGGCCGCAAGGCTCAGGTAAGGGTGAAAAGGTGCGGTAAGAGCGCACCGCCGCCGCAGTAATGCGGCGGGCAGGGCAAACCCCACACGGAGCAAGACCAAATAGGGAGGGATTCCGGCGCAAGCTGGAAGCGTGCCGGCTCGGCGCGCCACAACCTCCGGGTAGGTCGCTTGAGCCCCGCAGTAATGCGTGGCCCAGAGGAATGACCGTCCCGCAGCATTCATGTTGCGGACAGAATTCGGCTTACAGGTCCGGCTGCCATCAAGTCTTTTGTCAGTTCTTTCCGCACCCTTGGGTCCGATCCTTGATTAGGAACCAGCGATTGGGAACCAGTCTCCGCATGTCCTCAACTGCCGACGACACGCCGATCCGCACCGACCCCGGCCTCTGCCGCGACTGTCAGCATGCGCGGCAGATGGAATCCGATCGCGGTTCGATTTTCATGCTCTGCAAGCTTTCGTTCCAGGATTCGCGCTTCGCAAAGTATCCGCGCCTGCCGGTATTGGTTTGCCAGGGCCATCTTCCGCGTTAGCCGCTTTGCCAGCCGTGCCGATCGACCCTATAATTGACATTCGGCATGAGTCCGCGGCTGCGACCGTGGTTCCGACTCGTGATTTCGCCGGTCACTTTCCGGTTACTGCATCAATCATCTGAGGAGAAAGTTATGTCCGCACCCAGCCGTCGTCCCGAAATTCGCCGCCGCCGTACCCGCGCGGAAAAAATCACAAAACTCCGCAAGCGCCTCGCCGCCGCCTCCACTTCCGGCGACAAAGACCGTTTCATCGCAAAGCTCCATCGCATCGCTTTTGTTTCTCCAGGGAACCCGCTGGTCAAGAGCGAGTAGCTGCTCGATCTAGAATTCCACCGTCACGAGTCTTGCGGGGCTCTTCCCGACATTGGTCACCGTGTGGGTATAGCCGCCCGGCAGCCACTTGATTTCGCCGGACTTGAATTTTGCCAGCGCCGGCGCCCTCCCTTCCACGTCGCTGCGCAAATCGAGATCGCTGACCGCAACCAGCAAGTGCGGACCGTTGTGATGATGACTGGGCACGACCGCTCCCGGCTCGAGCGTGGTTTCCGACACTCGAACTCCATCTTTCACGAACAGAGTCTTGATGCGCCCGCCGGGGAAGGTCTTTTCCCCAGCTTCTTCCGGCCAATGCGAATCTGCGTGCCGCAACTTTTCATCCTGCAACAACTCGATCGTCACATTGCGAAACGGCTGGTCTGACAGATTTCTGGCGACGTGGGCAAAATCTCCCGGCACAAATCGCGTATCGCCGTCGGCGAGCTTGACGTCCACTGGCGGCTTGCCCTCGACTTCATTGGAGAGGTGCGCATCGCCGAGCGTGACGTAGACATAGTCGTGGCGATGGCGATGCATCAGCGTCGCAGCATGGGCCGGGACCTCAACCTTGAATACGCGCACATACTCGTTTTCAAGCGCAAGATGATGCGAGGGTTCCGCGGTGATCTCGACGTCAGTCGTGGTCTGGGCAGCCAGAAATGGAACCAGCAGGAATGGAATCAGCAGGAAGAAAAACAGTGTGCGCGTCGTTGCGAATGAACTCATGGCGAATGGCTTCATGGCGATGGATTGTAGCACCCGGCCGCCATCAGCCCGGCTTGCGTCTTGGCTCTGCGCGGGCCGGCGCCCGAATTGCTTCTACTTTCGCGGCCCCTCGATCTCATCGACGATGCGGTCGAGGTGGTATACCTTTCGCATTCCCTCGAGCAGGGCGCGGCTGTCCACGCATACCGAGCGGTTCTTCGCTGCGTCGTAGCCGTAGTCGCCGCCCAGGGAGAAAATGTTGCCGTCAAAAAGCAGGCCAACTACGTTCGCGTCTTTGTCGATCAGCGGACTCCCAGAATTGCCGCCTGTGGTATCGTTCGTCGTCGACAGATTCATGGGCAGCGACAGATTGAGCGACGATTTCGCCCGCAGCCAGCTTTCCGGCAGCTTGTACGGATCGGCTCCGGTCGCCCGTTCGAACAGGCCTCCGATGTTGGTGTAAGGCTCAACCCATTTGCCCTCGGCGTTGTCGAAGCCTTTCACTGTTCCGTAGCTCAGGCGCAGCGTGAAGGTCGCATCGGGATCGACGCTGGTTCCATAGACTGCGAAGCGCGCTTTTGCGATCTTCTCCGCGGCCGCTCGCGTTGGAGCATCCACCCGCGCCTCGTAGTTTTTTCGTACTGCCAGCAGTTCGTCGTTTAGCGAAGCGGCAAAGCGGATCATCGGATCGGTCGAGGCGTCGATTGCGCTTTGGCCTCCCTTGTACAACTCTTCTCGAACCTTCGCGTCTTCCAAATGTGTCCCGTTCACGAGCTTGTGCGCCAATTGTTCGGGCGAATCCTTACCCAGCATCTTGCGCACGAACGCATCGTCGGTTCCCAGGTCCCGCCGGATCACGGTGAACGACAATGCCAGACTCAATTCTTCCAGATCCTTATAAACCGGGGCCGCCGCCGACAACTGCTGCTGCACGTTGACCAATGCTTGATCCGTATACCCGGGCAGGCGTTCCCGGTTGGGCTTAGTGCGCTCGGAGGCAGCCCGCACCAGTGTGACTGCATCGCCAAGCAGACCCGATCGGAAGGTGCTGCCGTTCAACAAACTGTTGCGCACAAAGAGCTGCGAACGCACTTGCTGAACTTGCGCGATCTCGTCCCAAGCCGGGACATACGCGGCCAGCTTTGGATCCGCTGCCGCGGCGGCGCGCAGGTGTTGCTCTTCCTTTACCTTGGTGCCAAAGAACTGCGGATCGAGTAAGGCCTGCTGCCGCCCAAAGTAAACCTTGAAACCGTTCTCCAGGAAAAACAGATCGTCGCTGGCCTCGCGCGCCTGTTGTGGCCCGCGAGCGATGAATGCTTCCAGTTCTCCGCGGCGCTCGGAGATTTCCGGAATCCGGTTGGGATAGAGAACGTCGCGCTCGAAAGCCAGTTGCGCTTCTGTCAGTTCACGGAACGTGCCGCCGGGGTTCCCGGAGACAAAAACCAGATCGCCGTCTTTGGTCCCGTTCGCGCTCCAGTGCAAGTAATCCTTGGTGATCGCAGGCTTGTCTCCCTCATACGCACGCAGCACGCCGATGTCGTAATCAAAGCGCGGAAAATTGAAATTGTCCGGATCGCCACCGAATTGCGCCACTGAAAACTCCGGCGCAAACACCAGGCGCACGTCGTTGTAGCGTTTGTACCGGTACAGATCGTAGACTCCGCCGTGGTACAACGAAACCACGTCGCAACGCACACTCCGATCCGATCCGCAGCTTTGCTGCAGTTCCGCTTCTTTGGCATGGAGCGCTTTGTTGGCCTCGTCGCCCGTCTTGCCGGCCATCGCACCCTGCACGTCCTTGCTTACATCGCGAATCTCAACCAACTGATCGAGCTCGAAATCCGGGCATTTTTTCTCTTCGGCCGGCGTCTTCGCGGAATAGCCGTTCTCTTCCAGATTCTGCTCCGGAGTCGAAATCTGCTCCACGCATCCGACGACACAGTGGTGATTGGTCATCACCAATCCCTCGGGAGAAATGAACGACGCCGAACACCCGCCCGCGATACGCAGCGACGACAGGCGTACGTGGTCAAGCCAGTCCTGCGAGGGCGTGAAGCCGTATTTTGTCCCCACGGTCTTGGACGGAAAATTGTCGAAAGTCCACATGCCCTCTTCCGCTTGCGCCGCCTGCGCGAACACCAAACACACCAACGACACTCCCGCGACCAGCGTCGCGAGCTTCGATTCCAGCTTTCTCATGATTGCGTCCTTATCAAAAATAGTTGCGGGTACCCCAATCAAGCGGAATGCACGATTCTTCCGCCAACGATCGTGGCCACAACCTTCCCCGTCAGCGACCAACCATCGAACGGCGTGTTTTTCGATTTTGACCGCGACTTGGCGGCTTCGAATGTCCATTTCTTCTTCGGATCGAAAATAGTAACGTCTGCAATCGATCCGCGCACCAGCGAACCACGCCCGCGAAAATCGAAACACCGCGCCGGACCGGCAGTGAACAGTTCCACGATGCGCGCCAGCGGGATGTGCTTCTCGCGATGCAACCTGGTGATCGCAAGCCCCAGCGCCGTTTCCAATCCCGTGATGCCGAACGCCGCGCGCTCGAATTCCATTTCCTTTTCATGCGCGGCGTGCGGCGCGTGGTCGGTGGCGATGGCATCGACCGTGCCGTCGGCGAGCGCAGCCAAAATGGCTTCCAGGTCGGACTTCGAGCGCAGCGGCGGATTCATCTTGTAATTGCTGTCGTAGTCGCGCATGTCCTCGTCGGTGAGCGTGAAGTGGTGCGGGGTTACTTCGCAGGTAACGCGCGCTTTGGCGCGCCGGCCGCGGCGCACACTCTTGAGCGCGTCGCCCGTCGAAAGATGCGCTACGTGCAGGCGGGCGTTGGGAATGTGCATGGCGAGTTGCACGTCGCGCTCCACAACAGACGCTTCCGCAGCCGCCGTCATGCCGCGCAATCCCAAGCGGAACGAACGCGCCCCCGCGTGCATGCAGCAATTCTCGGTCATGCGCGTGTCTTCGGCGTGTTGCACCACCGGAAAATTCAGCTCTCCGCCGAGAACCAGCGCCTCGCGCATGATGCTGTCATCGAGGATGGGCTTGCCATCGTCGGTCACCGCAATCGCTCCGGCGGTTTGCAGCGCGCGGAAGTCGGTGAGCGTAGCGCCCTTGCTGGCGCGGGTCGCGGCCGCAATGGCAAACACATTGACGACCGCGCCGCGTTCCGGCTGACGAAGCCATTCGACCCACTCCACCGAATCGACCACCGGAACCGTGTTCGGCATGGTGCAGACCGAGGTAAATCCACCGGCGGCAGCGGCGGCCGTGCCCGTCGCGATCGTCTCTTTGTGCACCTGTCCGGGCTCGCGCAAGTGCACGTGCAGATCGATAAAGCCGGGAGCGACGACGAGTCCACGAGCATCGAATTTCTCGTCCGCACCGCCCTTGATTTTGTTGGGAGCGGCGACTTCGGCGACGCGGCCATCTTTCAGCAGCACGTCCATCGGCGCGTCGATGCGCGCCACCGGGTCGATCAGATGGCCGCCTTTGATCAGAAGACTGGTTCGAGTTTTTTCCGGACTCATCGCATCTTCCCCATCGCCCGTGCCAGAATCGCCATGCGCGTGGGCACGCCGTTGTGCACTTCCTCCAGGATGCGCGCCTGCACGCCGTCGGCGATTTCGCTCGTCAACTCCAGCCCCCGAATGATGGGACCAGGATGCATCACGATGGCATCCTTTTTCGCCATCTTCAATCGAGCCGGAGTCATCTGGTAGCGCGCAATATATTCCGGGAGGTCGATTTTCATTCCTGCCAAGCGCTCGCTTTGCACGCGCAACAGCATAATCACATCGGTGCCGCGCAAGGCGTCCTCGATATGGCGGGTCACGCGCACGCCGGGCGCGAGTGTGGTCGCAATCTCGGGCACGAGTTCGGGCGGCCCGCAAAGAATGATCTTGACGTCGAATTTGCTTAACAGGTGGCAAGCCGACCGCGCCACTCGGCTGTGAAAAATGTCGCCGACAATCGTCACTTGCAGACCTTTGAAAGTCTTCTTGTTGCGCAGAATTGTGTAGGCGTCGAGCAGCGCCTGCGAGGGATGCTCATGCAGTCCATCTCCCGCGTTGATCACGGGCACGTCGATATGTTGCGCCATCACGTACGGCGCGCCGGCATTGGGGTGGCGGATGACGATGATATCGGCGCCCACCGCCCGCACTGTGTATCCCGTGTCGAGCAGCGATTCCCCTTTTTCAATACTCGAACCCATGGCTTGGATCAGAACGGTATGCGCCCCCAACGATTTGGCCGCGATTTCAAACGAACTCCGCGTACGGGTGGACGCCTCGTAGAAAAGAAGCATCACCCGCTTGCCCTTGAGCAGGGGTCGCGCATGGTCCGGATTCATGCGCCGGGCAAACTTCAAGAGCTTCAGGATCTCGGCTGCTTCCATGTGCTCGATGCCGAGCAGAGAACCGCGCGCTGGATTCATAAGGGTCTCCACAAACACCGTCTACGCTGTCGTCTGCTGCCTTTCCATCAGCAGGACTTTCTCCGCGTCGTCGACCTCGCGAAGTTTAACCTCGATAATCTGATTTTCCGTCGTCTGCACCGTTCGCCCGATGAACGCAGCCTCAATCGGCAACTCGCGATGGCCGCGATCGATCAACACGCACAACTGCAGGCGCTTGGGGCGCCCCACGCGGAACAGCGCGTCCATGGCGGCGCGGGTGGTGCGGCCGGTGTAGAGCACGTCGTCCACCAGCACCACCGACTTCCCCTCGATGGGAATTTCCATTTCGCTTTTGCGTACGACGGGCTTGGAGTCCAACGTGGAAAGATCGTCGCGGTAGAGGGTGATGTCGAGCGTGCCGACCAGCACGGGCTTCTTCTCGATGCGCTGAATGATTTTCGCCAGCCGTTCCGCCAGCGGAACTCCACGACGCCGGATTCCGACCAGCGCCAAATCGTCGATGCCGTTGTTCTTCTCGAGAATCTCGTGCGCCAGCCGGATCAAGGTCCGCTCCACCTCGGAGGCGGACATCAACTGCGCTTTCTCGTGGATCTCGACGGGACGCCCTGGCGTGCGTGAACTCATGAACGCTGCATCATACGCGCGCGGATCAGCCCAGAGCAAGGGCCGAGCAGGAGTCAATCGTCCGGTATCACCCGCGAGGCTTGCGGGGCCGCATCATCACCGAACCTAGCGCTCCGCCAGCGGAGGCAAGGGCCACGGCAACGATCATCACAAAGAATATAGTGAAAATCAGCCCCGCCGGAGTGAACAGGCTCCGGATGCTGGCTTGAATGTCGGGAATCGAAGCGTCGGCCCCGACCGAGTGCACAAACCGCGTCACCGAATCGATGTATGCCTGCTGGTGGTGAAATACGAAAATCCAGAGGGTGAAAAAAAACGACTGAATGGCGACCGCCACAACTCCCGCCGCTCCTCCAATCCGCGCGGCCAGCGCGGGAGGAAGCAGCAGCCCACTATCGCGACGGTAAAAAAACACCGCCAATGCGCCCGCCACAACCAGGGCGAGAAATGGAACCAGCATTCCCAGGAAAAAGCCCAGCACGCCGGCCTTGATCGCAGCCCGCGCGCCGATTCCCCGGTCCATCGCACCGCCAGTTCCGCTGCTCCCCACCAAATGCCTGGATGGAAAAGATTCTGAAGTAAGGTCGTCCGACGCGGAACTCAGGCTGGCTGCGGCTTCCGGAGCCGCCACCTGCACGCGGATTTGCGGAGCGCGGCATTGCGGACAATACGGCCGCCCATCCTCGACCGTGGCTCCGCATTGTTGGCAGGGGTGTTCCACGTCCTTGAAGCTAGCGCACAACGAACCCAGAGAGCAAGGCCAGGGCATCGAGCGATTGCATCCGAGCGCTTCGCTTTGACGCTGTGGAAATGGGCCTGTTAAACTGAATAATTGTCATCTTATCTTTAGGCGAAAAAGGAAACCCGTGCGCGCAGAAACCCGGCACCAACTGAAACAAGACCGCTTCAGCAAGGTCACCATCGAGGCAGCGGAGAACGCCGCCCACTGGACGGCGGAACACCAGTCGAAAGTCGTTGCGGCTGTCATCGCGGTTGTGGTCATTGCCGCCATCGCCCTTGGCGGCTGGTACTACATCAGCCAGCAGGACGAAAAAGCCAGTTCGGAGCTCTCCACTGCGGTCCGCACCTTTGAAACGCCGATCCGCCCCGCGGGCGTGCCCGCGCAGCCGGGATTTGAGACCTTCGCCTCGTCGCAGGAGCGCGCCACCGCAGCGCGCAAACAGTTCCAGGACATTGTCGACAAGTATCCGCACACGCATACCGCCGATATGGCGCGCTATTTCGTGGGATTAACCTCGGCACAACTGAATGACAACGCGGCGGCGGAGCGCAATCTGCAGGAGGCGGCCAATTCTTCGAACGCCGATCTGTCGGCCCTCGGCAAGTTCGCCCTGGCCTCCGTCTATCGTGGAGAGAATAAGGACACGCAGGCGATCGATCTCTATAAGCAGTTGATCGATAAACCTACGCTCGTCGTCAGCAAGGCAACCGCTCAGATCGAACTCGCCGGATTCTACGAGTCCCGGCAAAAGGCGGACGAAGCCAAAAGGATTTACGAACAGGTGGCGAAAGAAAATCCCTCCACCGAAGCCGCATCGCTGGCCCAGCGCCGCGCGGCCGCGCTCAAGCAATAATTTCTAAGCGACGGTCTTTGCAGTGGCGAACCTTCGCAGGCACGCAATCAGCCGCTCGCAATCCTCGATCGTGTTGTAGACGTGCGGCGTCACTCGAATCGAGCTTCCGCGGATGCTGACGTACACCTTTTCTTTGGCTAGGATTTCGGGAAGTTCCTTCGGGACCGCTTCCTTCCTTCGCAGACAAAGGTAGTGAGGCGCGCGCAACGGCTCGGCGGGCGCGGAAAACCCCAACTCCGCCGCGGCCTGTGCCAGTCGCAGACTAAACCCGCCGGCTGTGCGTGAAATCTCGGCGACGTCCCACTCCAGCAGTTGCTTCATGGCGCGGACCGCCGCCGGCAGCAGCGCGAAGTTCGATCGCTCGCCCATATCGAAACGCCTCGCGCCCTTGTCGTAGCTCTCCGTGTACAAAATCAGGCTTGAGAAATCGCGGGCGTTGGCGCGCTGAATCCAATTCTCTTCCAGCGGAATCCCGTTCTGCCATTTGGGCGCGACGTAGAGAAACCCCACGGAATAAGGCCCGAGCAGCCACTTGTAGCTGGCAGCGACGGCGAAATCTGGCTGCACGCCATTCTGCACGTTGCCCACGCTGAAGGGGAGTGCCCCGAGCGACTGCGTGAGGTCGAGCACGAGTGCGGCGCCAATCTTGCGGCAAGCTTCGCCAATGCGGACGAGATCAAGCCTACCGCCGCTCGCCCACTGCACCTGCGGAAGCGCGGCAATCGCCACGTCGGCAGTGAGGGAATCGAGAACCGCCGCAGTCCAGTCGTTGTCTTCCGGCCACGCGACAATTTTCAGCCGCCCGCCGGTTCCCTCGGCGAGCCGCTGCCACGGATAGTAGTTGGACGGAAACTGCTCGGCGAGCACGAGAATACTCTGCCCTTTCTTGACCGGCAGATTCCGAGCGGCGGTCGCGATGCCGTAGCTGGCCGAGGGGACGATGGCGACGTCATCGGCCGAGCAGCCGAGCACTTGCGCGGCGGTCGCGCGAAACTCGTCTGAGCCTGTAAAGAACTTGTCGGGTGTGATTTCCCACGGGTGCGCTTTGCGGGCTAACGCGGCCGTTCCGGCGTCCACGGCAGACCTCATCAGCGGCGACATGTAGGCGCAATTCAGATAAGCGACGTCGTCGGGAATGTCGAAGAGATGGCGCTGGCAGGGAATCATAGGCGAGCCTTTGGTTTTCAGTCTTGAGACTTGGCACTTAGTGTAGCAATTGCAAAAGGACTGCAACCTGACTCTCGCAGTGGATGAAGAGTCTGACCGAGACCCTCATGGGACCAGTTTGTCGATTGCGCCTTCCGCTAGAGGCGCCATCAATTTGTATCCGGCTTGGTTTGGGTGCAGGCCGTCGTTGGCCAGTTCTTTGCGGAGCAATCCGCTCCTGTCGACCATGGCGCTGAAATAGTCGAGATAGATGCAGCCTTGGGCGGCGCAGTAGGTCTTTAGCCAGCGATTCAATTCCGCAATCTTTTCCGGAGGACGCTGGGCGAAGAGGTCGTGCGATTCGGGGGTGTAATTATGGACCGGAAGCACCGAGGAAAACACGATAGCGATGCGATTGGCCTTCGCCAACTCCGCCAACGAGGTAAAATTCGCCTCGATGTCCTCGATTCGAGTTGGGCCTGTGTTGCCGGCAATGTCGTTTGTGCCCGCCAGGATCACCACGGCTTTCGGTTGCAGAGCGATTACATCTTGCCGAAACCGCACCAGCATTTGAGCGGTAGTTTGCCCGGAGATACCGCGGTTTATGTAGGGCTTACCCGGAAAATACTCGGCCAAGGGCCAAATGTCGGTGATGGAGTCGCCAAAAAACACGACGCGTTTTTCTCCAGGCGCGGGAGACGGCAAGCGCGCATTCTCGTCCCGATACCGGGCCAGTTCGCCAAAGTCGTTCATATAAATGTTGACGCGAGAATTGCGCCACTGCTCAAAATGTGTCGGCGGCGATTGCTTAGGGATTGCCGATTGCGCACCGGCCGAACTGAGCAAACTGGCGCACGACAGAATACCAACCCAGAATGCTCTTTGAATCATAGAGGCTCCACTTGGTTTCGCTAAAGTGTTGGTTCGTCCAAGAATGTTACATCCCGTCATAACTCGGCCCGCCGCCGCCCTCGGGCGCAACCCACGTAATGATCTGATAGGGATCCTGAATGTCGCACGTCTTGCAGTGGACGCAGTTCGCGGGATTCAAGCTGATACGTTTGCCGTTGGGCGCGGCGGCATCGTCCACCATTTCGTAGACGTTCGCCGGGCAAAAATTCTGGCACGGACTACCAAACTCTTTCACGCAACGGTCATTGCAGATGTTCGTGTCCTGAATCAGCAAATGCGCCGGCTGATCTTCTTCGTGCTTCGTGCCGGAATGATAGAGATCCGTGAGCTTGTCGAAGGTGAGTTTGCCGTCGCCCTTGGCGGGCCCGAGCATGTGCGCCTCCGGACCTCCATCGGCGGGCAGTTTCGCGATGGGCTCTAAATTTTCGTATCCAGCATGCGAAGGCACGCGGTTGCGGAGACCGCCGTCGAAAAGATCCTGCAGCAAGGTGTTGAACATGCCGGCCACCATGCCATTCTTGAATCCCTGATGGAAGTTGCGCACCGGCCACAACTCGTCGTAAATCCAGCTGGTTTCGACGCGGCGCTGGAACTTCCCCAAAATCGCCGCCGAGGCGTCGCCCTTCACCAGTGCCTCAAATGCCGTCTCTGCCGCCAGCATGCCGCTCTTGATCGCAAGATGAATGCCTTTCAGCCGCGCGGAATTCAGAAAGCCAGCCGAGTCGCCGACGATCATCCAGCCCTCGCCGCCGAGCGGCGGCAGCGACCACCATCCGCCATAGGGCAACGACTTGGCGCCGTACCGAATCATCTTGCCGCCCGCCAGTAACTTGGCAATCAAGGGATGCTGCTTGAAGGCTTGCAGCACATGCTGCGGGTCGAGCCGCGGATCGCGATAATCAAGCCCGGTAACGAAGCCAAGCGAGACGACGTTTTCTTTCGATCCGTACATCCACGCGCCACCGTATTCCTTCGTCGTTAGCGGATACCCCATCGTGTAGATCACTTCGCCCGCCTGCACGCGTCCCGAAGGAACCTCCCACAACTCTTTCACCCCCACGCCATACGTCTGAGGGTTGCGGTCTTTCACGAGGTCGAACTTCTCGATGAGCTGTTTGGTCAGCGATCCGCGGCTGCCTTCCGCAAGCACGACGACCTTCGCCTTCACGTCATAGCCCGGCTCGAAATTCGATTTCGGCTGATTCTGCTTGTCGACGCCCTTATCGTCTGTGCGCACGCCGCTGACGCGATCGCCGTCGTAGAGCAACTCCGATCCGGCGAAGCCCGTGAAAATCGTGATCCCCGCTTCTTCGACTTTCCCTGCCAGCCATTTCACGAAGCGGTTGATCGAGATGACGTAATTGCCATGATCCCGCAGCGGCGGAGGCGTAATCGGCAGCTGGTGATGGCCCGTGCGCGTTAGAAAATAAACCGCTTCCTTGTGGACCTCGGCGTCGAGCGGTGCTTCGCTCTCGAATCCCGGCAGCAGTTCTTTCATCGAGCGCGGATCGAGCAGAGCGCCCGAAAGGCAGTGCTGTCCCGCCTCGCGCGCCTTTTCGAGCACGTAGATATTTTCCTTGCTGAGCGGGGCGTCGGGATGGCGGGTGTTGTGGTCGTCGATTAGCTGGGAAAGGCGCAGGGCGCAGGCCATGCCGGCGGGTCCGCCGCCGACGATGACGACGTCGGCTGGCATTTCGGGATGCTCGACGTTGGGGAGAGGTTTGCGGAAGATCAGCATGGGAAACCGGCCTTTGGCGATTCGCTCTTGTCTTGTCTTCTAGCTTTGGAAAACCCTCCATGATACGGGAAAGTCCTGCGGAATCAACACGGATTCCGAGTTGTACGTACAAATGTTTCACGTGAAACACTTTGTAGAGGTATATCTGTGTGTATAATTATGTACATACTTCAGAGGATTTTTCGCATGGGCAGCGTTACGGGTCGGTTGAGGTGGTGGACCCGCTAAGGGGCTAGTAGCGTTTGGGCCTTGGCTCTCAGCCCAGGGAGCTTGGTGACAGAGGCGAAATCAAAAAGACCATGGCGCGAGCGGTTGGCAGCGCACCCTTCGACTCCGCTCAGGGCAGACTTCTCGAAAGACGCGAGAAGTGCGGCACTCCCCATTGGAATGGTGTGCGATACTAAGGACCAGTGCTCGTGAGCTCGTGTCCCGCAGCGGTGCGGCAGCCCGCAGCAGACCTGGTTGTTGAGATACTCGGTTGAGATACAGTTGGGAGGGTATGCCGTCCCTGACGGGACTCGAGCTCCACTTCTGCTTCCCCGGCACTTACGTGCCTGGCTTTCCTGTTGCGCCGGTCGCGGCTGGGCTTTCCCCGCTCAAGGCAAAAGGCACCCGGCTCAAACTCCAACTCTGCGGCCTCAAAAGAATATCCAGAAGGGTTTTGCCTACGGTTCTCGTTCTTATTATCGAGCCGATCCAAATCCTGGGCGCTGCGGACCCCTTTGGCGGTCTCAAGATTCGCATTCTCGAACAACCGTTTGGAAGACTTGCAGGGGCGGGTCACCAAATGAATCAATGCCAGCAACCTCGCCGTAAGGGACCTGGGACTAGAAGCACTAGCGATAGCCCTTAGATTGTCAAACTTGGATTGTCAAACTTGGATTGTCAAACTTGAATTTCTCGAAGGAGGCTCTATGAAGTTGGCTTGTTTCCGCTCGGTATTTGCAAGTCTTCTCATCGTCGTGCTGGCAGCGGCGGTTGCGCACGCGGCTCCGCCGATCATAACCTTTGCGCCTGCGAGTCGATCGGGCTACGACTCGGGCGGCACGGGGGCCGACCAGGTGATCCTGGCGGACGTGAACAACGATGGCATTGCTGATATGGTGGTTTGCAACACCAACGCGTACAGCATATATCTGGGCAATGGCGACGGCACATTCCAGTCGCCGAACACCTACACACCGGCGGGGACGGCGGCGAATCTCTGTGCAGTGGCGGATGTGAACGGGGATGGCTACCTCGACATCGTAGCGACCACCAACTACAACGCCAATCAGACCGGAGGCGGCGTGGACGTGCTGCTGGGCAATGGCGACGGAACGTTCAATGGGCCGGTCAGCGTGAATGCCGGTCCGATCGAAACCTTTGCGGTCGCGGTTGGCGACGTCGATCAGGACGGGCATCCCGATCTGGTGCTGACCAGCAACTGTCAGATTGAAACCTGCCTGAACGGCAATGTGATCCTGCTGCTGGGCAAGGGCGACGGGACATTCCAATCGCCCATCATGGTTACGGCTGCTACGGGGGGTCCGGTGGCGCTGGCGAACATGGGCAACGGGAATCTGGATATCGTGTTCAATGGAGGCGTGCTGCTTGGCGACGGCACCGCGGATGGGGTTTTTACTCCGGTGGCCGGGGGTGAACTTTTGGGTGGGGCGGTTTCCATTGCGGTTGCGGATGTAAATGGCGACGGCTTTTTGGATGTGGTCGAGGTCAGCGACGACAATGAGGTGGATGTGCTGCTCGGCAACGGCAGCGGGGCCCTGCAGCAATTCGCCAATTACAAGACCGGCGGAGACTGGCCTTTGTCGGTAACGCTGGCGGATATCAACGGCGACGGACGTCCGGATGTGATCGTGGGCAACGAGTGCCAGTTCACGCAGAAGGGGACGGGGAAGGGGAGATGCAACACGGTCGGCGGAGTAAGCGTGCTGACCAACAAGGGCGGCATCGGGCCCGCCTTCGCCGGCTTCAATACGGCGCAGATTTTCCCCTCGGGCGGATTTCAGGCCTCTTCCGTGGCGGTGGCGGACGTCAATGGGGATGGCAGACCCGACTTGGCGATATCGAACCTGTGCATGAGCACCCCCAACCCCGATAACACCTGTCCCAACGACGGATGGGCTGAGGTGATGCTGAACAGCTCGTTCTTTACGACGACGACCAGTCTGGTATCCGAGGCCAGTTCACCGTTGTACGTAAATCAGCCGTTCGTCCTCCAAGCCACCGTAACCTCTCATGGCGGGGTCATTAGCAACGGGGACACGGTCACGTTCACTCAGTCGGCAAATGTGCTGGGGACGGCCATGACAAGCGGCGGGGTCGCGACCTTACCCACATCCCTGGGCAAAGCAGGGACGTTCGGCATCAAGGCCACTTTCGGCGGCGATGTTTGGAACCAAACCAGCTTCGGGACGGCACCGCAGGTGGTCAGTCTGTATCCGACGACCACTTCGGTGTCGACGACTCCCAACCCCTCGGCCCATGGAGAGTCCATAACGATAATGGCGACGGTCAGTTCCGCCGCTCCCGGCGGGGCGACTGGTACGGTTCAGTTCAAAGAGGGCGCCAGCTTGATCTTGGGGACGGCGCCGTTGGTCTCAGGAACGGCTACGCTGATCGACATGAAGGTGCTGCCGAGCGGGCCGGACACCATCACGGCGAACTACCTGGGAGATGGAGTGTCGGCCAAGAGTTCGGGTACGACGACGCAGACCGTCACCCCCTAGGCCACGACCGCGGGGGACGCGGCGAAAATCGCGGCGTCCCCGGCGATCCAGTTGAACGTATTTCGATTGACACTGAGGTGACAGTCGCTCGTTAAAAAATGGAGGAATACTCATGATTGCCCCGATCAAGCAGATTCGGTTGATTCGGCCATCTCTGTTTTTGGCGCTGGTCCTGGCTGGCTGTTTTGTTCTACCGACTGCCCATGCCACGACGGTAGCCGTCGGTAGTTGCACGAGTCACATATTTTTCCCGTCCATTCAGGTGGCGGTAAATTCCGTTCCCAGCGGAAGCACGATCGACATTTGCCCGGGCATCTATCCCGAGCAGGTTACGATCACGAAAAAGTTGACGCTGATTGGAGTGTCGAGCACGACGCTGGGCGTGACAAGCGATGCGGCAGTTGTTGTTTGCCCCGCAGGCGGCTGCGTTGCAAACGCCACCGACATCGGGGGGAGCTCGGTCGCTGCTCAAATTTTTGCGGACAATGCGAGCGGCGGGGTTACGATCTCACACCTCACGGTCGATGGGAGTAACAGTCAATTGACAGGCGTTCCCTACCTGGTAGGAATTTATTACCAGAACACGGCGGGCACGATCACGGACAGCGTGGTTCGAAATCAGATTCTGGCTCCGCAATACGCGGGGGACCAGCCGGGCGGCATGGCCATCAACGTTGAGAGCAATACAGGAGCGCCCGCGGTCGCCATCTCCAGCAATTCCATTCGCAACTATGACAAGAATGGGATTACTGCCAGTGGGCTTGGAAACGGGGCTGGGGGGCCGGTGGTCGCGGTTAAGAGCAACACCGTTGTCGGTCTCGGCGCCACTACGCTCACTGCCCAAAACGGCATCCAGATCGGATTCGGTGCGACGGGAACAGTCGAAGACAACTATGTCACCGACGATAACTACACTCCGGCGACGTATACCGCGACCGGCATTCTGATCTATGGGTCGTCGGGGGTGACGGTGTCGGGCAATACGCTGGAGAGCACGCAAAGCGGGATTTACCCCGTGTCAGCCGGGCCTAGCCTCTCGGCAGACAGCACAGTCGTGACATTGAACCACATCGGCAACACCACAGGATGGGACGCAATCGACCTGTGCAGCAACAACAACAGAGCCACGTCGAATACGATCTACGGCTCTTCCGAATCGGGCGTCCATGACGACGATGAGTGCACGGATGGAAGCACATATTTTAGCGGAACTGGCAACACGATTAGCACCAACACGATCAATGAAGCTTGTGCCGGAATCCTTACGGGTTCAGATGCTACGGGCACGTATAGCGGCAACACGTTTCTCAATGTGACCACAACGATCGAGTCGGGGGATTCGTGCACGCCGCTGGTGAATGTCAAGTCGCACGGCAAGCATCGGTCCCTGCGTCCGGCACCACACACACCCGGCAGGAAGTGATTGCGCCAGTTTGGATGCGGACCGCCGAGGGCGGGGCCACCCGCCCTCGAAGACCCCAGATCTTGGGGCCTCAACGTCAGCGCCGGATCAACTATCCCATTAGCATTCCGCCGTTCACGTTGAGGACGTGTCCGGTGATGTAGGAGGCTTCGTCGGAGGCCAGGAAGCAGACGGCGTTGGCGATGTCTTCGGGAGAGCCGACTCTGCCTAGCGGAATCTGCTTCACGGCGGTCTGCTTGAACTCTTCGCTTAGAGCGGCGGTCATGCTGGTCTCGATGAATCCGGGAGCGACGGCGTTGACGGTGATGTTGCGGCTGGCGATTTCGCGGGCCATGGCCATGGTCAGGCCGATGAGTCCGGCTTTGGAGGCGGCGTAGTTGGCTTGGCCGGCTTGTCCGGTCTGGCCGAAGATGCTGGTGATGTTGACGATGCGTCCCCAGCGCTGCTTGAGCATGGAGCCGATGACCTGCTGGATGCAGAGGTAGGCGGAGGTCAGGTTGGTGGAGAGGACGGCGTCCCAGTCGGCGCGCTTCATGCGCATGACGAGTTGGTCGCGGGTGATTCCGGCGTTGTTGACCAGGATATCGATCTTGCCGAATTGCGCTAGGGCTTGTTTGACTCCGGACTTGATCTGGTCTTCGTCGGCTACGTCGATAACGAAGGCGGCGGCTTGGCCTCCGGCGGCGGCGATGGCGGCGACGAGTTCGTCGAGCTTCTCGCGGTTGCGGGCGGCGGCGGCGATGGTCGCGCCTTCGCGGGCGAGGGCCTGGGCGCAGGCGTGGCCGATGCCTTGGGACGCTCCGGTGACCAGCGCTACGCGGCCTGCGAGTTTCATGGATGCTCCTCTTCGGAATCGGAAATGGAGATTAGCGTTCGAACCTGGGGAACGATCTCTGGAACGTTGGATTATAAACGTCGCGGGGACAAAGACGTGGGGAATGAGCTGCGGGGATAGGATGGGCAGTTGCGATCGGACGGCCGGGGACGCGCTCCGCCTATGGAAACTCTGATTCAGTGTCGGCAGAAAGCATAAACCACAGGGTACACAGGGGTGCACGGGGGAACCGGGACTTAATCAGCGTTTCCCATGATGTCGCTAGCCGGCTTGGGTGGCGGCTCGACGCAGGGGCGCGAGGGCTAGAATCTTCTCGATCTTCTCGATCAGCGATTGCCGCGAGTAGGGCTTGGCCAGAAAATACCCGCTGGCTTCGGGATTCCCGGTTTCGTAGTCGGGGTTGTCGTAACCGGACGTCACCAGCACCGCGACCTCGGGAGAACGGGCGCGGAGGTTTCGGGCCAGTTGCTCGCCGGAACATCCGGGAAGGATCAGGTCGGTCATCAACAGATCGATGGCGCAATTGCGCTGCTCGTAGATTTGCATGGCTTCGCTTGCGTTCTCGGCGGGCAGGACTTCAAAGCCGGCGTGGGCGAGAATGCTACGCGTGGCCTCGCGCACGAAAGGCTCGTCCTCTACCAGAAGGATGGTGCCGCGGCGAAGCGGATGGTTTGGGCGAATGGATTGGCAGAGAGTCATGATGTCCTCCGGTTGCTCTGACACTCTGCACTGCAATCGCGGGGCCTGGGCGACGTTTGGGACGATCGGCGCTTTGAACTTAGGTATCGGGTGTTTGCAGTTGTGTTATTGGGCTACTTCGGGGCGGTGAGAATCGTCTGCTTTGGGTCGAGGACGATCTTACGCACGGCGGCGGGGGCGGTCAGGTGGAAGGCAGTCTCGTGGCCATCGGCCAGCACTTCGCCTAGAAAAACCAAGGTGTTGCCAGCAGTTGTGGCGTAGACGGGAACGGCGGTGACGAGATCGTCGGGCGCGTCCTTTTGTATGATCGTGCCGGTGACGATGGTGGTGCCGGACTTGTCGGCGAGGCGAATGTCTCGCGCTTCGAGTTTTGGAATCGCGGTGCCTTCGATCCAACCTTCGAGAAACCAGTCGAGTCGGTGACGATGCTCGTACCAAAGTGGGCGCGGCAGTTCCTCTTCGAAACCTCGGATCAGTTCCTCGGTGCTGATGCTTTTCCCGGCATAGCGTTCCCGGATTTTGCGCAGGGCACGGAAGAAGGGCTCGTCGGGATTCAGGCGCGCTTTTCGGGAACGGATGGAGGTTTCAGAATCGTGGAGCATGGCATCGCGGAACATGCAACGCAGCATGTGAAAGAGCCAGGTGCCACGTTCGTAGCTGGTCTCTTCGTAGCCGCGGGGAAAATGCGACGACTCCAAGCGCTGCCCCAGCGTGACCGGGCCGGCCAGGCCCAGCCACTCGCCATCTTCGTTCTTGCTCACGAGGTCGCGGCGGTATTGTTCGAGAATCTGGCGGAACTGCTCGGGATGGTTTTGCTCCAGCAGCAGGAGGGCGGAATAGTTGGCGAGGCCTTCGGCAATCCACTGATCGCGATAGCTCTTCCAGAGCACGAGATCGCCCCACCACTGGTGCGCGGTTTCGTGAACCAGGACGAGATCGTTGAGTTCGCGCGTCAAGGGGTCGAAATGAAGTTCGGACTGCTCCTGCGGACTGAGAAACGCGAAGCTCGAGAGGAACACCAGGCCGGGCCATCCCTGACTCAAATTGCCCGGCATCTGGGTCAGCGCCAGGGAGCCATAGGGATAGGGGCCAAACCACTGCGAGAAGCTCTCGATTGCCCGGGCTGCCTTGTTGGCCACGGCCTGAGCATCGCGGGCGGGCGACGGCGGCGGCGGAGTGACGGAGATCGGACCGATCGCTCTCCGGCCGGGAATGGTCGGAGGGCCGACTTCCTCCGCGGGCGCTTTGGGAAACGATTTTTCGACTCCTTTGGTTCCGTAGGCCTGCACTGGGATGTTGCCCGACATGGCTTCGGCGCGCACGTACTTGCCGAGGTTGAAGCCGGCCACGGGGATGGGCCGCTCCGAGACCCAGCGCGAAATTTTGTTGGGGGCGGCCTCCGCTCCCGACGCCGCATTCTTTTCCGCTTCCTCGACGACCGCGGGCGCCATCTGTTTTCCCGTCGCCAACAGGGTCCAGTTCGCGGGATAGTGAAATTCCATGTCGAACTGGGCGGGGCTCAAACCGAGGTTCGGATACCAGGTGCCGCGCTCGCCGACGTAGAGCAATCCATTACCCGCCTCCGACAGAACCTCGCCGGCGTAGGTGAAGCGCAGTTGCAAGGTCAGTCCGGGCGCGAGAGGAGCCGGGAAAACGACCGCGACCAGGTCGTTGCCTTTTCGCTGCAGATGCGTTCCTTCCATGGCCGGGTTCTGGATAAAGTCTACGGGCCGGCCGTCGGCCTCCACGGCATCGATCTTGAGATAGCGCGACAACTCGAACAGCAGCGTCCTTGCTCCTCCGGTGCGAATTCGTATTTGCACTTCGGTCGAAGCTCGCAGTCGGGTTGGCGGCTGCACCCACGCCTCAATCCGGAAGGCGGCGATGGAGACATCGTTGGCCAGTGAAGGTGATGAGGCGGTCGCGCTGCCCGCGCCAGCGGGATTGAACGAGGTCCAGACATCGAAGAAGGGAACGCCGTCCTTGATGCGCGCCTGGCCCGCCGATAACGGCTCGGCGTTCAGCGCATCCCAGAAAACTTCAAAGGCGCCCAGGGTCTTGCCCAGCAAATGAGCGTGCAACAACGAAGGGAATTTTCGATCCGGCTCATTCCCAAAAGGCGCGGGAAGAACCGGAAGAAAATGACTGAAGTCGAGGAGCAGACGCGGAGCGTCGGACTCGGCCAGATTGCGGCTGGCTTCGCCCCACTTTTTCGTAAACTCCGCGGTCTCGAGCGCTGGCCTTAGAAAGGGCATCAGGGCCTCCGCGGTGTCATCGTTGAAGCGGAAATACGCCGACGCGAACTGTTCCTCGAGAATCGCCATGCCGGTGAACAGCGCCATCGATCCGCGCTCGACTGGGTTCGGGGGACGGAGACGAATTTCGCCCTCGCCTTCGAAGAATGCGCCCGTAATGCGTCCGCAAATGTCTTCGGTAAAGGCGACGGTGCCGTCGTCGAGATCGATGTGGAGGCTGGGGCGGTCAATAGAGGCATCGCGGACGCTATACACGGTTTGCGGGTCGAGGCCGACGGAGCGAAGGCGGGCGTAGAGGGCACTGGTGGTCGGGGGACAGTGAGGAGTGGAGCCGCTCGTCTGCGCGAAGGCCGTGGTGGCAGCGAGGAATCCAGCGAACACGATGATCCACCGCGGGCAAGCCAGAAATGGCTTCATAAACGGTTCTCGGTTCTCGGTTCTCGGTTCTAGAAAACTCTGATTCAGTGTCGGCAAAAAAGCATAAACCACAGGGTACACGGGGGTGCACGGGGGAAACCGGGACTTAATCAGAGTTTCCCTAAGAATCGCCCGACTGAGAACCGGGAACTTCCTTACTTCTTGGAACTACCCGCCGGAGTACCTTGGTCACCTACGGCGCTCTCCACCCCGCAGCTAGAATCAGGAGAGTGCGAATCCCGGTCCTTATTCTAGTGCTTGTGATGCTGGCGGTGGGCGCGGCGCTGCCTGCGACTGCGGACGTCATTCACCTCAAGAATGGACGCACCATCTGGGCTGACCAGGTCCGCGAGACGAAGGATCACGTCGAGTACGACCTGGGCGAAGACACTTACGCCATCGCGAAATCTTCGGTCGACCACATCGACGCGGGCGGCGTGGCGCCGGTTCGGGGAGGGGCCGTCGGAGGGTCTGGCAATTCTGGTGTCCCCGACATCACTCCACCTGCGCCTTCTTTCAATCACGAAGCCGACGTGGCGGGAAAAGTGATTCGCGACGGCAAGGTTGATGCGGATGGGCTTGCCAGCGTCGCGCAAAGCGGCAATTCCGAACTCGCGGCCACAGGCTATTTTCTTGCTGGCAAGCAGGAGTCGGATCACGGAAACTTCCCGCAGGCGAAGCGCTATTACGAATCCGCGCTCCGCTTTCAGCCGGACAACTCCACCTTACTCATTTACTATGCCGCGACGGTGATGCGCACCGGGCAGGCCGCGGAGGCTCTGCCGTACGCGCAGCACGCGGCCAGCGTCGCCCCCAACTCAGCCGATGCCATCGCCATGCTGGGGTTCGTGCAATTCGCCAGCGATCATACTCCCGATGCCATTCGGTCGTGGAAAAAGTCGTTGGCGCTGCGGCCCGATGCCACGGTCAGCCAATATCTGGCGCGCGCCGAGCGCGAATCGAGCGCGGAATCCGGATTTTCGCAGCGCGAGAGCAACCACTTTAATTTGCACTTCGAAGGCAAGGAAACTTCCGACACCTTCCGCCGCGATCTGCTGGGCACGCTTGACTCCGAATATGACGACCTGGTGCGAGATCTTGGCTACTCGCCGCGCAACACGATCGCCGTCACGCTCTACACGCAGCAGGCCTTTATGGACGTGACGCGAGCGCCTTCGTGGAGCGGCGCCATCAACGATGGCAAGCTGCGCATCCCGGTGAGCGGCGTGCAGAGCGTGACGCCGGAGCTGGCGCGCGTCCTGAAGCATGAATTGACGCACTCGTTCATTTCGCAAATGTCGAGCAATCGCTGTCCCACCTGGCTGAACGAAGGCATTGCGCAGATGGAAGAGGGCAAGTCTTCGGGCGCGAACGGACATCAGTTGGCCCAGCTCTTCGCCGCTGGCAATGAGATTGCTTTCAACCAGCTCGAAGGCAGTTTCATGAATTTCTCCGCTGCGGAAGCTAACGTTGCTTATGCGGAATCGTTGGCTGCCGGTGAATTCATTCGTGACGCTTACGGCATGGGGGAAATCGCGCGGGTGCTGGAACTTTTGTCGCAAGGCAGTTCGACTGAAGCTGCTTTGCGCGCGACGGTTCATGCCGACTACCGGCAACTTCGCGACGAGATGGCGCGGCAACTCAAAGAGAAATACGGGGAATAGACATGTGCAGGGCGGACACTCCTGTCCGCTGCCATTGACTTGGTTCTGGCGGGTCAGAACAAGGGCAAAATCAAAATCAACACCAACGGCGGGGGACAGGAGTGTCCGCCCTACACAAATATTGACTAGTCAGATGACTAGTCAGTATAATGAGGATAGCGCAGGAGGTACATTTTGGCTTCATGGCAAGTACAGGACGCGAAGGCGCGTTTTAGCGAATTCCTGGATGCGACGATCAAGAAAGGCCCGCAGGTCGTTACCCGCCGCGGAGTTAGGACCGCTGTTCTGGTGCCGATCGAGGAATGGGAGAGGCTGCAAAAGGCTGCCCGGCCGAGTCTCAAGGAATGGTTGCTCGCACCCGAGCCTCGCTGTGACGACCTCACTTATAAGAGAGGCAAGTTGCGCAGCCGTCCCGTCGTGGAGTTTGAGTGAATCAATACCTGCTCGATACCAACGTCATCTCCGAACTCCGAAAAATGCGTCCGCACGGAGCGGTGACGGCTTGGATCAGCGCCATGGAAGAAGCGAGGTTGTTCGTTTCCGCTGTAACGCTGGGAGAACTGCAGGTGGGGATCGAGCGGACCAGACGCCAAGATCCGTCGAAGGCGAGCGAACTGGAGCGCTGGGTTGATTCCGTACCAGCAGTCTACCGGGTGTTGCCGATGGATATTGCGTGCTTTCGGGAATGGGGTCGCATTATGGATAAGAAGCCCCCTGAGTTGCTGCAAGACGCGATGATTGCCGCTACGGCACGGGTGCATCGGCTGGTTGTTGCGACTAGGAATGAGCGGGATTTCGAGCGGCTTGAGGTGCGGACATTAAATCCGTTCAAGAATTAGGGAAGCTCTGATTCAGTGTCGGCAGAAAGCATAAACCACAGGGTACACGGGGGTGCACGGAGGGAAATCAGGACTTAATCAAGTTTCCTAGCTTTGCTCCGGTACCGTTCGTTCCTTCTTCTTGAAACAACAAGAGCTAAGGCGGCGGACAGGCGGCGGACAGGAGTGTCCGCCCTACGCCAGCGGTCGTGTAGAATAACCGTTTGTATATGGACCTCTCTGCCATCCAGCAAGCTCTACGCGAGCGCAACATTGACGCCTGGCTTTTCTACGATCATCACCATCGCGACCCGATCGCGTACCGCGTTCTCGGGCTGCCGGATGGGCTGATGGTCACGCGGCGCTGGTATTACCTGATCCCCGCCAAAGGCGAGCCCATTAAGCTGGTGCACAAGATTGAGTCGGGACACCTGGATACTTTGCCCGGGGTGAAGAAGCAGTACGCGGGATGGCAGGAACTGTTCGACGCCTTGAAGCAGATTCTGGCTCCGCATCGCGATGTGGCGATGCAGTACTCGCCTAACAATTTTGTCTTCACGATTTCGATGGTGGATGCGGGGACGGCGGACATGATCCGCGGGCTGGGCAAGAATATTGTCAGCGCGGCGGATTTGATTGCGCAGTTTGAAGCGACACTGACGGATGAGCAGATCCAGTCGCACTTTGCGGCGCGCGATGTGATCGATGCCGTTACTGCCGAGGCTTTCAAGGAAATTGGACGGCGGGTGCGCGGCGGGGGAACGCACGAACATGAGATCCAGCAGTTTTTCATGGAGGCGTTTGCGAGAGAGAACATGGTTACGGACGATCCTCCGATTGTCGCGGTGAATGCCAATAGCGGCAATCCGCATTACGAGCCGAGCGCCAGCCGTCCGGTGGCGATTCGGGAAGGCGATTTTGTTTTGATCGACGTATGGGCGAAGAAAAATACGCCGCGCGCGGTGTATTACGACATTACGTGGGTGGGAGTCGTGGGGAAGGCTCCGACGGATCGGCAGCGCGAAATTTTCAAAATTGTGCGCGAGGCTCGCGACCTTGGCGTGAAGACGGCGCAGGACGCCGTCGCCGCTCACAAGCCGATTGCGGGATGGCAAGTGGATCATGCGGTGCGCGGACATATCGCGAAAGCGAAGTACGGCGATTACTTCATCCATCGCACCGGGCACTCGATTGGCACCGAGGTGCATGCGAATGGGGCCAACATGGACGATCTGGAGATTCACGACGAGCGGCGCATTCTGCCGAACTCGTTGTTCTCGGTCGAGCCCGGCATCTACCTGCCCGAGTTTGGCGTGCGGCTGGAAGTCGATGTGCTAGTGCGGCCGGCTAGCGCCGAGGTCACTGGTAGAATTCAACAAGAGATCGTGACCATCTGAATGGCCAAGCCGACGACTGACAATCCGAAAGAGAAATCAAAGAATGCTGTGGCTGAGCCGGAGTATCCGCTCACGACCATGGCGGTGATCGCGCCGATTGTGGGCTGGCTGATTCCGGGCGGCGGACACATTCTGCTGAAGCGCTATGGGCGCGGCGTTCTTCTGATGATTTCGGTGGTCGCGATGTTTGCGATTGGGCTGGGCATGCAGGGACGGATTTACCAGCCGAACGGCGGCGACATCCTCGACATGCTGGGCTTTGTAGGAGACGTGGGTACGGGAGTGCTCTATTTTCTGGCGCGCATCATGGACTGGGGCAACGTCATGGCGGCGAATGCCGCGGCGGATTACGGCAAGACCTTTCTGATCGCCGCCGGCCTGCTGAACTTTATCGCGGCGGCGGATGCGCATCACATTGCGCTGGGGAAGAAGCCGTGAACTTTAATTTGAACTTATCGCACTTCTCGGCGGCGGTGGTGTTCGCGCTCTTCGCGTCGATCGTGTTCGGCATCACGCAGCGGAACTCCACCATGGAGCAGGTGAAGTATGGGCTCTACTGCTTCGCAATGTTCGTCGGTGGAGTGTTCGTGGCGGGATGGGTGATGGCGCTGATTCGGCGGTAGGGCCAGCCCTCAGCCGTCAGCTTTCAGCCATCAGTTCTTAGCCTCTGACCGACACCTGAATCGACCTCAGCAGATCGGCGCCACTCCAGACATTTGAAAAAGGGGAGCTTGATGAAAACACCTGCATTATTTGACCTAACCGGCCGGGTGGCTGTGGTGACTGGTGGCAATGGCGGAATTGGCCGTGGCATTGCGCTCGGATTGGCCCAAGCAGGCGCTGCCGTCGCGGTGTTTGGACGAAACGACGAAAAGAACCAGCGGGTGCTTTCTGAATTGAAAGCAATCGGCGCTGCGGCGGTCGCGGTGAAGGTGGATGTAACCAATCGCGCCGGATTGGAGCCCGCACTGAACCAGGTCGAGCGCGAACTCGGTGGCATTGGCATTCTGGTAAACAATGCCGGCAATGTGTCGTTGAGCGGCGGTGTGTTGCAGGAAAAACCTGAAGATTGGGACAACGTCATCGAGACCCAGCTCAATGCAGTTTTTCTTCTTTCGAAGCTGGCTGCCCGATCGATGGTCAGCAATAAAGGTGGAAAGATCATCAACATTGGCAGTATGTACTCGTTCTTTGGATCGGGGCTCGTTCCCTCGTACAGCGCAGCGAAAGGAGCGATCGTCCAACTGACCAAGTCCATGGCCATTGAACTTGCTCCACACAACATTCAGGTTAATGCGATCGCGCCGGGGTGGATTGAAACAGACATGACGGCGCCCGTACGTACCATGCCCATGAACGATGAAATTCTTGCGCGGACTCCCGCCGGTCGATGGGGTCAACCGGAGGAACTTGCCGGAACCGCCGTGTTCCTGGCGTCGCGGGCTTCGGACTTCGTGACCGGTACTACGATTCGTGTCGATGGCGGTTATGCGATTCGATGACGTTATTCCGGTGGTTGGGCTTGCAGGCCGTCGCCCGAGGCGAGCGGGAGGTGAGCGGCTCCGTCGAGGAGGACGCGTTCTTGCAGGGAAAATGTCTTGCTGTACGGTTCCGAGTTGATGAGTTGGTCGCGCTGGTCGGGCGTCAGGTTGCGCATGCTTCGGATAGCCTGGTTGACGGCCTGGCGGCGGTTGGGCGGCAATAGCTTGAACTGCTCAAAGAGCTGGCGCGCCCGCTGCTTTTGATCGGGCGTGAGGTGCTCCCAGGTTTCCATGCGGTTGAGCACGCGTTCCTGCTGCTGCGGAGGCAGGCTGGAGAAATGTTGCAGTCTCTTTTGCAGGCGGGCTTGCTGTTGCGGGGGAAGCTTGCGGAACTGCGGATCGCTTTCGAGGGCGCGGCGCTGCTGCGCCGGCGACAGATCTTTGTAGCGACGCAGCCAGTTTCCGGCATGGCCGGGCTGGTTCTGCGGCGGATGGGCTTGATTGGGGCGGCTGGGGCTGAGAGGCGGTTCTTTCTGAAAGTGGTGCCACTGGCCGTCGGCAGGTTGCGATTGCTGCTGCTGCGGCGGCGCGGCATGCTGGGACTGGGGCTGGGCGAACGCCGGGGTCAGCAGCAGAAGCGCTGCCAGATGGCTGGCGATTTTTTCCCGGCGCAACATTAGTTCGATTTCCGTTCCTTGAGTCTTAATCCTGCTTAAGTCTTAACTGCAGCCTTCAGCGGTCCTGCCCAGCCCCTAAAGGGGCCTTTGATTTCAGAGAACTTGCGGCATCGCTAAAGCGATGCCCTGATACGAGACTTGAGTTCTTCAGCAAACTGTAAAGCCGCGTCCCTTCAAAGCTAACGTCAGAACCCGAGTTCTTCCGCAAGCTCAATCGGCAGATTGCGAATCTCCCTGATTCGCGGTGACGTCGTCCTGCACTTGCAGTTGGTCGAGCACATCGAAATCGGCGTACAACTCGTCGTTCTTTTCGAGCGCCTGCAAATCGCCGACGGCGGTTCCCGGCTCCACGGGCAGACCGAGAGACGGAGCCGTGGTTGCGATGGTGCCGGTCTCGACAAAGTACGACTTGTTGACCACGCCGACGGTCAGCGCTCCGGCAAATACTACCGCAGCGAAAGACATGGCCCACGCTGGACGCCGCAGCCAACTCCATGCTGCGACGGGACGCGCCATTTCTTCGCGGAGGCGCGCTTGCAGGCGGGTGTCGAAATACGGCGACGGCTCGGGTGTTTGCCACTCATCGAGCAGCGCCATGGTTTTCTGCAGCTCGCTTAAACGAGCGGCACAGTCGGCGCACGATGCGATGTGTTGCGTTACCTCCGGCGGCGAAGCTTCCATGCCCGCGGCCAGATCCGGCAGCAGTTCGTGAATTTGATTGCAGTTCATAGCTTCCTCTACTTCCCCGAAACGAACACTTTCAACTGTTCGCGCAACGTTTCGTAGGCGCGGAACAGCAACGACTTGGTAGCGGATTCGCTTAATTTCAAAGCTCCCGCTATCTCCTTGTAATCCATTTGCTGATACTTGTGCATGATGACGGCCATGCGCTGGCGTTCGGGCAGCGCGTTGACCACGCTGCGGATGGCCGCCAGCCGCTCCCGCTTTAATATCTGCTCTTCGGCGCTCATCGAATCGTCGGCCAGGTCGGGCGTGTTGCCGGTTTCCTGGTCCGGCTCATCGAGGCGCAGCGTATTTTCCGGACGCTCGTGGCGCGTATCGCGCGCGTGGTTTACTGCCAGGTTGGTCGCGATGCGATAGAGCCAGGTGGTGAACTTCGCGCTCGGCTCGTAGGTGGTGCGCGAGCGGTAAACGCGCAAAAAAACTTCCTGCGCCAGTTCCTCGGCGGTCGACGGATTGCGGCACATGCGATGCATGAACCCGACCATCGGCCGGCGATATTTCTGCACTAGGTACGCGAAGGCGGATTCGTCGCCCGCCGTGACCCGCAGCATTACGTCGGCATCGGAGATGGCACCGGATGAACTGGTGTCGCGCGGGGAGGAAGACGCTCCAGCAAAATTCAGCAGTCCCCGGTCCAGCACTCCGCCGTCCATGGCCACGCTGCTCACATCTGTAGAAACCCCGTCCTGGGGAGAAAGTTGCGTATCTTGCGAAGCGCGCGGGCCTGCGGAAGTGCCTTCCCGTGAATCAGTTACGGACCGAGGATCGGGGATGTCGGAGGCGGCCATGAAGGGGCGATGGAAAGAGGCTACCGGGAGCGGCGCGGGCGGTCAAGAGGGTGGGTGAATGACGGAAGGGCTGCTCTTCGGGCATCGCGAGATGTTTGGTGGGCGCAGTAGGATTTGAACCTACGACTTCCACCGTGTGAGTCTAACTAGATACATGCTATCAGAGAGTTAGCGGGAATGCTCGGGAATGCTCGGGCATTGCCGTTCTCTGATTTAGAAAATCGGGTTCCACAACTGGACCCAGAACTGGACCCACGCGAGCGAGTTGGCAAAAACTCCGCGAAAGTGATTAGAGTGCCACCGACCGATTGGGAATTCGAGGCATCTCCTGCTCAATTCCTTACCCACAGACTGTCTTTTGGCTTACAGGAGGTTCCGAGGGAATCGCTAGGATGGGAAATTTGATAACAAACGACTTACGGGATAGCCCCCCACTTTTTCCCACTCAATATTTTTTTTTAAAATACGATCCACCAGCGGAACAAGGGAGTTCGCGAGCGAACAGATGGCTGTTCCAAACGCCAATGCCGCAATTATCGTTGGCGAAACCATCCAAAACTCCTGAACCTCGTTGCCGATAATACTGCGGAGTCATATTCAATTCAAGAGGGCAGAAAATCCAGTTATCCACAGCCATCCGATTCGTCAATTTCGGCAGGAGACTTCTTCTAAAACCGGCGAGAACTTTCAACTCCGTCAGAGTCGGCAGGTTTTACATCACACAGGCGTTACTTGTCCTCGTTTTTGCGACGTGCAGAGAGCGGAACGCAGCTTGTGCTGGGTCAGGTCCCGGTTTTACGCTGCCCTTTGGCACTTGTAGCGGTAAGATCTAGGTGGACATCAGATGTTATGTCGAATAGGGAACCGCATCACGCAAGCGAAGACAGTCAGCACCTCCTCGTACTGCTGGGGCGAGACGTACACCATCGACGCATGGGGAAACTTGACTGGCCGAACCAACATTGGCGGCAGCGGCTGTGTCTCCGAGGGCAACCTGAGTTACTCCGTCAACGCCAACAACCAATTCACTAGTGGTGGCGTTCAGTATGACATTGCGGGCAATGTGATGAACGACGGCAACGGCAATCAGCCGACCTACGATGCCGAAAACACGATGGCGACCGACGCCGGAGTGACCTACGACTACGATGCCGACGGCGTGCGCACGGAGAAGTCCTCGGGCACCCTGTACTGGCCCGGACCCGGCGGCGAGTACCTGGCCGAAACCGACCTCACCGGCACGATCAACGAGGAGTACATCTATTTCAACGGCGAGCGCATCGCCCGCGTT
>Ga0187855_10000335_pt1 | contig 42408 bp, 44 predicted proteins | sample June2016WEW_8_10_2_FD_132969 | JGI IMG/M metagenome (GOLD analysis project Ga0187855, IMG submission 132969) | Peatland microbial communities from SPRUCE experiment site at the Marcell Experimental Forest, Minnesota, USA - June2016WEW_8_10 | ecosystem: Environmental > Terrestrial > Soil >... | reverse complement strand
CCCGAAAATAAATCCGCGGGACACCAGCGGATGCAGCCAGAACCCTTCCCGAATCACAAAATCACTAAGACTGGAGAGAATCTAAGTCGCGGAGTCCATTTTTCCGCAGCCTGCTAGGGCAGTTCCCGGTTCCCAGTTCTCAGTTCTCAGTTCTCAGTAAAACCCGCAGGGCCAACCACGACACCTTCCGGCGCAGGGGCAACAATGCGCTCCGGCTTTCTGAGAACTGAGAACCGAGAACTCCCCTATAATTCCCCAGTCATGTCCAGTCCCGCCATCGAGAAAAAAATCGAAGCTCTGCGCGAGAAGATTCGGCACCACGAGTATCGCTATTACGTGCTGGACGCCCCGGAGATTTCGGATGCCGACTTCGACAAGCTGATGAACGAGCTCAAGCGGATCGAGGCGGAGCATCCGGCGCTGGTAACGCCGGACTCGCCCACACAGCGCGTGGGCGGCAAGCCGCGCGAGGGATTCGTTAAGGCGAAGCATTCCTCTCCCATGCTCTCGCTCGACAACGCTTACTCCGAGGAAGAACTACGCGACTGGGAGCGGCGGGTACATGAGCTCAGCGGGCGTACCGACCTCGAGTACATGTGCGAATTGAAGCTGGATGGAATGTCGCTGGCGCTCGTCTACAGCGATGGCCGTCTGGAGCGCGGCATCACGCGCGGAGATGGCAACGTCGGCGAAGACGTGACGCTGAATGTGCGGACGGTGCGCTCCATCCCATTGTCAATTGCGAAAGACAAGTTGAAGAAAGCCGGGATCAACGCGGATTTTGAAGTGCGCGGCGAAATGCTGATGCCGCTCGCGGCTTTCCGTAAGTTGAATGAAGAACGCGAGCGGCAGGGACTCGCGACCTTTGCCAATCCGCGCAACTTTACAGCGGGGACGGTGCGGCAACTCGAGCCGTCGATTACCGCGCAGCGCCGCATGGACTTCTTTGCTTACTTCCTGTTGAAGGACGGACAAACTTTTTTTGATCGCCAATCGAAAGCGATGGATGCACTGGAGCTGGCGGGGTTCAAGGTGAATCCGAACCGCAAGCTGGCGAAGAATCTGGAGGAGGTCTGGAAATTTATTCGGAGCTGGGAGGCCAAGCGCGAATCGCTCCCTTACGAGATTGACGGCATCGTCATCAAAGTCGACCGGACGGCATGGCAGCGCGAGTTGGGCTTCACGGGAAAGGCTCCGCGATGGGCGATAGCTTACAAGTACGCGGCGCGCGGAGCGGTGACGCAGATTGAAAATATCGTGGCCCAGGTTGGCCGCACGGGAAAACTGACCCCGGTGGCCTGGCTGAAGCCGGTTCCAATTGGAGGCACGACGGTTTCGCGCGCCACTCTGCACAACATGGATGAGATCGAGCGACTGGGCGTGAAGATCGGCGACTGGGTCGAGGTCGAGCGCGGCGGCGATGTAATTCCGAAAGTGGTGAAAGTCGTCGACGATAAAGAGCATCCTCGCGGCCACAAGCAATTCGAAATGCCCCAGCACTGTCCGGTGTGCGGCGGCAATGTGGTGCGAACGCCCGGCGAGGTGGACCATCGCTGCGTGAATGCGAATTGTCCGGCGAAGCTGCAGGGGACGATTCTGCATTTCGCCTCGCGTCACGTAATGGATATCGACGGGCTGGGCGAGGCGCTGGTGAATCAACTTACCGAACGCGGCCTCGTGAAGAATGTTGCCGATCTCTACAAGCTGACGAAAGATGGCCTGCTGCAACTCGAACGCATGGGCGAAAAATCGGCGGAAAACGTGCTCGCCGAAATCGAGGCCTCAAAGCAGCTGCCGCTAGAGCGCGTGATTTACGGGCTCGGGATACGGTTTGTGGGCGAGCGCACAGCGCAGTTTCTGGCGGAGCACTTCGGGTCGCTCGACGCAATCATGAAGGCGAGTGCCGAGCAACTCGAGGAAGTGAACGAGGTAGGGCCGCGGATCGCGGAGAGCATCGTGGAATTTTTCGCCGACGAACATAATCGCAAACTGGTGAGCGATCTGCGCAAAGCCGGATTGACATTCACTGGTCAAAAGAAAGAAAAGGGCACGAAACTGGCAGGAAAAACGTTCGTGCTGACGGGCACACTGGAACGCCACACAAGGGATGAAGCGAAGAAAATGATTGAAGATGCCGGCGGCCGCGTTTCAGGCTCGGTGAGCAAGAAGACGGACTACGTGGTGGCGGGGAGCGATGCGGGATCGAAGCTGGACAAAGCTCGGGAGTTGGGGGTTAGTGTGATCGGAGAAAGGGAGTTGGAGGAGTTGGTTGGCTAGATTGCCAGGCCGATCGTAAATGATGCGTCACCAAGACTTGACCGCCAGGGGAGAGCTAATACAAAAGGCAACTATCGGGTTGCGTTTGTGTGCCGCCTGAGGTAATATGCAACCCGGAGGTTGCTTAAGATGAACAACCATATTGAGAAACGCATCGAACTCAAAGCGCCGGTTTCGCGGGTATGGCGGGCGCTCACGGATTACCAAGAGTTTGGCCAGTGGTTTCGTGTGAAACTGGATGGCCCATTCGTGCCGGGCCAAGTCTCGCGTGGCCGTATTACCCATCCGGGCTACGAGCACGTCAAATGGGAGGCCGTCGTGCAGAAAATGGAGCCCGAACGGCTCTTTTCTTTTACCTGGCATCCCTATGCCATCGACCCCGAAAAGGATTATTCGAAGGAGACGCCTACGCTCGTGGAATTCAGGCTGGAGGAGACCGCGACCGGCACTCTGCTATTACTCACGGAGTCCGGCTTCGACAAGATTCCCAGCGACCGCCGCCTCGAAGCATTCCGCATGAATGATGGCGGTTGGACACAGCAAATGAAGAACATCGAGAATCATGTCTCGAAAACGTAGCAACGTGGCCGCCAAACGGCTGCCTCGTGCGCCCGTATTTGCCGCGCTCGGCGACGAGACGCGGCTAAGGCTGGTTGCGAAGCTCTGTCGTAGGCAGCCTTATTCGATCTCTCAGCTGACCCGCGGTTCCAAACTGACCCGGCAGGCGATCACCAAGCATCTTCGAGTGCTGGAGAGTGTAGGAATCGTGCACAGCGTCCGTTCGGGTCGCGAGAGCCTGTTCGAATTCGATCCGCAGCCGATTGAAGGAATCAGGGAATATCTGGATTTCGTCTCCGAGCAGTGGGATGAGGCATTGGCCAGGCTAAAGTCGTTCGTCGAAGACTGAGCCGTCAGATGGTTGGTTGCGGCGCTGACGGGCGGGGGCGCCCGTCGCGCCACAATCCAATCGCACTTTATATCTTCATTTCTTCGCGGTCGGCGGCAATACGCCGTTCAGGCGCAGATACATTGCCGCTTCGGCATAGTGGTCGGCCCAAGTGCCGGCTAGAACCAGGCTGGCCCAGGCGCGCGTAACTTGTCTTCCGCCGAAGCCTTCGGTGGTTTCGGCCAGCTTTGAGTCGTCCATTTTCCCGAGCGCGTCGGCACAGAAATCGAACGAGGCTTTGAGTGCGGCCACGAGTTTGTCCTTGGCGTCCGTCTCTTTCGCTTCTTCGACCTTTGGAGCCGGAACGGCGGCGGCCTTGCCGCACAGCAGGTTATTTGTTTCGGCCATGTGGACGACGAGATGGCCGAATGTCATCTGGTCGGCGGTGGGTTTGTAGCCGAATTTGTCGGCGGGCATGGCTTCGACCGCTGCGATGGTGTTTTTCTGGCGGCCGGGCAGAATGTCTCGTAGCGCGCTGCTGACGGGAGTCTTGGTTGGTGCGGGTGCTGTTTGTGCAATCGCCGAGGCGACGAGTAACAGCAGGGCTGGGATCACGAAAGTCTTTTTCATTTTCTTGTCCTCACAGTTCGACGATTCCGTGAGGAAAAGGATAGCGCGAGCCGGAGGGTCTGCGCCACCGGACCGGAAACGGAGGCGCCGAGTTGCCCGCGGTTGGCCGAGTTGCGCTCGGGCGAGGGCGCCCGTCCCCACACTTGCAACCTTGCGCTATCCTTAGAACATGCACGCGCACGGCGGACACGCGCATTCTCATGGGACGGGGCGGGTGCTGCGCATCTCGCTGGCCGTCACCCTGCTTTATGTCGTCCTGCTGGTGGTCGCCGGCATCCGCGCGCATTCGCTGGCGTTGCTTTCCGAGGCGGGACATAACCTGTCCGACTTTCTGGCTCTGCTGTTGTCGCTGGTGGCGGTTTTTCTGGAGGGCCGGCCGCCGAGCGCGACCAAAACTTATGGATACCGGCGCGCCGGAGTGCTGGCGGCGCTGGTCAATTCACTGTCGCTGGTGGCCGTGTCGTTTTATATTTTCTACGAGGCTTTTCGGCGGATTCAGCATCCCGAGCATGTGCGCGCCGGGATGATGATTGGCGTGGCGGCGGCGGGTGTGGTGATAAACGGCGTGATCGCTCTATTGCTGTGGCGTTCGGGGCGAGACGTGAATGTCCGGAGCGCGCTGCTGCACGAGGTGGGCGACACGCTCTCGACCGCGGCCGTGATTGCGGGTGGTTTTGCCATCCTGTGGACCGGACAATACTGGATCGACGCGGCACTGTCGTTCGGGATCGGCGCGCTGATTTTGTGGTCAAGCATCGGCATCGTGCGCGAAACGCTGAATATTCTGCTGGAGGGCACGCCGCGCGGGATGAGCGTGGAAGCGGTGGAATCGGCGATGCGACAGATCGCGGGTGTAAGTGATGTGCATGATCTGCATGTTTGGAGCATCGGGTCGGAAAACCACGCGCTTTCGGCGCATGTGAAGATCGCGGACATGGCGACTTCGGAGAGCGACACGATTCTGCGGGAGATCAACGAGAAGCTAGGGCGGGGATTTGGCATCCACCATACGACGATCCAGTTGGAACACGTGGTGTGCGAGACGGCGCATGCATGCGTAATCGCGGTGCGGGAGGAAGAACGCAGCGAGCGCGATCACGCTGAGCACGACCGTCATGATCACGGCCACTGACCAACGACCATCGACTAACGGCTGCCTTGATCGTCACCCCGAGTGCTGCCGCCCGTAAATTTCCTTCACCGTCTCGATGCTGTCAGCATCTTCTGGGCGTTTGTCGGAACGCAGGCGCACGATGCGCGGAAACCTCAAAGCGTAGCCACTCTCATGGCGCGTGGAGCGCATCATGTTGTTGAAGGCCACCTCGAGAACAATCCTGGGCTCTACTTCCAGCCTTAATCCTTGTTCACGCGTCTGGTGAGCCAGAAACCACTGCGTCATTTCAGCGATCTCGGCATCGGTGAGGCCGGAGTATGCCTTGCCGATGTTCACCAGACGCTCGCCATCCCACACCGCGAAAGTGTAGTCGCTGAGCACGCCGATGCGCTTGCCGTGTCCGTACTCGACGGCGGTTACAACCACGTCGAGCGTGGCGAGCTCTCGCTTCATCTTGAGCCACGATTTGCCGCGCCGCCCGGGAGTGTAGAACGAATCGAGATCCTTGATCATCAGGCCTTCATTGCCTCGATTGCGCGCGGCGGTGAACAGCGTTTCGAGATCGTCTGGAGAAGTCGCGGTTGCTGCCGGCGCGCGGAGAATTGTCGCGATGGGAAGTTCGGGAGCTTCGAAGGCGAATTGAGCTTGCGACTGCGCGGCGGCCGGTGCCGAGTTTCGCTCGGCCGTCCCTACGCGAGCCTTGGCGGACGCCGGCGGTTCCAGGTTCTTCGTCAGCCTTTCCAGAATATTCGCGCGGTCGCGTAGTGGATGATCGAGGAGGAGTTCACCATCCGCGTAAAGAATGTCGAAAACGAGATAGGCGACCGGGACTTCGCGCATGAGTTTGGTGCTGACTTTTTTCCGTCCGAGGCGTTGTTGCAGCATGCTGAAGGGTAGGGCTCGGGCCTCACCGGAGTTCCAGGCAACGATTTCGCCGTCGAGAATTGCGTCGTTGGGCAGGCCGGTGAGGGCCATAGGCAATTCAGGGAAGGACTCTGTAATTTCATCGCGGGTGCGTGAAAAGATGCGCACTTCACCCTGGCCGATGTGCGCCTGGGCGCGGATGCCGTCGTACTTGTCTTCAACCGACGCGCTCTGAAAATAGCTTAGCGCCTCGGCGGAAGATTCGACCGGACTCGCCAGCATGAAGTCGATGGGATGGAAGAGGCGGAGATGTGCGCCGGCCAATTTTCCCGCGGAGGCCAGGTGCAGAGTTTCGCCGAGATCGCCGAGCAACATGTTGGCGCGCTTGACCCGGTCGAGGGGTTCGTCGAAAGCGCGAGCGATCGCTTCCTCGACGAGACTTTCTTTCATGCCGATGCGCAGGTCGCCGCTGATAATTTTCACGATGTACTTGGCTTCGAGCGGAGTGGCTTGCTCAAGAAGCGAGCGCAGAAGAGAAGCTTTGGCGGCAGGCCCGCGGGCAGCAGCGATCTCGGCAAATGCTCGCTGCACTTCGGCGAGCGAGAGGCAGGAATCCGGCTTTGCGGGAAGGGCCTCGGCTGCGACCGAACCGGCATCGCCGAGCCTGCGATAAATTTCGGTGAGTTCGGGCTCGGCTTTTCCCGATAGGCCGCTGATTACGCGCCAAAGCACGGCTCCGCCAACTTGCAAAGTGGCTTCTTCGTATGCAGGAAAAGGACGGCCGGAGAGGAAAATGGCGGCGGTCGTCGCCTCGCTCAGCGGCATCGTTCGTAATAACGTAGCGACCAGCGCCGTTTTCTCCAACTTCTTGGTGGTCGCGGCGATCGCGTCGCAGGTCTGGGCGAAGTGCAACATTGTCCATTGGATTCCACAGCCGATCGCTGGAATCACAGCCCCAGATGGTTCCAATTGCGAAATTAGAGCTCCCGGTTAAACTGCTGAATAACAAGGAGATGAGGCTCTGATGATGGTCTGCGCGCGGCTCGAAGTTTTCGCGATCTGTGGTACTCTAAGCATTGGAGTTGGAGTCTTCCCTCCGCGAAGTAACATCCAATGCCCATGCGAAGTTGGCGGAAAATTGCGCGTTTCCTGGCGGCGGTACAACTGCTCCCGGCTCTGGAGAGCGGCGAGGAAACGCTCGTCGGCGGGCAGGCGGTGCTGGAGGGCGTGATGATGCGTTCGCCGCATGCCTGGGGCATTGCCGTGCGCAAGTCCTCGGGCGAGATTGTTACCTACAGCGAGCCGCTGGAGCGGCCTTCCGAACAACATAAGTGGATGGGCTGGCCGGTGGTGCGCGGGGTGATGACGCTGGGGCACGCGATGACGCTGGGATTCCGCGCGCTGAAGTTTTCCGCGAATGCGGCGCTGGATGAGTTAAACGCCGATCCGGGCAACGACGGTCTTCACAGTGAGGATCGCAGTGAAGATCATGGCCATAGCGATCAGGCCAAAAAGTTTGAAATCACCGGCTGGATGGCGGCAGTAAATGTTATTTTCTCCGTCGCCTTCTTCATCTTTATGTATAAGTACCTGCCGCTGCTGGCTACGACGGAACTGAAGAAGGTGAATCCGGTGTTCGGCCAGCAGTTCGTGTTTAACCTGGTGGACGGGATGATCCGGATCGCGATGTTCCTGCTGTTTGTGTGGGGCGTTTCGCTGTGGAAGGACATCCGCCGCGTGTACGAGTACCACGGCGCCGAGCACAAGACGGTGTTTGCGTTCGAGAATGGCGATCCGCTCGAAGCCGGAGCGGTGCAGAAGTATTCGACGTATCATCCGCGCTGTGGAACCAGCTTCCTGATGACGGTGATGATCATCTCGATGTTCGTGTACATGGCGATTCCCGTGCACACTTTCTGGGCTCGATTTGGCATTCGTATCGCGCTGCTGCCGCTGATTGCAGGCGTTTCCTACGAGATCATTCGCTTTGCCGCCAAGCATCGCGGCTCGCTGTTCGCGCTGATGACGGCACCCGGCCTGTGGCTGCAGCGGATCACGACTCAGCCTCCGGATGACAGCGAGGTCGAGTGCGCGATCGTTGCGCTGGATGAAGCCATGAAGCTGGAGAAAACGCGCGGCGGCGAGTTGGTAATCGCGTAGCGGTGCCCACCGCGAAATCTTGTTTTCTTTCTCATTCCACTTAAAATCATTAGAGTAGAGACGCGGCTTGCACGCGTCTCCGCCTGCAGAGTGAGACGGAGCGAGCCCGTCTCTACGGATGAAAATCATGTTCGAACGCTTAGATCAAATCGAAATCCGTTACGAGGAACTGACGCGCGCGCTGTTGTCTCCTGAGATCACCAACGACTCGGCAAAATACCAGAAGACTGCCAGGGCGCATAGCGAAGTCCGGGAGATTGTAGAGAGGTATCGCGAGTACAAGGATCTGAAGCGCGGAATCTCTGAGAGCAAAGCCATGCTATTGGATGAAACCGATCCGGAAATGCGAGCCTACGCCGAAGAAGAACTCGCGAAGCTGGAGGCGCGCATCGCAACCGTCGAGGAGGAACTCAAGGTCCTGCTGCTGCCGAAGGATCCGAACGACGAGAAGAACGTGGTCCTCGAAATTCGCGCCGGCACGGGCGGCGATGAGGCCACATTGTTCGTCGCGGAAGTTTTCCGCATGTACAACCGCTATGCCGAGACGCAGAAGTGGAAGGTGGAAGTGCTCTCCACGTCGGAGTCGGGCGTGGGCGGGTTGAAGGAAGTGATCGCGCTGATCGAGGGTGACCGGGTCTATTCGCGCCTGAAGTATGAGAGCGGCGTGCATCGCGTGCAGCGCGTGCCGGCGACCGAGCAGCAAGGCCGAGTGCATACCTCGGCGATCACGGTCGCGGTGCTGCCGGAAGCGGAAGAAGTGGACGTCAAGATCGAAGCCAAGGATCTGCGCATCGACACGTTCTGTTCGTCGGGGCCGGGCGGGCAGTCGGTGAACACGACCTATTCAGCGGTGCGGATCACACACATCCCGACGAATACGGTAGTCAGCTGTCAGGATGAAAAGTCGCAGATCAAGAACCGCGAAAAAGGCATGCGCGTGTTGCGCTCGCGGCTGTACGAAGTCGAAATGCAGAAGCAGCAGGACGCGCTCGCGAAAGAACGCAAGCAGATGGTGGGCTCGGGCGACCGCTCGGAGAAAATTCGCACCTACAATTTTCCGCAGAACCGGCTCACCGACCATCGCATCGGCTTCACCATTCACCAACTAGAGCAGGTGATGGACGGGAAACTGCAACCGGTTATCGACGCGCTGACCACGCACTATCAGGCGGAGAAGCTTAAGCAAGACACGGCGAGCGTGGTGTAAGGGGATTATGGTGTAAAGCCATTGTAGCGGTCGCCGGCTACCGTCTGATCAGTGCCATCACCCATCCCGCCACGAAAACTCCACCCACGAACAGGGCAAAGCAGTAGAGACCGTAGCGCAGCTGTTCCATCGTCGAATTGCGCTGCGTGATGCCGAAAACCACCGATGCGAACAGCGCGAACACCACCGCAGCCGAGAAGTGCGACAAGTTGATGGTCACGGCTTCTTCCCCAGCGCAATGTGATGCGCATCCGCCGCCGCGATGAAGTTCAAGAGTCCGGCGACGATCAGAAAGGTCTTGCCGTAATCCGCGGCGGCATTCGCTGCCATCACGTTGCCCCAGTCCATGATGCGCGCCAGAAAATAAAGCGCTCCCGAGCCCACGTCGCCAACGAAGCCAAGTATGTCAAGAATGTCGCCGCCGTTCGGCTTGTAAATCCTCCCCTGCATTCCCAACCCAATCACGAACATCGCGACCACCGACACCAGCAGCAGAATGCCGCGCCCGTAGCGCTTCAGCAGGATGTGTCCGCCGCCCGGAATCAGCCAGCCCACCAGCGGCGCGACCACCGCTATGGTCGTGAGTGGATACTCCGGCTCAGTCGCTTCAACCGCATTTTTTGATTTATCTGTTTTCGGCTTGGCCATTCAGATGGTCACGATCTCTCGTTGAATTTTACCAGTGACCTCGGCGCTTCCCGGCCGCACCAGCACATCCACTTCCAAGCGCACGCCGAACTCGGGCAGGTAGATCCCGGGCTCGATCGAGAAACAGGAATTGGGCAGAATGCGCCGCTCGTCGTGAATTTCCAAATCATCCATGTTGGCGCCATTGGCATGCACCTCGGTCGAAATGGAGTGGCCAGTGCGGTGGATGAAGTACTCTCCGTATTTCGCCTGTTTGATGTGGCCGCGCACCGCGTGATCCACTTCCCATCCCGCGATCGGCTTGGCGGCAGTGACGGCATCCTCCACGGTCTTCACGCCGATATCGCGCGCCTCGCTCACAATCTTGAAAATTTCGCGCTGCCGGTCTGACGGAGCCTTGCCCACAATCCCCACCCACGTGATGTCATAGTAAACCGCGCCCGGCGTATTCTTCTTCGCCCACACGTCTAACAGAACAAAGTCCCCTTCATGAATCGGCACCGGACGGCTTGCGCTCGGCTCGTAGTGCGGGTTGCCACTGTTGGCGTTCACCGCCACGATCGGCGGATCGTCGGTCACCATGTTCTCGCGCTGGAATGCTTCCATGAAAAATTGCTGAATTTCATGTTCGTGCGTGCCGCCGTTGCGCACGCGCCGTCCAATCTCTTTGAAAGCCTCGGCGGTGACGGCGTCAATCACATCGCGCGCCGCGAAGTGCGACTTGATTTGTTCGTCCGTCAAGGTTGCTTCAAACTGCGCGATCAGGTCGGCCGCGCTGATAATGTTCTTGCCCAGCCCGCGAATCATGTCCGCTGTTCCCGCGTCCACCATCGAGATCGTGAAGACAAAGTTGTTGGGCGAATACTGCATGGCCACATCGCGATGCGCGGCCAGCATCTGCTTCAAGCCGTCGAACAGTTCCTGCCATCCGGCGTACTGCTTCTTTATGCCGGGCAAGGTATCCAAATGCCCAGACTCGATCTTGTGGACGAGCTTGACGGGTTCGCCTTTGGCGGGGATCAGGTAGTACCAGCGCCGCGTGACCATGAGCCCATCGGGCAGCCCGAGAACGCGGTACGCGATGGGGTCGCGATGGTGATGATCGTAGAAAAGCCAAGCGTCAATATTGCGCTCGCGCAAGGCTTGCTGGATGGCGGACAAGTCCATATTCAAAGGGTTATTCTACACGACCGGTGTCCCTCGCTGAATGTCGGGGGCGCGAAGAGGAGCCTGCCCACATCGTATCCTCGCATCGAAGTTGATTCAGCGATGATTCTGCTATGATCGCGGCAGGGCCGGGAAAACCACCGGACTGCACTCTTCAACAGGAGTTCTCATCATGGAAATGCCCGTTCTTCCCTTGGGCTCCCGCCGCAACGAAGACATCGCGCTCGACCTCATGAAATTCATCGCCATGACCACCGGCTACGGCAAGACCACCGGGGCCGGAGTCGGCTTCCAAGGTACCTCTGCGACCGACAAGCCCGAGGATTACGCCGCCCATTTGCTGGAACTTTATGGCCGCTGCCTGCAGTCGGTGGGTGGGAAGTAGGCTGGATCTATCGGCGTCGACTTCTCGCAGCGGATCTTCCCGCAGCGAATCGCGGTTCCGTTCGCTGGCCTGTTCTGGCGCACACGTTTCCACTTCGTCTTTTATCTTGTTTCTCTCTGTCTCCGTGACTCTGCGGTGAAAAAACTGAATTAGAACAACACCGAATGACGGATTTGGTTGCACCAATCCTTCCGCGTTCTATAGAATCAAGAGTTTGCTGCACTTGTCTGAAGCCGCAAGCAGAGTCCTCTCGGTGAAAGACGGTTGTGGCAGTTGGTGATCGCGAACGACCAACGACCAACGCCTGACGGCCAACGACCAAACGGATTAGGAATCATTATGAAAATTCATGAGTACCAGGCAAAAGAAATTCTCAAGAAGTATGACGTCGCCGTGCCGCGGGGCATGATGGCAGCGTCACGCGAGGAAGCGGAGGCGGCCGCGAGCGAGCTTCTCCGCTCCGGCGCGACGGGAGTTGTGGTGAAAGCGCAGATTCACGCCGGCGGTCGCGGCAAGGGCGGTGGAGTGAAGCTCGCCAAGTCGGTGCAAGAAGCGAGCGAAATCGCCGACAGGATTCTGGGCATGAAACTGGTCACGCATCAGACCGGACCGGAAGGGCGCATCGTGCGCCGGTTGCTGGTCGAAGAAACGTTGCCCATCGAGAAGGAGCTTTACCTCGGCATTCTGGTGGATCGCGGCGAGGGCAAGCCGGTGTTCATGGCATCGGCTGCGGGCGGCATGGATATTGAGCAGGTGGCAGCCGAGAGGCCGGAAGCGATCCTGAAACAATACATCGATCCGGGCATGGGACTGGAGCCGTTTCAGGCGCGTAAGATCGCGTTCAGCTTGGGGTTGAAGCCGCAGCAGATCAATCCTGCAGTGAAGTTCCTGACCGGACTTTACCGCGCCTTCCTGCAAACCGACGCATCGCTCGTGGAGATCAATCCTTTCATCAGTTGTACGGATGGGCGATTGTTCGCCCTTGACGCCAAGTTGACTTTTGACGATAACGCGCTCTTTCGGCATCCGGACCTCCGCGAATTGCGCGACTTCAGCGAGGAAGATGCGCTGGAAGTGGAAGCCTCGAAATACAACCTCAACTACATCAAGCTCGACGGCAGCGTAGGCTGCATGGTCAATGGAGCCGGCCTGGCGATGGCCACCATGGACATCATCAAATATGCAGGCGGCATGCCGGCCAATTTTCTCGATGTGGGCGGCAGCGCCAGCGCGGACCAGGTAGCGCATGCATTTGAAATTCTGCTGAGCGACAAGAGTGTGCGCGCCGTGCTGATCAATATTTTTGGCGGCATTCTGCGCGTGGATATGCTGGCTACGGGGGTGGTCGAAGCCGCAAGGAAGACGCATATCCAACTGCCAGTGGTCCTGCGACTGGAAGGCACCAATGTTGAGGAAGGCAAGAGAATCCTGATGGAATCGGGGCTGAACTTCACGGTTGCAGAAACCATGAAGGATGCTGCCGACAAAGTAGTGGCCGCGGCGAAACAAGCGGCTTAAACGCGAAAGGCGAAAAGCGAACGGCGAACAGCGATTTTTTTCGAAAGTGAGCAATTATGGCAATCCTGGCTGATAAAAGAACTCGATTGGTTGTGCAAGGTCTGACCGGCCGTGAAGGCACTTTCCATGCGAAGGCTTGCGCGGATTACGGCACGCAGATTGTGGGCGGCGTTACCCCCGGCAAAGGCGGGACGACACACGAGGGCTGGCCGATCTTTAATACCGTTCAGGAAGCGGCGGACAAGACAGGCGCGAATGCCACGGTGATTTTTGTGCCGCCGCCGTATGCGGCCGACGCGATTATGGAAGCGGCCGACGCGGAAATCGAACTCATTGTCTGCATCACCGAGGGCATTCCGACGCTCGACATGGTGGGCGCCTGGGAATTTCTCCAGGACCGGCGCTCGCGCCTGATCGGGCCGAACTGCCCGGGCATCATTTCGCCGGGCAAATGCAAGATCGGCATTATGCCGGCGGCGATTCACAAGGAGGGCAATGTCGGCATCGTATCGCGCTCCGGCACGCTGACTTACGAAGCGGTGCACCAGTTGACCCAGCGCGGAATCGGGCAGTCGACGGCGATCGGCATTGGCGGAGATCCGATTATCGGCACGAATTTTGTCGACGCGCTCGATCTGTTTAATCGCGATCCGCAGACCGAAGCCGTGATCATGATCGGGGAAATTGGTGGCAACGCGGAAGAGATCGCCGCGGAGTTCATCAGGACGCACATGAAGAAGCCGGTGGTAGGGTTCATCGCCGGACAGACAGCGCCTCCGGGACGCCGTATGGGCCACGCCGGAGCGATCATCTCCGGCGGCAAGGGCACCGCAGCCGAAAAGATTGCCGCCATGGAAAGGGCTGGCCTCAAGGTCGCGAAATCGCCGGCGGACATCGGCGAAACGCTCGCGGCCGCGCTGGGAGTGAAGGTGTAGAAGCGATCAGCCGTCAGCACTCAGCCGTCAGCTCTCCCCCACAGGGAGCGGATAGGTTTTACTGAGAACTGACAACTGAGAACTGACAACTGACCTTATGAAAACCCTGCAACGCACACTGACCATCGTCAAGCCCGACGCGGTGAAGAAGAACGCTGTCGGAGACATCATCGAACAGTTTGAGAAGAATGGCTTCCGCATTCTGGCCATGAAGATGCTGGAAATCTCCCAGCACCAGGCGGAGCAGTTCTATGCCGTCCATGCCAGCCGCTCGTTTTACCACTCACTGACCACCTTCATGTCGAGTGGACCGATCGTTGTACTGGCGCTGGAAAAGGAAAACGCCATCGCCGATCTGCGCAAGCTGATGGGCGCCACCAATCCGGCCAGTGCCGAAGAGGGCACCATCCGCAAGAAATGGGCCAGCAACATTGAACACAATGCGATCCACGGCTCCGATGCGGATGAAACGGCGCGCTTCGAGCTGAGCTTCTTTTTTGCGGGTTACGAATTGGCGCAGTAAGAGCAGTTCTCAGTTCTCGGTTCTCAGCGCGGCTGATCTGAGGGCGGGCTTTTCGGAGAATTGGGAACTGGGAACTGAGAACTCCATGCCCTTAATTCAAATCACTATGCTCGCAGGCCGCACGGCCGATCAGAAGCGGAAGATCGCCCAACGCATTACCGACACGATGGTGGAAGAAGCCGGCGCGCGCCGCGAAGCCATTATGATCGCGTTCTATGAGGTCTCCAAGGAGAGCTACGCTTCGGGCGGAGTGCTGCTGGCGGACAAGCAGTAAGCCCACATTTCCTTTTTGGAGATAAATGTAAGTGATCGTATGATCGGGTCAACGCCATGCAAAGAACAGGCGCAAAAGGGAGCCATTCCGGTCGTGTTGGCGCGGACCGCCAGACTGCGGCGGCGCTGAGAGGAAAAAACGTTTCCCCAAGTCAGCAACAGACGAGACAGGTGTACAATGATGCCGTTTTCGAGTTCAAAAAGGAAATTCCGGCTTAGGAGGTAAGGATGCGCCGAATACTGTTGCTGACGTGCGTTTCGTGGTTGGCGGTGTCAATGGCTCTTGCACAAGACGTGCTGAAAGCCGCCGGCGGGGCGGAGACTCACAAAGTAGTTCTCGACAATGCCCAAGTTCGTGTACTCGACGTTCACCTGCAACCCGGACAAAAGGTGGGAATGCATTCGCATCCGGCGAACATCGTCTATTACGTCACCGATGGCAAGATCAGAGTCACGTTGCCCGACGGGAAAACCGCAGTACACGAGGTCAAAGCTGGAACAGCTGTCTGGAACGCGCCGGCGATCCACGCCGTAGAAAACGCGGGCACTGCGGAGATGCACCTGGTGCAGACCGAAATGAAGGGAACGGCCGAATGAGGGTGAACCGCGTTGGCCTGCTGCTGCCGCGCGGCAACCCGCGGGCCAAAATGGCGGCTTCGCTCGTCGGTTTCGATGAGTGTCTCGCAGCGTAGTGATGCACCTTGCGTGCGATTTTCGTTCTCTTTGGAAAAGAAGGATAGGATATGAGGCGACTCTCCTCCGTTGTCATTGCTGTAATCCTGTGTTTGGCCCCGGTCCCGATGCTGGGACGAGCGGACAAGGCAGAGCAGCAAGTCCGCGACTTGTGCAACTCGCTGAATCAGGCTCTGATCAAGGCCGATGTTCCGACGCTCAACAAGATTTTTGCCGATGAATTTACCATCATTCGTCCGAATGGAACTGCGGTCGGCAAGGCGGAGGCGGTAAAGGACGTGGAAAGCGGAAAGACGAAGTTTGAGTCCATCGAGGCGTCGGACAGCACAATCCACGTCTATGGGAACACAGCCGTGTTGACCACCGTGGAGAGGACAAGCGCGCAGATTGGAGGCCGTGCGATCAGTGGACAGGCACGCAACGCCTATGTGTGCGTGAAGCGCGACGGCCGGTGGGTGGTCGTGCTGCGCCAAATCACTCCAGTTGTGCCGCCCAAAAGTGAGACGCCCGCCGGGAAATGATCCGCGTGCAGAGTGGGAAACACGATCATTTGTGTGCCGCTGGAAAATCAAGCGTGTTTCTGTCCAGAGGTTTGGCGGGGCTTAGAACCCATTCATTCACAAAGTGCGGAAATGAGCGGGGCACCCGCAAATATGCGGTATCCGCGGTAAGAACAGTTCCCGGTTCTCAGTTGCCAGCGAGATTGATCTCTGCGAACTGAGAACCGGGAACTGAAAACTCCACAGTTATCCCAGCGGCTCAAACAAATGTCCTTCGGTGCGGTCGGCGATCTTGGGCAGATCTTTTTTCCCCATCTGCAGGAAATGCGGGGCGGCGCGATGCGCCTCCAGGGCGGCGTCATCTTTGTATTGTTCGTAGATAAAGAACCGGCGCGGATCGGTCTTGTGCTTGTGCACCTGATACATGAGGCAGCCCGGTTCTTTGCGCGATTCGATTGAGAGTTTTTCGAAGATCGCGGTCACTTCGGACTCGCGTCCGATTTTTGCCATCCAGGTTACGGCCAACACCACCATTCGTCGCTCCGTTCTATTACTGTGAATTCCAGCCCCTGAAGGGGCTCCTGATTCCGAAAACTGACGGCACCGCCAAAGCGATGCCCTGATACGAACCCGAGTTGTTCAAAAGCTTTTGAGGCCCAACTCGCTTACGAAGTCGGGTACCAAAATCGTCTGCTCACGATCGGGGCCCGTGGAAATCATTCCCACCCGCGCTCCGGTTTCCTTTTCGATGAAGGCCAGGTATTCGCGGGCGGCCTTGGGTAGTGCTTCGACCGTCCGAATGGTCTGCGTTGGGCTGGCCCAGCCCGGCATGTTGCGGTAGATGCATTCGAGTTTTTCATAACCGCATGCCTGAGCCGGAATTTCGTCCGTTTCCTTGCCGTTCACCTTATGCCCCACGCAAACAGGAATCTCCGTCAGGTGGTCGAGCACATCCAACTTAGTAACCACCAACCAGGAGATGCCGTTAATCATGCCAGCGTAACGGAGCAGAGGCAAGTCGAGCCAGCCGGTGCGGCGGGGGCGCCCGGTGACGGCGCCGAATTCATTGCCGCGCTTGCGTATGTCTTCTCCCTGCGAGTCGAGAAGTTCGCTCGGGAACGGACCGCTGCCGACGCGCGTGCAGTAGGCTTTGGTGATGCCGATAACCGTGTCAATCGATGTCGGCGGTACGCCGGTTCCAGTGGCGGCGCCACCGGAAGTGGAGCTCGAAGAGGTCACGAACGGATACGTGCCGTGATCGATGTCAAGCATGGTGCCCTGCGCGCCTTCGAAGACGATCGACTTGCCTTCGGCCAGGGCGCGGTTCAGCAGCAGCGCCGTGTCGCGGACAAAGGGAGCGATCTGCTCGGCGGCGTCGGCGTACTCTCGGAACATTCTGTCGGCATCGAGCGGTTCGGAGTTGAACAGCGCGTGCGCGATCATGTTCTTTTCGCGGCATGCGTTTTCGATGTGCGTGCGCAGCAATTGGCGGTCGAGCAGGTCGGCGACGCGCAGTCCGCGGCGTCCCATTTTGTCTTCGTAAGATGGGCCGATGCCGCGTGAGGTGGTTCCGATTTTCACGCGGCCGGGAGCGTTTTCCGACCCCAGCTCCATCATGCGATGGTAGGGAAGAATAACCTGCGCGCGATTCGAGACGAAGAGGTTGCCATCCACCTTCACGCCGGCGGCGCGCAGGGAAGCGACTTCCTTCAGAAAGGCCAACGGATCGATCACCACGCCGTTGCCGACCACGCTGGTGCACTCCGGCCGCAGAATGCCGCCGGGCACGAGTTGCAGAATGAATTTTTTTCCGTTAATGATGACGGTGTGTCCGGCATTATGCCCGCCGGCGTAGCGAGCCACGACCGAAAATGTTTGAGTGAGTACGTCGACAATCTTACCCTTGCCTTCGTCGCCCCACTGGGCTCCAACAATGACCGCAGTTCTGCCCCTGCTCGTGCTACCTCTGCTCAATGAAAACTCCACTTGGAATGTTGCGCGGCCGCAAACCCGAAGCCCGCCCCAGGGTCGCACACACTGCTTGCGCCGCTGCTGCTGAAAAGACGGGGAAACTGGGAAGACCGGCGGAGCTTTGTGTGTACGCTCTAGCATACCGAACCGGGCAGTAGGGGAGCAAACCGGGAAATCGCTCTTAGCTCTTGGCTCTGAGCTAATAGCGAAAAGCGAAAAGCCAGCAGCGCTCTTCTCCGCGCCGATCTTGTTATCCTGACAGCGTGCCGGAACTTCCCGAAGTCGAAACCATTGCCCGCGGCCTCGACCGGCGCGTCGCCGGAGACACCGTCGAATCGGTCTGGATCGGCTCCAGGAAGCAGCCGCTCAAGTCACCGGCCGGCGTTGTCGCCGCGACGCTGGAGGGGAAACGGATCCTGCGAGTGCATCGCGCGGGCAAGCACATTGTGTTCGATCTGGAGGAAACAGCACATCCGGGGAAAGGTAGACGTGCCGTTCGCGGCAAGCCGCGGCAAGCCGCGTCTCTACAAACGGCGCAGTGGATCGTCCATCTCGGCATGACTGGGCGCATCGTCGTTTGCGAACCTGCGGCGGAAGTCGCAAAGCACACTCACCTGATCGCGAAGCTGGCATCGGGACGCGAACTGCGGTTTATCGATCCGCGGATGTTCGGCAAGCTCAGCGTTCATGCTGGCGGCTTCGATCCTGGAGGAGTGGAGCCGCTGGAGGTGAGCGAGGAGCGGTTCATCGCGCTTTTTCGTGGCCGCAAGACTCCGATCAAGAGCGCGCTTTTGAATCAGAAGTTGCTGCGCGGTGTGGGCAACATCTATGCCGACGAATCGTTGTTTCGGGCGGGAATCCGTCCGCGCCGGCGGGCCGCGGCCATCACACGGGCGCAGTTGAGCAAACTGCACCGGGCGGTGCGGGAGGTGCTGCGCGAGGCGATCGCCCTGGGTGGATCTTCGATTTCCGATTACGTAGACGCCGATGGAGAAGAAGGATTCTTCCAGCTCCAGCATCGAGTCTATGGCCGTGAGGGGGAGCCGTGTCTGGAGTGCGGGACCGCGATCCGGCGCGTCGTGCTGGCCGGCCGCAGCAGTCACTACTGTTCAAATTGTCAAAAATAGCCATAATAGAACGACTTAAATTTGCCGCATCGACGCTAGCACTATAAAAAAGGGGCGGGGCTGGAAGTTCGTCTCGAACAGACTACCGAGTCATTCATCATGAATAAATTCTCCATCGGAGTGGACCTCGGCGGCACGAACCTGCGCATCGCCGCCGTGGACGAGCAAGGCGCGCTGGTCGAGAAAGTTGAGCTCGGCACCAGAATTTCCCTGGGGCCCGATCGCGTCATCGGCGATATGTGCGACGCCATCGAGCGCATGTCGGAGAAATACAGAAACACCGCCCCGCTGATCGGGATTGGCGTCGGCGTGCCCGGCATCATCGACGTACAAACTGGCCTGGTGCGCGAATCGCCCAATCTGCCGGGCTTTGTCGACTATCCCGCTCGCGCCGCCATTGAGCAGCGCCTGAAGACGATTGTGATCCTCGAAAACGACGCCAATGTCGCGGCGCTCGGGGAAAAATGGCTGGGCGCGGCCAAGGATTATTCCGACGTGGCGATACTGACCCTAGGTACCGGCGTCGGCGGCGGACTGGTTCAGGGCGGTAAAATCTGGCGCGGCGCCAATGGCATGGCCGGGGAGTTCGGGCACACGACCGTTGAACCGGACGGGCACCCGTGCGGGTGCGGGAATCGAGGATGCCTGGAACAATATGCTTCGGCGACCGCGGTGGTCCGGATGGCGCGGGAAGCGGTTGCGAGCAACGGTGAGTCAGCACTGGCACGCGCTGCAAGCTCCGACCCGGACTTCAGCGCGAAGTCGATTTACAGTCTCGCGATTCAAGGCGATGAAGATGCGCGACGTATTTTTCGCTACGCAGGCCGCTGTTTGGGAATTGTGCTTTCGTCGCTGGTGAATTCCCTGAACCTGCCGATTTACGTGATTGGCGGGGGAGTTTCGAGCGCGTGGGAAGCGTTTTCGCCCGCGATCTTCGAAGAGTTGCGGCGGCGTTCCATCGTGTACGCCGCCACCGCGCCGCCCGATCCCTCGGCCCACAAAGAGGGCGCGTCTGCGCGCGTGGTGCCTGGTCCAGGCCACAAGACCATCATCACACGCGCCCTGTTGGGGAGCGATGCCGGCTTGTACGGCGCGGCCCGGTTGCCCATGATTGCGGAACCAAAGCGTTAGTGCGGGGGATTATGTGAGGACTGGTTTTGTGTGGAGACGGGTGCCCTCGCCCGTCCGAGCCGAGCGCAGCTCGGCAGCTGTCTGTGGTGCCGGCAACCAGGGATTCGTTTCAATCGTGCCGTCGCTTCGGTGCGGGCGATTTCGCCAAGTGCGACGGTCTAGGTGAGCGCAACGATTTCGGCGTTCGTAGCGGAGCCGGCGTGGCGGGCGGAAGCGTAAGTTTCGGTCCCGACGCGGCGGCCTTCAGCTTGGCGACTTCCAGCAGAGTAAGGTTGCGCCAATCTCCCGGCGGCACGTCAAGCGCGAGCGGACCGTACTGCACGCGTCGAATTTTCTCCACGTGGTGCCCCACTTCTTCAAACATTTTTCGGACCTGGCGGTTGCGGCCTTCAATGATTGTCACTTCGAGCCACGGGTTATCGCCTTCGCGGATCAGGCGAATCTTCGCCGGAGCCGTGCGCACGCGGCGCCCGCCTTTTTCGGCGATGGAAACTCCGCAGCGCAGCTTGTCGAGCTTGGCCTCGTCGGGCTGGCCGGCAACTTTCACGACGTAAGTTTTTGCCACATTGGAAGACGCCTTCATCAGAGCGTTGGCCAGCGCGCCGTCGTTGGTCATCAGTAGAAGGCCTTCGCTTGCCCAGTCCAGACGCCCCACAGGATACACGCGCCCTTTCACCTTTCGCCCTTTCGCGTTTTGAATGAGGTCCATCACAGTGGGCCGCTTTTTGTCATCGCTGACCGTGGTCACATATCCTTTGGGCTTGTTCAGCGCGACGTAGGTATAACGTTCGGGCCCCTGCAGCAGCTTTCCATCCACGCGGATGTGATCCTGTTCGGGATCGGCCTTGGAGCCGAGTTCGGTGACCACCTGCCCATTGACCACGACGCGGCCGGAGACGATCATTTCTTCGGCTTTGCGTCGCGACGCGACTCCGGCAGCAGCGATAATTTTTTGCAGACGCTCGGCTGTCATGGATGGCTACTCCGGTTTGGTGGCGGCCGGTGTTTCGGCTTCCTCTTCGTTGCTGGCGGGTTCAAACTCGGGCGCCCCGGCAATTTCAGCAGCAGTCTCCGGTTCGGACACTGTTTTGGAAAAATCATCCAATGCCGACGGCGAACTTGAAGACGCGTCCACAGCAGTGCCCTCGCTCGGAAAGTCGCTCTGGAATGACTCCGCCAGCAGTTTCTCGAATTCCTCCATGCTGGGCAGTTCGTTGACGTCCTTGAGCCCGAAGCGCAGCAGAAATTCCTTGCTGGTTCTGTAGAGAATGGGGCGTCCGATGACGGCCTTTCTGCCCGCGGTCGTGATCAGCTTGCGGTCGAGCAGGGTGGCGATGACGCCGCCAGAATCGACGCCGCGGATTTCGCTGATCTCGGGCACCGTGACCGGTTGCTTGTAGGCGACGACGGCCAGAGTTTCGAGCGCCGGGAGCGACAACCGGAAAGGCGGCTTGAGGCTTTTGGCGAAGGCGCGCACCACGTCGTGCTGCTCGGGCTTGGTGGACATGCGGTATCCGCCGGCTACCTGGCGGATTTCGATTCCGTGCTCTGCGCCGGAATATTCCGCGATAAGTTCTTCGAGTGCGGCGCGGATGCGCGACTTGACTTCCGCCGGTTCGGTTCCCGGAGTCTCCGCGAGCAGCGATTCCTTCACCAGCGAATAAATCTGGTCAAGCGAAATGGGAGTTTCCGCCGCGTAAATGATGGCTTCGAGTTGGGGTCTTAGACTCATAAAGTCAACAATCAGCCATCAGGCATCAGTAAAACCAGTGGACCGGTGAACTCCACTGACGGCTGATGGCTGAAAGCTGCCTTTCTCACTTCCAATCATCACGCACCGCGGCTTGCTCGGTCATGACCTCTTCGAAGTGGGAATGTTTTCTCACCAGCACTTCGCCGAAGACGTGGTCCTGCCGCACCTGGATCGCCTGCAACCGCACCAGTTCGAGCAGCGCCAGAAACATGCAGACCAGCGCCTGTCGCGAGGGCACATTGCGGAGTATCTGCTTCAGGCGAATGGGACGATCTTCGAGGGCGAGCCGGCGGTGCAGGTACTGGATCATCTGGCCCACGGTTACGGTCTCCTCGTCCACCTCCAGAATTGGCCGGTTGCGCGCCCGGTCCAGGATTTGCTGGAAGGTCTTGACCAGGTCGATCACATCGGCGGCAAGTTCGGGCTCGGCGCCTTCGGCGTCCATGAACTCTCGGATCGCTGGATTGCTCAGCACCGCGTCTTCAATCTGCTGCTTCTGCAGCAGCATTTGTGCCGCGGATTTGAACTTTTCGTGCTCGAGCAGCCGGTTGACGAGTTCGTTGCGCGGGTCTTCCTGCGCGTCGGCGGGAGCCAGCGGATCGCGCGGCAACAGCATCTTCGACTTGATGTGAATCAGCACCGCCGCCATGTAGATAAACTCGGAGGCCACGTTTACGTCGAGTTCGCGTATGCGCTCGACGTAAGCGAGATACTGCGCGGTGATTTTGGCGATAGGAATGTCGTAGATGTTGATGTCCTGCTTGCGAATCAAGTCCAGCAGCAGGTCAAGCGGGCCTTCGTAGATTGCGCCGAGCGCGATCGCGAACGGGAAATCGCTGGCATCGTTTTGCGCGGATTTGGCGGCCGACGCAGGCGGAGCCGCGCCGCGTCCAGAAGCCGCAACCGGCGCCTGTTCTGATATGGGTTGAGACAAATCGGTCACTTCGTGGAATCCTTCACCGCCGCACAGTTCGTGCTATCGGGCGCACTATAGTCCAGCCCCATCGCCTTCCGGACTTCGTCCATCGTGCCGTCTGCGACCTCACGCGCCCGGGCCGAGCCCGCTTCCAGAATATCCCAGGCGAGGCGTGGATTGTCCTCGTATCTTTTCCGGCGCTCCTGCATGGGGTTGAGAATCTTGACCAGGGCATCGGCAGCCCAGCTCTTGCACTCGATGCAGCCGATTCCAGCCGACCGGCAGCCTTCGTACACGTTCGCCATCGTTTCTGGGCTGCTGAATATTTTGTGCAGATCACCGACGGGACACACATCCGGGTCGCCGCGATCGGTGCGCTTGATGCGCCTGGGATCGGTGACCATGGTCTTCAGTTTTTGCCGCACCACCGCCTCAGGATCGGTGAGCATGATCGCATTGCCGTATGATTTCGACATCTTGCGGCCGTCGGTGCCCGGCAGGCGGGGAGCGGGTGTGAGCAGGGACTGCGGTTCGGGGAAAACGGTTCGAGGAAAAATGTAGTCGGTATCCGGCGTTATTTCCGTTCCATTCGAAATCAGCAACTCCCTTTGCTGCGGCGTCAAGTCGGTCGTCTCGGTCACCACCGGCTGCGCGAACGCATAGAATGCATTGAACCGCCGCGCGATTTCGCGGGTCAACTCAATGTGCGCCACCTGGTCTTCCCCGACCGGGACGACGTCCGCCTTGTAGATCAGAATATCTGCCGACTGCAGAACCGGATAGCCAAGAAACCCATACGTGCCCAGGTCTTTCTCCTTGATATTTTCCCGCTGCTCTTTGTAGGTCGGGACGCGTTCCAGCCAGCCGAGAGGAGTAATCATCGAAAGCAGCAGATGTAACTCCGCGTGCGTCGGCACATGCGACTGGAGGAACATCACACATTTCGCGGGATCCAGTCCCGCAGCCAGCCAGTCGAGCAGCACGTCGACCACGTTTTCTTTCACATGGGATGTGTCGGCGTAGTCGGTGGTCAGCGCGTGCCAGTCGACGATAACGAAAAAGCAGTCATACTGCTCTTGCATGCGGACCCAGTTTTCGAGCGCACCAACGTAGTTTCCCAGGTGAAGTTTGCCGGTGGGGCGCATTCCGCTCAGCACGCGTTTCTTGATGGAAGGAGTTGTCATTCAGAATTTCACCAGCATCGAGAGGTAGAAGTGAACAAACGGGCGGATCAAGCTGCTGAGCAGTCCTCCGCCCAGATACACCAGTGCCAGTAGTGCGAAGAAGCCGATGCGGTCGAAAACCATTCGCGCCGAATCGGGCAGGAAATGCCGCAGCACGTGGCTGCCATCGAGTGGCGGAACGGGTATCAGGTTGAAGACCGCCAGAACGATGTTGATGAACATAAGTTCAAACAGCAGCATAGCTACTGGCGCCAATGCCGAATCGGAACCACCGCCGTCGCCTCCCGCCACCAATCCCATGACAAGAGTGCGTCCGGAGATCGATGAGAGCGAGATGGCGCCGAGCAGTAGAAGTGCCCCTGTGGCGACGATGAAGTTGCTGACCGGCCCCGCCACTGAGGTCAGAATGTCGTCCAGCATAGGATTGCGAAAATTCCGAGGATCGACCGGGGTCGGCTTGGCCCAGCCGAGTAATGGGATGTGGCTGAGGGCTGCGACCAGCGGCAGGATGATCGTGCCGAACAGATCGATGTGACGAATCGGGTTCAGCGAAACCCTTCCCAGCATGCGAGCCGTGGGATCGCCGCAGCGCGAAGCGGTCCAGGCATGGGCGGACTCGTGCACGCTGATGGCAAACAGAAACGCGATCATCTGATAAAGAATTTCAACGATTCTCGGCGTCATTGGGTGGACATTCGGCGAATCCTGATTCTAACAAAGCCGGGAAATTGCAGAGGTCAGATTACAGAAGTAAAACCAAGAGTTCGGGGGATTCGATGGGCTTCTATTGCCCGGCGCGCACGGGCGATACGATCAGTGGGCCACCGGTTCGTTGCTTGCCGTCGCCCTTGTCGTGCTGGTAGAGCAGCGAGAGCGCGCCTTCGCCCGACGTGGTCGCGCCGGCGAGTTCCGCGGCCAAACCCTGGTAGGAGCGGCCAAGGTCGTGATTCCCCTGCGCCGCCACCGGACTGCCCTTGTCAATTGCCGGCCCGATGACTTGGAAGTTGTTGGGCACCTTCCAGAGCACCTTGCAATTGGTGGCTTTTTCCACATCGTCGTCGGTGAAGCCGGGAATCTTCTTGTAACGGTTGAGCACGACCCGCAGGCGATCGCGGCCCGCTCCTTCCTGCAGGAACGCCTGAATCCGGCCAGCGCTCCACAGGGATACGACATCGGTCTGCGCCACCAGCAGCACCGCGTTCGAGAGATCGCAGATCATCTGCATCGTGCCATCCATCCGGCCTGAGCAATCGAGCACCACGAAGTGATACTGGTTTACCAGCAGGTCGAAAAGGCGAGCCAGTTCCGACGCGTTCGGGACCGCGTTGTGCGGTTGCTGCGCCCCGGCCAGCAGATGCAGGCCATTGCGAAAAGGCGTCATCAGGCCATCGAGCAGCGAACCGTCCATGCGGTGCAGGTTCTGCAAGGCATCGATCAGTGTGAATTGAGGCCGCAGATTCAGTTGCAGGGCAGCGTGGCCGATGGGGGCGAAATCCACCAGCACCGTGCGCCCGTGAGCCTCCTGCAGCGCGACCGCCGTGTTCACCGCGACGGTAGTGGCGCCGGCTCCGCCCTTGGCGTTTAGAAAAGTGAAGACCCGGGCCTTACTCGAACTGCGCTGCGCACGGCTCAACGTGGCCGTGAAACGCGTGAAAGCTTCGATCAACGCTTCGCGGCTGGCGCCATGATCCAGAAACTCGCGCGCCCCGGCTCGCATGGCGGAAACAATGTTCGTGGGCTGGTTCATTTCGCCCACCGCAAAAATCGTGACTTCGGGAATGCTGGCGTGGATCAGTTCGATGGTGCGGATGGCCCGCTGCGGATTCTGCGGATCAATGTTCACCATCACAATTTCCGTGCGCTGATCCTGCAATTGACGCAGAACGGAGTCGCTCGGCCCTGCCGGGAGCCCGACATGGCTCAATACCGTACGCGCCAGATTGGTGCTCTCCACGCGGCTATTGAGTACGATGGATTGCTCGCGGTCTTCGGTAAGGAGGGCGACGGCGATTCCGGGCATAGCTTGTTTCTCTGTGTTCATTGTCATGCTACGGACTTCCAGCGTCGCGGCCAAATGACCTTCGTAATCGAAGGCTTACCTCAGACGAAGCGGCAGGTCGCCAGCGGGTTCCTCAATCAGTGGGAAACAACCCTCTAGACTACCGGGTTAGCTCATTGTAAGGCAAAGGCCAGCGATTGAAAAGACACTAGACGTCTTGGTGGTGGGCGGTTTTGAACGATGGGTGTGGGCGGCAGGGCATCGCGATAAACACGAATCCAGCAGGCAAACAAGGCGCGTTGGGCGAGACCTGAGGGAGGGGGCGATACCACGTCTGGCAACCAAATCCTACAGAAAGCCCGCCCAGCGCGGTTTCTTGACATTACACCTCGAATGCTAATACGGAAAAATCAGAAGTACATGGGTCCCTCAAAGTGGGTTAGTCCCCCGGGCGGGGACGCCCGGCGCTCCACCGAGCTAATCTGATTGTCCGACCACGTCCGCTCGTGCGGTCAGGCTTGCGAGTTTCTCTTCTTTTCAACAACCGCCGAGGACAGCCAGAACCAGACCAGGCTGGCCCCCAGGATCGCGAAAAATGGCGTCAGTTTTAGAGTTATGGCAAAGACAGCAACCGCCACCGCGAATCCCCAATACCAGGATTCCGCCTTGAATCCTTCACTCCATCTGGCCGGGTGTCCGGCGGAAGGGATGCGCGGCCCGAGAGCGGGCCACAGGCGGGGCACGGCTTTTCGGTAGCGTTCATACTGTTCGCCCAGATGCGCTTGCAGTTCGTCTTCTTCTCGCAGGATCAGGCGGTAGCAGAACACCAGCATGGCCAGCACGGCTACGAAAAACCCGGTCCGGCTCATCATGGAACCCATGGCAATGGCCATCAACACATTGCCGAAGTACAGCGGATTGCGGACCCGCCTGTAAGGCCCATCGGCAACCAGCGAGTCCGTCTTCACTTCGGCTGCATACACAACCCTCGCGTGAAGATAGGACGAGCTCCAGGTGCGGATGAGAGCGGCCACAAACAGCAAAAGTGCGGCCAAAGCAAAAACGAGACGAGCGACCAGATCCGCATCCATTCGCAACTTGGGCCCAATCCAGTTGGCCAATGCGGCCGTCGAATTTTGAGGGTCCAGGAAGTAGAGCGGAAACGAGAACCCAAGGATCAGCCCGAAGACCAGCGCTCGGTTCGTGAATTCCCAATTCGTCGCTTTCATAGATCGAAGAAAGACAGATCGAAGAAAGATAGCTTGAAGAAAACTAGATCGAAGAAACACGGATCAAGAAATATCGATTAAGACTCGCTGCCAAGCCCGCGGAAAGGCCTCAGCGCCCTACCAGGTCGGAGGTCGCTCCGACGGCAACAGCCACCGAAACTCGCACGAATTGCGAGATTGGCTCGTCGGAGGGCAAGTACTCATAGGAATCGAGTTGCACGGCGATCCCGGTTCGCTGGCCCGCCGGGGAATGACCACCCGAGGTAGCCGAGGCGCGCAACACCCGCCCACGACAACGAACCGGCATGCTTTCCGCCAAAGTGATTTCCGAGGGCATGGTAAAAGTCAATTCCACCACCGCCCCTTCCGGGAGCGCCGTCTCGGCGTAAAAGAAGATTCCGCGGCCGCTCAGGTTCTGAGTAAATCCAGGCACGGTCCGTCCCTCGAAGTGAACCGCCAACGGCAGATGCACTTCGAAACGCTGCGCGCCTCGCCGTTCTACACAATGTTCCAGACGATTAGGATCTGTGCTCATCGTTCATCCTTACCCGTATCCGAATGCTCTCGAAGCTGTGAATAACTCTAGCGCGGATCGAATCCGCGGGGAAGTTCCAAATCGGTGACTGACCTGTGGAAATCTGGCTGAGTCGAGTCATTGAATCAATGAGTCAATGAATAAATACCTTAATGGGTCAATGATTCAATGTTCCAATGAATCCTGCCGGTTGCCGTCATCTGAAAGATGTGAAAAAGTTCTAAGAGCGTGACCCCGTCGTCAAATTCCGCCGCGGCTGAAGAATTGGCTGGCAAAGCGGCGCGCCTGCCGAAATGGGCCACCACCCTGCGCGCCTTGCGCCACCGCAACTTTCAGCTCTTCTTCGGCGGACAACTTATCTCTCTCATCGGCACCTGGATGCAGACCGTAGCCCAGGCCTGGCTCGTCTACCGCATGACGAAATCTGCCCTGCTGCTGGGAAGCGTCGGCTTTGCCAGTCAGATTCCCGTCTTCCTCGTTGCCCCTCTAGGAGGCATTACCGCCGACCGCGCCAATCGCCAGCGCCTGGTGATCGCCACTCAGATCGCCTCCATGACCCTCGCCGGGATTCTGGCCTGGCTCTGTTTGAGCGGTCGCGTCCATGTGTGGCACATCTTCGTGCTGGCGGGCCTGCTCGGAGTGGTCAACGCCTTCGATATTCCCGCCCGCCAGTCCTTTCTCGTCGACATGGTCGGCAAAGAGGACCTGATGAACGCCATCGCCCTGAATTCCTCGATGTTCAATGGCGCGCGCGTAATCGGTCCCGCCATTGCCGGAATTCTGGTGGCGAAAATTGGCGAGGGCTGGTGCTTTGCCGCCAATTCAATCAGTTACATCGCCGTGATCGTCGGTCTCTCGCTGATGCACGTGCACTGCGCCCCGCGAGCCAGCCAACATTCCCCCTTTGAAGACATCATCGAGGGCTTTCGCTGGGTCAACCACACGCGGATCATCCGCGCCCTGCTGTTGATGCTCGGCCTGATAAGCCTGGTCGGTATGCCCTACACCGTGCTCATGCCGATCTTCGCCGACACAATTCTCCACGGCGGCGCGCGCGGCCTCGGCATCCTGATGGGCGCCACCGGCGTAGGCGCACTGTTCGGAGCCCTGACCCTGGCCGCTAAGACCGGAGTCAAAGGGCTCGGGCGGTGGGTGGCGTACTCCTGTGGAAGCTTTGGCGTCAGCCTGTTTCTTTTTTCGTTCTCGCGTTCATTCTGGTTGTCAGTCGCGCTCCTGTTGCCCGCCGGTTATTCGATGATGTTGCAGATGGCCTGCTCGAACACGCTGATCCAGACCATGGTCCCTGACCAGCTGCGCGGCCGCGTCATGTCCGTTTATTCAATGATGTTCATGGGCATGGCGCCCTTCGGAGCGTTCTTTGGCGGAGCCTTGGCCCACCGCATCGGCGCGCCCATCACCGTCGCCACCGGAGGAGTCGCCTGCGTCCTCGGCGCCATCTGGTTCGCACGCGTCCTGCCCGAACTCCGCATCGAAGCCCGCCGCCTGATCGTCGCCCAAGGCCTGGCCGCAGGCGAACCCGCTCAGGAACTGAACGCCCAACCGGTGGAAGAGTGACATTCGTCATTTATCATTTATCACTTATTACTCAAATGCCAGTCGCCCCCCTCTGCTCGCAGGCTTGAATTCGTCTTTCCACCACGGAGCCACGGAGACACAGAGAAACCCAACTGCTTGGCAAAAACCTTTCCCTTCAGACTTTTACAGGGTCAAGGTTTTCTCCGTGACTCTGTGGCTCCGTGGTGAAAAAAGGCAAACTAGGACACCACCAAGAAAAAGAGGAGGCGGTGGAGTCCCCGGTTTTGCGTGAAGGCGGCAGGGCCTGGCGATAGGCTATCCACGGGATTTAAGCAAGCGGAATCGGATCGCGTTGGCGGTTCGGCTAGGGTCCTTCAAAACTGACCGCGTACTCGGCCTTTGCCCTGTGAAGCGCAGCATTTACCAGCCGCACTAAGTTTTCACCGTGCCTGATAATGTCGAGTTTCGATTTCTCGATATATGCCATCGCGCCCGCTTCTTTCAGTTTGTCAGCGTTACTCTGGGGGAGACTGCTAACCACGATCACTGGAATGCGGGTTGTCGCCGGGTCTTGCCGGAGAGCTTGCAGCACGTGTTCGCCCCCCAACTTGGGCAACAGCATGTCTAGAAGGATGAGGTCAGGATGACTCTCCCAAACCTGGCGTAGAGCCTCTTCTCCGTCGCCCGCCTCCACGACACTAAACCCGGCTTCGGACAGGATGAGCCTGCTTGTCATCCTCATGTATCTGCTGTCCTCGACCACAAGAAGCTTTGCCGTCATGGGTTACCTCCGAATCGTTGGCTTTCCTGCCGCTCGCGAGACTGGCCGCGCAGGCATTGCACGGCAACGGGTCTTAGTATGAATTGTCGCACCACATCGACTCAACTATTTCGTCGATCTGACCTTGAGGGATGGATGTCGACGGTATCGTTGGGTCAAAATAATCCGCGATTGCTTGCTCAGCCTCGTTGTCGGTCACGTATGTTTCAAATCTTTCCTGCGCGGTTGTTTTTATAAGTTGGACGGCATCTGCGTTTATTTTAGTCATAGTGGCAATTCTCTCTAGCTAGGAGTACGCTTTTCTCGAGACTCTAAGGCCAAAGATCAGCTGCAAGGGCTTCCTTTTGCTCATCTGGAGCTAATCATCCCATTCAGAGATATGTACCCGTCGGTTCCTCTGGCCTTGGTTTAATGGACTACACATACAACGTCGGGGTCGGTTCCAGTGCGGTAAAACGCTCCACTTCGTAACCCACCCGCAACGGCCGCAGCATTGTTCGCGTAAGCCGGCATTCCTGCGTAGGTAAGTCCTGCCCCGTTGTCTATCACGAGGATCATCTTCTGGGTCGTGCCGTTCGTATTGGTGATCGTAATTGATCCGTATGCCTGACCCAAAGGGCTGGAAAAGGAAGCAATGTCGGCAAGAGTATTAGTGCTACCGATAACGGTGAGAGAATTATCATTCTCACTTATAGAGCCCTGGTTAATGACTACCGGCTCGGTAAAGGTTTGGACTTCAGCGGCTGCGGCTTTCGCTACCGTTTTGCTTTCGCTTTGTTCGGTTGCCTGAGCAACTGCCAACGTCCCCAGTGCCAGTATTGCGATTACGCACATCAGTTTCGATTTCATTGTTTGTCTCCTTTTGATTTTGTTTCTCATACGTAAATACCAACTTTCCAATCCGCTCCACCTCCGGGGCCTACATGGTGCGCTTGGCTTAGACCACATCACCGAAGAGCAGATTACGAAGTGTCACTGCTACAACGAAGAGTGCAGGGAGCTCAAAGTACAGTACGAACGCGACGGTCAGCATAATGTCTCCTGGATACCACACAAGTTAATAAAGCACTTTGGCGGCCAAAGGAAAAAGAACCGAGGATCTCCTAGCAAGTTATTGATATTGCTTCAGTTAAGGATGTCTTTTCGAGGTTGGCAAACAGCGGTGTAGCGTTTTCTATTCCGGGTCCTGGACAGTTTTCCAAAACGTGGACACTCGAGCATTTTCGAATTGCCCATGATCCGGACGCGCCCCTTTTGCTTTGGCGCGTTGGGTATTGTTCAATTTTGACCAGACACAGATCTGAGAATTATCTAGCATTGATCTAACTACAAGGCCCACCGCGCCGTACTCCCGCCAACCTTGAGCCCTTGCGATTGAACGAGAGGCGCTGGCCCGACCGCAGACGCTTACAAAGGGAAATTCGATGCGTGGCTTATTTCTCTCATTCCCGCACCTGTCTCCGATTGTGTTGGTCGGATTGCTAGTGCTTTCCACACATTTTTTGTGGGCGCAGAGAACTTTGCCTCTAGAGAAGATCCCGATCCACCTTCTTGATACCCCCGCTCCGTTTGCGAGAGTTTCAGGCGTCCAAACGCCTCTGCAGCTTGCTGACAGAAGATTGCCCCTGACCTTCGATCGAAATCAGGGCCAGGCCGACTCGCGGATGAAATTCTTCCCTCATTATCCAGGCGACTATCGCCTGCCTGCCACTACCAATGCCGCGCTGTACCCAGCCACAAGGACGGCCGAACGGTGGGGCAAATTGTGGGGTAAAGAGAAGTACCTTATGGGCAGCGCTCCGAGCAAGTGGCGGACGTTTTCGTTTGCTCTCACGTACGGCAAGATACCTCGTGAGACGACCTGTTGCGTCGGAAACCTGGAGCACTACGGGCAACGCATCCCATGGGCTAGCTCCATCATCCTACGAATCGCTCAACAGGCTAAGGCTCACCCCCATGTCACACGTGTACTCACGGTACTCAAGCCCCAATTCTGATTGTTCGCTTGTCCGTTGGCGGTAGATCCCGATTTCACTCATCGATGGATCGTTATAACGGGTCGGCGCCCCGTCCAGGCTCCAGGCGGCATCGACAATGTCTTTTACGGGAGCCAGAATCAGGGCCGCTCCACCGCAACCTGAGCCGACGGAGGTTGCGTCGCCGCCTCCAGCACGCTCTTCGCCAGCGCGATTCTATCTTCATTCTTGCGCATGATGGTCGGAGTGCAATGCACCCGCATGCCGGTCTTGCGCAACTCTTCGGCAGCTGACGCGTCCTCGGAATCAACCACCAGCAGATCGAGGAAGTCGTGATAGCAGTCGGCAACGCCGGCAATCGAAACGGAGAAGCCTTGCGCCGCCATGAGCGCTCCCGCGGGCCCCGTCACAGCCGCTCCTCCCACAATCGGGCTCACGGCCGCAATGCGAGCGCGGCTTTCGCGCAGCGCTTCGCGAATTCCCGGCACGGCGAGAATCGGACCGATGCTGGATACCGGATTACTCGGCGCCAATAGCACAAGATCTGCCGAGCGGATCGCCACGATCACTTCCGGCGCTGGCTCCGCGTCCGTGGCGCCGGCGAACCGCACCGATTCCACCGGATCCTGGTACCAGCGCTGGACAAAATATTCTTCAAAGCTCAAGTCTCCCACCGGAGTCAAAACCCGCGTCTCCACCCGCGAATTGCTCATCGGCAGGATGCGCGCCTTGATTCCAAGCCGGGTCGCAATCTCCGACGTCGCGTCACTGAGCGTCTTGCCGTCGGCCAGCAGCTTGGAACGAAAAATGTGCGTGGCCAGGTCGCGATCGCCGGCGTGAAACCAGGTTGGTTGTCCCAGTTGTCCCATGGCGTTCAGACAGAAGAAAGTGTCGCCCTTCACGCCCCACCCGCGCTCCGAGCTCAGTTTGCCGGCCAGCATGTAAGTGATGGAATCGAGATCGGGCGAAACGTACAAGCCCCACCACATCAGGTCGTCGCCGGTATTCACGATGATCGTCAGTTCTTCCGGAGGAACGATCTGCCGCAGTCCGTCCACGAACTTGGCGCCGCCCGTGCCGCCGGTCAGAACCGTGATCATGCCGCCCTCCGAGCGTAGCCCGCAGCGTCGGCCGCGGCGCTCAAGCGCTGCGCCAGCAAATCGCCCGTTGCCGCCGCTTGTTCTGCGAACTCAGGATAAACCGGCAACCGCTGTCGCAACTCAAATCCTTTTGCTTCGGTCCGCTGTCGCAATTCGTCCAGATGCGGCCACGGCTTTTCCGGATTGATGAAGTCGGGCGTCAGCGGTGAAACTCCGCCCCAGTCATTGATGCCGGCATCGAGCAGATCGGCATAGTGCAAACCATAGTGCTGACCATAGTGCTCGAAAAGATTCGGCGGCGCTTGAATATTCATCCTCGGCATCAGGAGGCGCGCCACGGCCAGCGTGCGCAGCATGTCCCCGCGGTCCGGTTCGGGCCAGCGTGCCATCGGCGTTCCACTCTTGGCGCGAAAGTTTTGCACGATCACTTCCTGAATGTGCCCGTACTTCTCATGCAAGTCGCGAATCGCGACTAGCGCATCTACGCGCTCTTCCAGCGTTTCGCCAATTCCAATCAGAATTCCGGTAGTAAACGGGATCTTGCGCCGGCCCGCGTCTTCAATGACTCGCAAGCGCTTAGCCGGTTCTTTGTCGGGAGCATTGTCGTGAGCCCCGCCTTTCGCAAGCAGCCGCGCACTGGTCGTTTCCAGCATCAGCCCGATGCTCGGAGCTACGCGGGACAGCCGTTCCAGCCATTCCGCGCTCATCAGCCCGGGGTTCGGATGCGGCAGCAGGCTAGATTCGCGAAGCACCTTCTCGCACATTGCTTCCAGATAATGAAGCGTGGATCTGTATCCGAGGCGCCGCAGCGTATCGCGCATCTCAGGAAAAAGCAGTTCCGGCTTGTCTCCCAAGCTGAACAACGCCTCAGTGCATCCCATGCGTTCGCCCGCGCGCACTACTTCCATCACCTCGTCGGGCGACATGGTGTGCGCACCGGGTTCGCCGGGATCGCGCCGGAATGTGCAGTAGCCGCAGTAGTCGCGACAAAGATTCGTCAGGGGAAGAAACACCTTGCGGGAATAGGTGATGATTCCCGGCTTGAATCGCGCACGGGCAAGTTGCGCCGCTCGGAGCAGGGAAGGTAGCATGTCGTCGTCTACCCGCAGCAGCAGGCAAGCCGCTTCACGAGAGATCGGCTCCGCGGCGATGTTCGCCAACTCAGCCGCGGTGGCCGACAGCGCATCTGGGAAAAAGGTGGCCATACGTCTTTACTTTGGAACTCGTTTCATTCCGAACCCGCCGCGAATCAAGGTCAGAGGTTAGAGGTCAGATGGCAGAAGTAAAAACCAACGACCGCGTTTCACCTCTGCAATCTAACCTCTAACTTCTGACCTTACTTTCCCATCACCAGCTTCGCGATCGTTGCCAGTTGCATGTTCGACGTGCCTTCGTAAATCTTTCCGATCTTCGCATCGCGCCAATACTTTTCTACCGGATAATCTTTTGTAAAACCATATCCGCCGTAGATTTCGATGGCGAGCGAGGTCACGCGCTCGGCCACCTGCGACGTGAACAGCTTGGTCATGGCGGCTTCTTTGACAAAATTTGCGCCGGCGTCTTTCATGCGGGCGGAGTTATAAACCATCAGGCGCGCGGCTTCGATCTCGGTTGCCATCTGCGCAATCTGGAACTGGATCGCCTGAAATTCCGCAATCGGCCTCCCGAATTGCGTGCGCTCCTGCGCATATTTGGCGGCGCATTCCCAGGCGCCGCGCGCTACTCCCAGCATCTGCGCGCCAATTCCGATGCGGCCTTCGTTCAGCGTTTCGATCGCGATTTTGTATCCCTTGCCGACCTCGCCGAGCACGTTTTCCCTGGGCACGCGGCAATCTTCCAGAAGCAGTTCGCAAGTTGACGAAGCCCGAATTCCCAGCTTGTCTTCTTTTTTGCCGACGGTGAATCCGGGAAAACTTTTCTCGATCAGAAACGCCGTGATCCCCTTGTAGCCCTTCGACGCATCCACGGTGGCAAACAGTATGAACAAGCCAGCCTCTTTGCCATTCGTGATCCAGAGCTTGCGTCCGTTGAGAACGAAGTCACTGCCTTTGACCTGGGCCTTGGTTTGCAGCGCAAACGCGTCCGATCCCGATCCCGCTTCGCTCAACGCATAGGCGCCAAGCGTCTCCGCCGTCAACTTCGGCAGGTAACGCTTCTTCTGGTCTTCATTGGCCCAGCGCAGAATCGCATTCGCCACCAGCGTGTTCTGCACATCCACGATTACGCCGGCGGAAGCGTCGGCCCGCGAACATTCTTCGACGGCCAGGATCGCTTCAAAAAACTCGCCGCCCGGTCCGCCGTACTGCTCGGGAATCTCAATGCCCATCAGCCCGAGCTGAAAGAACTGGTCGATCAGGCTGTGGTCGAACACCGCCTTTTCATCCATCTCTTTGGCCAGCGGACGAATCTTGTCCTCAGCGAACTGGCGGACGTTGTCGCGGAACAGAATCTCGTCTTCGGTAAGAGTAGTGAGCGGCGTGGGAGTCGAAAGCTGCAAAGTTTCCGGCATGAAGACACCTCATTTGTAGAGACGCGGCTTGCCGCGTCCGGGAAGAATGGCGAACCGGAAATTGTAGCAGCAGACGACGGCGAGACGGCGACCGCTCGGTTGGTTTGGTGCGGTCGTCTTTATTGCAGATCAATCTTATTGCACCTACTGCAGATCAGTCCTTCAACGATCTGATCCAAGCATCGGCCTTCATGACCTGACTGAAGCGTGCCTGCTGAGTGACCAGAATTGCGCGGTGCAGTTCTTCAGCTGAAACCTCCCCGGCGGCGTTCTTGAACGCCAGCGTGCCGGTTGCGTCAGACAGAAACTCGACTCCAAACCCAAGATGCATGGCTTGCCGGGCAGTCGTGTCGCAGCACATCTGCGTCATGTATCCGGCGATGGCTACCGTGCTGATCTGGTGAGCACGAAGCCATGCTTCCAGTTCCGTGCCGGTGAAACTTCCGGGTAGCGACTTGTGGACCAGCACGTCGCGATGCCGGGCGGCAATTCCGGGATGCAGCTCCCACTCCCGGCTGCCCTTGCGAAACACTGCCGAATCGGCTTGCGGCGCCGCATGCTGAATTACGACCACCGGAACGCTGGTGGCTGAGGCCGCGTCCATCGCGCGCAGGATATTCTCAAGGCTCCCGGGCGGATCGGTGACCGGCAGCTTACCACTGAAGTACTCGTTCTGAACGTCAATCACCAACAGCGCGCGTTTCGGCATGTTAGTCGGGATTTCCTTTTCATAGTTTAGAGACGGCGTGGATTCTACTGTACTTCTCTCGCCAGTATTGCGTCCCGTGGCTATCGTCAGCGGCGGTTGATGAGCGCGGCTACGTAGCCGGCGCCGAATCCGTTATCGATGTTTACTACGCTGACGTTGGAGGCGCAGGAGTTCATCATTCCGAGGAGAGCGGCCAGGCCTTCGAAGGCTGCGCCGTAACCAACGCTGGTGGGAACGGCAATCACTGGGACTCCTACCAGGCCCCCGACTACGCTGGGCAGAGCGCCTTCCATGCCGGCGCAGACTACGATTACGCGGGCTTTGGCTAGGGCCTCGCGATGGGCCAGCAGGCGGTGAATGCCCGCGACTCCGACGTCGTAGATGTGCTGGACGTTGTTGCCCATCAATTCCGCGGTGACGACGGCTTCTTCGGCTACCGGGATGTCGCTGGTTCCGGCGGACACGACCACGATCACCCCCTTGCCGTGCGGCTTGCGATCGCGCTGGAGGACGATGGCGCGAGCGAGTGGACGATAGTCGGGTTGGGGCACAAGGTCGGCGAATGCGGCGGCCACGGCGGCGTACTGTTCTTCGGTGGCTCGCGTCGCCAGCACGTTGCCGCCGTGGGCGGCGAGGCGGCGGAAGATTTCGGCTACCTGGCGGGGCGTTTTGCCCTGAGAGAGGATCACCTCAGGCATGCCCTGGCGCAGGGCGCGATGATGATCGAGCTTGGCGAAACCCAGGTCCTCAAAAGGCAGGTGACGCAGGCGCTCGACGGCTTCGTCGGGGGATAGGCGCTTTTTTCGGACCTGCTCGAAGAGCTTGCGAAGGGCTTCGGAGTTCATAGACGCTGACGCCATTGTAGATGGCTCGGGGCTGTGCAGAGTCGAGCGGTGCGAGATCAACCACAGGGGCAAGGGGGAACACAAGGGGGAGAGCTGGCCGGCGGGACGCTGACGTTGCCATAAAACCAAGTCCTTTCAGTCACTTGCGTAGATTACTCCAGTGGTTCAACGACCTTCGGATAGATTGCCCCCGCCTTCGGCGCACCCTATAATCGGCATACTCTGGTTCTGGATTCTCTGGCAGGTTCGCGGGTAGGTAGGCCCTGAGGAGTAGGTGTGTCTTTTGGCCGATGTTTATTTGGGCCGAGATTTGGGCTGATCCGAACCCGTATGCTTAGACGCCTGCAAATCACGCTGATGGCTGGCTTGGCCGCGATCTCCTTTCTTTCCACGATGTTTTCAACGATGCCGGCGCAGGCTCAGTCAGCGTCGCCAGGCGCGCGGGCGGGAGCTATTACTCCGACTACCGACGAATCCGGCCGCAAGATTTACGTTAACGAGGATGACCCTTCGGCGGGTTCGCGGTCGCGGGCTTCGACGCCTGCGCGGGCGGATGCTCCGACGGCTTCGCCGTCTCGGCTGGTTTATTGGAGTTCGACCGAGCACCGCTTCAAGCCGGTTCCAACGAGCGGAGCGGTGATGCGTGCGGCGCGCTCGGCGGCTTCGGAAGTCAACAGCTACCTTGACGGCAAAGCGCAGGCTCGCCCGACGCTTAACCGCTCGTTTACTCAACAGGATATCGACGCCGCGATCGACGCGGCGGCCGCCCGGCACCATGTGGATCCGAGCCTGGTGCGGTCGGTGGTCAAGGTGGAATCGAATTTCAATCCCAATGCGGTGTCGCGCAAAGGCGCCATGGGGCTGATGCAGTTGATGCCTTCGACCGCCCGTTCGCTCAATGTTTCCAATCCTTTTGACCCGACGCAGAACGTGGATGCCGGGGTTCGGCATCTAAGGAAGCTGCTGGACAGCTACGGCGGCAACGTTCGCCTCACTCTGGCGGCCTATAACGCCGGAGCGGGAGCGGTGGCGCGGAGTGCGGGCGTTCCGCATTTCAGGGAAACGCAGGACTACGTTCGCCGCATCACCAACTTGTATAACGGAGGCACCGAGCCGGGCCCGCACATTTTCGGCCGGCCGGCGTACGAGCCGGTCCATATGGAGCGCGATGCTCGGGGCGTGCTGTACATCAGCAACACGGAATGAAGCGGCGTCGCATGGGAGCGGGGCAGTTTGGCGAAATTTTGAAGTGGCAGGGTGGTTTCCAGCAACTTTGCGACGTAGTTTGGGTTGTCATATCGAGCGAGGCGACGGACTTGTCGAGGCGACGGACCCATGTATTCCGGCGCCTCGAGCAGATGCATAATCCTTCGCTTCGCCCGGGATGACACGGCAGGATTTATAGCAGGATTTAGTGAAGACCCAGGCTTCTACGACCCTAACTCGTACGAACCTAATTCGAGGTGCCCGTGCTTTTCGGCTGGGTGCGGCGCTGTTGTTCTTGCTCCTGCCGCTGGTTTCCGCATCGGCGCGCGTCCGCCACAACGATGCCTGGGCCCGCCAGCAATTCGCCAAGGCGGAGCGCATGCGGGAGGCTCTCAACGGCCGTCCCGTGGGCGAGCGCACTCGCCACGAATACCAGCGTGTCATCGACTCCTACCGCCGCGTCTACTTCGGGTCTCCGGCGTCGTCGAAGGCGGACCCGAGCGTGGTGGCGACCGCCGAGCTTATGGTCGAGATGGGGCGGCGCTTTGACGACAACAAGATTCTGCGCGGCGCCATCGAACAGTACCGCTTTCTGCGCAAGGAATATCCCGGCAGCAAATACCGCTTCGCTGCCCTGTTTACGATCGGCGAGATCTATAAGGACGATCTCCACCAACCCGAAGAGGCGCGTACGATCTTCACCGACTTTATGCATCGCTATCCGCGCAACCGGCTGGCCGAGGATGCCCGCGCCGCGGTGAAGGAAATCGATGCCGAGGCGGCGGAAAGGGAGCGCTCGGCCGAAAAGACGACTCGCAAGCGGCGGCCTAATATCGGTACCAGCGGCGGTGCCAGTGGCGCCAGTGCCAGCGCTGGCTCCGGTTCCGACGGGGCGGCCGAATCCGCGAATGACGCGGACGTCGAGAACAACCGCCGCAGCGCGTTGCCGCGCGTTACCGGGGTTCGCCACTGGTCCACGCCCGACTACACTCGCGTCGCGATTGACGTCGAGCGGGAAGTGAAGTTCGGCTCCCAGCGCATCTCGAATCCCGACCGCATTTTCTTCGATCTGCGCGATACCACACTGGCTTCGACCCTGGTCGGCAAGACCTTCGACGTCGACGATGGGTTCCTGAAGAAAATCCGGGTCGCCGAATTTGAGCCGGGGCGCACGCGGATTGTGCTGGAAGTAGACAACCTCGCGAGCTACGACGCTTTCCTGCTGCCGGACCCGTACCGGCTCATCATTGACATTCACGGCAAGGATATTCACGGCAACGACGTTCACGGCAAGCAGAAGCGGGTGATGGCGGCCAGGGCGGAGACAGACGCGGCGGTTTCCGCGGAATCGGACGACGACTCCAGTGAGGCGGCAGCGCCGGTTAGCGGCGGATTGAGATCCGATGGGCGGAAAGCTCAGCCGGGCTCTGACAAGAATGCGGCCGGCTCTCGGAAACCGGGACTGGTCGAAACCGACTTGCCGCCCGAAGATGTCAGCGCGAACGGCAATGGAGTCATTAAGACCACGGTTGCGGTCAAAGGATCGAACCGCAGGATCCCAAAGACGATTGTGGACGCGGACGTCGACCCGAAGGATGACGCGAACGTTGACCCGAACATTGACCCGAAGGCTGATAGGAACGGCAGGGCTCCGTCGACAGTTGCCTCGCTGGAGCATGAAAAACTTCGTCCCGAAGCAACGACGGGCCCGGGCGCTAACGTTGCCGACGCAGACGAGGCGAAGCCGGCAAAGTCCGACTCACATTCGCCTTATGCATCTGCGTCTTCTTCCGCGCGCCGGAAAAAGTCACCTTACTCCGCAACCGCGGCAGCTTCCGATACCGCTGATCTTCATTCGGGTGATTCTCATTCGGGTGATTCACGTTCGGCTGATTCTCGTTCGCCTGATTCTCGCTCGGACACCCGTCTTAATTCGCACGAAGCGCGTCCCACAGCCGCCGGCAACCGGTCTTTGACTCGCGCCCTTGGGCTGAAAGTTGGCAAAATCGTCATCGATCCCGGTCACGGGGGCCATGACACCGGCACCATTGGTCCGAACGGCCTGCTGGAGAAGGACGTGGTGCTCGACGTGGCCAAGCGCCTCGGCCGTTTGCTCGAATCCCGGCTCGGCGCTGAAGTGATTTACACGCGCCGGGACGACACCTTCATTCCCCTCGAAACCCGCACCGCGATTGCGAACCGGGAGCGGGCGGATTTGTTCATCTCGATCCACGCCAACTCGAGCCGCGATTCGGATGCGCGCGGCGTCGAAACCTACTACCTGAATTTCACCTCATCGCCGGAAGCGCTGGAAGTTGCCGCGCGCGAAAACGCGGTCTCGGAGAAATCGATTTACGAACTGCAGGATCTGGTGAAGAAGATTGCGCTGAAAGAAAAGATCGAAGAATCGCGCGAGTTTGCCGGCGATGTGCAGGAATCGCTCTACGGAGGGCTTGCCCTGAACAATACCCACCTCCGCAACCGCGGGATCAAGAAGGCGCCCTTCATCGTGCTGATCGGCGCGAATATGCCTTCGATCCTGGCCGAGATTTCGTTCGTCTCGAATCCGACCGACGAGCGCAAGCTCGAAACCTCGGAGCACCGCCAGCGCATCGCCGAGTCGCTCTATCGCGGCGTCGCGAAGTACGCCAATGGCTTAAGCGGCGTGAAGGTGGCGAGCAAGTTCGACAAACGCGTAGAGCAATGACAACCCTCAGTTGGGGGAATCGCCTGGTTGCGCCGATTATCGGCTTGTTTATCGACGTCATTTCCACCGGACCGGATGATCACAGGATCGTGGCCTTGCCCACGATGTCAGGTCGAAGTGCCTAACCGGAATTTCCGTTCTGGCTCCAACCGCTTCAGATTCCAGAGTCTGGTTCGAATTCTATTCGGTTACGTCCACTGTGCTTGGCTGCGTACAGAGCGGTATCGGCACGAGCCACGAGGGCGTTCAAGTCGGGAGGCTTGGTCCCGCGAAATCCCGCAACTCCGAAGCTGGCGGTCACTGTAATGGTGCTGTTCCCCAAAGTGAACTTTTTGCTTTCAAACTGTTTGCGTATCCTTTCGACAGCAGTCTTCGTACCCTCCTTGTCGGTATGGCTGAGTATTACGAGAAATTCCTCTCCTCCCATACGAGCACAGAAGTTGGACTGGCGGGTATTCGCCTTGAGAATCTCGGCGAAGCTCTTGAGCACCGTGTCACCTGCATCGTGGCCATAGGTATCGTTGACCTTCTTGAACAGATCCAAGTCAACCATTACCACCCAGATAGAAAAGTCATGCCTAGCCGCTGCACTCAGTTGGCGGGGTGCCCAAACATCAAGTGCACGACGGTTGGGTAAACCTGTCAGGGTATCCGTTAGCGCCATCTCTTCCAATAAACGATTCTTTGCTTGGATTTCGCGATGAAGGTCGGCGATCCTGCAGCCCACCTCGACACGTGCCACGAGTTCATCGGCATGAAAGGGCTTCGTTATGTAGTCATGGGCTCCGGCAGCAAGTCCTTCTACTACTTTTTCTTTATCGGTGTTGCTTGAGAGCAGGATGAGATGAGAGTAGAAGCCTGGGAATTCGCGACGTATACGGCGGCATAGTTCCAAACCTCCCATGTCCGGCATGTCCCAATCCGTAATAACCACAGCAGGCTGGTGTTCTGCGAACAGACCAATGGCCTCGCGGCCACCCTTCGCAAACACTACGCTGTACCGTTCCCCCGAGAGGGAATGCTCGACCAGTTTGCGCGAGACGGCCGAATCATCAACCGCTAGAATCTTTAATGGCTGGGAAGAATCGTCCATGGTGTCCCCGACCTGTGCGTGTATTGTGCACAAGCCGTGATATGCGAACACAGATGAGCGCACCCTGTCAATGACAATGGTCACCTTTTGAAGCGCGCTTCGCCCAAGGATTCGCGGAATTTATCAATCATCAGCTTGGGTAGTTGTTTTTCCAGCTTCTGCGCCACCCACGACTGGAGTTGAGAAGCACAATCAAAAGGCAAGAAGTGAAAGGACAAACCAACCTCACCCTTCTCGTTGTTCCAGCACACCTTGGATTCGGCTGTGATCCGCAGGAGCGGGTCTGGCAGGGTGAATTGGACGGTGGCCTCCGACCCCGGT
>Ga0187855_10000334_pt1 | contig 42645 bp, 42 predicted proteins | sample June2016WEW_8_10_2_FD_132969 | JGI IMG/M metagenome (GOLD analysis project Ga0187855, IMG submission 132969) | Peatland microbial communities from SPRUCE experiment site at the Marcell Experimental Forest, Minnesota, USA - June2016WEW_8_10 | ecosystem: Environmental > Terrestrial > Soil >... | reverse complement strand
GCCGCCGCGGAGAAGAATGATCTTGCGCGATTAGAGGAAGCACGAATTTGGAAGAAACTCAGCGTCTCCACCGATTTTGAGACGAAGTGAAGAAGCAGCAAACATTAAGCAGGAGAATCCGAATCGCGCCAAGGTGGTCAATGGTTCAACTTGGACTGGATTCCTTCCTTCTTCGTCTCACTTGACGATCAGCTTGCGCGAATCAGCCGCATGAAGGCGTCGATCTTCTTCGTAATTCGCGCCCGGTCGGGACCGAGATTCTGCTCTAGGCAAATTCCGCTAAAGAACGTGACGATCAAGCCAGCGAGGGAATCATTATCGTCACGAGATCCACGAGCTGCAGCTAGATTGTCGATGAGCAACTGATGGGCTTTCATTACGCTCGCGACCATGATCTGGCGGGCTTTGGGAGGGAGGTCTGCGAACTCGCGCATTCCAGACGGCCACCGTTTCGGCTTCCACAACCTTCGGCATGCGTTAACCTCGTTCCTGGTAGAGATCGGAACCGACTCCAGGACTATTCAGGACATGCTGCGTTGGGCGGATCCTTCAATCCTGCTCAAGGTCTACGCGCACTCACGCATGGACAAGCGCATGGAGGCTCAGGCAAAGATGATCGACGCCATGGGCCTGAACGAAGAAACCGCTCAACGGTTCATCCAGTAATCGTGGGTGATCGACCGTGGGCGATTTTGCCAGCCTTGTGTCGCCGGACTTCCGCTAAGTTCTTTGGAATGATGGTGGCCAGGGACGGAGTTGAACCGCCGACGCCAGCCTTTTCAGAACGTAACTTTCAAGTAGTTTCAACAACTTATAAGGTCTCGGGGGACTGCCTAACTGCTTGCAAGTACGTGGTAGGGGACGGAAGACAGGTGGACGAAACGGGTGATCGAGGTCTTTTCTCGCGCGGTGATGGTTTGCGTCGAACATCATCCCGTCCAGGATTGTCGTCTCCTTTACAACCGCCTACGGAGCCCTCGACAAACGCAGACCTTGGTACAGGTCTGGAAGCAATCGTGGAAGTGGCGCTGACAGAGGACAACCCGTATGAGCTTTGCATCTGCCCTTCGTAGTGAGCTTGTCCACTGTGCAAAGAGGTACGATCAATGATTTGCGGAACCCAGTTCAAGGGTTCGTGTGGATTCTGGCCGGAACCGTCATGGAAATCCTCGCCCTGTGGCTCATTCGGATTAGAAGTAGGCCGCGCAACAGCGGACGCGAGTGGTTGGCCTGCATTGTTCTGGCGCTGCTGATCCTGTCCGCAGCCTCTTTCCTATCGTCCACGGAACGGACCTCATTCTTGGAGTTTAGGGGAAGGCCAACGGAATATCAACGGGGATCGCGGGCGGGAGGCGCACGTTCGTGCTATCTGTTGGATTTTGGTGGTGGTATAGGCGTTGACAGGGCTAACTGGCGTCTCTTAAACGATTGTGCGGCTCGGTGCGGCCTTTGATGCAGTTCTGGCAATTGCATCGGTACGGAGGGTGGTTAGGTACGATGACGTGGCCACAACCCATACAGAGGAACCACTCCCCCTCGGACTGCGGAGTCATTAGCTTGAAGTTGTTCGCTTCAGTGCAATACGGGCATCGGATCGCATCAGGCATCAGATTTGGGGGAATGCCAAGGGCCAAACTTATACCACAAGGCGGGGCGATTTACGGTAGGGAGTAAGACACAAGAGGGACTTGCTTGGCGGACACTACCACAGGCTTCGGTAGTGTCTTAAACATTTAAGACACCACCCACTCCACTCTTGAAAGAGTTACGAAGTTTCAGCTATCCTTGCAAGCTTGTCCGCCTCTGGAACCTTCACACCTCGTTCGTACTCGCCGAGTGTCGATGCTGAGATTTCTGCTTGGTCGCTCAGTGCCCTGAGGCTCAGTTCCGCCTCTGGCAGCCCTGATTTGCGTCCCGAGTTGTTCGTCGACGCGGTAGTGATGGCGAGTGGGTTCCGCGGGCGATCTCTTTGCAGATGCCGTGGCTGGCGCGCCGGTGCCCAGAGAAACCGGAAGAAATATCTTGGGCGAGACGAACTGGCCCCTCTCGGGTCTTGGGCACGGCACCTTTTACGAGGTTCTCCTTCGCACCGCCACCAACTCAGTTTCTACGGGAACGCCGCGAGCAATCTTCACACGCAGCAAGGCCTCGAATGGTTTCAAGTCGCCGGGCTTCGTTACTGAGAGGCGGGACAGTAAATCTGCAACGGAATTTTGCCGGGAAACGAATTCAACCGCGCCTTGTGTTCCAAAAGTGGTCGTTCCGGCAAGGATCATTACAGACCGAACCGGGTTCAACCCTGGCATGAGCGCGATGATTGCATAGTCTTCGGTAAGCGGCGACGTGGATGGACTCGCCACAACGACTGTCGGTTCGCCAGACTGGGGGTGCACGTTAACAATTGCCAAGTCTCCCTGGCGAGGTCCGGAGGTAAGTCGCTTGAAAATGAATTCCTTGCTCCCGGGAATGTCCAATAGGGTGAGATTCTCCGATGGCGAGCCCACGAAAATCAGGTCATTGTTCTGGACGTCGTCGAGCGAAAAGAGGCTCCCACGCTTCACGCGAATGCGCCGACGAAGTACGCTGAATACCTGATCCAGGCTGTGCACGGCCAGCACTTCGCCAACACCTGTGTAGTGGTCCCAGATAAGATCCCGTTGGTCCCGCGCGGCGTTGTAGTATCGCATTCCGGTCTCTGGCCGGCCAATGAAGGCAGCGTTGCTGAAAACAACCCAAGGTTCTTCTGGGCCGGTGACAAAAGGATTCCAGAACGTTCGAAGGGCAGAGGGAATCGGTTCGACTCCGCCCATCAGAACCGGCGCGCCAGGCTTGCGCGTTAAGAGCAGCGCCGCGATGCCCACCAGGGAGGCGGCCAACAATATAGACACGACTACGAACGCAGCCAGCCAATTTCTGGAAGGGTGCTGAGTCGCGGCTTCCTCCGTTTCATGCTGAGAGGAACCGCTGGCGTGTGTCCTGGCGTCGGCTGGACGGTGATGAAAGGAAAGAACGTAAGTACCCTTCGGCAGTTCCACCCGGACGGGATCTTCGGCGCCTTCGGAGGAATAATACTCAGCCAGCTTGGAGCGGAGACGCCCGGCCTGTACACGGATGGTCGAATCCAGTTGAGGATCGAAATCAGCAGGGCGTCCGAAGACTTCGGTGGCAATCTGATATTCCTTCAGGGGTGAGCCAGGGTGATCCAGGGCATGATGAGCAAAGTATCGCAGCAGCTTGCACAGGGATTCGGAACCATGAACACCGTGACTGCTCACGATCTTGTCAATCTGCTTTAGGAATTGCTCCCTGTCGGACAACTGTTCCTCCGTGTGACAGATGTTACAACAAAGTAACAACTGCTCGAAATAGCTGTAATACAAGCACTTATTTTTGTAACTGTATCAGACCGATTGAAACTTCCGTTGTGGACTATTTAAGTTTCAACATTCGTCGTGTTTGGCATTTAGCCAATAGATTGCCAAGGTATTCAGGCCTACCGTCAGACTGTCGCGTTTCGTCCGAGTTCTGCGCTTGCGGTTTGCTGTCGCTTGGGTTCCCTGAGGAGCAAAGTTGCTCGTGATCGGGCGATGGGAGGAGATATGAAGCAAAAAAAAATCTTGCTGATTCTGGGTCTTGGGTTGTGCTTAGCCGGTCTTGCCGCAGGCCAGTCGAGTACGGGCACGATTCAGGGGTCCGTAGCCGACGCCCAAGGAGCTGTTATCCCGAATGCCTCAGTGACCATCACCAACCTCGGGACCAACCGTACGCTCATGGTTAGCAGCAACGCAGAGGGTCTGTTCAGCCTACCCGCTTTGGACCCGGGGCCTTACAAGGTGGGAGTCCAAGAGACGAACTTCGCCACTACGACGCAGCAAGTCACGTTGCAAACGGCTCAAGTCGTAAACCTGGAGTTTAAGCTGCAACCGGGCTCGACCAGCCAAACGGTGGAGGTGACGGCAGCGAATCCGATCATCGACACCTCGACTTCCGCTGTAGGCGATGTGGTGGTAGGGCGGCAGCTCACCGACCTTCCGCTGAACGGCCGGAACTTCACGGATCTCGCGGCACTGGTTCCAGGCGTCACCCGCGGACAGCCCGGAAACACCCAAACCGGGCAGGGTAACCAGGCTGAGACTTTCAGATACGCTACCAGCGGCGGGGGAGCCATTTCAGCCAATGGCGTACGCCTCCAGGCAAACAACTTTTTGTTTGACGGCATCGACAACAACGAATCGCTGGTCAACACCATTGTCTTCTTTGTGGACCCGGATGCTATTCAAGAATTCCGTGTGGACACGAATGTGGCTCCGGCCGAGTACGGCCGGGCTGGGGGAGCTGTAATCAACGCCACCTACAAGTCCGGCACGAATGATTGGCACGGTAGCGCTTTCTACCAACTTCGCAACAGCGCGGCTGATGCCAGCCCTAACTATTTCGATCCAACCACGCCGAAACCTCTATTCCACCGCAATCAGTTCGGATTCACCGGTGGCGGCGCCCTGCTTAAGAATAAGCTGTTTATCTTTGGCGACTACCAAGGAGTGCGCCAAACGCTGCCGTTGACTGATGGTCCCATCACGGTGCCAACCGCGCTCGAACGCGCCGGAAATTTTTCCGAGTTGTTGCCGGCAATTCAGCTCCTCCAGCCCGGCGGTCAAGGGATAATAGTACCGGGCAACATCTTCACGGCCCCATTCGTTTCTGCCGGCTACAATTACCTCAACGCCTTCCCGCTGCCTAACATCACTTCAGCTGGTGATTCACGATGCACACTGGGTGCAGCCGACGGTGTCTGTGTCGAGGGCAACTACCAACCAGATCGTATCCAGCAACAAAAGTACAACGACCTTAATGTCCGACTCGACTATGTTCTCGGTTTACGGGACCAGATCTTCGGTCGGTATAGTTACGGTCAGGATGTGGACATCACGACTTCGCAGCTGCCGACTCTGCCAGCAGGCTATGGCTCTGGCTATCAGTTCCAGCATCCGCGCAGCATTGTCCTGGGTGAGACCCACACCTTTGGCTCCAGCCTGATCAATGAATTCCGTCTGGGCTATGTTCGCTCATTCCTGGGTTATGAGCCACCCTTTGGCGGGGACGCCCTCTCTGCCAATCTGGGCATTCCCAATGCGAATACCAGCACGCTGCTGGGCGGTGGGGCGCTGATCGGAAACAACGGCACCGAGCTTTCCTATACCGGGGACTACGGCGATTACTACGTTCCCGAAGACACCTATCAACTCGCCGACAACGTTTCATGGGTGAAGGGGCGCAACACCTTCAAGTTCGGCGTCAACTTCATCTGGCGCCAGGTGGACTTCTTCAACCCGATTGCTGGAAAAGGTTACTTCCAGGCCAACTCGACCGAGCCGTGGTCGACCGGATTTGAACAGGCGGATCTGCTGACGGGTTGGATCAACGACTATCAGGTCGGTCCAGCCAGTGCAATGTTCCACACGCGCAGCTGGGAAAATGGATTTTACGGGCAGGACGATTATCGAATCAGCAATCGCCTGACTCTCAACCTCGGCCTCCGCTACGACCTGTTCACCTGGCCGCATGAAATCAATAATCGCATGGCCAACTTTGATGTATCGACAGGTGCGATCGAACTGGCTGGTCAGAACGGCGTTTCTGACAGCGGCGGCCTCGCTACGCCCAAAAAGAATTTCGCTCCGCGGATCGGTTTTGCTTATGACTTGCGTGGCGATCAGAAGACCGTAGTGCGCGGCGGTTACGGTATCTTCTACTTCGTCGACCGCGAGGGCATCGATAAGCAGATGTCGCAGAATGCTCCGTTTGGGGGCAGCGCATACTATTCGTACGCGAACGGCTTAACGAACGACGGCTATTTTGCAAACGGTAACGGGCTCCTCCTGACCTTGGGTGGATTAACGACTCCGAACGCCAACGGAACTCCAAACATCAATTCGATCACCCCCAGCGGCTTCCCCAGCAAGGCGTCACTGCCGGTCAGCCTCACAACCCCACAGAACGTCAGCCTGACTGGCTGGCTGCCGCACGACACTACTTCCAACATGCAGGAATGGAACCTGCAAATAGAGAACCAACTTGATGCGAAAACCGTCTTGACTCTGGCTTATGTCGGTACCAAAGGGACGCATCTTTCCACCTTCTATGACGTGAATCGTCCCGCCTACAACACCGATACTGTCTACCCCTATCCGGGACTGGGCACGGTGCCGGTGAACGACACCAGCGGCAATTCCATCTATAACGGTTTACACGCGCAGGTGGAACGCCGCCTCAGCAATGGCGTGCAATTCAACGGCGCCTATACCTGGTCACATGCCATCGACAATACGCAGGCAGGCTTCGATACCGATTTCCGTTACGGCGGCAACGTGGTCGATCCTTTCGATTGGCAAACCCGCGAACGTGCCAATTCCAATCTGGACGTACGCAATCGCTTCGTATTCAACGCGCTCTATGAACTGCCCTTCGGCCGGAGCCACAGCATCGGTCACAATTGGAACCCGGCCGTCAATGCAGTGCTTGGGGGCTGGCAATTCAGTCCGATTCTCACTTTTGCCAGCGGCTTCCCCATTGATGTCGTCTGCGACTACTGCAGCAATCCCAGCACGCGGCCGAACGTGGTTGGGCCGCTAAAGCAAACGAATGTCCCGGCTCAGTGGTTTGTGACATCCTCCTTCGCCAAGGCAGCGACCTTTCCTGGGTCCAATACTCCGATTGCACCCGGTGATTCACCCAGGAATCCGTTTAACGGAGCAGGAACGAAAACCATGGATCTAAGTTTGAGCAAGGCCTTCACCGTGAACGAGCGCTTCCGGGGCGAGTTGCGTGGAGAGTTCTTCAACCTTTTCAATACACCGCAGTACAGTCCTCCGGATGGAAATATGAACGATGGAGGACAATTTGGGAAGGTCACTACTTTGCGCCTCGATAGCCAACGGGAAGTCCAAGTAACGCTCCGTATGAGCTTCTAAACCTAACCCGAGCCGGGGAGCAGTTACGCTGCTCCCTTTTCCCCAAGACCCCGATGAAAAGCCGATTCAACCACTTTGCGCCGTGGATTACTCCTTTCTGCCTTTTTGCATTGCTTTCGGCATCGCTGGCGCAAGGGCCGGCGGTTCGCAAAATTGAACCGCCGAACTGGTGGATTGGATTGCCCGATCCGATGCTGATGATTACTGGCGAACAGTTGGCAGGGGTCCGTGTGTCGACTAACACGCCGGGCATTCGTATCGCTCGCACGCTCGATGGTCTCAACGGGCACTATGAATTTGTCTGGCTGGAGATCGCCAAAGCGGCGTCACCAGGGAACATCAGTCTAGAACTTGCGACTGAGGGCGGACACCAGAAGGTGGATCTGCCGTTGGAACGTCGGGATCCTGCGGCTGAAACGGCGAATGATAGCAGCGGGTTCAACGGATTCAGCCCCGACGACGTCATCTACCTGATCATGCCTGACCGTTTCGCCGATGGCGATGTGAGCAACAATTTTCCCAACTCCGGCGCGTATAACCGCAACGCGTCCCGCGCTTACCACGGTGGAGACTTGCGCGGCATCCAGCAGCGGCTCTCTTATCTGAAGGACTTGGGCATCACGACGATTTGGATTACTCCGATTTACCAGAACGATGACCGAACCGGCAGGGACTACCACGGGTATGGAGCGATCAATCTGTATGCGGTCGAAAAGCACTTGGGCACGCTCGCGGATTACCGCTCACTGGTGAGGGCGGCTCACGGGCAAGGGATGAAGGTCCTGCTGGATATTGTTCCCAACCACGTTGGTCTGGCGAACCCGTGGCTTGACAATCCACCGACCGATCATTGGTTCCATGGCACCCGCGACAAACATCTGGCGACCGGCTCATCCTTTGCCGCTGAGACGGACCCGCACGCCCCGCTGGCAGAGTGGCGCAGCGTCGTTGAGGGATGGTTCGCCAACATTCTCCCAGACCTGGGAACCGACGACCCAATCACTGCCCAGTACCTGCGGCAGAACGCAATCTGGTGGGCGGAGACGGGCGGGCTCGACGGTTTTCGCATCGACACTCTTCCCTATGTCGATCGACCGTTCTGGCGTGACTTTCACGCCGAGATTCACCGGGCCTATCCCCGTTTCCAGACCGTGGGCGAAGTTTTCAACACCGATCCGACCGTGACCGCATTTTTCGTGGGTGGAAAGATCACCGAAGGCATCGATACCGGTCTCGACACGGTCTTCGATTTTCCGATCTACTCGGCGATCCGCAATGTCATCCTGCAGGACGCATCCGCCAAACAACTTGAAGAAGTTCTGCGCCACGACTGGATGTTTCCTCATCCCGAAAATCTGGTGACCTTCTTCGGCAATCACGACACCAAGCGCTTCATGAGCGAGCCGGGTGCCACCACGGAAAAGCTGAAGCTGGCATTTTCTTTGCTGCTGACCCTGCGCGGGATCCCCGAGATTTATTACGGCGACGAAATTGGCATCGCCGGCGGAGATGACCCCGATAACCGCCGCGACTTCCCTGGTGGCTTTCCCGGCGACACACACGATGCCTTCACTTCGCAAGGCCGCACTCCCGCGGAGCAGAGCGTGTTCACGCATGTCCGGGATTTGCTGCGTATTCGGCAACAGCACCCGGCCCTGCGCCGAGGGGAATTAATTCACTTGTTTGGCGACGAGCAAGTTCTCGCCTATGTTCGTCAGTGCCCCGGCGGGGCGGACGGGCCCGCCGAGCAGTTGCTGGTAGTGATGAACAACTCCGACCGGCCGAGGACAGTGGAACTCGACGTCAGAGATACGCCCATCGCCAAAGTTCGGTTCGTTACTACGTTGATTGGTACGGGCGAAGCCGAGCTAGTCGACGGGTGGGAGATCAAAGTTCCCGTGGCATCGCGTTCGTTATCGATCGACCAGCTGAATTGAGTTGGCTTCGAGCAAACGAGCGCAACCGCGGGTTTAGAAGAGCGTGGAAGGTCACGTATGGATGTTAAAGGGTGCATCTTGTTTCTCTTGATTTGCCTCACGAGTGTTCCCCGAATCCTTCATTCCCAGATGGCTCCCGGCGCTCCAGGGGCTATCCCCAGATGGACTCCAGGCAGCAAAGAAGCAGTAGGTACAGCAACCTCCACGGACTCTCACGTCTGGTTCACACTCCAGGGCGGTATCCTGACCGAGGTCTACTATCCGCGTCTGGATACCGCCGAAGTACGTTCGCTAGAGTTCGCAGTCAGTGATGGAAAAACCGTCTGGATTGAGTCCAAGGATATGCTGCACTCGCTCTCGTCGATCGATGAGAACGCACTGGCCTATCGCCAGATCAGTGGTGATCCGGCCGGTCATTTCCAAATTAGCAAAACGTATGCCACCGATCCGCATCACAACAGTTTGCTGATGGATGTCACGTTTTCCGCCCCGGCAGCTTATTCTTTGTACGTCCTTTATGAGCCTGCGCTGAAGAATTCAGGCTACGGCGATACTGGCTACAGCCAAGGGGACGCTCTAGTTGCTGAGAAAAACGATGTCGCTTCCGCTCTGCTGTGCAGCAGCGGCTTCAGGCGAATGACAAATGGATTTGCCGGCTCCAGTGACGGCTATACGGACTTGCTCCTGCACCATCGGCTTGCGTGGCTTTACGTGCGAGCGGAGGACGGTAACATCGTCCAAACTGCTGAACTCGATGGCGCTCACTTTACTCTGGCGCTGGGATTTGGCCCTACGTCCGCATCCGCCATCGGGAACGCCCGCGCCAGCCTGAAGACCGGATTCTCATCCATCAGCGCGGACTATGCGAACGGGTGGCACGAATATGCCCGTAGTTTCCGCCATGTAAGCGAACGCTACGCTGCGCAATTCCGCCGCGCCGTCATGATTCTCAGAGCGCACGAAGACAAAACCTTCCGCGGCGCCATGATCGCGTCCATGAGCGTTCCCTGGGGGTTCGCAGTCAGGGCCGATGCTCCGGGCGTCGGCGGGTATCACTTGATCTGGGCTCGTGATCTGTATGAGGTCGCAACCGCCATGCTCGTTGCCGGGGACCGTGCCGCCGCCGAGCGCGCCCTCGATTATCTTTTCAACGTTCAGCAGAGGCCCGATGGCAGTTATCCCCAGAATAGCTGGCTTGACGGCAAGCCCTACTGGACCGCGCTCCAGATGGATGAAATCTCCTACCCCATGATTCTCGCCTGGCAACTCGGCAGAACCGATGGTCCCACCTGGCAACATCACATCCGCCCCGAGGCCGAATTTGTCGTCGCTCATGGTCCGGCAACTCAGGAAGAACGGTGGGAGGAAGTCCCTGGGTATTCGCCTTCCACCATTGCGGCAGAGATCGCCGGACTAGTTTGTGCTGCTGATATAGCTCATATGAACGGCGCGAACGACGATGCCGACCGCTATCTCAAGACCGCCGATGACTGGGCCGGGAACTTGGAAAACTGGATGGTTACTAAGACCGGCCACTTAGGGGGATCACTGGCTTCGCAGGGTTATTACATGCGCGTCGACAACAATACCGATCCAAATGACGGCTATCAACTGGACGTTCACAACGGTGGAGGAACGTGGGACGAGCGGGACGTCGTGGATGCCGGCTTTCTTGAATTGGTCAGACTCGGGATTCGTCCTGCCGACGACCCTGCCATCGAGCGTTCGCTTGCAGTTATTGACTCGACAATCCGCGTGGAGACCCCGAACGGTCCAAGTTTTCGACGCTACAACCATGACGGCTACGGAGAAACGCTGTTTGGAGGTCCCTGGATCGGTCAGGGAGTCGGAAGGATCTGGCCTATTTTTGCAGGAGAACGCGGAGAGTATGAAGTTGCCCACGGCCGCGACGGCAGGAGCTATCTTGACGCGATGTCAAACTCTGCCAATTCCGGCGGAATGATTCCAGAACAGGTCTGGGACCAAGCCGACCCCACAGAATCACGTTTTGTCTTTGGCCAAGGGACAGGGAGCGCGACTCCACTGGCTTGGAGCATGGCCCAGTTTATCCGGCTCGCCGTCTGCATCGAGGAAAACCGCATTGTCGAGCAGCCCGCCGTTGTCGCCAACCACTTCTTAAAGCAAAGTCCGCAGAAAACCATACCCTCAGCGGTCTCGGTCATGCCGCAGTCAAGAGCCGTGGCTCGCCAGAGCAAACTAGTTGCGGCGAGACCCGCCATGACGGCTCCATAGATAAGAAGCTGACTCATCGCCCCATCAGTCGGCTCTCTTCCGATCAGCGGGTAATTGCATGCATGGCGGTTTCTGGCTGAGCGCCAGGTGTGCGACTCCCGGCACAGCCGAAGAGGAAATCTCTCCTGCGTGCAGTCATTGAATTTAGTGTGTACAGCCCCGCCCGAACGTATTTCGCGACAAACCCGTGGACTACACCTTCGCTGTTGGTGTACTGGCCCACGATGTCACCCTGAGTGTTGACTCCCATACGGCGTGTATCGACGCCACCTGGAAAATTTATGGTTTGGAACTCGCCACCGGACAGAAAGTGTGATTCGGTTGCCTGCTGAATTCACGCCACCGACGCGGCGCTTGCCTGAGAATCCCTGCGGCCTCAGGGGGAAATATCGCGCCCGATGCTATGCAATGCACAATCAATGATCGATTACTGCGTCAAAGAGGGTTTGCCATGTCGGGGGATACGTGCTCGCGTGTTTGGGAATCCAAGGCGTGCTGCTATTTCGCTCAAATCTAATCCTTGGCTGATGTCCACGATGCGGATGTCGTGGTCTGTGAAGTGCTTCAGAAGGTACAAACAATCCTCCATATTACGTGTGAGACGGGCCGTATCGGCGATCAAGACGCGATTGAAGGGTCGAGGCCTTCTCTCGGCGGCCGCTATCAAGCTCCTGAGCATATGGCGTCGCTCAAGGGAAGCTCCTGAAACCGCGATGTCCACTAAGACGAATTCTTTAGCAATTTCCCAGAGATTTTTCTTCGCGTACGCGGTGCACTCGAACACCTGATTTTCAATTGATGCCACCGACGCAGAAAAGCCAGACTCTTGATGAGTCCGGCCTGAAGGTTCATCGACACGAACATGGGATGGAAGCAGCCTTGAGCGTCCCGAATGGCGGGAGAATTCGCCATTAACCCCTGACCGCATCCCCAAGTGTCCAACCTCAGACAGGTTACCCAATAACAATTTCAATAACTGGTCAATGTTATACAGTTTTACGTGCGAGGCCTAAGTCACACTCCTGCAGTTGATGATGCCAGAAGTTTCGCTATGACCCAAACCAATACTTCAGTGTCGCACCGGGTCCTGCTTGTGGATGACGACGATGGCGTTCGCGATATGATGACGGCCACCCTCGAAAACAAGGGTTTCGAGCCATGACTTCCTCAAAGGCTGGTCAGTCTGTAGAGATAATAAATGGCAGACGGGGCAGAAAGCTCGTCAAAAGAGTGCAGTTTTACAGGTTGCTTGCAACAAGGTCTTTCGCATTCCCAAATCGGGAAACTGCGCACTTTTATTTTAAACACTGTGCAATTGTGACCTCTTCCCAAACATGCCGTAGTTGTAACTTGAGTCCAATGAGTCGGATGTCAAGGGAAACTCATGCGACCACTCCCCCCGTCGCCCGCTGTTTTTCTCTGATGGCGCAGTTTAGGGAGACACTGCGCCATCTCTTTCGGAAGAGTGACGCTGATCATCGAAGTTCCATCTCAACACTTGTGATTCGGCCTCCCGGCATCGGGTGAGCAGAAGGAAGTTACATTCCTGACTCACAAACTCGAAGTCACGTTCCACTGGCTTCCAGATTGTTCGTGGCCATTCATGGATGATGGTTTGGACCACGATACATAGCACAGAGCTTGGCAGGATGGCACACATGACCTCCGTCTTGAAGACAGCAAGCCATTCTAAGCATTCTTCCTTGAACGACGTCCCGTCTGGATTGCCAGACATCATCAAAAAAGGCGGAACTATCGGCATACACTCAGCGCACTCCTTTACGCGAGACTCCACTCCTCGCCGACACGAGAGTCAATTGTGAACATGTATATCGGGAACTACAAACTTTCCCATCTCGTGGCTCCTTTGTTGAGGGCGATATTCCCGCTTTTCTTCTGCGGATGTGTCGGCGCCGGCAGCACGGCGCTGGCAACCCCGGGTCCGCTCAGAGCCCAGAACATCAACCTGATCTTCGTGGTCAGCGAGGACTCGGCTAACACTACCGGAGACGTCAACCCAGACACGGCCAACCTCACTGATCGGGGTCTACAGCGGTCGCTCCTCATGGCTCCTTTCCTGCAACAGAACGTGCTGGGAGGGAAAAATGTAACCGGGATCTACGCCCTAGAACCGATAACCCATATGCAAGCCGGAGCCCAAGGCACTTACCCCGACATGGTGCCACTGGAGATCGTCGAACAGTTCGCCATGCTGAATCAGATCACTCTGTCAGACGGCAATCAGGCCTTTACTGCAAACAGTTATCCGGTCTTTGCCTCGTATTCGGCAGAATCTATACCGGTGGGAGTGGCGCTCTGGCCCATCTGCGCGGCTTGCCAGGGTCTCGATTTCAAAGACCAGCAGGGCGATAATAAAATCCTGCTCAGCGGCATCATCCAAGCCAACGTTCCGGGCTTTTATGTGTTCTCGGCGCCGTGGGAGACGGCCAGCGTCCTGCTGGCCAGTATCAATACACTCGAAGGTTATAACCTGAGTCCTCCGGCAACCTATCAGGGACCCAACTATATCTATGCGCTCTCGATCGCGCCGTCGGAAGGAACCGCCAGCCTGATTACCAACAACAGCGATGTGAGCCCGGCTCCCACCTACCCGGTGCTACCGCCACCACCGATCGTGCCAACGCCATGCGCAACGCCGACTTTCAGCATCGCCGTGACGGGAAGCGTGAATGGCGCCACAATTCCGCCGGATATCAACAAGAACGAGACGGTTTACATGATTCGTCACGCCGAAGCACATCCGACGGACTGGTTTGAGGACGGCAACTACGTCGCTGCTGGCCAATGGCGCGCTCTGGATCTTCCGAACGCACTAAGTGGCAAACTCAATCCGCCTCCCACTCAGATTTATTCCATCGATCCCGCGATCGGCTTTGCGGCCAGTGCGAGTAGTGCGAATTTGTCGTACGTCAGGCCTTCGTTGACCGTGGAACCGTACGCCATCGCCAACAATTTGCCCTATAACCTGGCCGCCAGCGTCGCCGTTTTCAGCCAGAATGCGCCCGCGTTAGCCACCCTGGCCAGCGATTACTTCTTTACCGGGGGCACGTTCTCCGATCAGACCCTACTGGTGGCGTGGGAACACCAGCACATCCCGCCGACCATCAAGGCGCTGCTGGCCGCCTACAGCAGCAGCCAGGTTTCGCCCAATTGGCCGGACAACGACTACGACACCATCTGGACGGTTACGATTGACGCTACGGGCAAGTTGAAGGTGAACAACACGCTCTGCGAAGGCATCAACTCAGCCACGTTGCCGGCCGTGGCGCCAACATTTTGACCTTCACCGCAGTGCGCTCGGCCCGATCAACGTGCTCACCGAAGACGAGATCTGAAACGAGGACGCAGACCGAATTCCAGCACGCCTGACGTTTCTTATACCCCAACCCCCGCACCCTGGTGGTACGGGAACGATAGAACATAAGGAGATTCTCTTCTATGCGACAGTTGCGGTGGTCCACTGGTTTTCCGTCGATGTTCCTTCTTCTACTTCTTCTCTGCGGATGTGGCGGAAGCAACACGAAGGCAGTTTCCACGGCAGCGCCCTCGGCCCTCAGTTACGCTGCCGGCACGGCGGTCTACACCATGGGAATGCCGATCACGGCAAATGACCCGAGCAGCAGCGGCGGAGCCGTGGCCTCGTACCGTGTGAGCCCGACGCTGCCCGCAGGCCTGAGTTTGAGTACAACGACGGGTGTGGTCAGTGGAACGCCCACGGCGGTGACGGCCTCGGCCAGCTACACGGTAACTGCCACCAACGCGGGCGGCAGTGCGACGGCAACTTTGTCGATTTCGGTGAACTCCGCGGCTGGGGCAGGCATCGCAGTCCCTGCGGGCTTGGCCTACAGCACAGCCACGGCATTTTACACCATCGGGCTGCCGATTCCGGAGGATGTCCCGACCAGCACAGGGGGAGCGCCGACCTCATATAGTGTAAGTCCGCCGCTGCCGGCGGGACTGCGTCTTAGCACCAGCGCAATAGCCCTCGTCGGTCCGGCCACGGGCATCATCAGTGGCACACCCACGATGGCGACCCCCGCGACCACGTACACGATAACCGCCTCCAACTCGGCTGGCAGCACCACAGCACCCGTTAACATCACGGTCGATGCTGTAGATTTGAATCCGGCGGGTCTGGGCTATAGCGCCCCCGCGCCCGTCTACGTCGCGGGAGTGGGGATCACCCCGAACGTCCCGACGTTCGGCACCGCGGGCGGAACACCGACCTCTTACAGTGTGAGTCCGGCTCTACCGGGCGGTCTGAGCCTCAACACCAGCACCGGCGTTGTTACAGGAACTCCCTCGGCTCCCTCTTCTACGATTGTACCGCCGCCGCCCATCACCGCCACGTACATGGTAGCCGCTTCCAATTCGTCTGGCAGCACCACGACGCCCCTGACCATCACGTTGTATAACGCGCCCCAAGCCGTGCCTAACATGGGGCAGTCAATTACACCGCTATCCACTACCGGCTCCAGTTTCCAATTTCTGGACACCGGCATGGTGGTAACTGATACCTTCGATCCAGAAGTGCCCCCGGTAGAATGGCTAGCCGGGCAGGCGGTGAGCAGCGTGGTGAGCCCGGATGGCAATACGCTGTTGGTCCTGACCAGCGGATTCAACCGCGTTTATCAGGGACCGTTCCCTCTGTTTGATCCGCTGCTGTCGAATGAGTATGTGTTCATCTACGACGTCACGAACCACAGTCCGATCTTCAAACAGGTAGTACCGATTCCCAATGCCTATCACGGCATCGTCTGGGATCCGGTTGTGGCCAACCACACCTTTTACGTGTCCAGCGGCATCGGCGATGAGCCCTTCGGCACGGACCCGATTCCGATCCCCGCCAATGGCGACAATGTGCACGTCATCACGCAAAACCAAACTAGTCTCATCTGGTCGCAGAGCGCGGAACTTCCCTTGGGCCAGATTCCCGGCCAACTTGCCGCGGGACATCCCGCGGGCAATGGCCTGCCTGTACCCAACAACGGAACGGCAATGGTAAATGCCGCAGTGTACGTGGCTCCTTGCGCGGCCGGAGTGGCGATTTCGAACGACGGCCTGACCCTGGTGGTGACGAACTATTACAACGACTCGATCACGGTGTTCTCCGGAGGGTTCGGAAACTGGTCGGCGCAGGGGACCGAACTCGACCTGCGCCCGGGCAAGGCCCTGAAATCGCCGGCGCCGGGAACGCCGGGTGGTGAGTATCCGTTCTGGGTGGTGGTGGCGGGCTCTGGCACGAACTTGTGGACGGCTTACATATCGAGCCTTCGGGACAGGGAAATCGACATAGTGAGCCCGGTCAAGACGTGCACCAGCCCTAGCACCTGCACCTATCCGCCGGAGGTGACGACGCGGATTGCGGTGAAAGGGCAACCGAACAAGATGACACTGAACCAGGCCCAGACGCTGCTGTATGTTGCCGAAGACGAGACGGATACAGTGGACGTAATCGATCTCAATCCCGCGGACATCGGCAATCCCAGCCAGAACCAACCTGCGACGGTGAACTCGGTCATCGAAAGCATCCCGGTGATCGCACCTCCTGCGGCATTGGCGTCTTTCTCGCTGACCCAGTACACGGGGGCGAACACCAACAACGTGACCCTGTCGCCGGATCAAACGCATCTCTACGTGAGCAACGGTAATTTGAATAACATCGCAGTGGTGGCGCTGACCGGGATCAACAAAGGCGACCAGACCGTTGGACTGATTCCCACGGGTTGGTATCCAAATTCGGTGAGCCTAAGCGCCGATGGCACATGGGCCTACGTAGTCAACGCCAAGTCGCCGACGGGCGCAAATCCGAACTGGTGTTATGTCTATGGACCGACGGGGTACCCCACGTGCATGCCTGCGAATGAGTACAATCCGCAGTTGACCAAAGCCGGTCTGTTGAGCTTTCCGCTGGCCGGCGCCCTGGCGCAACTGCCGGCGCTGACCACGCAAGTCACCACGAACAACCGGTTCGCCGACACCTCCACCACGGGGTCGGTCATGACAGCCGTGCAGCAGGGCACTCAACATGTGATTTACATCCTTAAGGAAAATCGGACTTATGACCAGATTCTGGGAGACCTCGGACGGGGCAATGGTGATCCCAATCTGGCTCTGTTTGGACAAGCCATCACGCCCAATCTGCACAACCTGGCGCAGCAGTTCGTTACGCTCGACAACTTCCGCGCCACCGCCGAAGTCAGCAACGACGGCTGGCCGTGGAGCACTTCGGCTCGCGCTCCGGACGTGATCGAACACCAATACCCGATCTTCTACTCGCAACGCGGCTTCAGCATTGATAGCGAAGGTCTGAATCGCAGCGTGAACGTGGCCCTGCCCACCCTCGCGCAGCGGCAGGCCTCCGATCCGCTGATGCCGGGTGGGGCGCTTTCGCCTAACGTGGAGGATGGAGAGGATCTGTTACCGGGCCAGACTGACGTGGCCGCACCGGATGGGCCGAACAACGAACTGAATACAGGTTATCTGTGGAACAACGCGCTGCGCGCAGGTCTCACGGTTCGCGCCTACGGTTTCTTCGTAGACACGACCTGCTACAACGAGCCCAGCTGCCAGACTCCGCTGGCGCACGATCCGTTTTCCACCAACACCATCGTGGCCCCGTCCGCGAATGTTGCACTTGCACCCTACACCGACCCGTACTTCCGCGGTTTCGATCCGTCGTTTCCGGACTACTACCGGTTCAAGGAATGGGAGCGGGACTTCGATGCCAATTACGCCACCGGCGGACTTCCGAATTTGAGCCTGGTGCGCTTCATGAAAGATCACACGGGAAACTTTTCGACCGCAATCGACGGTGTGAACACCCCGGACCGGGATCAAGCCGATAACGACTACGCTGTGGGACTGCTGGTGCAGAAGATCGCCAGCAGTTCCGTGTACAAAAACAACACGCTGATTTTTGTGGTGGAAGACGATGCGCAGGACGGCGGCGATCATGTGGATTCGCACCGCACCACCGCGTACGTGGCGGGTGCATACGTGAAGAATGACCTCGTCTCCACGGCCTATAACACCCTCGACTTTGTGCGCACGATGGAAGAGGTCCTGGGTTTGCAGCCGATGAACCTGAACGATGCTCTGGCCACACCCATGACCGACATGTTCAACACGACGCCGAGCGCGTGGAACTTTACCGCGACACCCGCGGCGATTCTCTACTGCACGAACCTGCCGCTGCCGCAACCGGCGCAGCCGTGCCTAAACCCGACGCCGGATTCGAAATACTGGGCACAAGTCACCAAAGGCATGGACTTCACGGATGCGGATCGCGTCGATGGCGGGCTCTTCAATCGCATTCTCTGGAAGGGGATGATGGGGCGCCGACCTTATCCCGCCACACCGACCGGAAAAGACCTGCGCCAAAACCGCGACAAACTGCTGGCCGATTACCGCAGCTCTTTGGCGCGAGACGCGGCGCAGAAACCGCAGACAGGCAAGAACTGAGAGCGGCCTCGCAAGGCGGCTCGCTGCATCACGCGTCAAAAGGAGAAACTTCCATGTCAAAACCTCTTAGCTGCATATTTCTTCTTGGGTTGGCAAGTGTCTACCTGTTATTTGGGTGCGGCGCCGCGACCAACACCTCGCCCATCACCCCTAATGTCAACTTCCCCGTGGTTGTGTTCTCAGACCTTCATTTCAATCCATTCTATGACCCAAATCTAGGGGACTCTCCCAAAGCGCAAGCCGTGCGCACGCCAGTAGGAGACAATCGCGACAACAATCCTCATGAGGTGCGAATTTCACTTATGTCCATAGGACTTGCACTTTTGGTGTCCACTGATCCAGTTACAATTCAGCAGTTCACCCTTGCCCTGCAAGAATTGTCCATTTCGCCGGATGCATGTAAGGACGCGGCAACGGCGGGTCTTCTCCTGAAGCGTCGAAAATTCGATGCTGTTATCGTTGATCTCCAAATAGGAGAACAGTCTGGAATGATCTTGGACGAGGTTCATCTTTCCTCCTCGAACAGAACGGCAGTGATCTTTGGCATCAGCAACAGTGATGCGGAAAGCACAGCGGCTTTCCGGAAGAAGGCGCATTTTTCTTTGAGAGACCTCTTTCACCTCAATCAATCCACAAAATCCTCAATCCCGCTTATGGGCTTATCCTGAGAGAACGGCGGCGGTATTTTCGCTGTCCTATCTCTCTTCCTGTCATTATCCGGAGAGAAGGCAGGCAGGAAATTCGGTGCAACAGCGTAAATATCAGCGGAGGAGGCATGGCCCTGAGCACTGAGGTTCCTATGGCTCCCGGCGAAAACCTCCGTGTCCAGTTCACTCTGCCGGATCACGAAGCACCAGTCTTGGCGGAATCTACGATCTGCTGGTTGAAAACGGGCCATCTGGGAATTCGCTTCGTGTCCCTCGCGGACGACCACAATTCCGAGCTGCAGGCATGGTTGTCACAAAAATTGGAAGAGATACTCCCGGAATTCGTCGCCGACCAATTCCGAAAGGCAGAACGTGGTTCCAAAGTAACACGTTGACTCGGCACTAGACTCGGTGACGATTTGAGACCGTGAGCTTACCTTAAACCTTAGAAAAGGATCATCACGTGGAAACTGCGGCACAAGAGTCCTTACGCCTAGAGTGGTTGCATCGACACCCGTGCCAACGCCCGCCCTTCTGCTAGCCATGCTTCGAGTCTCCAGTAAGGTGAGTGACCTGATCCTGTGTCGACGGGCAGCCTTCCGATGGTGGAACTTTCCGGCAAGTTAACGCCGGTTAAAATATCTGGACTGGCCCCGCTCACTCCTGAGGACACTCTCCGTATTGCTCACGAGCTGATCGATGGCAACAAACAGGCAAGTGAGTCGCTACAGAACCTAGGGTCGTGCGACATCTCCTATCGTGTACCGGGACAGTGCCGCTTTCGGGTAAACATATTTCATCAGCGCGGCAGCCACGCTATTGTGATGCGCGTCATACCGCAGGTCATTCCGACCCTCGCTGACCTGAACTTGCCCCCGCAACTTGGCGAACTCGCCGACCTCCAAAACGGAATCGTTCTGGTGACGGGACCCACCGGATCGGGAAAATCCCACGCCTATCACATTTTAACCATTGAAGACCCGATCGAGTTCATGCATCGCCATAAGCGTTCGATCGTTCATCAGCGAGAACTGCATAGCGATACTCCCAGCTTTGCACCCGCTTTGCGGGCCGCGTTGCGACAGGCTCCCAAAGTCATTCTCGTGGGAGCCCTCCCACAGGACTCCTTACAACCGCCGTAATGCTTTGATCCTCGCCGCGAGAATTGCTAGAAACGGGCTACTTGCCCGGTGTCATTTTTTATTTCAAACCCTGTTCAAAATTGAACAGACACCAATTTGAGGCAGTTATAGAATGTTGGACCTTGTGATCTGTTTAAGGACTGCCGGCAAGTTGTTGGCATTTCCTACGGAGTTGCGAAAATGCAGGGTGGAGCCACACGATTTCTCCGATTGAGCATCAGCTTGTATGGATTGGTCGCTTTGGGATGGGTGTTAACGGGTGAAACGGCCAAGCCTGCTCAGCAGGAACCATCTTTAACGACCGATTGGAGCACCCGTCACCTCATTTTCACCCGCCCAAGCTCCGCGGAACAACTCGCCCGTATAGCCCACGATCCGCGCTACTGGCAGGAACTCCAGCGCCGCGAACATGCTCTCGCACCGCCCGCAAACGTAGTTGATGCAGTTGCATCCGGCTTTGCACCTGAAAGGCTCACCAATGCGGGCAAAAAACTCAAGCGCGATTGGTCCCAAGACCTCGGCAATAACGCAAACGCCGGGGCGGGCAACTATCCAGCCAAGTTCTCGTTCCGTGGTACGACGGCAAATTGCGCCAGCGCCACTCCCCCTGATTATGTTGCCTACAGCACGGGCCTGTTGGGCGCGTTTAATCAAGCCAATATAGTCGCCTTCGACAATCTGTATTCCGGATGTACTGGAACGAAACCCACGGTGTACTGGGCTTACAACACGGCTGGCCAGGTTCTGACCTCTCCCTTGATTTCGCAGGACGGAACCCAAGTTGCCTTCGTTCAAACCGACGCCGGCCAAGTTGGCACGTTGGTTCTAATAAGATGGGCAGCCTCTACTGGAACCGTCGCGTCTCCAGCAAGCCCGACGGCAGTGCTCCCCGGCGCATACCTCGGTTGCACTGCACCCTGCATGACCACGGTGATTCTGCATGATGGCAGCAATCTCATCACCGATGACACCACATCCTCGGTTTTCTATGACTATTCCAATGACATCGGATGGGTGGGCGGCGCAAGGGGATGGCTCCACAAGATTACAGGCGTATTCAACGGCACACCCACCGAAGTCCACAATGGCGTTTTCCCGGTCCAAATCAATACTGGGAATACTCTGTCCAGTCCGGTGTATGACGCTGCATCGGGGAACGTCTTCGTGGGCGACTATGGCGGATTTCTTTACAGCGTAAACTCCACGACTGCCGCCATCACGCAGTCCGCCCAGTTGGATTTCGGCACCGGAATTGTCGAAGCGCCGATTGTGGATTCGACCAACGGCTTCGCGTATGTCTTCTCATCCAGCGACGGGACTGCCAACTGCACGGGGGTCGCCTGTTCCGCTGTCTACCAACTCACCACTGCATTCAACGCTGGTTCTAGGGGGACAGAGATCATCGCCGGAAACAGCGTAGCGGCTGGAACTCTGCCCAATCCGAATCCGATGTATATCGGCGGCTTCAACTCCACGTACCTCAATTCCACAAATGCGACGGGAAATATCTACCTTTGCGGCAATACGGGGGGCATCCCAACTCTGTATGGAATCCAGTTTATCGCTGGCGTTCCCGGAGCGAGTTCTGCCATATCGGCGCTCACCACGGCGACCGCTGCGTGCTCTCCAGTTGCCGACGTTCCCAACCCGAATACTACCGGTGGATCTTCGGAGAGGCTCTTTTTCAGCGTGCAAAATAACAACTTGGCCATCTGCGCTTCCACAGGGGGATGCGTCTTGAGCGTGCTGAATACCCCGTGGCAAAGTTCCAACGCATATTTGGTGGGCCAGCGAATTCTTGGCAACAACCTTCACGTCCAAACCGTCATCACCGCTGGGATGTCCGGGGCAACGGCACCGACTTGGCTCGGTCCGGCCGGTGCTTTGACGACTGATGGCACCATGGTCTGGCTCGATCAAGGTAACGTGTCGGGAGCACTTTCCAACGTTTGGATAAAATCACACAACTATACCGGCGCGGCCACCCACCTTATCGACTCCAATGGCAACATCGAAATAGTTACCGTCAGCGGCAAATCAGGAACCTCCCAACCGGTGTGGAACATGACATTGGGGGGAGCGACCGTTGACAATACCGCAACGTGGAAAAACCTCGGCGCTGCTTGTTGCTCGGCCCTCCCCGCCGCTGGCGGCACCAGCGGCATCATTATCGATGATGTTCTGAATGGCACGGTGGCGGGAACTTCTCAAGTCTACTTCAGCACTCTCAGCAATCAGGTTTGCGGAACATCTGGCACAGGTGGCTGCGCCGTGCAGGCATCTCAGCCCGGATTGAATTAAACAAAACACGGCAAGAGGTTGATTTTATGGAGATAAATGATAAGTCTGCTAACCCTCCGACGCCGGTAACCAAGAAAAAGCCTTACGAAAAGCCGACCTTCCGGTACGAGAAGGTTTTCGTAACGACAGCCCTTTCCTGCGGAAAGATCGCCAACGCGGGTTTTCAGTGCAACAGCAACCCCAAGGTGTCGTGAGTTCATCCACATTCATCTTCGGCGTGGTAGCCGCCTGAAGGATCGAGGAAAGTGGCGCTTAACCTTACAGGTTACCAGCGGAGACGCTTCGGGGACTGTCTGACGGTTCCGCCGTGTGACTATGGAGTGCGGAAGAACAGCAAGACAGATGCAAAGAAAAATGCTGGCGAGGTGGCGTCCTGCTCATGGGGAGATTATGGCAGATCGGTAGCTAGCCTCAAGCACGCTCGGCAGGTGCATCTGTACTCCGGCACGCCGGGGCGCACTGTGTGGGCACAGTCACGGCAAATGAACCGTCCATCCTTGTGAGCGATCATCGACCTGAATTCGATGCCTGCCATGCAATAAAGGCAGCGGATGACCACAGTTGTGTTGGTCGGGATTGGCATTGACGATTCCTGCGACATGGCAAGCGATACTGAGCACGCAGAATTCCTAACGCAAAAATCATTGATCTCGTTTAAAACGGATGCGATCGGTGGCCACAGGTTCGCGTTTTGAAACATCCAGCAGCCGACATTTCGGCAGCGGTGGCGACCCATCGGCAGTCACGGCTGAGGACATCTTCAGCTTCGCAGCGAAAAAACGAAAGCGCCCTAGACTCTTCGGAGGCAACCTTACGTTCCGCTCTGCTTTGGCGCAACGACCCGCCGTGATCCGACTTGTTAACCCAAAGTCATCTAGCCGCAAATTGCGGTCATTCAGAGTAGCTTTCGTCCCCATCCACATCGTCATCTTCTTCTTTGCGGTCGTCTTCATCTTCTTCTCCGTCCTCGTCGGGCTCCTCCCCAAGAAGGACATCGGCGGCGGCAGTGAGATCGGGCCAAAGACTAGCTAGTCTGTTCCAGTTTTCAAAACCTAACCAAATATTGTCGCTGACAATGCGAACTGAGAATAGAATGGGAGTCTATCGAACACTGGGGTTGTTGGGTTGTCCTTGAGCATTGAAAGGGAGCCCACCTTGACACCTGCGCCAGCAGCCAACGAACACCGCAAGTTCGATCTTCGAACCTTCCTTTCGACCATCAACGGCGGTCGAACAATCGCAATGTTTGCCAAGAAACAAGGGGTTTTTGCTCAGGGGGATGTCGCTGACGCCGTGTTCTATATCCAAAAAGGAAAAGTAAGGCTCACCGTTGTAGCGGCGAGCGGGAAAGAAGCCACAATAGGGATTCTGAACGAAGGGAATTTCTTCGGGGAGGGTTGCCTCACCGGACAGCCCCGCCGCATGTGCTCCGCAAGCGCAATGACCGACTGCACAGTGATGCGGATCGAGAAGAAATCCATGATGGAAGTGATTCACCGGGAACGTGCGTTCTCCGATATGTTCGTGACATACCTGCTGACACGGAACATCCGGTACGAGGAGGATTTGGTCGATCAGCTTTTCAATTCAAGCGAGAAACGCCTTGCTCGCGTTCTTCTCCTGCTTGCTCACTTCGGCAAGGACGGGAAGTCGGAAATTGCGATTCCCGAAATCACTCAAGAGACTCTGGCAGAGATGGTGGGCACAACTCGTGGACGAGTGAATTTCTTCATGAACAGATTCAGGAAATTAGGATTCATCGACTATCACGCTGACAATGAACTACAGGTTCACAGTTTACTTCTCAACGTCGTGCTCCACGACTAGATTCCGCGCCGAAATCCGAACCGCCGCACGACGTTTCCGGCCCTGCGATCTGTGAAGTCTCCAAATGAATCGCCAAGACTGAGCATTTTGGATTTCCTCGGCTTCTTGGATGTTTTGGTCATGTTCCTCCTCGTGGTATCGACTCGTGGGACTGCTTAGGGGGGGAGTGCGTTTCTGGTGGTTGTGGGGATCGGCGGACGGCCTTTCCCGCCACTTGAAGTATACAAACCATACAGGCGTTTTCGTTGCCGCCAAGTGGTTGAAGGGCCATAGGTTATACGAATAAAAACTGAAAGGCGGCGGGATCGGGGCAAAATCGAAATTGCCTCGGGCTGGAGGGCGCTTCGCGGCAGGAGCAATCTCGGCGGTCGAGACTTGTAATCGTCTGTTCTCGTCAACTATCCACTACAATCTCATCCGAGCGGCCAATGCCTACACGCCTCGCATCGTTTGTGGTCCAGCTTGCGCTTGTAGCAGTCCTGCTTCAAGCCTGTCCATTAACCTTGTTGGCAGCAAAAGCTGCTTCGGGGCGGTTCTCGCCCCATTGCGACGGCGCTGGTTTTTATCTCTCAAAGATCGATGGACTGCCTTCTGAGCAGAAAATCAATCTGAATTTGCGCCAGCACTTCTCTTGGTGGAATTATCATCCGCAGGGAAGTTTGGGAAGATGTATATGCGGAACGATGCGCCCATACTCACATGGACGAATATCGCATCCTGTCACCTTCTGTTGTGCTTGATGAAGTGCCTGCCGTAACTCCGTGCTTTGGAGAGAACCCAGCCTTTAAGGTTTTTACATTGACGCAAAATACGTTTACACCCACAGATTATAGTTCCCTGAACTATGACCTCGCTAAGGTGCCGCTGCCGACGCAGTTCGATAACTATTACACTTTTTCGGCTGCCTATTCCATGCAGGGTCCTTTGGGCGTTTCTTTGCTGCAACTTTATCCAGAACTGGAAAATGGTATTTCACTGACCGATACCCAGCCTATTACGCAACAGGCACTCTACATGGTCCAGTATAATGCTGGAAACGCAACCTGGAATCCCAAGCCGCTGCCGCTGGGCGCGCCCTGGAATCCCATTACTAATGCTAACTGGCCGGTTTTCGCCTGCGGCATCGGAAAAATGGCGCAGCTAGATTTTGAAGATTGCGTGAACTCGTATTGATTGCAAATCGGACCTGAGGACATCGGCGGATCACGGGAATTGACGTGCCTAACGGAGCCAGATAGAGCGGTCGAAAAAGTAATGGCTCCTTCGGGCCAGACGGCACCATTCCCCGACCGCGAGGGAGGAGCTTTAGTGTCGCTTGGTCATGCAATTCAAAATTGGAAATATCGTCCATAACAAGACCACCCGAGAAGAAGGTCGTATTGTGCGGACCGCAGACCTCCCTGGCTACGGCTTCTGCTACATAGTGTCAGTCGCTCCAAGCCCAGTTTGGGGTATGACGGCGACAGAAGCCATCTGGAAACGATCATATGTGAGTAATGGATCGCCATTGAGCAAGTTTCTCGCGGATTTCTTCTAATCGACATTCACTGGCGTCCGGTAGAGTCGTCCGGACTTTCGGCCTACGTGGGTGACGATGCCGAAGCCCGGAAGCCAGCCTTCGAATAGCCCGGTGATCCGGTTGGTGAGGACGATGTCCATCTTCGCCAGCCATCGCTTACGGAACCGCATCATGAGCACGCCCGTGGCGGCGATGGCGACGATTATGATGGCTGCGGCATTCACGGCTTGATGGAATCAGATGCGTTTGCGTTTATTCCGAGATGGCGAACGGCGTGCCGCGTCGGCGGTCACGAACTTGTGAGCCATGCCTAGCAAGTCCCGTAGGACATCAGGTGCGACGCGGGACAGGCGAACCAGCACGGCGCTGCCGCCGAGATAGTGATCGGTCACGTAGTAAAGATCGGGGGCGGCTGCGAGCAGTTCGGCGCGGTCGTCGAAGCCGACGCGAACCGCAAGCGAATTCGGCTCGGCCGAGCGATGGGTAGGCGAGCACGCCATGAGTCTTCCGCGAACCTTGAGCGCGGGTGCTCCGTATGCTGTGCTCTCCTCCACGCCGGGCAACGCCAAGCCGATTGTCCGAACGCTATCGAAGTTAATTGGGCCTCCCTTGTTTCTTCGAGGTTTTGATCTGCTTCGCCGATCTTACAGCCGCTTTTGATCCGGACTTCGACGTTCGTGCACCCGGAATTTTGCCGATACGAGCATCCCCAGCCAGCACAAGCTCGCATGCCCGCAGCGCCGCTGATTCAAAGTCAGGGGCATCGACGGGTAAGACCTGCCAACCCGTTATGCCTTTGCCAGGCGGCCTTTCGCCCCCTGTTTCGCCTCGGGAGGAGATGGTCAGCCCGGTATAGCTTCTGGACAGGGGGAAGGCTTATTGACACTTGTCTTTCCGTAGATACTTTGGAAAGGAAGGAACTCCTGACGCCGACACGCTATGAAAAGCAGCACAAAGATCACCAAGATTATCCAGCCGTATCCCGCGATTTAGGCGGGGATCGTTCTCTTTCAAAATAATATGACTAGACGTGCAGAAAGGAGGGATCACATAAAAATCCTTAAAGGCGCGATTGTCTATCGTCAGACGTGCGATTAAGGTCACAAGTAGGCTCTCATCCGAGACAGGCTGTAAGCGCCATCGAACGCTCCCTTCATGAGTTCGGAAAGTTCGGGATGCCAGTACCGAGATGAGCTTTCCGTTGTGCAAGCGAAGCCTAGTGCGAAATGATGGTCCACGATTCTCAATCGAGATTTGATCCCTAGAAAGCTCGACGATCCTCTTCATTAGGTCTTCGCGCAGCACATGAGTATATCGTCGCTTTTCAAGCCAGCCCCCTCCTCTCCAAAAACCGTCATAACCGATAAGTTCATAGGCGCGACTCAGCGAACCGAAGCGTCTCCTGTATAGACTCGCCGATGGAATACCAAGGGTACTCGCCATGAGTTCGACAGTTAGCTTGCCGCCATGCTTCACAAGACCAGCCTTGAGAGCATCCAGCATGCCGTCGTCAGATATGTTGCGTCCAGAAGTTTCAACCATCCGTTGTGCCTCTGCAAACGTGAGCGGCTCCACCAACGCTTCAAAAGCTGATGGCACAATCGTCCATTCTGATCTCGGCACGTCTACACTCGGTGCATACAGCCTTTTGGTGGAGCGGCCATACACGTTGAAACCAGCATACTTGGGGTGGGTGAGAATGATGCTGACGGATCGCCCCGTGTGGTTCCATTCTGATCCTCCGACGTATTTGATGCGTCGGCGGTTAAGTTCCTTGGCAATTTCTTTGAACGTCATGTTCTTGCGGACAAACATCTCATAAATTTCTTTTACACAACGCACTTCGTTTGCAGGTCCGAGAACCTGAACGACGCGATCACTCGCAATGCTCTTTCGTTGACCTGCATCTAAAAGATGCTTTGGTCTGCCGTCCGCCGAAACCAATAGCCGTCTTAATCCGTACCCCGGCTGTCCTCCTTGCTTAAAGCCCAGTCGTGCCGATCTTTGATGCCCGGCGTGGGTCTTGACGCCGAGTTCTCGACTGTACTCGCCTGCCATCGCTCTCTTCAGCGCCTTCATAATGGCGCTTGGCATCGTCGCATCATTCGAGAATGTTTCGGCACAGTAATGTACGAGCACGCCCGCCCTCTTACAAAGAAATTCGTAGTAGGCCGCCTCATCCGTATCCTGAAATCTTCCCCAGCGACTAACGTCATAAACCAAAATTGCGCGATAGGGTTGGTCCCCCTGAACCACATCGCGCAAAAGCTGTGCAAGTCCTTTTCGGTTCTTGAGAACTACCCCGGTCCTGCCTGCGTCAACGTAGGTCTTCACGACGCTGAAACTGTGCTTCTCCGCATATTGCCGGAGGATCGCAGTCTGATTCTCCAGCGAGAAGTTTTGATGTTCGGTGGACATCCTGAGATATTGAGCGGCAGGAACGGGAGAAGCAGCAGAATTCACGAGTGTGCTCCTTACTAAAGAGAGTTTACTCGTTCTCTTAGCCCGAACTAGTCGTGGAGAACAACGTGGAGAAGTGAAGGGCTGACTTCAAGCCCACCGTTGTAGCGAACGTAACCCAACTTCCGGAACCTGGTCATGAAAAGATTGACTCGCGAGCGAGTTGTGCCCACCATTTCTGCCAGCGTCTCCTGACTGATCTTGGGAATCGCAACTTCGGGCTTTCCGTCTTTGCCGAAGTGCGCAAGCAGCAGGAGAATGCGAGCTAGTCGTTTCTCGCTGGAATTGAAAAGCTGGTCAACCAAATCCTCTTCGTATCGAATGTTTCGCGTCAGCAAGTAGGCTACAAACATATCGGAAAAGGCGTGTTCGCGATGAAGCGCTTTCATCATGTACTTCTTGTCGATTTGCATCACAGAGCAATCGGTCATTGCGGTTGCGGAGCACATCCGGAGGGGCTGTCCTATAAGGCAGCCCTCCCCCAAGAAATCGCCCTCGTTCAGAATCCCTATTGTGGCTTCTTTCCCGTTCCTTGCGACAACGCTTAACTTCACCTTCCCTTTCTGGATATAGAAGACGGCATCGGACGGATCGCCCTGAGCAAAGATTGTCTGCTTTCTGGGAAAGGCTTCAACTTTTCTACCGCGGTCAATGGTCGAGAGGAAGATTTGGGGATTGAATTTCCCGCGCTTCTTGACTGCCGCCAAGGGTGTCATGACTAGCCCCTTGAAACTTAAGGTTTGCCCAAGAACCCGGAGTTCGGAAGCCAATATTCTATTCGAGGTCCGATTCGTCGACGACAGCATTTGTTCGGTGTTCTGAAAATGGAACAGGCAAGAGGGCCATTCACAGTGCGGCCATGATGGCCTCTTGCCTCTGTGGTACTCCAGTTGGCCCTCTTATCTCATGCGTGATGGGCTGCGGTCAGTGACGAATGAACATACGATGGTTGTGCAAAAGTCCCATGCTCGCCATAACCCGCTTGCGGCTTTCCTCGGATCGATCTCTGGCGTGCTGGAGCATTTGCTCAAGTTCACTGTGAATTTCGGCGATGCGCTGCTTTTCACGCTGCAATTCTTCTTCGAAGGTGCTGTACGTTCGCTTGGGATGCCTGTCCATGTTCCTCCATTTGAAGGGCAGGGACGCAGAAATAATCTTTCCGCCTACGTTCCCTGCCCACCCACCTTTGAGGCTTGGCGAGGAAAGGCCATCATGCTAGTTAGCCTGCCGCCTCACCTTGGGAGAACTTATCTCATGCTAATTGGGTGTCGTCTGTGACAGATGAACGTCCGGGCTGTGGATAATCAGACAATCTGGATGGGTTTACTCTCCGACCATACTCTTCTGCAAACCCCGCACTAAAGTCTTCCCAAAACCAGCCGATCTGGCCTCACGGAGGAACACCATGACGCTGATTCCTGCTGCTCCATACCTCCGATGAAGGTAAAATGAAGGCCCACTATGGAGCAGCGCCCCACGCCGGTCGCCCAGTATCTTCGGATGTCCACCGAGCATCAGCGGTACTCGCTCGATAATCAGCAATTAGCGATCCAAGCCTACGCGGACCTGCACGGTTTGAGCGTCGTGCAAACCTATACCGACGGCTCTAAGACCGGAGTCGTTCTCAAACGGAGAAGCGGTCTCCAGCAACTCCTGCAGGATGTTGTGAGCAGCAATCCGGGATACAAAGCGATTCTGGTTTATGACGTCAGTCGCTGGGGTCGCTTTCAAGATGCTGACGAATCGGCCCATTACGAGTTTCTTTGTAAGTCCGCGGGAATCCCAGTTCACTACTGTGCGGAAGTCTTTGTGAATGACGGTACCGTGCCGAATACGCTGTTGAAGGCGATTAAGAGAACAATGGCGGGCGAGTACAGCCGGGAGCTTGGCGTTAAGGTTTTTGCAGGATTGAAGCGACTGGCAAAGCTCGGTTTCAAACAGGGCGGACTTCCGGGATACGGACTAAGGCGGATGCTAATTTCTGCCGAAGGCAAGCCAAAGCAGATTCTTGCTCAAGGGGAACGTAAGAGCATCGCCACAGACCGGGTGGTCTTGGTTCCTGGGCCAGCTGACGAAGTGGATTGTGTCAGAGAAATATATCGACTATTTCTTGAAGAGAAGCGAACCGTGCACGGAATCGCTCAGGAACTCAATCGACGAAATACGAAATATTTCGGGAACTCCAAATGGGATCTAACGGCGGTCCTTAAGATTCTGTCGCACCCGAAATACACCGGCTACAACGTCTTTGGGCGGACATCTCAAAAGCTCTATACCGCCGCAATTCGTGTCCCCAAATCCGAATGGATCTGTACACCAAACGCTTTTGCTCCGTTGGTAGACGAGGCGACATTTCAACAGGCTCAACTTCTGTTGCGCGGAAGAACGATCAACAAATCCAACGAGGAACTGTTGGAAGCGTTGCGTTCATTGCTCGCCCGGCAAGGCCGACTCTCCTTGCGGCTTATTAAAGAGGACCCCGAAATGCCGTCGCCCTCCGTCTACCGAGGACGTTTTGGCAGTTTGCGGCGGGCATATGAATTAATCGGATACGGACGCTCCGAAGACTTTGGCAAAGTTGATCTACGCCGCCGGACGCAAGCACTCCGTGAAGAACTGATTAACAAGATTCAAGTCATGTTCCCGACCAAGGTCTCGATTGTGCGGCGAGGAGGGAGATGGCGGTCGCGGCTTCGCCTGAAAAACGGTCGCTTCGTGAGCGTCCTCGTTTGTCGGTCGATCGGCAAAAGAAGCAAGCATTTCATTTGGAAAGTTGATCCCATCGCCTACGAGCGCCGATGGGTAACGTTGATCGCTTTTCTGAATATGAAAAATGAATCCATTCACGAAATGCACGTTTTCCCTAACATGAAGCGCACGGGACCTTTTCACGTCACGGCGGATAATAGCTGGGTGAAACGTGGCCAGCGGTTAGAGGCGCTGTCACAATTCCTTGATGGCGTTAAGGCTGTTTCCCAAGAGCGGTGACGCAATCGATCAGTCCGAACCTTTCCGTGGAGGGGCCCGCCCATAAGTTGGATAAACCCGAACGTTCACGAGAACTGGCCGACGTGGAACGACTGCTCAAACGACCCTGCGATTACACTCAGTGAGAATCCAGTTCGGTCCAGCCCATCATCGGCGAGCGGCGGCGTTGGGCGAGGGCACGCGCTCCCAGTGAATTTAAGCACAGGAAATCCCTCTTCTTCGCATGAGTTAAACTACCGACATCGTCACGAACTTTGACCAACTGCCATGCCCCTTGATACTCCAACCATGCCCTCCGCATCTCGCAGTAAAAGGGTCCAACCCATGCCCGATCTGGTTCCTGCGGCACAATATGTCCGCATGTCGGATGAAGCGCAACAATACTCGGTTGATAACCAGAAAGCGGCAATCCAAGAATATGCTTCCAGTCACGGCTTCACGGTGGTGAAAACCTACGCCGACATTGGAAAGAGCGGAGTTGTGGCGAAGCACCGCAAAGCTCTACGGGAGTTGCTCAAAGACGTTGTAAGCGGCAATGCTAACTACGAAGCTGTCCTCGTTTACGATGTGAGTCGGTGGGGTCGGTTCCCGAACAACGACGAAGCTGCCCACTACGAATTCCTCTGTCACAGTTCCGGCATACCCCTCCACTATTGCGCCGAGCCATTTGCCAACGACGGTACGGCAACGAGTTCCCTGCTGAAGGCACTGAAGAGGAGTATGGCCGCAGAATTCAGCCGGGAGTTGGGAGACAAGGTGTTTCGCGGCAAGACCCGAATCGTTGGACTGGGGTTTTGGGTTGGGGGGCCACCGGGTTACGGCTATCGGCGGCTCATGGTCTCGGCGGACGGCAAACCCAAGCAAGTAATGAAACCGGGCGAACAAAAGAGTCTGACGACCGACCGAGTGATCCTCGTCCCCGGCCCGCGCAAGGAACTTGAGACTGTGCGAAAAATATTCCTGATGGCGGCAGACGGCAACGGTCCCAGCGCGATAGCTCGCGAGCTAAATCGAAGCGGCATAACCCATGATGGAAGACGGTGGACGCACATCGGAGTCCATAATATTGTGAAGAATCCAAAGTACATGGGCTGCAATGTCTGGAATCGACATTCGCAGCGCCTAAGAGGGCCGCTTATTCCAGTCGAACCTCGGTTTTGGGTTAAGAAGCAACTGGCGTTTTCGCCGATTGTGGACCCGAAAACGTTTGACCGCGCACAGGCTGGTCTACCAGTTCCAAAGCGGTGGTCGGATGAGGAAATCATAAAGAGAATTCGACGCTTGCTCAAGACCAAGGGTCGGCTTAGCGAAAGGCTCCTCCAGAAGGCACGGGGCATGCCCTGCACGGTCACCCTTCACAATCACTTCGGTACGTACCGGAAAATCTATGAGAAGGTGGGTTACAACATCGGAGCCGAAGATATTCACAACGGTGCGCAATCTGAACGGTCGATGAAGTTGCGTCAGAACCTAGTGAACGCCATCCGAGAACTGTTTCCCCAGCATGTGACCGTCACTCACTTGCCCAATAGGACGCGATCGATACTCTTGATAGACAACAGCTTTATGGTTTCCGTCCTACTTTGCAGGACCAAGCTCAAACATGGAGCCTCATGCTGGGCGGTGGACCCGAATCCTGCCGAGAAGCATTTTGTTACCTTGCTCTGTACCATGAATAGCAAGCACGATCATGTCATCGAGTACTTCGCACTTCCGGCGATGGATGAGTTTAAGCGAACATCCATCCACGATTCTTGGTTTCGTAGAGCCGCAAAGCTGCCCAGTCTCTCTGACTTTTACGTCACAGTCAAGAAGCTGTGGGCGGAAGGATCAAGTAACCTACGAATGCGCCGCCCGAATTTTCCATGAACGTAGCCTTGCCATCGAACTACGAGAAGAGCCGATCCTGAACCCCGGCGAGTTTCGCAGGCGCACTGCATTCGGGATCGTCATTCACCACGCTGTGGACGCGAGGGCTGACGGGATAGCACGGAATGACTCCAAATTATCTGAAGGATACGATTTTTCCATGAGAATGCTTTGGCGAGAGAGGTTGGGTTCCTCCTTTGGAATTGTGATCATAGCGCTGATTCTGCTTGGTACTGGCGCAGTGTTCTACGCGGGTGCAAATCAACCGCAGCAGAACGAAGATCTATTAGTAGTGACTGACGCCAAGGTTCCGTCCTATCCATCTGTCGCCCGAATGTCGGGGTTCCAGGGAGTAGTACGGCTTCAAGTCTCGACCGACGGCGAAGGGATCTCCAAAGTTCAGTTGCTGGATGGGCAAATTGTCTTGGCAGGTGCCGCAATGGACAACGTCAAGACGTGGCGGTTTAGATGGCACGAACGAACTACCTTCGAAACAGTTTTCCGATACAAACTGTTGCCGGAGCGGGTGTGCGACGCTGAGAATCCCACTGTCGTATTGCATTTACCGCTTGAGATTGAAGTGACGGCAAAGGGTATGAAAACATGTGACTCCTTTGGTGAAATCAAACCTAGATAGTATGACCGTGCGCACCCTTAGATGGCAATCTATATTGCCGGCACTCCGATGCCTTTTCATGTGTCAACTTGCGGCTTTTGGGCTACTCCTCGTATCCGGAGCCCAGGCGTCGAAGCTGTCCAAAGACGAGCTCGCCGCGATCTCACGGCGCGGAACCCTTCTGGCGGAATACGATTCCGCGGCATGGCAGGCGACCGACGCAGTGAAAGCTGCTCATCCGGTAGATGGGCGAATGGGTCGTTACATTGCTCGAAAGACAGACGCTGGATGGGCGGTGGATTTCGGTCGGCTCAACGATACCGGTGACAAGTTCCTGTTGGCCTACGAAGCGGACCAAAGAGGAGGGACTGGGCAGTTCGAAGTCAGAAAGTTCGATCCGGTGAGGGAAGATGCGGGTTGGAACCTCGCGGCTGCAAGAGGAATCGACATTGCCATGAAAGACCTTGGCAGAACTGGCCGCCCCTACAATGTCGCGGTCCTCCCGGCTGAGCACGAGGGCATGTACGTGTACTTGTATCCAGCGCAGATCGAGGCGGGTGTCTATCCTCTTGGAGCGGATGTGCGATATCGCGTTTCGCCAGACGGTACAAAAATCATCGAAAAGCGGCAGATGCACCAAGACATCATCGAGTATGCTCCTGCAAGAAAAGACGTGAAAGTAACAGTCGGGTATCACACTCACGTTCTGAGCGATCTGCCGGAGGACACCGATGTGTTGCTAGTTCTAACGCGCAAACCGCAAGTACCGGAGCTCGTACTTGCCGGTCCATACATGTTCACAATCCACAAAAACGGACAAATTTCAGTTGAGGATCGGCCTCGATAGGTTGGCGGAGCAGAGGGGCTGTCGTTTGCGATTCTAGCCGGCCAGGGCGAGCGATCCGGGAGAGGGCAAGGTACTCTGGTTGCTAGAGTATTAGAGTATTCTGAGAGTTTTTCTCGTAGGCTATGGGTTTGGGTGCCGTCCTACCGGAGCGGATCCCGTTTCCGAGTCCGGGGGAGGAGCTGTCAACGCTCACGAAGATTCTAACCCCCCTGCGACCAATGAGAATTGCCCCCGCAGACAAAAAACGGGAACGCTACGGAGCTTTTTCTGCATCCGGCTCCCTACCGATGCTCCAAAGCCCGTATCCGCATGACCAAGCGGGAGGACTCTCACCACAAAGTCTCAACATAAAATATCTCTTCGAACCAGTGTGTTGGTCATACGCTTACTTTCCAGCGATCCCAGATTCCTCGCGAATGCGAACAACTGCCGAACTTGCGACAAAGAGTAGGGGGAGAAAGAAAACTCTGATGGCGCTGCATTCCATGCGGCTAGTCGTTTTGGCTCGCTAGTCGGTAATGATGACCTTCTTGTTCCTTATCACGGTTCCAGCTTCGCCAAACAAGATCGTGCAGCGAAAGTTGGGCTCTTCGAAAACCCAACTCTTACTCTGGCGCTCTTTCTCGCCTAGCCGAAGGTTACGATCTTGGGCGAGCCTTGAGATGCGATCTTTGGTCATGCCGGAAGAGATTTCGTCACACAGGGAGCGAGTACTCAAGTTAATGTGCTCAGCGGGCCGGGGTTCTTCTTTTCCTCCGAAACCCGGCGCAGTGGGAGCCAGCGCGCCGCCGATCTTTCTGCGCCATAGTTCGCGACCATCGTCGGTAATTGCACGAACGTAGAGGCCATCGGGACACGACTCCTCCACATAGATGTCGGGACCGTTGGCGCTCGGCACTGCTAGCGTGAGTTTTGTAGTCTTGCAGCCCGGCAATTCGGTAACCGACCACTTCGTAGTCCCTATGGGCAACGAAGTGCCAGAACGAATCTCAATGCTGGCTTCAGAGGAATCGCCTTCGGCATAAGCAGTCAGAGTCACCGTCGAGGAAGGTTCCTCCGCTTGAATAGTCACTTCATCGCCATCCACCGTGAGCTTGGCAGCATGTTCGGGAGAAACACCCCAGCGGACGCTGTGCCGCAAGCGTCCGTCCTTGCCCACAGCGCGGAAGGTATGCGTCTCGCCTACCAGCATAGTAGCCTTTGTAGGCACTACGGAAAGAGCGGGCGCGTCTTGCGCGAACACCACCCGACAAGTCAGTCCCATGCTGAGTGCGAGAAGGGCCAGAACGGCGGCACACGTCACTTTCCGCATTTGTTATATGCCTCGTATTTCAACCTCTTCAGGCTACGTCTGGCAAGGAAACTGCGAAAGTTACCTTCGGATTGACCTTATGCTCAGGTGCAACGCGCTCGCTTCAGGTTGACCGCTCCGTGCCTTCTCTTAGATGATTGTGACGTATGGACGCCGAACGCATCATCGACGATATTCAGCAGCTAGAGGAAATGTTCGAAGCGCCGGATATTAGGCCACTCAGCGCAACCGACATCTCTGCTGCAAATCGAAGGCACGACGAAATGCTCGCGCAGAGCCCTTGGTTCCGGCTGTGGCATCGGTACGGCATCTGTTGCCGACCTGAAGCCGAAGGCGGGCTTCGGATTCAGAGCTAGGGCCGCCTCCCCCGCCTTGAAGACCTCGAATATTGAAGGGGTTAGCGGATCGAGAGAAGCAATCGATGTATCAATTTGGAAACAAGCCTTGGCATTAGGCCCTCAAGAAAAGAGGATCATCTTGGCCGCAAAAATTCTCATGGTTCTTAGTGCGAGCATTATCTTTACGCTCGGAATCGTCCACCTCGCCTATACTTTATGGGGGCCAGAGCTCACGCCCCGTGATCCCGCCCTGCAAATCAGCATGAGCCAGATTTCACCTGTCATTACGAAAGAAACAACAATGTGGCGGTGTTGGGTGGGCTTCAATGCCAGCCATAGCATGGGACTTATTTTGTTCGGCTTGGTTTTCGGATATCTCGCATTGGCTCACGGCCAACTCCTATTTCAGTCACCGTTCCTGCTCCTCGTCGGGTTGGCAATGCTTGGTGGTTTTGTTGTGCTCTGCAAGGTTTATTTTTTCAGTGCGCCTCTCACAGGCGTTTGCATTTCTTCGGCCTGCTATCTCGCCAGCATTGCGCTATCGCGGCTCTAACAATGCGCTCCCGACTTTAACAGTACCTTTGCGCTTACAACCTCGCCCGTGAAAGACGCCGAGTCATGTCGTACACCGCTCCGAATGCGGCGACCATCCGCCACACTTGAGGCACTGGGTCGAAGTCCATTGGTGAAGGCAGGCAGGGCACACCCCATCCGTATCGAACGTGTTCCATTCGTGTCCGCAGGCACAAAACCATCGGTCTTCTTTGCGCGGGCGTCCAGCCGCAGAGCGGGCATCGGATGCGCGGGTCGGAAGGACCTGCGCTCTCTCGGAAAGCACAATACCCACCGCCTTTGTGACAGCACTCATGTTGGCGGCCTCAATGTGACGGCTGCCGAGTCCCAGCGGCACTTCCGCTTGCGCAGCCACAGCGTCGAGGTAGCGGCACGCGGAAAGTACAATTCCGTCACCACAAACCCGCCGTCCAACTGCGCCAATTCCTTGATGGTTCCGCGGAGATTGAGACTGGTGAAATGTCGCGAAGCCTCAGGATGCCCCAACAGCTATGAACAAATCGCGGTCAGCCTGGAGCGGTCGGCCCATGAGATGGCCTTCATCTCTGACGATTGAGGGAGACGGAAGCAAGCACAAATTGAAGGCGGCCCAGTTGATCTCGTTGCCGAGTTCGGGACAGGCGCGGCTGGATGCAGGTGAGAATTTGGTCCTGATCAACCTGCTGCGCTTCGAGGACGATCCGCAGGACCTGATGGCGATTCCTGGTGCGTTGCGGGCCGACCCGGGAAAAGTGCGGCACAGAACCCGCATCGTACTGCCAGAAGGTATGGACCTGGTGCTCTACTGCGAGTCGAAGGACAGTTTTTTGAGTGCGCGCGTGGCTTCAGCGTTGCGCAAGACAAATCCGAGTGCTGGTCGGTGGGTTGACGCGTGGAAAGCTCGTGGTTTTCCTCTCGATACCGTTACTACCGAGCTTGCCGAGCGTATTGCAGAAATGAAACGGCTCGGTATCGAGTTGATTCCATCGCCTTGGAGTCCGCCACCCTCCGAAACCACGCCTGCTCCCGACTGAGACCACACGCAGACTCTTTTACCGGTCAGCGCCAAGAGACCAGCTAGAATTAGTTCCATGGCAACCGATCGCTCCGTCGCCGTCTTCGATCTCGGTGGCGTACTCATCGACTGGAATCCCCGTTACCTCTATCGCAAGCTTTTTCATGGAGACGACGCCGCCATGGAGCATTTCCTGACCACTGTCTGCACTCCATCCTGGAACTCGCAACAAGATGCCGGGCGAAGTTTCGCCGAGGCTTGCGCTTCTCTCAAGCTGGACCACCCCTCCCACGCCGCGCTGATTGACGCCTGGATCGAGCGTCAGGAAGAGATGGTGCTTGGCCCGATTCACGGCACCGTTGAGATCCTCGGAGAATTGCGCGCTGGCGGAATTCCTCTCTATGCCCTGAGCAACTGGTCCGCAGAAACTTTCCCCATATCCCTACGGCGATTCGAATTCTTGCGATGGTTTCAGGGAATCTTGCTTTCCGGCGAAGTGCGCCTGCTCAAGCCCGATCCGCGCATTTTCCAGTTGCTCCTTGACAATAACGCTGTCGATCCCGCTCACACTGTTTACATCGACGACTTGAAACCAAACGTCGAGGCTGCGGTTGCCCTCGGCATGCATGGCATCCTGTTTACCGATCCTATTGCGCTTCGCCTCGAACTGGTGAAGGTTGGCCTGATTCCGGCTTAACTCTAGTGATCCGGGTGCGGTGGATCAGCTAAACACGTAGCTAAAGCGGTGTAGGCTCATGCCGCATTTTCCCATATAGAATTGACGATCAGTAAGCATGGCCGACATCATCAAGAATGAGTCGCTGGGAGCGGATGCAGCACTGATCGTGCGGCGCTTGGCGCAACGCTTTGGTGAACTGCCCCAGGTCGTGGCCGTTGTGCTGGCTGGGTCGCGTGGCGCAGGCGTTAGTGACCTGGAATCGGATTTCGACCTCTACGTCTATACGGTAAATGCGGTGGCTCTGGAGTTTCGTCGAGCACTTTTGGGCGACGCGGCGGAAATTGACAATCGCTTCTGGGAACTGGGGGATGAGTGGTCCGAACCTGCGACTGGCACTCAACTCGATATCATGTATCGCTCCCCTGAATGGATTGAAGATCAGCTCGACCGCGTTTTGGTGCGCCAAGAATCTGCGATCGGGTATACGACGTGCTTTTGGCACAACGTTGTCCATTCCGAAGCGCTATGTGATCCACGCGGTTGGTATCGCTGGTTGCAGAGTCGCGTCAGCGTCCCATATCCAGACGGGTTGCGGCGCGCCGTAGTGAAGAAAAATTGGCCGATTCTGCGCCGCAATCATTCATCCTATCGACGGCAAATTGAACTGGCCCTGAAACGCGGGGACGGGGTGAGCGTTCAACACCGCGTAACAGCCTTGCTGGCCAGCTTCTTCGACGTATGGTTTGCGATTGAGAAACAGGCCCATCCAGGAGAGAAGCGCCTTCTAACTCATTTGCCTGAACCGTGGGCAGTCCTTGTACGTGCTGTGCTAGACGCACAACCAGGGACGTTGCTCGCAAAGATAGATTCCATGCTGGATCGACTCGACGAGCGACTTGTCGAGGAAGGGCTGTTGGATCCGGTTGGGCCAATTGAGATGCAACCGCGTCGTTAGATTGCGAATAATGGGTGGCGGGAGAAATGTTCACTGTTTTCATAATGGTCCAATGACCTTAGTTTAGTTGACTTAGTCTATTACGGACCGCGCAAGATTTGCGAAGTAGCGACTAGTCCGACAACCTGACAACCTTTCGGTGGGCTCGGTTGGGCTTTGCCAATAAGTGCCTGCTCGACTGTCTTCGCCAGACTCCTTGCCGACTGATGGGCCGCAAGTCAGAACTGCGCCTTTCCAAAGCCGATCGCGCTCACCGATCTGGCACACAACTCGCACACAGATACCACTGGTCCGCTTCCAGCTTTCAGAATCGAACTAAAGGCCTCTCAATTCCCCGTTTTCCGACTATCCGGCCAGAACCTGTTGCATTTGTTTCTCAGATTCCTCCATTTCCCATCTGCCCGGTTTCTAGCAAGAATGCAAAATACGCCGCCAGGGCACAAATACGGTAGGATCGATCTTATTGATCATGGACCGCCGAGAGTTTCTCAAAATTAGTGCCTTGGCTTCAACCGGGAGCTTAGTGCTCCCCAAGAGCGGCCCAGCCCAAACGACCGAACCGAAGCAAATCGCGATCCTCACGCTCGCCGCCGCTAGTCTGAAAACGCGGCTTGCAACTCGGGAATTGATGAGCGGATTGCGGATCCTGAACGGCGTGCCTGAAGTGATACAAACCAGCGGTGATCACGATACGAATGCGATCTTACTAGCGCTTGTTCTGGATTTCGCACGCTTCAAGGGAATTGAGGATTACGAAATCGCAGCCTCAGGCAATGGTGCCATTTTTCACGCCGCGAGCGAACAGGCTCTCCTTTATGCCGTGTTCGATTTTCTAGAGCGCCAAGGACTTGTCTTCGGTATTGATGGAACAACGGCTCCGATTGATCGTCCGGCGGAACTACGTCTGCCGGCACAAGGCCAACCTTGGACCGTCTCGCCGCGCTTTCCGGTGCGCGGGCTCCTGCCCTGGCCAGATTTCTTAAATTGCATCAGCATTTTCAACGAAGAAGATTTCAGGGCATATTTCGCGGCCATGCTGCGCATGCGCTTCAACACGTTCGGAATGCACGTTTATACGCAAAACGATCCTGGTCCTTTAGCGGAGTCTTATTTGTCGTTTGACTTTGCCGGCAGCGGGCACAGGGCTGCCCTCGAGGACACGACCATGACCAACTGGGGTTATCTGCCGCAACGTACTTCGACTTTCAAGATGGGAGCCGACCAGTTTTTCGATGGGGAAACGTTTGGGTCCGATGCCACGCGCATGGGCGGAGATAACTGGGACATTGCCAACCGCACGACCGCAATGTTGAGCGCCGCTTTCGATTTTGCCAGGGAGCTCGGCATTCGCACTGGTATCGGCTTTGAACCGTATCAGAATCCGGCGGAAATCGTTCGCGCGCTTCCGCCAGAAGCCCTTTCGCACCCCGGCGGTTTTATTGAGTCTCGCACCGCACACAGTCTTCTCGATCGGAGGCTCGGCGACCTGCTGGAACGCTACCCGATGGTGGATCATGTTTGGCTGTGGCAGGATGAAGGCGCGAACTGGGAGAGCCGCTCTAAGGCAGTGCCGCTCTCGATTACACCTTTCGCCCAAGCCCATGACTTCCTAAGAAGGCACGCGCCCGGCAAGCGGTTGGTGCTCGCCGGGTGGGGCGGAGTGACTCGACATTTCGAGTCCCTGCATCAGCGGCTGCCGGAAGACATAATTTTTGCAGCCTTGAACGATTCGCTCGGATGGGATCCCGTGAATGAAGTTTTCGGCAAGCTGGGGAGCCGTGAACGCTGGCCCATTCCCTGGATCGAGGATGACCCTTCCATGTGGTTCCCCCAATTCCGAGCCAGCCGCTTTCAGACAGACATGCGGCGTGCCCAGGAATTCGGCTGCCAGGGTGTGCTCGGGCTTCATTGGCGGCACCGCATTGTTGACCCTACTGCCACTTTCCTTGCACGCGCCAGCTGGGACAGCCAACTCAATGCGGCAACTCATTACCGGAACGTTAGCTATTCACTGGCTTCTAAAGCTCGCGCCGCAGAACTGGCCAGGCTGTTCGACCAGTGCGATCGCAACCGCGCTATCTCGTCGACGTTTGTCGGCAATTATGATCAATCAGGATACGCGAATCGCGTCGAAATCGCGGGCGACTACGATGAGGCATTTGACTACGCCGAGACGGAACCTGATCTTGCTGTCCTGCCAACTCAACGTGTCATGGCAGAGAACTTCCGCCAACTTGTATCGAACGCGACATCTCCCCTGGAGCGCGACCGCATCGGCTACTTCGCTGGCTTTGTCGGCTTCATGGTGCCCTATTGCGACGCCTATGAAAAAGCCTGCAAACTCAATATCGTGCTAAAACAGGCGGTCGAGCTCAGGGCTAAGGGTGAAGAGAACGCCGCACGCGAGCTAGTCACTCGACAGGCCGTTCCACTTTGGCTCGCCATGGCGCCCATGGTAAGAAATGCCATGGTTGAATATCAAGGGATAATTGCCACGCGCAACGACCAGGGACAGCTCGCATCCATGCAAAACAAGTTCGTTCGAATTTCGCTTGAGCGGCTCAGGCTCTCGATCAAGGAATTTGTGAACGAACTGCCGCCTGAGATGGATCAAGCTTATACGGCCGCAGTCTCACCCGAGGCCGCGAATCCTCCTCGCCTCTTCATCCCTACCCGGCCGTCGCTCTTCAAACCCGGGGAATACCTTCGCATCTTCATCATCGCCTCAGGCCAAGAGGAAGTCACCCAGGTCAAACTGCATACTCGCCGCCAGACCGCGCAGGAATGGCATACCTCGGCTGCAACTCACGCCGGACGCAATGTATATACCGCGAAAATCGGACCCTTTCAGGTGGACGATGGTGCAATCGAATACTTCGCAACTGCAGCGATCAATTCGGAATTGCTTTACGATCCACCACAAGCGCCGAGG
>Ga0187855_10000330_pt1 | contig 43176 bp, 27 predicted proteins | sample June2016WEW_8_10_2_FD_132969 | JGI IMG/M metagenome (GOLD analysis project Ga0187855, IMG submission 132969) | Peatland microbial communities from SPRUCE experiment site at the Marcell Experimental Forest, Minnesota, USA - June2016WEW_8_10 | ecosystem: Environmental > Terrestrial > Soil >... | reverse complement strand
TTACCACGCCCGAGCGTTGCAGCCGCGCGAGCCACTTCGCCAACTCCCGGCATCCGTCAGCCCGCGCCTGCGCACGCCGGCCCACCAGGTCCTCCAGCGGCGCCCACGCCTGCTCCCACGCAAGCCGCTCAGCTGCGCTCGCCTCGGCGCGCACCACCACTGGCCCGGTGAGCGCGACCACCGCCGCCCCGAGTCCATCTGGGCAGATGCCGGAGCGGCGCACCAACTCGTCCACCGCGCCCAGCGACACGCTGAGCGCCCGCCCCGCGCGTGGTTGGCGGCCGAGCAGCCTCTGCACCGCCCGGCGCTGGGCGACGGAGGCATCGACGAGCGTGACGGTGCCTTCGAGCGGCTGGCCTAACTCCAGCCGCCGGCGCACCCGTGCGAGCAGCCACTCGAGCTCAGGCTCGCCGAGCAGGCGGCGGAGTCGCTCGGCATCCGCCGCGGGGGCGCTCAGCCGCTCGTGCTCGGCGTCTCCCACGCACCCTCTCCACCGTCGGGCTTGCCGTTGCCCGACGATCCCACGTCGGCCCCTCCAGGCCGACCCTCGCCTGATCCCAACTGGCCATTCCCGCCGGAGGAGTGAACGTCATCCGCCTCCCACAGGCCACGTTCCCCCGCGGTTTGGCTCTTGTCGGACCCGGCCGCCACCGCCGCGAGGGGCGCCATCGGGCGCTCGACACGCGTGCGCGTCGCTCCATCCCACTCCCAATGACTGACGAGCACGGCCGGGATACCGTCCATGCGCGCAAGCTGTGCGATCGCCAAGCCCGGTACCTCGCGGTAGCAGCCCCACTCGCGCTCGCTGGTCATCACCACGTCGAGGTCGAAGGAGGTGAGCAGCCCGAAGCACTTGGCGCGCGAGTCGTCGTCGACGCCGGCAAACGCCTCGTCGAGCATCACCAGGCGCGGCGCATGAGGGTTGCCCGCCGAGCTGTAGTAGGAGGACGCCGCCGCAAACAGAGGCACGCTTGCCGTCAACACACGCTCGCCGCCGGAGGCGGGACCCGTAGCGCTGCGCCACGCGCCGCCCTGGTGGCGCTCGATCGCGAAGCGATGCCAGCTGCGGTAGTCGAGCGCCTCGGTGAGCTGCTCGATCCAGGTGCCGGCGACGTCGCGCGAGCGCACATCCTGGATCTGCGCTTGCAGGAAGGCCCCTACCGCGGCGCGGTCCTCCTGCGACCACGCGTCGGCGGACTGGCGCAGCAGGCGCTCGCGCGCCTCGGTGAGACCCGGCGGGCCGTCCTCGGCGACACGCCAACGCAGGCGCAAGCGCATGCCGGTGCTCGTCGGACGGTCGGCCAGCTCGCCGTTGACTTCGCCGACGCGATGCTCGGCGTCGGAGATCAGTTCTTGCAGCGTGCCTGCGACCTCCCCCACGAGATGGTTCTCGAGGATCTCCCGCTCGCGCTCGTCAAGCAGGCGTTCGCGGTCGCCGACCTCCCCGGCCAGAGCGCTGGCAAGCTCGGGCACGGTGGTTGTGCGCCCGCGGAAGACGACCTCCACAACGATCCCTTCCTCGGGCATCGTCGCCGACGCGTTGTTGCCGTGGCGGCGCAGCGCGTCGCCCAGCACGTTCAGCTCGTCGGTCACCCGACGGGAGGCACGCTGCAGGGCGGGCTCGTCGTCGGGGGCGTCGGCCAGCTCCTGCTCGATCTGGCGTGCCACGCGCAGCCCGGCCGTGACGCTCCACTCCTCGCCCTCCTCAGGGAGCTCGATCTCGCCGAGCGCAACCGCGATCAAACCGGTGCTTGCAAAGCGCCGCAGCGCGTCCACGTCGGCCAAGCGCTGGTCGGTCGCCTGCTCCAGCTGCACCGCGAGCTGCTGGCGGCGCCCATCCTCCTTGCCCTCCTCGCGCTGCGAGCGCGAGCGCCGCTCCTCCGCCTCAACCTGCCCGCGCGCGTTTGTGCGGAGGTCGCCGGCGACACCGGCAAGCTGGCGCTGCAACTCCGCCACCGCCGCTCCCACCGTTTGCGCGAGCGTGTCGTGGCGCTCGGAGCGCTCGGTCGCCTCACGCTCGGCCACCCCCCGGCGCTCGTCCTGTTCCAGCGACTCGCGCGTCGCGCTCTCGGCATCCCTGCCGGCGTCGAGCGCCGCCTCACGGGCACGATCGAGCTCGGTAATCGCCGGCCACAATCCGGCGAGGGCAACCCCAAGGGACTGCAACCCCGCCCGCACGCCTTCGAGCGCCGCGCGATCCTCGGGCAAGCCCAGCTCGGAGGCGCTCTCGCGCACTTCACTCTGCGCCCGGGTCATCGCCACATGCGCCTGCTCGCACTGCTCGGCCGCCTTCGCAATGTGCTCGGCCAGGCGCAGTTGCTCGCCGTCCACAGCGGCGAGCTTGCCGTGCGCGTCGCGCAACGACTCATCGCTTGGCATCGCGCGCAGCTGGCGCTCCAACTCCTCCCCGCGCTCGCGCAGGCGCTCACGATCGGCGGCCAGCTCCCGCAACCGTCGCTTCGCCTCGGCGAGTAGCCGCTTCAACTCGGCGAGCCTGGCCCGGCGCGCCGCGTCGCGGGCGCCGCGCCCGATGAAGGCCGCCGCGGGCTTGCTCCAAGCGCCACGCAGCACGCCGTTGCGAAACTCCCCCTCGGGAGTCACCCACACCGGGCCATCATCCTGCGCGAGCGATACCGCCGCGAGCACGCGGCGCACCGCCTCCTCGCCCACCGCCTGCGCTTGGGGGCTCCCCGGGTCGAGTGCCGGTTGGAGCACGTCCCGCAGGCGCGCGCCGGGGTCTCGGGCATCGCGCACCGTCGCGCCTTTCCCGACATCCGAGGCAAGCGAGCCGTCATCGACTTCGGGGGCGAGCAGCACGTCCGCGGTGCCTGGCGCCAGCAGCTCGCCGCCGGGGCTGACCCAGGCATCGAGTATGCCCGAGGCCTCCAACGCCGCCTCGATGCCGGCGCGCCGCTGCTCGGGCACGTCCGAGCGAAAATCGACCAGCAACCACAGGGGGGCGCCGGCCCGTCCCTCGCGCGCGGCGGGATCGCGTGTGTGCGGGAGCGGCGGCAGCTCGTGCTCGCCGGCCCGCGAGCGCTCGATCGAGGCTTCCAGCTCGCTCGCAAGCTGTGTCGCCTGCCGCTCCCCCGCCTCCAGCTCGGTTTGCTCTCGCGCGAGCGCCGCGCTTGCCTGGCGCCCCGCCGCGCCGACGAGCTCCCCCAGCGGGTTGGGGCCGCTGAGCGTCTCCACCCACAGCTCCAGGGCCGCGAGCGGCTCCGACGCGTCCTCGACGGCGACGGCGGTGGCCGTCCCCATATACCGGCGCGCTGCCCTTGCCAGCTCGTGGCCGGCCTCGGCCACGAGCCTGGCCGCCTGCTCGCGCCGTTCGGCCAGCGCGGTGGCTTCGCCGGCGCGCTCCTCCTGGCGCCCGCGCGCGGCGAGCAGCTCGCGGCGGCGCTCCGCGGACGCCGCCAGCAGCGTGGCCAGATGGTCGATCGCCCGCTGCCGGCGCTCGAGCAGCTGCTCGGCGCGACGACGCAGCTCGGGCACATCGGTGGCGTGCTCGGAGCGGCCCTCTCTGGACGCAGCCTCCGCCTCGACGGCCCCCGCGGGATCGGAACGCCTACCCACAGCCCGCTCGCTCTCGCTCGGCTCAGCCACTGCAGCGTCTGGACGCGTGGGGAGTACCCCGATCGCGCTATCCACCGCCTCGGCCAACGCGGTGGCGATCCCGGCCGCGACGGCCTGCTCGGCGGCGGCGGCTCGCGCTCGGGCCATCTCCTCGCGGGCCTGCGACGCGCGCGCATCGGCGTCGGTGAGCCGCTGCTGTTGTTGGCGCACCCTGGTGAGTGCCTGCTCGTATGCCGACCTCGCCCCCGCCGCGTGCTCGGCAGCACGGCGGGCGTCCTCTGCGGCACGCTGCAGCTCGCGCGCGCTGCGAGCCTCCGGGCTCTCGTGAAGCGCACGTTCTCGCGCGCGCAAACGCTCCTGGTCTGCGCGCAGCACCGTGAGCGCCTCCTGTGCCTGCGCCAGCTCGGCGCGCGCCTTCTCATAAGCCGCCTGCGCGTCAGCCAGCTCACGGCTGACGCGGTCGAACACGGTCTGCGAGCGACGCGGTGGGGCGGCGCGGCGGCGGCAGGCGATGCGCGCGTAGTGGCGGTAGGTGTCGAGGTAGGCCGTGGCGGCGTCGCGTGCCTGCACCATCGCGGCGAGTGCGTCGCGATCCTCCTCCAGCCCACGGAAAGCCTCGGCGACGTCGGCGATCAGGGCTTGGTCGAGCGGCGGCAGGGCTCTCGTGAGTGCCTTCGAAAGCGTCGCCTCGCTCGGGCGCTTGGAGAGCTGCGGGGCACGGATTTCGATGAGCAGATCAATCAAGGCGCTGTAGCGCTGGCCGAGGGCGAACAGCGCCTCGTCCACCGCTCGGCGGTAGGCACGCGCCGTTCGGTGCACAGCGCCGCGCGTGCCGATCGCATCCTCCAGGCTGTCTCGCTTCAGCGCGCGTTGGGTGCCGTCAACCAGCATCAACTCATCGCCGACTCGCTGGTCGCTGACGAAGAACCAATGCTCGGAGATGCCCCGTCCGCTGATCGCCTTCAGGCCACAGCCGAGCGTGCAGAAGCGGGCGCCCTGCTCGGCGTCGAGCCGACCGAACTCGATCCAGGTGTAGCCGAGACGTTCGGGATGGGGGTGCTCGCCGCCGAGCAGCAGATTCCAGTCCATGCGCTTCTTCGGGTCGGCGTCAGGCTCCACACGGTGAGGAGACAGCTCGCCGTCGAGCAGGAAGGGAAGCGTCATGGCGAGCACCTTGGACTTGCCCGTGCCGTTGTTGCCGCGCAGCAGCAGCCGCCCGTCGCGAAAGTGGAACTCCTCCTGGTCGTAGTAGAAGATGTCCACCAGGCCGGCGCGCAGCGGCTGCCAACGCTCGCGCTCGGGTTGCGGGAGGCTTCGCGCGCTCACGCCGAAATCCCCAGCTGCGCCTGCCCTGCCCGCCCAAGCCCGTTCGGCCTCGACTCCGCCGCGCGGGGCTGCTCGGCGCCCGCCAACCCCAGCTGTGAACGACTCTCGGCGATCGTCGGGTTCGCGAGCGCGTAGCGGGCGAGCGCGGGCAACGGCGTCACGCCGGCCGGCCCACGCCGCACGAGCCGCAGTGCGGTGAGCCGCTCGAGTGCGGTTTCCACCAGGAGCGCCTCGGCGCCCGGCTCCTGTGCGGCGCGACGCCAGTAGGACTTGTGCTCCTCGGTCACGCCTCGAACGAATCGGCGCAGCTGCTCCTCTTCGACGGGTTGCGGTCCGTTGGGGGCGGCCCCAACTCCAGGTTCATCCACAGCACCCTCCCCGAGCCGGCGCGCCAGGTACTCGGCCAGGAGCAGCGTCACATGCCCGTCGGTGCCTGTGTCTGGCATCCGCACGTCGGTGAGGTCGTCCTCGGGGTCGACCATCGCGATCCCCTCCGCGCGAATCTCCGCGACGAGCCCGGTCAGCTCTGAGACGCGCCTGGTGAGCGCGGCGCGCTGGCCTGTGAGGTAGGCCAGCTGTTCGGCGTCGAGCTCCTCGTAGTAGAGCACCGGGTCGTCGAGCAGGCGTCGCGTCAGGTGGTGGCGCAGCGCGCGGTTGCGCAGGTCCTCCGCTTCGGGCAGCGGATCGGCCGCAAGCTGTGAGAGTCGCTCGTCGAACTCGCCGGCGACGATCGTGGATGGCCCGCGCGAGGGTGCGAGCACGCCGGCCAACACTCGTCGCTGTACGTCATAGAGAGCGTCGCCGGCTTCGCGCACATAGGCGTCCTCGTCGCCTGCCACCCTCCCCAGCACACCCAGATCCAGCAGCAGGCGCACAACCGCCACCAGGTCGCCCCGCTCCTCGCGCCCGCTCAACGTGAACGTCACACCAGCGCTCGCCAGCTGCTCGTCGGCGGCGGCCACTCTCACTCCTTCGGCCAAGCGTCCGAGCGTGATCTGGGCATCCGAGCGCTCCAGCACCAGCAGCGCAAGGCAGGTGAGTACGTAGCGCCGGCGGCTGAACGACGCACGCGAGCGTGTATCGCGAGCCGGGTGCGTGGGATCGTCGGTGGTGGGAGTCAGCTTGACCAGTCGCGCCACCTCGCTGTCGACGATCAAGCGCCAACCCGTGTTGGCGTCAAACCACGAGCGCAGCTCGACGGCATAACGGCGCACCAGCCGGAACTCCTCGGCCTGGGCGCCAGCGGCTCGCAGCAACGGTCGGCGCAGCAGCGCACGCGCCGCTCGGCGCAGGTTGGCCTCTCTTGCGCCCTCAAGCGCGCTGTCGAGGGCGTGGGTCATGTCAATGTCACCGTCGAAGAGTCCTCGCTCGTGCCGATCGAAGGTGCGTCGGACATGACGGGCCTTGATCCGTTGATCGGCGAACTGAGGTCGGTTATCTCGATCACGTGGTCGGGGCCTCGGAAGATGCCCGCGGGAGTGCGAATCTCGACGGGGCCGCCATCCGCGAGCGCGAGCAGGCGCACGCCGAGCGTGCCGTCGACGGTTGTGGTGGCGACCTCGCGACTGTCGGGACGGCGCGAGGCGAGGGCGTCGCCCAACAGCGAGAGGAACAGCCCGAAAGCGCCGGGATCCAGTTCGCCCAGCTCTCCCAGCTTGGCGGGGCGCCCAGTTGCAAGCCGCGCCCGCGCGGCCGCCGTCTGCTCGCCCTGCTTGGCGGCGAGCCGCTCGAGTAAGCGACGGGCCTCCTCGCGGTCGGTGATCCGGTTGGCGCGGCCGCGACGCTCATAGCTGCCGGTGCGCCGCAAGCGGGGACTGATGTGCAGGGGTGGAGCCTCGCGCCAGGATGTGGACGGCGCCACCGGCTGCTCCTCGCGGGCGGTGCGTGTGTCGCTGTCGAGCACCAGGTGGCGTGAGCCGTACAGGCCGAACGCGCCGCGCCACAGCCGGTGCCTGGCGTCGTCGTTGGGCGCCTCGGCGAACCACAGCGCGAGGGTGCGAAAGTCGGCTGACCGATCGGAGCGCCCGGAGCGGCGTTCGTTGAGGGTGGCAACCACCGCCAGCAGATCGGGGATCGCCTGGCGGGCGCGGCTGCGCAACAGCTTTGCCTGGCTTGGGTGGCCCGGTTCGGAGACAAACCACTGCCTCAGGCCCTGCCAGCGCTCCTGCCACATTGCCATGCCGGAGCGATAGGCGACCTCGCGTGGATCGCTCTGGCCTGCGGAGTGTTCGTTGCGTGGATCGCTTTCGCCTGCGGAGTGCTCGTTGCGTGGATCGCTCTTGCCCGCGGAGTCGTCGTCGCGTGGATCGCTTTCGCCCGCGAAGTCGTCGTCATGCGGGCCGGGCGTCGCACCGCCCGACCGATCCGTGCGATCCCTCTCTGCGATGGCGCCCGGGGCGGCGTCTTCGGCGTCGCGGCGCGCAATGATGCTGAGCAAGCGCGTCACTTCCGCGTCCTCAAAGCCAAGTAGCAATCCCGATATCTCCGCGCCCACCGTTAGGAGATCCGCGATGAAGCGCTCCAGGTAGTTGACCAGCTGGTCCTTGTATGCGCGGAAGGCTTCCACGTCGGCGTCGTGGAGCTCGATCGTGCGCCGCAGCGAACCCATGAATGCCTGCGCGTTGCTGGCGAGATCTTCGGAGCGATCGACCAGGTCGCGCAACAGCAGGCCCAGGCGCGCGGGATCGGGATCGGTCTCGCCGGCCAGCTCGCGCAGGGCGCGCAGTTGGGTGGCGATGTCGGCCAGGGCGACAGCTTGCAGGGCGCCGCGCTTGCCAAGCTGCTCCTCATACACGCCGAGCGCGCGCTCAGCCGCCTCGCCCGCGTGCGTCAGTTGATAGAGAAAGCGGGCGCGATGGAAATCCTCGACCGTCGTGACCCGGCTGGTGTCGGGGTCGGCGCGCAGGTTGCCCCACTCCACGAGCTGCTGGAGCGCGTCGGCGAGGGCATCCACAGGTATGTGCTCACCGGACTCGGCACCGGCGAGGGCCTCGTGGAGGTCCTCGGTGCGCAGATGCACCACGAAGCGCCGCTTGGCTGCGACGAACTCTCCCATTACCCGCCTGTACAACGCCACGTTCGGTGCCGCGAGGTGGGTGAACGGCCTGAATCCGGATGGTTGCACGCTTGGGCACGTTAGCCCCCGAAGGGGACCGATGAGCGCGGCGCTGTCGATCGCCCCCTGCGAACGACTTCCTACTCGGCGCCGCGGCTCACGACCCTGGCGACCAGCTCGAAAACGACTGTCACTTGCGTCGGATCGAGCGGTTACGACGACGGGCCTGCTTGGCGGCGGTGCGCTTCGCGCGAGTGGCGCTGGCCGCATGTCCTCTGGCCGGCGGGCTGTGTCTGTGGGGATTTCCGTTCCATCCCATGCATGAGGGACACTGACGGGATGGTGGATCCGATCACCCTTTCGATTTTCGAGATGGTTGGCGAGCCGGCTGCTAAGCAGCTGATGGAGTGGACGAAGGGCAGCGAGGCAAACCGGCTCGTCAAGCTTCTGAAGCCCCGGTTCCCGAACGCGTACAAGCTGTTGACGCAGCCCTCGGTGTTGGTCGAGATTTACGTGTACGCCGAGAGCGGCGTCTTCCGCCAAGCGGAGATGTTGCGGGCGCTGCGCGCTATCACCGACTCGCCGCAGCAGGCGGCTGAGCTTGCGGAGGCGATCCGCGAGAACCAGTGGCGGGTGATGCGCGACGACCGCCAAGCCCACCAGGAGCTGCGGCGCCTCCGTGCGGAGATTGGCGGCGACATCGGTGCCGGCAACAGCGAGCTCGTGCGGGGAATCACCGAGGCGATTGAGCGACTCGCGCTGCGGCTGCCGGCGGCACGGCAGCTGCCTGCGCAGACCTCGCCGTTCGTGGACCGCGACCGGGAGCTCGCCGATGGGCGGTCCAAGCTGGCCAGGGCGTCTCCGGGTCACGTAGCGAAGCTCGTGAACTGCACCGGTATGGCGGGCACCGGGAAGTCTGTGTTCGCGCTGGAGCTCGCCTACCGCCAGCTCGATCGGTTCGACGGCGGTGTCTTGTACGTCGACATGCGTAGCTACGACGGACGGGCGCTTTCGGTGGGGGATGTGGCGGCGCGGCTGCTGCGTGACCTCGGTGTCGGCCCGGACGCGATCTCAGAGGATCCCGAGCGCCGTCTGGCTCTGTGGCGTTCGATGTGCGCGGCAGACCGGGTGTTGGTGGTGCTCGACAACGCGCAGCAGGGCAACGAAGTACAGCGGCTGATTCCGGCCAACAGCGAGTGTGTGGTGCTCGTCACGTCTCGCACGCCGCTTCAGGGCCTCGCGGGAGCAGCGCTGATCGAACTGGCCGAGATGGCGCAGGATGATGCCCTCCAGCTGCTGGAGGCGATCGTTGGCGATCGTGCGCGTAGCGAAGCGGAGGCGGCCCGGGAGATCGTGGCCAGCTGCTCGGGCTTGCCGCTTGCGCTGGCCGTGGTGGGGGGCCGTCTGTGGGCCCAGGCGGGCCGGACGCTCGCGAGCATGGCAAAAGCGCTCACTGCCTCTGCTGATCTCCTCGGCGGACTGGATGGCCGGGCCGGGACGATCCGCGCGACACTGGCCTCGAGCCTAGGCGACGCCGGGTCAGAGGCCCGGCGGGTGCTGCTGCTACTCGCGGCGCTGGACGTCAGCTACCCAGAGCTTGCGCTCGTCGCCGCGGTCGCCGCATGCGATACCGGCACTGCCGAGGCGCTGCTGCAGGAGCTCGGCGAGCAGCGCCTGATTACCCCCGTCGCCGGGGCCGGCTGGAGGATCAACGACCTGCTTCGCCTAGCTGCGTCGCAGCTGGCTGTCAGCGAGCTGGGCGAGCAGGAAATCCTGTCCGCGCAGGAACGTAAGGTGCGCTGGGTAGTGGAAGCGGCGGAAGAGCACGCCAACGACCTAGAAGGCGAGGACTAGAGCACCGTGGCGTTGAACTTGGAGCGCGAGCGCGCCGCACTGGACTGGTATGAGGAGCGCCGCGACGAGCTGTTCTCCACGGTCGCGCAGGCCCACAGCCGTGAGGATGACGGGCAGGTTCTAGAGCTCGCGAGCGCGCTCGCGCCATTCCTCGCACGCCGCTCCTACTGGGATGAGGGCGAGACGATCCTCACCTGGGGAGTCGAAGCCGCGCGCCGCTCAGAGCAGCGGCAGCCGCTTGCGGAGATGCTAAACGAGCTTGGTACCGTCCACCGCCAGCAGTCCCGGTTTGAGCAGGCCGCCAGCGAGTTCGAGCACGCGTTCGCGACTTTCGGTGACCTCGGCGACCTAGCCGGTGAGGCGCGGGCGCTTAGCAACCTTGGGCTCACCTATCGCAAGCTTGGGCAGACGGACCGCGCTCGGGACGCGTTCGAAGCGTCAATCGAGCGCTGGCGGCGGCTTGAGGATAACGAGAAGCGTGAGCACGGTCTCGCACGCAGTCTTAACAACCTCGGCATGACGCTCCGTGATGGCGGGCACTATGCCGACGCACAGGCGCTGTTCGAGCAGGCGCTCGGGTTGCGAGAACAGATCGAGGACGCGGACGGTGTGAGCCGAACGCTGAACAACCTCGGGCAGCTCGCGCGCTTGCGGGAGCACCCGGCCGAGGCGAGCGACCTGCACTTGCGAGCCCTTGAGATCCGGCGTGCTCTGGGCGACAGGCATGGCGTGGCACGCACCGCCGGATCGCTGGCGCTCGCTCTCGCGGAGCAGGCTCGCTTGGAGGAGGCGAGGGCGCTGCTCGAGGAAGCGATGAGCATCCGCGGCGCACTGGGCGACCGCTACGGGGAAGCGGAGACCGCGCTTCAGCTCGCGCGTGTCGAGCAGGCGCAGGACGACCCTGGCGCAGCCATTGAGCAGGCCGAATTCACCGCCAGCCTTGCCATGGAGCTTAGTGTGCCGAGGCTCGCGGCAGAGGCTTTGACGGTGCAGGGCGACGCGTATGCCGCCCTGGCTGAACCAGATGCGGCGGCGGCTGCGTGGGCGGCGGCTCTGGAGCAGTTCCGTGCTCTCGGTGCCGGCGCGGAGGCCGAGAGCGTGCTGCGCCGGCTAGCCGAGTAGCCCTAAACTTCGCCTGCGCCCCCTCGGTCGCCTGCAGCTCGGTGGCTCTTGGCTCACGCTTGTGTGAGCGACAGCCGACACGGTCGAAGCCGATGATCTCGGGTCGCTTGGCGATGTGCTGCTCACCGATCAGCACCGAAAAGTACCCCGCATGGCGAAGCGTGTGGACGATGTGCTCGTGGTAATCGTTCAGCGACCAGCCACGGTGGGCCAGGCCGAGCGTGCCGTTGGTGTGGCCGTACTGCCCGGTCAGCAGGCATGCCCGCGAGGTCGAGCAGGTGGGGGTGGCGCAGAAGGCGCGGCGGAACAGCACCCCTGGTCGGCGAGGCGCTGGATGTTGGGTGTGGGCACCGGATGCCCGTACGGCTGCACGTAGCGACCGGTGTCGTGCGAGTGCAGGTAGAGGATGTTCGGCGGCGCCTGGCTCATGATCGCTTCCGCGTTTGTGGGTGGCGCGACAACGCCGCCCGGCGTATGCCGATGAAGCCTATCTCCTAGGTGAGGTTCGGCTACTCCCTGGTGGTGACACGCGCACTCGAGATGCTTGCGAGTTGCCTCGTTTGACTTGGTGGGCGACATCGTCTTGGGCGAGCTCCCCAGGCGGCTCTCGGTGGTTGTGGTCTCCGCGTGTGCGCGACCTGTCGCTCACACAACAGGCGGCGGCGTCCCGTCGATCGAGGCGGGGAACGCGGGATCCCATTCGCACACCACGCAGGCGTGGCGGAACGCCGAGCGCGCGAACTCCAGCGCCTCGGCGTGCGGGTTGGGGCTGGAGCGAAGGTCGTCGCAGTCGAGGATGTACTCGCCGAGCGTCTCCTCCCAGCGCGCCGCCGCGGGCGACAGCGTGGCCGCGCCAAACCCGTCCGGCGCGGGGTGCGCGTAGGCGTAGAAGGCCGCTTTGGCGTAGCGCGCGTCGCCCGGCCACCAGCCCACGGCGACCTCCTGGGCGTTCATCGCGTTGCGCATGATGAAATCCTCCGAGGGGGGGTCGGCGGGCAGGCCGGAGAAGAGATTGACGGCGAGGTCGAACGAGCCCCACCACGCGTTGACCGGCGTCGAGCGCCCGCGATAGGGCGCGCGGAACTCGGCGAGCACCAGTGCGGCCTGGGTGGCGGCGGCGAAGTAGGAGGCGACCTGGGCGGGGTCGTAGCCGCGGTGCTCGTCGTCCTCGTCGAGCGGCGCGCTCCAGGCAACCTCCTGCGGGGTGGGGTCGATCGCGATGTCCCCGCCCGCCAGCGTGCCGACCGCCGCCAGCAGCTCGCGGGTGACCTCGCCGACCGGCCGGTGGGGGGTGAGCGGGACGCGTCGCGTCTGCCCGCCGCTGTGCTCGAGGAGCGCCTCGTGCGTGTGCAGGTCGAGCGCGACCACGAGCGCGCCCGAGCCGTCGGGCGCCGGCAGCGGAGCCGTTTCCCAGCCGCGGGCGCTCAGGCGCAGAGCGGCGTGCTGGAGCTGTGGCTCGGGCGGGGCGAGCGCCACCGCGAGCTTGCCGAGCACCTGGGTGTGCGCGTGCAGCGTGTCGCAGGTCGCGCTCCACACTTCGTAGGGCATCGTGGTCGACCACCCGTGCGGCATGGTGGCAACGCTATCAATCCGGGTGAGCGCCCCTCCGGATGGTCCCTTGGCGCCTGTGCGCCGTGTAAACGGTGCCTCCGAGCGGGCCTCCCGTCTCAAGCGCTGAGTAGCTTCGTTGGCGATCCCGAAAAATCAAGTGGCCCCGAGCAGCCGGCAGGTCGCGGGCGACGTGGCAGACCAGGAGGTGAGTCCCATGCAGGGACAGGCAGACGAACGGCAGTGCGGCGAGGATCTGTGGATGGCGGAGCGCGCGATCGTGTTGCAGGTTCTCAGGGGCGATCACGAGGAGCGCTGGGGGCGCGCAGAGCTGGCGCGGGAGATACCTGACTTCGAGCCGGCGCTGCTCGACGAGGCGCTCGCCGAGCTGGAGCAGGAGGGCGTGCTGCGCCGCGAGGAGCGAGCGGTTTGCGCATCCCGCGCCGCCCGCCGTCTCGACGCCCTCGAGCTGATCAGCGTCTGAAGGCAGCTCGTGGGAATCGACGAGGGTGGGGCGTGATGCACTCCTCCAGCGCCCCACCACTTCACAAAATGAAGGGTTGGGCTGGTGGGAAAGATACTTTTCAACCCCCCAACCACTTGACAAAATGAAGGGTTGGGGCTCCAAAATAAAGCATCCAACCGTGCCGGCCACTTCACAAAATGAAGCATAGGGACCGTCGAGAAGGCACATGTGAAACCCGCACATCGTCCGATCGACCAGCGATTTCAAACTCGTCCCATGGGGGGTGCGCGCGGGCGGGTGTGCGGCCCAACCGGGGGCGCTCAGGGGCGCTTCTCGCCGCGGCGGTGCTCGATGCCACCGTCGCCCGCGATCAGGATATCGCTCACGAGGCTGGGCGCGAACAGCCCATGCTCGACCACGCCCGGGGTGGCCGACAGCCGGGCGGCGAGCCGCGCGGGGTCGTCGATCGCCCCAAGGTAGTCGGCGATCAGGTTGCCGTCGGGGCTGAGGGACACTTTGCGCAGCCGCGCAGGGTCAATCGCCGCGAGCGTGGTGTGCGGGGCGAACTGCAGGATCTCCACGGGCACCGGGGGCGTGAGCGCGGCGACGACCTTCTCGGTGGAGGCAATCACCACGAAGCGCGCTGCCGCGGCGGCGACGATCTTCTCGCGCGTGTGCGCCGCGCCTCCGCCCTTGATCAGCCAGCCCCGCGGGTCGATCTGGTCGGCGCCGTCGATCGCGATGTCGAGCGAGCCCAGCTCGTCGAGCTCCACGATCTCCAGGCCGAGCGCCTGAGCGGCCCGTGCGGTGGCGGGGGAGGTGGCGGCGCAGCGCAGCCCCTCCAGCCCGCGCGCGGCAAGCGCCGGCAGCAGGTGGGCGACGGTCGATCCGGTTCCCAGCCCGACCCGCGAGCCGGGGAGCACCAGCTCGGCGGCGGCCTCGGCGGCCGCACGCTTGTGGCGCCGAGTGACGCTCTGTTCGATCGTGCCCTGCGCGCTGCGGGCAGCCGTTCGATCGCGCGGGGATGCCATGGTGGGCGACCTTACAACGCCTGGCCGGCGCGGCGTCCTGGCGGAACCCGTGGCGCCATGCAAACTGCCCGTGTAGGCCCTGGCGGGAAATCGGGGAGACGGCGTGCGGTGCGGGAACAGCCGCTCAGGGGCCCGCGACGAGCGGCGCCCCGGCGTCGGGCTCGGCGGCCACGCTCGCGGGGTTGCCGGCGCGCGGCGCATCGTCACCCCGCAGGAAGCGCCACACCGACAGGCAGGCAAGCACCGTCATGATCGCCGCGCTCGACAGGCACCACTCGCAGTACTCGTGCAGCGAGAACGCCTCACGCGAGGTGAGGTAGGCGGAGAAGCCGAAGCCGACCAGCACGAGCGCCATCGAGGCGAAGCGCGTCTCTTCGCGCTGTGGCACGAGCAGCGAGGCGAGGATCGTCACGTAGCCGATCAAGCCGATCAGCGCGACCGGCACACCCGCGAGCTCCGAGTAGATCGAGGTCTGCACTTTCAGGCAGGTGTTGTGCGTGGTGCTGCACAGCGGCGGGATGCCGGAGTAGTGGACGTAGGTCAGGTAGCTGGCGACCCCCAGCCCGATCACGGTGAGCACGATCATCGTGATGCGCAGGGCGCGGTCGCTCATGGTCGACAGGCCGTGCAGGGGGAGGGAGGGGGAGGAGGGGGCAGGGGCTGTGTCATCGCCGTCACCGCATGCTCCTGTATCAAAGCAGCTTGTTGATTGCCGCTTCGAAGCTCGAGGGTTCTTCGAGGTTGGGGTTTTCGAGCTTTTCCATGTGCTGCCCGCTCTTGCCGATCAGGAAGGAGGGGGTGCCCGTGAAGCCTTCGGCATTGGCGACCTGCGCGTCGTGCGTGACCTGTTCGGCGTAGGCCGGATCGTTGCGCGCGGCGCTCCAGTTGGGGAGATTGAGGCCCGGCACCTGCTGGGCGAGGCCCTGCAGGTAGTTTTCGGTGACGTAGCCCGTTTTCTCCTGGCCCTGCTCGTGATAGAAGAGCTCGATGAAGTACCACGCGAGGTTCTGCTTGCCGGCCGCGTAGGCGGCCACCTGCTGCGTGCGGAATGTTTCCTGTTCGTCGGTGGCGGTCTCAAGCGAGTTGTATTCGATCTTGACCTTGCCGGTGCGCACGTACTTCTGGATGACCTTGGGCAGCGCGCCGAGCGTGAACTCCCTGCAGATCGGGCACTCCAGGTCGCCGAAGTACTGCAGCGTCACGGGGGCGTTGGGGTTGCCGAGGACGTTGCCTGACTGTGGGATGCCCTTGATCACCGAGTCGACCGCGGTGACGTTCGCGTTGACCGCGCTGCCTTTGGCCAGCCCGCTTCCGCCGCCGCTGCTCCCGCCGCTGGATGCAACCACGATCACGATGATGATCACAACCACCACGCCGATCACGCCGCCGAGCTGGATCAGGCGTTTGCGCTGCGCCGACTGGGCGGCGGCGGCCTCCATCGCTTTGCGTTCGGTGCGCGCCTGCTCGCGGCGCTCCTTGCGGGTGAGGTCGGGATCGGTGTCCGAAGGGGGTGTCATGGGATCAACTTTTACCGGTTCTGGATCAAGTTTGCTTAAGGCATTCCCCCTGCCCCGCCTAAAGCCGTTCTCGCGGGTGGCTGGAGTCGCTCGTCCGCTCATGCCCGCGAGCGGCACGACCGGAGATAGCGTGTGCTTGGCGGGCGCGCGGGCGGGGGCCGGGCCGCAGGTCCGACCCGGCCGGCACCTCGCGGCGATGATCGCCACACTATGGAGTTGGAAACACCGCGCCTCCGTAGCTCAGCTGGATAGAGCATCGGACTTCTAATCCGAGGGTCGCAGGTTCGAGTCCTGCCGGGGGCTTCCGCTAGAAGGGTAACATAGAAGCCAAAATCTAGGCAAGGTTAGTAGCAGCTCGGAGAGGGCCAGACAACTTCCTCCCGAGATTTCCTCCCCAAAGAGGCCCGAAAACATTGGGGATGACCCTACGGCGGGGTTCATCAAGGTACCGCCGGGGGTCGGCTCCGCATGCTGCACATCTGGGGTAGGCGCCGGCCCCTGGTACCGGCCGCCACGGCGCGTCAGCGGTTGCCCACGTCGCGCAGGAAGTCGATGCTGGCCTTCGTGCGCACGCAGGTGGTGGCGCGGCGAATCAGCTCCCGTCGCTCGCCCGGATCGGAGGTCTTGGCGCGGCGCACGGGCCGCTCCTTGGGTACCGGGCGGTGCTGCTGGGGGGAAGCGTGCGGATTAGCGGCCATGACGAGCTTGCTCTCAGAGCAATCGTACGCGGTCAGAAGGCTCACCCCGCCGGGCTCACAACTTGTTGGTAGGGCGACGAGGCTGGGGCCATTGGATCGGCGCTTGAGGGCGTCAATCCAAATTCGTTGGGCCGTTTTCGGCCGCTCAGGGTCAATAACCCCATGAAGTCTGCTGCATCCGCAAATTCGTCAGGGGGCATTTGGCCTCCTTGCACGATTTACAGACGGGAGCTTTCGATGGCGAGATTCGAGATGAGTAATCGGCTGGTCGGCCCTCGCGCAGGGGATTCGTTCGCGTGGGGGGTGTTCGCGCGCCTGGTGCGTCTATGGAGTGCGCCGCGTTTGAGCGGCCCGATCCGCAGCCAGGGGCTGCGTGGAAGGAGTGTGGATGATGGGCGCAAGTAGAAACAGAAGCCAATTGAGCGGCCCAGCGAGAGCCGAGGCTGATGGAGTGTCGTTGTCGGAGCCGTTGTTGGATTGTGCGGCGGCGGCGGCGTTGTTGAACGTGCGGGTGTCGTGGGTGCGGGACGCGACGCGGCTGGGACAGTTGCCGTGCCTGCGTGTCGGGCGTCATCTGCGGTTCACGCGGCCGATGCTCGAAGAGTGGCTGGCTGAGCAGGTCGCCGGCGCCCCGGCGGGGCGCCGCTCCCGCGGCGCGTATGCGAGGCCCGCGGGGAGGGCCGGTGGGCCAGCTCGGGGTGTGCTGCGTGGTGGTACCGAGGCGGCGTTGTTGGCGAGCGTCGCTGAGAAACCCAACGGAAGAGGAGGTTGATCATGGGTGCTCGTGATCCGCGGTGGGGTAGGCGGATGGATCGTCCGCCTGGTTGGGCTGAGTCGTTCTTCGCTGGGCGCTCGCATGCTGACCGGGAGGCTGACCAGGAGGCGATGCTGCGCGCACTGCTCGTGGTCGGCGCGTTCCTGGGGCTGATTGCGTTGGGGTTGAACGCGCTGTTCACCGTGGTCGGCTTGCGATTTGGGTGGTGGGCGGTGCCGGTGTTCGTCCCGGTCGGCGGATGGCTGTTTGCGTCTGCCGTGTGTAACCGTTTGTTGCGCCCTTTGGAGCTTGACGTTCTGCGGTGGGGCCAGCGTTTCCGCGCGGTGGGAGTGCTGATGGTCGTGTTGTGGTTGGTGTGGCCGTTGTGGGCTGATCCGGTCGCTGGGGCGTGGCAACGGGCGCATGGCGGGTTCGGGCCGCTCGGGCCGCGCTACCCCCTCGGCGCGATCCTTGGGGCGTCGCCGATCGCGATGGGGATGGTCGTGTTCCTGCTGCTCGCGGTGGCGATGGTTCTCACGCCGCATATCAAGGGGCGCGAACCGAAATATCCGGCGCCGCCGCCAGGTGGCCCCGAACCGTTGCGCTCCCCGCTGCTCGCACCGCGCCCACCGCGACCGTACAGTCCGCCGCCGCGCCCGCCTGATCGTCCGCGGTGGCCGAACTCTCAGGGCTGGCGGTGAGTGTCATGAGTGTGCTGCTGGCGTTGGTGAGTTTCGCGGGGTGCGTCGCGGGTGGCCTGTGGGTGATCGGCGAGCTGCGCCACCGTGAACCAGGGGAGAGGGCGCTGGTCGCTGCGCGCGTGTCTGATGACCCGTGGATCGCGCTGCCGGACGGAGCGATCACGGGGACGCACGTATGGACGGGTCGCACCAGCGATGGGGTGCTGCGCTCCCCGGCGGACTGTGCGGCGATTGTTGTGGGTCCGCCGCGTTCGGGGAAGACGCGGAAGGTGATCGCGCCGACGTTGGCGTGCTGGGACGGGCCGGCGCTCGTGACCTCGACGAAGGGCGACATCCTCGCCACGGCGGCGCACCGCGCACGGCTTGGCCCGGTGGCGGTGTATGACGCGACCGGGTCCCTCGGGCACCCGGAGGCCACCGTCGGCTTCTCGCCGTTGGCGCGGTGTGAGACGTGGGACGGGGCGGTGGAGGTCGCGGCGGCGATGCTGTCCCCTGCTGGGGAGGATGAGACGGTTCGTCATGGGGAGCATTTCGCGGTCGCGGCGCGTGCGCTGCTGGCCCCGTTGTTTCACGCCGCGGCGCTCTCGGGTGGCGGGATGGATGTCGCGCGGGGGTGGCTTGGCCGCTCGGAGTTCTCCCAGCCGGCGGAGATCCTGCGCAAGGCCGGGGCGAAGATTGCGCTGGAGGAGCTGTCGGGCGTCGGTGCGCAGGCCGTCGGGGACTACCGCACATCAGTGCTGGGGACTGCGCAGGTCGCGCTCGCGTGGGCCTCGCGAGCGGCGGTCAGGCAGAGCGCAGACCCTGGCGTAACACACCAGATCGACCTCGGGAAGTTGTTGGCGCAGCGCGGCACGCTGTATGTGATCTCCCCGTCGCGTATCCAGCAAGAGCTCGCACCGCTGATCGCCGCGGTGCTGGACGGTCTGTGCGCGAAGGCGATCGACATGGCGATCACGAGCCCGGAGGGGCGGTTGGAGCGGCCGTTACTGCTCGCGCTGGACGAGGTTGCGAATATCGCGCCGATCCGCTCCCTACCCCGCTTGTTGAGCGAGGGTATCCAGCAGGGCATCGTGCCGGTGTTGGGGGTGCAGGACATGAGCCAGGCGCGGGCGCGGTGGGGTGAGCACGAGACCGCGACGATGTGGTCCACGCCGGCACTTCGTCTCGTGCTCGCCGGGGTCGCCGACCCCTACACCGCGCAGCTCGTCTCCGACGCGTGCGGTGAGCAGTTGGTGTGGCGTGCGCAGGTCGGGGAGAACACCTCGACGGCGCATCAGGTGGAGCGCTTCGGCAGGACCTATACCGGCGGCGATAGCCACTCGTATGTGCAGCAGCGCGAGCGCGCGATCCATCCCGCGGATCTGCGTGCGATGCCGGCCGGGCGTGCGCTCGCGCTGCCCCAGGGCCGCGAACCGATCACGCTCGACCTGTTCCCCGGCGCACCCGGTTTCACCGACTGCGACTGGCCCGCGCTCGCACGAGCGGGCCGTGAGCGGCTATGCAAGCCACTCTGATGGCGGCGGCCCACCGCTGAACCTTGCGGCGGTTGGGTCGCCTGTTTGTGTGAGTTGGCGCTCGAGGATCTCGAGGCGGTCGTGGAAGAGAAGCTCTGAGCGGGGGTCGGGGTTCTCGCCCGCGTCGAGCTGGGAGCGCCACACGCCGAGCGCGCCGAGAACCTCGACGAGCTGCCGGTTGGTCCACCAGTCCGCGACGAGCTTCGAGAAGACCCGGGGGTAGCGCTCTGCGAGACCGCTGACCGTGGCCCACAGTTCCCGGCGCCAGCGCTCGCGCTCCCCCGGCGGCTCAAGCCACCCCGGCAATCCCCCACAACCGTCGGCACGCTTGCCGGTGTCCTCGGGCGTGGGCGGCTCCCCGGCCGCGTGGGCGTGGGTGCTCAACAGACCGTCACGGACCATCCGCGCTGCTGTCCGCGAGACCGGCTCGCTGTTGGACTTTGCGCGGCGCGTCAGCTCCGCGAGCGCGTGCTCATCTAGCGTGATCGCCACCCGATTCACAACGTCATCCCCGCATCCTGCTGAAGCCCGGTATCACGCGCGAGCTGCCGGGCGGTGGAGCGCTCAAGCTCCTGCCCCACATCAACAGCGCGCGCGGCGGCGAACGAGACGGAGGGAACCTGCCCGCGAGAAGCTCGCATCAGCTGCGCGAGGCGCCCCACTCGCTCGGCGTCGACGCCCTCCGTTCCGAGGTCCTCGCGCGCGATGTGCCAGTCGGTTCCCTCCTTGGCGCGCGAGGCCTCGACGTATGCGCCCTCTTGGCTGGTTTGCCATCCGCCGGTGACCACGACCGCGCGTTGTACGGTCGCGCCCTGCTGGCGGTAGAGGTGCTGTGCGTAGGAGAGCCGCATGTTGGAAAGCTCCTCCTCGCCGGAGAGCGTGACCTGCCGCTGCCCATCGGTCAGGACCTGTACTCGCTGCTCGGCGGGGTCAACCGTGAGGACTTCGCCGCGGGTGCCGTTCTCCACGCGCCGCTCGCCGTCGGGGTGGTGCTGGGCGATGAACGCAACACGGTCGCCCTCGCGGACACCGTAGGTGACGTCCGGGAGTTGCACCTCTTGTTCGCCGAGTTCGCCGCGCTCGGCGCGGAGGTGCTGCGCGCGGGCGTTCATCCTGTCGATCTCGCCGGTAGAGGCGTCGGACATCAACGCGACCTCTTTGACGCCCTCGCGCTCAGCCAGCTCCGACCACTGCTTGACCGCTGCCTCGATGGTCTCGTCGCGGGTGTCCGCGAAATGCAGCTGGCCGCGGGCCTGGTAGTGCGCCATCGCCTCCTCTGCCCGCCCGGCCCGCAGGTCCGCCCACGCCTGGCGCTCCCCCGGGTCACTCGTACGCCTGACCTCCTGCAGCCGGACGGTAGGGGCGTCCCGCTCGATCTCCTCGAACATGCCGCCGGCGCCGATCGCAGGGAGCTGCCGCGCGTCACCGATCAACACGAGCTTGCCCCCCGACTCATCAACCGTCCTCGTCAGGGCGTCCAACCGCCGCGTATCACCCATCCCCGCCTCATCAAAAAACACGGTGGTCTGCTCCCCCAACTCCACGCTCCCGCTCCGCGCTCGTGCGACGAGCGAGTCCACCGTCATCGTGTGTCCCTCAAGTGCGGGGCTGTCCTGTCCCAGCCGCTCGGCGGTGGAGCCCGATACGGCGACGCCGATCGTCTCGCGGCCGGAGTGCTGCTCGGCGCGCGCCGCGGTGTCGATCACGACGCCCTTGCCCGCGCCGGCGTCCCCGACGAGCACCGCCACACGCTCCCGGCCGCCGAGGACCCGCACCGCCTCCTGCTGCTCGGCGCCCAGCTCCCCACCGATCCGCTCGGCGACCTCCCGCGCCGCACGCTTCCGCACACGCTCCTCCACACCCCTGCCTTCGCTGGCTGCCATCTTGCCGACGCGCGCGGTGATCGCCTGCTCCATCTCCCTGACCTCCCGCGTCGTCATCCGGCCGTCCTCAAGCTCCACGACCTCACCGGCCGCGAGAAGTGCTTGCGCGCGCTGCGCTGCGCGCTCGGGCGCCAGTTCCCCAACGCCCTGCTCGATCACTGTCGCTCGCAACTCACGGTCGCTGAACGTCGCCCGCTCCTCCGTAAGCGACCCCGTGACACGCGCCTGCCATGGCACGTCATCCACCCGTCGCACACCACCCGTCTCGCCGGGGTGATGCAGAGCCTCGATGTCCGTGCGTTCGGTGCCCTCCCGGCCGACGCGCTGCTCCCACGCCTCCTGTAGCTCGGGGCGGCTCTCCGGGACCTTCGCGCGGCGGTTCTCGAGCTTCACGTTGCGAAGCTCATCACGCTCCGGGGCACGGCCATACCTGGCACGGAAACGCTCCGCCGCGAGCCACACTTCGCGGCTACGCCCACTCAACGCATCCCGCACACCCTCAGAGACACCCGCGACTTCGAAGTACCGGCCACCACGCCCTGTGCCCGCCGCGACCCCATAACCCTGCTCCAGCAACTCCTGCGCGAGCGCACCACGGTAAAAGGCGCCCAGCTCCCGCGCCGCACGGAACAACGGGCGGCTCGCGACCGCTGCGAACTGCTCGTCCTGGCGCACCACACCCGTCACGACGACATGGCTATGGAGCTGCGGGTCCGGTGGACCCTCCGCGACACCCCGCGCGGTCGTATGACGAAACTCTGCCGCCAGCACATCCCGCGCATGGCCGAGCGTCTTCCCGCCGGCGCCTTCACGGACCGCCGGGACCTCGCTACGGAGATACTCAAGAGCGCGCGCGACCGCACGACCATGCGCCAGCTCCACACCCGCTCGCTGCTCCTCGCTCCCCAGCGCCCACACCGCCGATACCGACTTCGGCGCGCTGAACGTCAAATCGATCCCGCCCGCCCGCCGCCCATCGGCACCCGCACGACGGATGAACTCCCCGGTCACGGGATGCTTGCCCTCCATCAATGCGATCAACTGCTCGGCGCTGACAGGCTCGCCCGCGGCCAAGCCGAGCCGCTCGCGGGTCTCGTCGAGGACGTGCCATACCCCTTGGGCCTCCGTCGGCTCGCCCGACGCGGAGAGGTAGTAGTCGCCGCGCGAGGGCGCGACCGTCCGCCACTCCAGATAGGCGCTGTAGCTCGCCGCCTGTCCCGCGCCTATGCTCGCAGCCGTCATCAACACCCCAAATCGTACCACCCAAAACTGTCACGCTCTGGCACAGTGCATCTAGTCTGTTTGCAGTTTCGCGGTGCAGGATGCCGAACGGTGGCGTAATGCACAGAGATCAGGTTGTCGTTCTTCGGCGTGCTCAGGAGCGACATGGGCGGGATCGTTGGCGTCCGATCGTTGGTCCTATGTCAAGCGAGATCCGCATTTTGCGGATGGATATTTGACTGCCCGCCAGGCGAACCGCTGACCGGCGGGTGTAAATGGCCGATCGCTGGTTTAGCGTTCTCCGACTATCTGGCTGAAAACGCCGCTCGGAACCGGCTCCAGATGATCCGTTCTCCGATGTGAGCGCACGCTAGGTAGGCCACGATCACAAGACCCGCGTATCGGCCTGCGTGGGCTGCGAGGGCACCGGCGAGACCGCCGGGGACGGCCAAGGCGATGAGCCACCCGCGTGGCGTTTCATCACGAGAACGAATGCCCAGTGCCGTGGCGGCTCTCCACCCGTAGACGATGAGGATGGCAGCTCCCAGGACCAACGGCAGCACAAAGCTCCACCACGGAGCATCGGCCAGCGCCATCAGGCCAGCGCACGCGAACAGGCAGGCATCGACGGCGATCGTCACCGAGATCGGCGCTGGCGCCGACGGCCGCCACGGACGAACACGTGCCGCCGGATGCCCAAGGGCAGGGTCTTCCACAGCGTAATCCTAGTCCGGTGAGGCGGCGGGAGATCGATTAAGGCAGTAGATTGCTTTGTCGTGGCTGGTGGTACTTCGAAGAAGGTCCCTTGGGATCAGAGACTTACTGAGCATCTGGCTCGGGAGTCGTGGGAGGCCGCGAACGATCCCGCGAGACGCGGCCGGAACCCTTCGTTTTGGGCGCAGATCAGGTCCCCCTACTACTGGTTCGCGGTGCTTGTGTTCGGCGTAGCCGTTTTGATCTGGTTTGCCGCGAGCACCGGATGGCCGCGCGCGGTCGCCGCGGTTCTGTACGTCGTCTCGCTGCTCGCGAGTGCGCTCGCTCGCCGAGACGCTCGTGCTGCCGGCTTGCGTCGGGGGACGACGGACGGGAAATGATCGTCTCCGCGCCGCGCGCGGCGTACAGCACCACGTCCGTTGCGCCTATGTCAACGGGGCACGGAATTTGCGGCTTTTTTGGCTTGGGGACGCAACAGCTAGGCGTTGGCGATGTTGAGGGCGCGTTGGGATTCGAGCAGCGGGTTGTCGTCTCCGCAGCTTGGCCCGACTAGGGGCCGCAGCTGGGTCATCAGTTGCTCTCGTCTGCGGCCTTCCTGTTGTAGCTCCTGCAGCTCTTCCTCGGCGAGGGGCGTGTCCGAGGAGGAGAAGGTGACCGTATTTCGGCGCTCGCCGCCAGGGGTTTCCTCGATAGATGGCCGCTCCTTCGGGAAGCCGTGGTCTTGAGTTGTGATGTCGCCGAAGCGACCGGCGCGCACGTCACCCTCAAGCTTGAATAGCGCTGGCTGGGCCTGCGTGAGCAGAGCCCATTGCCGATCGAGAGCAAGACGATTGAAGTTCTCGACCGCTTCGATCCGGGCCTTGTCTCGGGCCGCCGGGGGAAAGGGAACCGCTTCTCGGGCCAGGGCAGCTTTCAAAAGGCGGTTGGTGAGGTTGGCGCGCGAGAGCTCATGGTGGTATCCCATAAAGCGGCTTGCCCGCTCTGCTTGGCTGAGCGTCCTTCGCCGGTTCCTCGCGGATGATCGGAGTTCAGCGACCGCCCGCTGATCTTCGCGTCCTTCGCCTGCGAGCTGCTTTGCACGATCAAGAACAGCCTTCGACTTCGTGTTCGTGCTTACGATCGCGGGCCTGTCTCGATCCGTGTCCTTTTCCGCTCGCCTGAAGATCCGCAGCACGACGAGCAGCGAGGGTAGGTTCAGCGACCGACCTCGACCGACGGATTGCGCACAATCCTGATCCATGACCGGAGGCTAGCAACGGCTGATGGCCAAGCATGGGCTTTTTGCGCGACACGATGGGTCGCCCAGCCGCAGGTATCCGTGCTGAGCACGTGACGACCCAGCCTCCACGTCAGTGACGGCTCGACGGGCAGGATACGGTTGCCGCCGCGTGTGAGTGGCTGCCGTTCTGGAAGGCGAACCGGGCGAGGAACCGGAACCCGCCGTGTGGGCATTTGTCGGGTAGCGGGACGCCTTTGGGTTCGTATTCGATGATGCGGCCGTGGACGTGTTCGTGGTAGTGAAGGTGCAGCGGCCCGAGCGTCGAGCGGAACCGCACAACGGCGACATCGGATCCCCCGGGGAGGCCGGTGACAAGCGGGATGCTCATGTCGAGGAGTCCGCCGTATGGTGCGGGGGCGGGGAGCACGAGGCCGGGGAAGGTGATCTGTTCGCTGACGGGCGAAGCGGCGTTGACGTCGATGAGTAGCGCGAGGTGCCCGCCTTGATTGGTGGCGCGCATGATTGTGACCTGTGCGCTCTCGTGTGCGATTGAGGGGCCGATCGGGATCTCTGCGAGCGCGGTTCCGTACCCCATCAGCGAGTTCGCCGGGCATCCTTCCGGGCCGAAGACTTCGAGCGTCCCGGTTGAACAGGTCGCGAGCCCGAGTTCGCTCAGTGCGAATGCGAGTTCGACGGGGTAGCTGATTTCTGCGCTGGTGAGGGGTGGGGGTACTTCGTGGGTGGGTGTGGCGATCGTGAAGCTGAAGCCGATGGTGGTGCTGTGGCCGAGGTGCTCGGGTGTGAGCGTGGCGTGGAGCGTCACCGATTGCGTGGCGGAGGCGCTCCCGCACGCACCGGCGCAGAGCACGGTGGCGGCGAGGAGGCGGATCGCTCGGCGCGCGGTTGGGTGTCGCCTCACGGTGCTGCAGCGCTCAGTATGAGAGTGAGCCGCTGGTCTGCAGGGTGATGGCATAGGTGCGGCGGTTGAAGGTGCCGGTGAGTCCTGCGTGTCCGTGTGCGTGGGTGTAGCGGCCGGTGCCGCCGGTGACGGTGAGGGTGCCGGAGAAGTGTTCGTCGAGGCCGGCGCCGTGTGGGGTGGCGGTGCCGTGTCCGGTGATGGTGCCGCCGTGGGTGTAGATCGTGAAGCTGGCGGTGAAGGTGGCGCCGAGGGTGCAGTTGGCGTGCATGCTGCCAGGGAGGTCCCCTTGCGCTGAGCCTTCCTCGAGTAGCTGGGAGCCGGAGTGCTTGATGTAGCGCAGGTCGGCGGTGTCGGTCGCCTTGAGGGTTCGCGCCGTGCGGGCCCGGGGCGTGTGGCTGGCGGGCGCCGCAAGACCGGCGGAGGCCATACCGGCGATGATCGCGAGCACGCCAGGTAGGAGGATGGCCAGTCGTCGCGCCCTCACAGGCAGTGCTGATCTGGGGGGCCGCGGGCGTGTCGGGCTCTTAGGATTGTTCATTGAGATAGCCGGCGTCTACTTTTGTGGCAAGCCGAATTGTTCCATACAATCTTACAGAGTTATCATTGATCCTGTGGCGCTACCGCGCTACGCGGATCGGTAGGCGGGGCGTGGTCAGCGTCCGCCGTAGCGGCGGTGACGGCTGCTGAACTCGCTGAGGGCCTCTGCGAGGGCTTGTCGGGTGAAGTCGGGCCAGAGCTCTTCGCGGAAGACGAGCTCGGAGTAGGCGGCTTGCCAGAGCAGGTAGTTGGAGAGGCGTTGCTCGCCGCCGGTTCGGATGATGAGGTCGGGGTCGTGCATCTCGGGCGCGTACAGCCCACGGCGGAAGTCTTGCTCCCCGCCGCCGGTGAACCGCATGGCGGCGTCCACGATCTCCGCCCGTCCGCCGTAGTTGAACGCGATGAACAGCGCAAGTCGCTGGTTGCCTGCGGTGATCTTCTCGGCCTCACGCATCCGCTGAAGCAGCTCGCCTGGGACACCTTGTCGTTGTCCGATGAAGCGCATGCGGACGCCTTCGCGATGTAGCTCGGGTGTCTCGCGGGCGATGCGCTGCGCGAGCATCGCGATCAGCCCTCGGACCTCGCCTGGGGGGCGTGACCAGTTCTCGGTGGAGAACGAGTAGACGGTCAGCTGCTCGATACCGAACTCCACGGCGTCGCGCAGTCGTGCCTTCAGCGTGTCGGCCCCTGCCTCGTGCCCGTCGTTGACGGGTACTCCGTGGGAGCGTGCCCAGCGGCCGTTGCCATCGGCGATGATCGCGACGTAGCGAGGGACCTCACCGTCCCGGTCCTCGGCCGGGATGTCCCTGTCGCCTGGCATTAGCTGCGGGCGCTGGGGATCGCGCGCCGGGCTCGCTTGGCCGCTCGCCAGGCGCGCATAACGAGAAGTGTTGGGGTGATGAGTGGGCGGAGTTCGTGCTGGATGTGTGTGGTGGCCGCGGCGGCGAACGGGCTGGTTGCGGTGGGTGCGGAGGTGTAGAAGGCGACGACGCCGGTGAGCGTCATGACGTGGTGCGCCGCGTTCGGGGTGGTACGGGCAAGGGTCATTGCTTGGCGGGTGGCGTTGGTCAGTCCGCGGAGGAGCTCGTCGGTGTCCTGGTAGTAACGGGTGTATCCAGGCTGGCCGGTTGCGCTCATGTCGCGTTCGTAGTCGATGATGCTGTCGAGCATCGTCACGATCACCCCGATGTAGAGGTAGAGCTTGTCGATCTGGGTCGCATCGTGGGGGGTGGTGTGGGGGTTGGCGGCGGCGGCGATCATCGCGTGGAGGCCGAGCACGGTCGATGTGGCGCCGGCGAAGTACTCGAGCCAGCCGAGCCCTGTGCCGGCGGCTTGGCTGGTGGCCCACTCTTGGAGCTGGGTGCTGCCAAGCTGGGGGATGGCGTGGGCGCGTATCTGGGCCTCCGCGAAGCGGGCTGCGCAGCATTCCGCAACGGGGGTGATCGCGCTGGCCGACGGCAGCTGTGCGAGGGCGTCGCGGGCGTCCGTGACGAGCGCTTGCAGGTACCCGTGATCGTCCGCTTGCGAGCGCAGGGCGTAGTAGTTGCCGGTGAACTCGCGGTCGATACTGACGGCATCCGTGAACGCTTGGCAGAGTTGGTGGCCGTCGGCGATGGGGTCGGGTGTGGGCTGCTCGGTGACGCCGTCGAAGTAGTCGTACATGACCTCGACCGCCACGATCGCCTTCACGGCGTTCCTGCGGTGCGCTCTCGGCGCGAGTGTGGCGAGTGTCGCGGCGACCTGGGCGTGGAAGCGTTGGTCGTCGAGCTTGTCCAGTGCGATCGCTTGGAGGGTGGGGTCGTGGATCGCTCGCGCGTGTTGCTTGTAGCGGTCGATCTGGGCGCGTACGAGGGGAGCGACGGTCGGCCAGTAGCGGATGTTCGCGACCAGCAGCGCCACGTGCGCCTGTGCCACGAGCCGGCGATCGTCAAATGCGGACACCTGATGCGAGCGTAGCCCCTACCGATGATGTTTTGTGGTCGCGGCGTGGGCAGTTGGGGAAGGTGTGGCTTACTCTCCTTCGAGGGCGAGCCTGGGAGGGGCACGCGATGCCAGCCAAGCGGGGACGGACACGATCGCAAGAACGGTTGCGATCACGAGCGCGAAGATCTCCAGCGGACGCCAGCCCGCGCCGATCCCCGCGACCGGGAAGCCTGTCACGTGTCGCAGGTAGCTGTCGATGACGAGCTGGCCGTAAACTCCCGTTACTGCTCCGGTCAGGCATGCCGCCGCGAGCATCAGGACTGCTTCTGTAAGCAGGATGCGCCGCAATCGGTGGGGTGCTGCGCCTGAGAGTCGCAGACCTGCCAGCGAGGCACGTCGCTGCCAGATGGCCGAGGTGAGCGCCGCGGCGATTGCGAGGATCGCCGCGCAAAGCAGCAGCGTCGATATTTCGCTGAGTTTGCTGAGGCCTTCGCTCGCGGAGCCGTCGATTTTTGCTGCTCGTGCTTCCGCAGTCAGAACTTCCAGTCCGCTGCCTGGGCCGAGTTCTCGCATGATCGCGTCTCGCACGGCCTGAGCATCCGCGCCGGGTGTGAGATCGACCCCCAGCGCGGTCGGGTCCGAGGTTGCCCAAGAACGTTGGTAGTCGGTGGTGCTCATAAGGATTGCCCCTGGGCTCCACCCGAAGTTTGTGGTTGTCGCCGCGACCTTGAACGCGACGTTGCCGGTGGGGGTCGGCAGCGTCAGAGTGTCTCCGATTCCTGCCCCGTGTTCGTCGGCGATCTGCTGGGATACCGTGATCCAACCGCCACTGCGGACACGCGTAAGGACAGCGGACGAACTACCGGCGGTGACTTGACCATCCAGTAGGTTGCGCGGGACTCCTGGTGGCCACGCGATCACCCATACACGGCGCTTGCCGTAGTCGAGGAAGCTGCCCTGGAAGGTATGCACGCTTGCCACCCCAGGGAGCCGCGTGATGCTTGCAGTGCGATGACTGGTTTCAAAGTCGTTGATCGCCTGGTTGTCGTGCGGGTTGGCGAGCCAGATGTCCGCGCCACTGACGTAGTGGGAGGTGTACGCGTCGATGCCTCGCAGCAAGTCGTCGCGTGCTCCGCCCAGTGCGACGCTGCCAAAGAGCGCGACCGCCCCTGTCGCAGCGAGCGCGAGCGAGCGCAGCGTCGTGGCCTTGAGCGACATGATCGCGACCGGCAGGATCGTGATTCGATCGCTGCGCCGCGCGACCGTCTGTGCCGCGCGCAGCACGCCGGTGAAGATCAGCGGGATCGCGAGCACGACAGTCAGCGCGAGCAAAATGCACGCGAGCAGCGCGAGGGAGGGCAGCAGCAGAAGTATCGCGGTCGCCAACATGAGCAGCCCGCCAGCTGCGCATGCCAGGTTTCGTGGCGCTTGCCAGCCAAGCATGTTCCCGGGCTCGCCCTCTTCGAAGTACACGGCGTCCACGGCTCGTCCACGGCGCAGGTCGAGCAGGGGGACCATTGAGGCCAGGCACGTCGCCAGGATTCCTCCGAGGAATGACAGCAGCACTGGCAGTTTGCCGATAACGGTGGCGCCACCGAGCGTGAACGCCTGCGTGAGATAACCTGCGGACTGGTGGAAAGATCCAGATAGTCCATAGCCGGCCAGCAGCCCCAGCAGCGACGCCGCGATCCCCAGGCAGAGGGCCTGGAAGAGGACCATCTGCACGATCGCTGTGCGCCTGGTGCCCGAGAGGCGCAGGTCGGCGATCGTCTGGCGTCGCTCCGGGACGGTCAGCAGCATCGCGTTGAACGCGAACAGGAAACCCAACAGGCCAGCGATGGCGGCGAAGAACGCGCTGGCCTGGCTGCTCGGCCGAAGCGCCTGGCGCAGCAGCCTGAGATCCTGGTCGGCGGGAGCGACCGTGAGCCGCCCTTGAGCGATCGTCTTGAGCTCGGTTCGCACCTCGGCTTCGTGGCCTGGTTCGGTTTGCACGAGGATGCGTGTGACGCGGCCCCGTAGCTCGGCGAGCTTCTGCATGTTCGCGAGTGGCATCGTCGCCACGAATGCCTGAGAGAGCGCGCCGACCGCTTCCGGCCCGAGCACCGCGGCGACCTTCAACGAGGTCGCCTTGCCGCGCAGGCTCACCGACACCGGCACATTGTGTGCCCGAGCGCCAATGCCCAGTTCGCTCGCGGTCGTCTTGCTGAGCGCGATCCCGCCAGGCTCGAGCGTGGAGATCGGGAGCGTGTGAGCGAGTTCATCGAGTAGCGCGAGACCGAGGTCGGTGCCGGCGAGGTTGATCGCAGCGCAGTGTGTGGGCGTCAGGCAGATCCTTGCGTCCTGTTCGAGCAGCGGGGCGGCCTGCTTGACGCCGGGGAGGCTTTCCACACGGGGGAGCAGACGTTCATCGAAGCCATTGGGGCCGCGGGCCTGCAACTGGAGGTTCGCGGGCCCGACCACCGTGTGGATCACCTGTGCCGCCGAGCCCGCGAGACTGCCGTTCGCGACGAGGGTTGCCAAGACGAGTGCCACAGCCACCATCACCCCGACACCGGCGAGCAGCTCCTGAGCGCCATGCACGCGCAGCCGGTTGCGGTAGATGTAGAAGAGCGCGTACGGCCGCATCAGTGCCCGCGTCCGCAGGGGTTTTTCAGGAGAGCGCACCGGTGCCGCTCACTCCGGTGCCGCCGGGCCGCGTCGTAGGCAGTCCGGGCGGGGCTTGTGCTCCGTTGCCGCCCGCAGTGACGTCGCTGAGTCGTCCGTCGCGCAGCGTGCAACAGCGGTCAGCGAGCGATGCAACCTCCGAGTCGTGGGTCACGAGCAGCACAGCGGCCTCGCGCTCGCGGGCGACCGATCGCAGTAGCTCCACGATTTCGCGGCTGCGGACGCTGTCGAGGTTTCCTGTTGGCTCATCGGCAAGGATAAGTCGCGGTTCGCCGGCGAGCGCTCGTGCGATCGCGACTCGCTGGCGCTCACCGCCGGAGAGCTCGCCAGGGGTGCGATCCAGCCGCTCGCCAAGACCGACGCGCTCAAGCCACGTGGTCGCGCGTGCCTGCGCGTGGCGTTTGGAGAAGCCGCCGAGCAGCAGCTTCAGTGAGGCGTTCTCGAGTGCCGAGACGCGTGGCAAGAGGTGAAAGCTCTGGTAGATGAAGCCGACCTCGCGCATCAGGTAGTCGCACGCCGCCTGCTCGGAGAGCAACGACAGATCCTGTCCCTGGTAGCGGATCGTGCCGCCGTCGGGCTGCAGCAACGCGGCGATCAACAGCAGCAGCGTCGTCTTGCCCGACCCGCTCGGGCCCTGCAGCGCGACCATCTCCCCCGGGGCGAGACGCAGGCTCACACCATCGACGGCGCGCACCTCCTCCCCGGCGCCGCGATAGTGCCTGACGACCCCTTCAAGCTCCAGCAGGCTCACCGAACCGCACGCCACATGGCACTCAGGCTGTGCCCGCTCATGCGCTCACGCGCCTCCCGGCTGCCCGGCGCAACGGCAGGACCTCGGCAAGCTCGCTGCTCTGGCGCCCATGAAGCTCACCGTCGCCGATCGTCAATCCACGATCGACACCCGAGAGGCATGGCGTCTCACCGGTGCTCATCAGCACCGCCACACCTTCGTTTGCGAGGGAGCGCAGCAACAGCAGGATCGAGTCACGCTCCAGCAGGTCCACACCCTTTGTCGGCTCGTCGATCACGAGCAACCGCTGGTTGCCGGCGAGCGCCCGGGCGATTGCGACCCGTACGGCCTCCGCACCGTCCAGATCCACTGGCTCAAGCCCTACACACCGCTCGGCTCCGGCACGCACCAGGGCGGCGTGGGCCCGCGACGCGGCGCTTGAGGGTGAGGCCCCGCGCGCGAGGAGACGAACGATGATCTGGTCGAGCACGAGCCTGCCCTCACCAGGGCGGAACGAACGCTGGCAGTAGCCGACCACACCATCACCATCATCGCCGCCACCGCAAGCCAGGTTGTTGCCGGCAAACCGCACAATACCCTCATCGGGCACCTCGACGCCCGCCGCAATGCGCAGCAGCGTCGAGCGGCCGGAGCGCCGACGGCCCAACACGGCGACCAGCTCGCCGGGCTCGACCTGAAGCGACACGTCGCGCAGCGCGACACGCTCGCCCGGCCGACGGCCGTAGCGCTTGCTGACACACTCAAGCTCCAGCAGGCTCATCCCGGCGATGACGCCTCCTCCGCGAGCGCTTTGAACGTTGCCCGCGCGTACTCGATCCACGGAAGTGTCGCTTCCATCGCAAGCCGGCTCTCCTCGCCAGCAAGCCGGTCGACCAGCGCCGAGCCCGAGCCAGCCGCGGATCGCGGTGACGGAGAAGGGATCGGCGCTCGGATGGCCTCCTCCAGACACACTTCCTCGATACCGTCGATGACATCGAGCGCCATCTGCGGTCTGCGAGCGAAGACCGCTAGCTGACGCGCGAGGCGCTGGGAGTGACGGCGAGATTCGCGCATCTGCTCGACCAGCTGCGCCCGGTAGCCCTCCCGGCCCAGGTCGGTAGCGCGGTAGTGGCGCTTGGGCTGACGGTCGGTCCCGCTCGAAACCGGGCTCGCCACCAGCGTTCCACCGATCAAGGACCGGCCCTCCAACACGTTGAGCGCATTGTATATCTGCGAGTCGCCGCTGATCGACAGGATGTCCCCATACACGCGTTCGAACCGCGCGATCAGCTCATACCCATAGCTCGGGCGTTCGATCACGAGCCCCAACAGCGCCCAGTACACCGGCGAACGCATCCCCTTCGCACCCCTGCTCATCGCCTGACCGCTCATTGAATGCCACAGCCTACCCGAAGTTCGCCACGCTGGGATTGTCGCCACGGTCGGCAGTCAGATCGCGGCCGTAACCGTCGCTCAGCCGAACCGACGGCGATGTCCGCCGACGGCCTCCGAGTGAGTCAGAAACAAAAAAGTCCAACTAACTCACAACATAGAAACCTGCATGCTTTGCCTTATCACGGGCCGCAGCCGAGCGCATCATCTGCAGCGTGCCAGCACGGAGAGATCACGCCGCTCTGTCAACGAGCCCATGTCCAGCGGGAATCCATCCGCCAGACGCAAGCTACAGGCTCAACTGGGCACGGCAGGGCTGCCCACAGAGCTCGACATCGCCTTGGCGCGCCTCGGGGTTCGGGTTCGCGCGGGCGTCCGCCGAAGGAGAGGCGGCGGACCGCCCGCGCGATCGATGCACACTCGCCCACACCCACGCGGCCAACCATCCCGCCCGCCGTAGGCTGGCTCGGCGTTCGGACCCGCAACCCCGCTGGCACCCCTCCTGACCCCACGCGACATGACGCGCAAGTCGTATCCCGCTATTCGGGGCGCTGCCGACGAATCAAAGGAGTTCGAGTAATGGGAAACATCTATTGCACCCAGGGATCGCCTGCGATTAGGCTGCGTCGAAAATTTGTAGCGGGGTGTTTCTCAAACGTGCGAACGTCGCGGCGTGAGAGCGGGCAACCAACGAAGGGGGCGGGAATGAGCGGTGTGCTGGGTTTGGTCTGGAAGAGTCTGGCATGCGCTCTGGTGGGTCTTGCTTTAGGCGCTGGGTACGCCGGGTCGGCGTCCGCGGAGGAATCGACCGTGTTGGGTGGTACCGGCTCCTCGCCGCTAGAAAGCCCGCTGGTGGTCCCCGAAGGGCAGGCGTTGCTCGGGGGCGAATCGGTGAGCGACGTCGAAGAAGCCAGGCGGTTGAGCCCGGAAGCGGTCGCGGCTCGGACGGCCAGTGCCACGGCGTACGAGGGCTTGAACGCTGAACAGGCCGCAAAGCAGGCCGAAGAGTCCTTCCCGGGGTTGATCGATCGCCTTGCGGGCGGTTCCCCCCAGTTGCCGGCGGGACAGACGATCACTGATTATCTGAGCGATGATGCCGCGCAGGTCGATCTCGGGGGTGGGAGACACGCGGTGATCGAATCGACGGCGCCGATCGCTGTCGAGAACTCCTCTTCGGGGCAGTGGGTGCCGGTTAATCTTGACCCGGTCGAAGCCGGGGGCGGATTCCAGCCGGCGACGCCGGTGGTGGGTGTGCAGATCCCGAAGCGGCTGGGCGAAGGGGTGCGTCTGAAAGACACGGGCGTGTCGCTCACGCCGGTCGAAGGCTCCTCGGGTTCGCCGCTGGAAGGGTCAGGCGAAATCGTTGGCGCAACTGTCCTGTACGCTAACACGCAGACTGATATGGCCTCGGTGATAAAGCCTACGACGGCTGGGTTCGCAGCCGACACACTCTTGCTTTCGGAGGCTAGCCCGCAGCAGATCTACTTCCGGGTAGGGATGCCCGAAGGCGCCAGTCTAGTGCAGGCGAAGGATGGGTCGGGGGATGTGGAAGTGGTCAAGGAAGGCGCGACGATCGCGACGGTCCTGCCCCCAGGCGCTCAGGACGCCGCCGGCACCGGGGTCCCGGTGTCGATGTCCGTCTCGGGGGACACGCTGGTGTTGAGCGTTGCCGATCACGCGGCGGAATACCAGTACCCGGTTGAGGTCGACCCGGAAGTCACAGGCAAAGATGTGCAGTTGACCAAGGAAGGCAGCAAGCGTTCGAATTGGGAATTCTACACGGGAAAGGGAAATGGAAAAAACGAACCCAGCACAAACTTCGCGTCCTCAGAAGAAGGCGGCATTCTGAAGACGTATGGGGTTCATGAATACAAAGAAAAAGAAGAGGCGTTCTGGGTGTACCAGACCCGCGGGGTCTCCAAAATCTACGAGTTCGAAGGCGAAACGGAAGCGAGCAACAAGGAAGACCACATCGAAAGCATCGTCGAACTTCAATACGGCGAAGTGAAAACTGAACACGGCATCACTGAAGCAAAAGAGGAGCTTTCGACAGAATCCGAAGGTACGAGCGAATACACACGGAAAGCTCTACCGAAAGTGTTGTGTCCATCTGGTACCGCATCGTGTCCCGAATCGGCCGGGCGCGAAGGCAACGCGGTTCATTTTCAGCAGTCCGCAGTCAACAAACCGACCAGCAAAGATTCGTTCTCTGATGAGCTCGACAAGGGTACGGTCTACATCTCTGAGCCGGAAAAAACACATTCGACTACCAGTTATAACACCAGCTCGACTGAATTTGAAATCGAAGTTGAAAACAGCAAAAAAGAAAAAGAAAAACAAAAACGGCAAAATGCTCTGTACGGGACGAATAACTGGCTGAGCGAATACGATGGAGCGATTCAGTTCATTTCTAAAGACACGGGCATCGGGGTCGCCAAATCGATCTTGGAATACGAAAACTCCGGCAAATGGGAAGTGGTTTCCGGCTCAGAACATAATTATCTGGAAGAGGGCCTGTGCAAGGGTGTGCAGTGCGAAGCGAAACAGGAAGAATATTGGACGCTAAATCCACACCTGCCTAACGGCGAAGACAAAATTCGCTACAGGGCTGAAGAGGCTTTCGGCGATGCGACCCACGAAACGGAGTCGCTCACTACAGAAGGCACAGGCACTGTCAAAGTTGATACGTCAAAGCCGCACAGCATCTACCTGGGCGGCCTGCCCTTTGGTAATGAACTGAGCGAAAAAGCCTATAAATTCACGGCGTACGCGACTGATGGGGAAGGGTCGACGATACCGAGCTCGGGTATCGCGTCGCTGGCGGTGTTCATAGAAAACAGCAAAGGCGAAAAGAAGGAAATCACCAAGACGGGTGGAGCCGGCGAATGCCCGGTCTCGAAAGGCGAATGCACCGCGAGCGCTGAATATACGATCAACGGTGCGGAACTTGGTGCCGGGCACCATGGGATCGTGATCGTGGCCAAGGACCGTGCTGGTAACGAAGGGCGGGAAGAAGAACAGGTCTCGATTCGCCATTCGACGCCTGTGCCGATGGGCCCGGGGGATGTCGATTTGGAGTCCGGGGACTTTACGCTGGGCACCAATGATGTCTCGTTGGGTGGAGGGCTGTCTGTGTCGCGGGTCTACAGTTCGCGTGACTTGACGGCGGGCGTGGAAGGGGGGTCGTTGTTGGGGCCGCAATGGAGCCTCAGCGTCGGCAGTGAGGAGTCGCTTTTCGAAATGCCCGACAAGAGCGTGCTTGTAACCAGCGGCAACGGCGGGCAGACGATCTTCGCGGCAATGTTCAACAGCAAAGGCGAACCGACGGGGAAGTTTGAAGCGCCGCCCGGCGACTCGAATCTGGTAGTGACGCTTGGTGAAAACGGAAAACACGAAAAAGCTTACTATCTAAAGGATCCGGCGGCGGGCACCTCCACGGAATTTTTGCTCAGCAGCACTCCCAAAACCTGGATGCCAGCCTCGCAGGAAGGCCCGGTGCCCTCCGACACCGTCAGCTATTCCTATGAAACGGTTGAAGTGGGCGGTAAAAAAGTCACCAGGCCCGAAGTAGAGCGTGGCGCGACACCCGCGAAAGTCTCGTGCCCTGTCGGGAAAATGGAACCGGGCTGTCGCGCGCTGAAGTTCACGTACGCCACCAAAACAAAGAGCGAAATCGGTGAAGGACCTACCGAATGGGGCGAATACGAAGGCCATCTCAGCAAAGTCTCCTACGAAGGATATAACCCGGTCACCAAAAAAATGACCGAAACGCCCATCGCGGTCGCTGAATACGCCTACGACAAACTGGGCAGATTGCGCGCCCAGTGGGACCCGCGTCTATCCCCCCAGGAATTGAAGACAACCTATGGCTATGACGCAGAAGGGCACGTCACGGCGCTCAATCCGCCCGGGCAGGAGCCATGGGCGTTTACCTACGGTACGATCGCGGGGGATGCTGGGACGGGCAGGCTGCAGAAGGTCACGCGTGCGCCCGCGAGCACGGAACTGTGGAAAGGCGAAGCGGTCAAAAACACTGAAGCGCCGAAAATCTCTGGCACCCCGCTGCTCAATGCAGGCAGTATGAGCGTGTCCAACGGTGTGTGGGCAGGAAGCCCGGTCGTGTACGGATACCAATGGGAGGATTGCAACGCATCGGGACTCGAATGCGCACCGATCCCAGGCGCGACGAACGACAAGTATACGATTACCAGCAGCGACATGAGGCATACCCTGGTTGCGGAGGTTACCGCGACGAACGGCAGCGGATCAGTTGTTTCCGTGAGCGCACCCAGTAGCGAAGTCAAACTCGCGGAAGAATATTCTTTGCCGTCAGGCAGCGATCCGCAAGATATAACGACTGGCCCTGAAGGCGACCTGTGGTTCACCGAGTACAACGAATCAACCGGCGCCAGCGGGATCGGTAAGATGACTACTTCAGGAACGGTGACGTCGTACGCACTACCCGTGGACAGTGAACCGTTTGGCATTACTGCTGGGCCAGCTAAAGAAAAAGCCATGTGGTTCACAGAGCGCGAGGCCTCGCCCAAAGTCAAAGGTAGGATTGGGAAGATTACGACCGCAGGCACGATTGAAGAACAAGAAGAATGGGCCCTCGAAATAGGAAGCAAGCCGCTAGCGATCGTGGCCGGGCCGAACGGGAATCTGTGGTTTGGCAACAATAAACCGCGGACGCTGGAGGAGATAAAACCGCCAGACGGCCGTCCGTTTGGGTACGCCATAGAAGAAACAGCCGGCAAATATATTGATCTTACAGTGGGTCCCGACGGGAACCTTTGGTATACGAACGGTGCAAACGTTGGTAGCATGACCACGTCTGGGACGAAACACGAATATCGGGTTTCGTCGGCGGGAATGAAAGGCATCACGTCTGGTCCTGAAGAAAGTTTGTGGGTCACTACCGAAGAAGCCATCGATAAGATTACAACGTCGGGCGCGGTCACCGAACATCCAGTGTCCGGTGAAGTAGCGATACCTGGATGGATTACGGCAGGCGCAGACGGCAACCTGTGGTTCACATCCTTTGGTAACGGCAGCGATAAGATCGGGAAGATGACCCCGTCGGGTGCTGTTGTGAGCTATCTGTTGCCATCGGGTGGCAAGCCAGCTGGGATTGCTGCTGGCCCCGAAGAAAAGGTGTGGTTTGCCAACAACAAAGGCGGCAAGATCGGCAAGATCATCCTCAAAGCGCCGCCGCCCAGCGAACCACAGTCGCAGCCCGGCATCACGATCGACTACAACGTCCCGGTCTCGGGCACGGGCGCGCCGCACAACATGAGCGCAAGCGAAGTAGCGAAATGGGGGCAGAAGGCCGAAGAGGCTCCGGAAGAAGCGACCGCGATCTCCCCGCCCGACTCGCCTCAAGGCTGGCCAGCGTCGAGCTATAGCCGGGCGACTGTCTATTACCTAGACGGACAAGGCCGGCTGGTAAATACTGCGACTCCGAGCACCGGAACCTACGGGTCCATCTCCACGACGGAATACAACGAAACCAACGATGTCGTGCGTACGCTCTCGCCGGATAACCGTGCGGCGGCGCTCAAAGAAGGCTGCGAATCGGAATCGAACTGCGCGTCGGCCAAGACGGCGAAGCTGCTGTCGACGGAAAACACATATAACGGCGAAGGCGAAAAAGAAGAAAAAACGCCGGAACGTGGCACTCAGCTGGTCGTTTCGCGTGGTCCTGAGCACATGGTCAAGTACGTCAGGGGCGAAGAACACTACAAAGCTGGTGAACAACCGGAAGAAGCCATGGCGCGCAGCCTCACCAAGTATTTTTACAACGAAGGCGCGCCAGCTGAAAACCCCAGGACGAAAAAGAAAGAAACCTACGATCTCGTCACGGCGACGCAGAACTTTGCAGAACTAATAAACAAAGAAGGCAAAGGCGGCGAAATAACGGCTGAAAGCGAGACGAAGACCGGCTACTCAGGCCAGGAAGACCTTGGCTGGGAGTTGCGAGCGCCCACGTCGGTCACAGCTGCTCCGGGGAGTCAGAATCTGACAAGCACGACGGAATACTATGAATCCGGTGAAGCGATGGGGAAAGTCAAGGAAACGAGGACGCCGAAAGGCTCGGGCGGCAAATCGGCACACGACAAGAAGATCGGCTACTACACCCTGGAAGTAGATGGTGAATACCCGAACTGTGAAAAACATCCGGAATGGGCCGGTCTGGTGTGCGAAACGGATCCCGCCAAACAGCCGGAAACGACCGGTGTACCCAACCTGCCAGTGACGAAAACCACCTACAACATCTGGAGTGAGCCTGAAACGATCGTCGAAACCTTTCCCAAATCAGGCAGCTTCGCAGAACACACGCGTACGACGAAAGATGAATACGACGCCGCCGGACGGATGAAAACCAGCGAAGAGACGTCCACCGCGACCACGGAAACCATCGACAAGGCGCTGCCGAAGGTCACCGAGGAATACAACACGGCGACGGGCGCGCTCGAAAAGCAGAGCACCACCGTCGGAACGAAAACGAAGACGATCACGAGCAAGTACAACACGCTCGGGCAGCCCGAAAGCTACACCGACGCGGACGGCAACGTGGCGAAATTCAAATACGCCGGGCCTGAAAACGATGGCCTGCTCGAAGAAGTGAGCGACAGCAGCGATGAAGGGACCAGCAGTCAGAAATACACCTACAGCGCAACCACCAAGCAGCTGGAAAAGCTGGTGGATTCGGCCGGCGGCACGTTCACCGCGTCCTACGACACCGAAGGCAAGCTATCGAGCGAGGTCTACCCGAACGGGATGTGCGCGAACTACACCGACAACTCGGTCGGCGAAGCGACGGGCATCGAATACGTCAAGAGCGCGACCTGTTCGGAAAAAAGCGCAGGCGTGTGGTTCAGCGAATCGAAGACTCCTTCGATACGTGGCGAAGTGATGGGCAAGACGAGCACGCTGGCGAGCGAGACGTACGGTTATGACACACTGGGGCGGCTGACCGAAGTGCACGAAACCCCGGCGGGCGAATACTGCAAAACACGGCTCTACGAATATGAAGCAGAATCAAACCGCACGAAGCAGACAACGCGCGAACCGAACAGCAAAAAAGAATGCGCCACCGAAGGCGGCACTGTTCAGGAACACAAATATGACGAAGCGAACCGCCTAATCGATAGCGAAATCACGTATGACCCGCTCGGCAACGTCACGAAGCTCCCCTCCGGCGACGCCGAAAGCCATGCACTGGAAAGCACGTTCTACGTCGACAACGCCGTCGCGACACAGACCCAGAACGGCGTGACCAACGACTACTTCATGGACCCCGACGGGCGGGTGCGGGAAACGATTACCGGCGCCAAAAAACTCATCAGCCACTACAACGGTTCCGGCGAAGCCGTCGCGTGGACCTGCGAAGGCACCGAAAAAGCCGAAACGTGCGAAAGCGGAGGGAAATGGACGCGCAACATCCCCGGCATCGACGGAACGCTGACCGCCGTCGAGAACGGCAAAGGCGCGACCTACGAAACGCCGATCCTGCAACTCCACGACCTGCAGGGCGACGTCATCGCGACGATCAAAGACAAAACCGGCGAAACAAAACTCGAATCGACGTACAACCCCACCGAGTTCGGCGTCCCGAACGGCGGCAAAGAACCGCCCAAGTTCGCCTGGCTTGGGGCCGAAGGCGTAGAAAAGTCACTTGCCTCCGGTGTGGTCACCGAGGGCGCGACGTCCTACGTGCCGCAGACGGGCATGGCGCTGCAGAGCGAAGAGGTGGCGCCCCCCGGGTTGCCGGACGGGTCGGGCGGCCAAGCCGCCAGCTTCACAGCGTCGCCGTGGAACCTTCAGGGGGCAGAACGAGTGGGAGCGGAAGCGCCGGGGCAGGAAGCGCAGCGGGAAAAAGAAGCATGGGAAGCCGCATGTCTCCAGAGTCCGACGCCTGGGTGTCCGAACTACGTCGCCCCACCGGGTGGAGCGCCTGAAGCGCCTGCGGCGCCCTCCGGGCCACCCTCGCTTGGCTCCGGCGGATGGCCACCGCCATGTAGTCAGGGCGGCGCGTGCACTGCTGGCGTACACATCGTCGGACCAAGTAGCTGCCATTTTCCGTGGACGGCCTGTCACATCGACTTTACTAAGGGTATAACGAAAGACATCGTAAATGTTGCTTACCCCCACAGGGAAGAAGAGCTGTACGTGATCGGGGCTGTTTGCGGGTATGTAGGCGGCGCCGGTACACCTTTGGCCGGACTTGCGTGCGCGGCCGTTTTTGGTTATTATTGGTTTCCTTTTATTCACGCAGTAGAACACATTCATACATACGGCGGATGCCTTTCCCTTCGATACATCGGTATTCCCGAAGTCCCGCCGATCGCCACGGGATTCGCAGCTGACGGGGGTAGCGGATGTGTGTCGTAGTATGGAACTAGGTGTGATGATTCAAGCTCTCAAAGAGGTATCTTTTCGACGACGGGTCGTTACGGGCATCGAGTCCATGGTCGGATTGCTGTTGACCGTCCATGTTGTTGGCAAGGTGTGGGTAGCCTTGGAACATTCGGCGTGGCAGGAACCCGCTAGTATGGGTGCAGCTGTAGCGGTTGCTGGCGCGATCTTGCTCCTCGACTGGCTGTGCGTTCGCTGGTTACATCGCAAATAGTGCGACTCTGAGGAAGTATTTTGACGACATTGTTAACGCAGCGTAGAACGGAAGCCTCCCCCAGGATCCCTCGCCTCGTAAGACGATCTCAATCACGGGCGAGGCGCTTGCAGTTACTCGGACGGGAGGTCGCCATTCTTGTCCGTCGCGCTTGTCGTTTCTTGGCCGGTAATACTCCTAGTAGTTCTCATCATGCCACGCCGAAACGAGCAATCTTTGACCGATCGCACCGACAGTTCATAGAGTCCCTAGCCGTGGGCCGCTCTGTTCCAATTTGGTTGCTTCTCTGTCTCGTAGGTGCTCTGCTGGCGAGCGGATGCGGGACGAGCAGCGTTGAGACTGCCAGCGATGCAAAGGCGACTAGCGCGGTTGCTGGCGGCTCGGTTTCGTCGTACGTTTATCGCGTTCCGTCAGGGTCGATGGAACCGACGCTACCGGTCGGGGCAAAGATCGTCGTGAAGGAGGGTCGGCCCACAGTCGGGGCTATTGCGGTCTATCACCCGCCGGAAGGTTTTGCTGCGGAGCAGTGCGGGCCCAAGCCTCACATCGTCAACCCCGGAGGGGCGGCTTGCGAAGCGCCCATTCCTAAGGCGTCCAAAATCAAGCTGATCAAGCGGATCGTCGCCGGACCTGGCGACGAAATCTATGTTCGTGGGGGCCACGTCTATCGGAAGGCCATCGGTTTGCGCAAGTTCGTCCGCGAGAGCGACTCATACATACGTGCGTGCGGCAACAAGCCGGAGTGCGATTTCCCGGCCCCGATCAAGATTCCAGCCGGGCACTGGTTTGTGATGGGTGACAACCGTGGAGAATCCGACGACAGTCGCTTTTGGGGACCTGTGCCAACGGCTTGGATCGTGGGCGTGGCAACCGATCACGTTCAAAGACGACCTTATGCGACGAAAAAGCCCCAGTCGAAACGCCAATCATTCCGCAGCCTCGCAATCGCGAAGGTCACGGCATGTCTGTACAAGGCAGGGGTCGAAATACCCCGCTCCGACTCTGCCTTGTTGTCCAGCACCAGCGGTATCAAAACGCGTAGTCGGCGGGTCAAGGTAGCCATTGGCAGGTGCCGGAGCAAATCTCTGTCCGCTGCTTCTCGATAGGAGACGAATCGTTGCGCTCGCTCATGACCACACGCACAGCCCACGAGATGCGATCGACTGCTATGATTGCAGACATGAGTCTCAGGTCGGGACTGATCTTGGGCGTGATGTGCCTGCTCGCGTTGCTGGCGGCTCCTTCTGCTGGTGCTGCGCCTGGGTGGCTTTCACCGGTCACGGTCAGTGTCTCTGAAGAAGGCCATGAGGTGGGCGAACCGCGGATCGCGGTTGATGGGCAGGGCGATGCGATAGCGGTGTGGCATAGCGAAGACGGCAAGCTAGAAGGTGGCGTCTCGAGCTATGAGGTGCAGACTGCCTTTAGGCCAGCGGGCGGGGCCTGGCAGATCCCCGAAAGGCTCTCTCCGTATGGTCAGAGCGCGGAAGACGCGAATGTTGGGTTCGATGGACGCGGAGACATGTTCGCGGTATGGGACGCCTACAACGCCAACGTTCCCCGGGGCGATGCTCATTTCAGCGTGCAGGCCGCGTTCAGGCCGGTCGGCGGCGCGTGGCAGGCTCCGGTGGATCTCTCGCCGGTCGAAGCTCCGGGAGGGGAATATCCATCGCTCGCTGTAGATGGGCAGGGCGACGCGATGGTGAGCTGGGACCGAGGGGCGGGTTCCGTGCAGGAGGCGTTCAGGCCCGCGGGTGGTGCGTGGCAAGCTCCGGTCGAACTGACTCAGGGCAAGGAGGAGGGAAATTTTTCGAAGGTCGCGTTCGACAAGCAGGGCGACGCGCTGGTTACATGGCTGGGTGGCGGGGGCTTGCAGTCGGCGTTCATGCCGGCGGGTGGCATGTGGCAGCCATATGCGACCGTTGGCTCTGAATTTGTGGCGGGTTCGGATTTCGCCATGAATGGTCGGGGCGACGCGGTGGCTGTGTGGGCCAGTTGGACCGAAGGGTTTCTGTCGCATCGCGTTGTGCAGGCCTCGTTTAGGCCGCCCGGCGGTGAATGGCAGGCGCCGGTCAATCTTTCTGAAGAGCTCCACGGGGAGGAATGGCGGTGGGGGCTGGAACCGCATGAACCGCGGGTCGCGATCGATGAACAGGGCGACGCGGTGGTCGTATGGTCTCTCGAAG
>Ga0187855_10000327_pt1 | contig 43478 bp, 37 predicted proteins | sample June2016WEW_8_10_2_FD_132969 | JGI IMG/M metagenome (GOLD analysis project Ga0187855, IMG submission 132969) | Peatland microbial communities from SPRUCE experiment site at the Marcell Experimental Forest, Minnesota, USA - June2016WEW_8_10 | ecosystem: Environmental > Terrestrial > Soil >... | reverse complement strand
CATGTGTGGGCCGAAATTCTGCTCGATGAATACGACGCAGATCGCCGAAGCGTATCAGGGCCTCGACCAGAAAGAGCGCGAGCAGAAATTCACGCAGCTGCTGGAGAAGGTGCAGCCGCAAACGAAGATTGCGGCGAGATCCTAATTCGCTGTGTCAGTTGCGCCGGCTGGTTGGTGGCACTTGCGCTTGCCTGCGCGATGCGGCGAGCGAAAAATCCGGGGAACCGGACGAGCTGTTGAGTCGTATCCCATCGTAGGACGGCGCGTGGGTGTCACGGGCCGGTCCGAATTGAACGCTTCCGAGGTGCGCACATGACGTTTCTTCTCGTCGCGACTTTGCTGTATTTCCTGCCGGCGATCATCGGGCACAATAAGCGCGATTCCGCGGGCATTTTCCTGCTCAATCTGCTAGCCGGCTGGACGGGGATTGGCTGGATTGTCGCCTTGCTGTGGGCGTGCGCGTCTGATCCGCGCGTCCACACGGTGCTGGTGCCCGCCGGCGCCGCCGTGCGATACCACGCTCCGTGCGGCACACTGCAGCCCGCAGGAGCGCAATACTGCTGGGCCTGCGGCCGGCATTTGTAATCTTCAGCTCCCGAGTGACTGAGTGACGAAATCTCCAACGCACGAAAACCCTTCGTCGGGTACAGGGAACGCGCCTGTTTCCGCTGAGAAACGTTTTGATCTCGCCGAAGGATTCCTAAAAGCAGTCCTCAACCTGGCGACCGGCGCCCTGGTTTTCTCCGTGACGTTTCTGCACGAAATTGTGGGCGTCGGAGGCGATAAGGCGCCGGCGGTGATTCAGGATCGATTTTCGGTTGCCGGATCATGGATGGCCTTCTTGGTGAGCGTGGGTGCAGCGCTTTATTATCTGTACTTCCTCGCAGTCGCGGCAAAATTCGAGCGGGGATATTCGGCACACCTCAGATGGAGCTCTCTGATCGCTATTTATACCTTCGCGGCAGGATTGCTTCTCCTGGGACTTTTCGCTTGGTTCAATCTGCCGGTCTCGATCTAGCGGGACGCGCTGACCAATTCCGGGGTGCGGGCGCTGGGCGCGAGATCATTTCTCATTAGCGCGTAGGTTAAGACATCGGGCAGCTCGAGGCCTTTTAGAATCTTTTCGATCAGCTCCAGGGAAGGCCGTTTCGTTTCCCCGCTCTCCAGTTTGCTGATCGCCGCCTGAGACACACCCGCTTTATCCGCCAGGTCGGTTTGGTCCATCCGCCTGGATTCTCGCAGAACTGCCAGCCGTTTGCCGAGGGTGGGGGCTCGCAAGACGTTTCGAATCTGTTCGGGCGTCAGTTTTTCTTTGACGAGGGCGTCGACGAAATTGAACGAAGCGTCGGAGCGGGATTGCCAAATCTCGCGCGAGGCTTCGAGGCCGTCAAGGCGGCGAAGGAGTTGTTCGTACACTTCTTCGGCCACCAGGACATAGCTTCTGCCGTCGACCGAAATGCGCTGAATCTCTTTCTTGCGATCGATGCTCATGCGGATTCCTCAGCTCACCGAGGGTCTAGATTTGCCGATTGTCGCCGTTCGATCGAGTGGACGTATACAACCAGGCTAGCTTCGTCAATCTCGTAAGCGACCATCCATTTCCTGTTTTCGCCCACGTAAAAGAACTTGCTCTGCGGTTCGCCTTCCGGCGTCCAAGCCTCTGAGGGCGCCGGATCGTCCGGCAGGGACTCGATGATGGCGTCAATTTCGACGCCGTCGAGCGAGCCGTCCAACTGTTCGATAACGCGCTGGGCTTTTCGCAGCACGATGACGCTGTACAAGGCCGTCTCCAGTTATATTCTATATCGAATAGACTGTCAATGGGTGTATTCGTATAAGAATACGAAGCCCGAGCCCCAGATTTACTGCGCCTTTGACCTACCACAAGTCTTACAACTCGCGAGCCAGAGACGGGAGCGCTGTGCGAACGTCGCGTGGTCGATTAGAATGATCCGGTAGAACTCGATTCGAGGAGCGGTGAACGAATGGAAGGGAAGACGGCGAACCATCTACGCGAAGAATTCAATCGCTGGGCCGATGCGGGCAAGGGCGAATCGATGGAGCACGAGCATTGGCCCATCACCAAGCCCGCGCTCGAGCTGATGGAGATCGAGCCGGACCATAATATTCTGGACGCCGGCTGCGGCGCAGGATGGCTTTCGCGGATTCTGGCACAGCGCGTGCCGCAGGGGCGCGTCGTCGGCATGGATATTTCCGACGAGATGATCCATCACGCGCGCCAGGCGAGCGTGAACTACGAAAATCTCGTGTTCGTCGTCGGCGCCATCGACGAAATTCCCTGGGAAGCGAATTTTTTCACGCGCGTGATTTCGGTGGAGTCCTCGTATTACTGGCCTGATCCCCTCAAGGGCCTGCGTGAGATTCACCGCGTGCTGGCCGATCGCGGCTCCGCGTGGATTCTCATCAACTACTACCGCGACAATCCTTACTGCCACCAGTGGGGCGAAAAACTGGCCGTGCCGACGAAACTGCTATCCGCTGCCGAGTGGGAAAACCTGTTTCTCGAAGCCGGTTTCTCGGAAGTGGCGCATCGGCTGATCCCGGACCCCTCTCCCAATCCAGCGGAGTACACCGGCCGCTGGTTCCGCGATGCTAAAGAGCTAGCCGATTTCAAGGTCATTGGTGCTCTGCTGGTTCATGGAAATAAATGACCGAACACTCGTTTGACTCGCGCGACGCCCATGGCTATACTCGCGGCGTTTGTGGGGTCCGGGAGACGTGATGGGGGTTCTCGACAACCGCTTCGAACGCAGTTACGTCCTTTCCACCGTGGATTACGTTTTTAATTGGGCCCGCAAGAGCGCCATCTGGCCGCTGACCTTCGGACTCGCCTGTTGCGCCATCGAAATGATCGCTTCCACCACGTCGCGCTTCGATATCGCGCGATTCGGCGCCGAAGTGTTTCGTCCTTCGCCGCGTCAGGCGGACTTGATGATCGTCGCCGGCACGGTGACGCTGAAAATGTCTCCGGTTCTGAAGCGCGTGTGGGATCAGATGCCGGACCCGAAATGGTGCATTTCGATGGGCGCCTGCTCCAGCGTCGGCGGTCCCTTCAACGTCTATTCCGTGCTGCAGGGCGTGGACCGGATCGTGCCGGTGGACGTCTACGTGATCGGCTGCCCGCCTCGTCCCGAAGGCCTGTTCTATGCGCTATTGAAGTTGCAGGACAAGATTGACCAGATGTCCCTGGCGAAGCGCCCGACTGCAGTGCGTTTGAAGCCGGAAATGGTGGAAGGATTCAAAGAGGGCGTCATGGTCGCCCAGTCTCCCGCACCCCGTTAAGTAATCTGGAACGATGGCTGGCCAGGCGCCTAAGGTTAAGAAACTCGCCCGTGTTCAGCCGGCTTGGAGAAAATCACGCGATGCCCTTTCTGCGCACAGCCAAGAAGGACGAAATACCTCCCGGAACGATCCGCGAATTCGATATAGACGGCAAGAACATCGCGCTTGCCAACGTCGACGGTAAAGTGTTTGCAATCAATAACGTATGTTTACATCGGGGCGGCCCGCTCGGCGAAGGCGAACTGGAGGGGAAGGTCGTCGTATGTCCGTGGCACGGTTGGAAATACGACGTCACGACTGGAAAACTTACCACCAACCCCACGGTAGGAGTGCAGTGCTACGTCGTCGAGATCCGAGGGGACGATATCTACGTAGACCTCAGTTAATAAGGGGCTTAGCCGCTCATCTCGCGCCGATCGGCCTTCCGCATCTACCCCATCTCGCAGCATCCGTAAAATTCTCACTACAAAGTTCGCCATTTTTCGCGTCTTCCGTGTATAGTTCGCCCGACACTTTTTGACGGATGACGCAACCTCCCCACAAACCAAGGCGCTGGCTGCTGGCTGTAGACCCGCGGGTCTACCACTGGGATACCCTCTTCGTGAAGGGTAAGGAGATGTGGCGGCACGCCGGGCATCGGCCCGACGCGGTGCGCCAGCTTAAGCAGATCCACAAAGGCGACCGTGCGCTGGCGTACCATGGCAAGCCCGAGCACGCGCTCTATGCTCTGGCGGAAGTGAGCCGCGATCCGTATCCGGACCCGCACGAAAACGATCCCAAGAAAATGGTGATGGACTTGCGCGCCATCGAGCGCCTGCCGCGCCAGGTGACGCTCGCCGAACTGCGCGAAAACAAATTGTTGCGCAAGATCAAATTCCTCAAGAACACGCGCTTGACGGTTTGCCCGCTCACCGACGAAGAGTACTCCGAAATTCTGCGCATGGCGGGCATCGTCGCTTCTCCTGGCATTCCGCTACCCTGAGTCTGCCGCTTCGGACCATGCTCCGCTCGCAACAAACACAATTCAATGCTCGAAAACAGAAGTTTAGCCGCGATAGCATTCGTTGCTGGAGGTTCACCTGATGCGTAAACGGTCCGTCATCTTAATGAGCGCGGCGCTAGCCTGCGCCATCGTGATATTCGGTTTCGCGCGCTCGCGTGCCGCGTCGTCGGCGGAGCCCCAGAGTAAAAAATCAGTTTCGCCGCAAGCCTGGTTGCGCGGTGTTTCGGATGGCAGCACGAACGTGGTGGACATGACCTACGCCATCAACGGCAAACTGCCCGCATGGCCCGGGGACGACCGTCCGTTTGAAGCCAAGGTGGTGGCGACGCCGGAGAAAGACGGCTACTTCGCGCGCAGCTTCTTTACGCTTGAGCACTACGGCACGCACATGGATGCGCCCGCACATTTTCCTCCGGGGAAAGAGTCCCTGGATCAAATTCCGCTGGAGCATCTTTTTGCGCCCGCCGTCGTGATAGATGTGCGCGAAGAGGTCGCGAGAGATCCGGATTACCGTTTGCGCGTGATGCGCGTGGAAAAATGGGAAGCGCTGCACGGGCGGATTCCCCGCGGCGCGGTGGTCTTGCTCCGTACCGGCTGGGCTTCGCGTTGGCCGGATCAGGCGCGCTACCGCAACATGGACGCGGCCGGCGTGATGCACTTTCCGGGATTTTCGGTCGAGGCCGCAAGGCTACTAATCGAGCGTGGTGCAGTAGGCGCGGGAATTGACACGCTCAGCATTGACTACGGCCCGTCGAAGGATTTTGAAGTCCATCGCGTGACGCTGCCCGCCGGGCTGTACCAACTGGAAAACCTTGCGAACATGGACCAGCTGCCCGAAGCCGGCGCGTTCCTGATTTCCGCGCCCATCAAACTCGAGGGCGGGTCCGGTGGACCGGTGCGCGTGTTCGCGCTCTTGCCGCCACAAAGCTAGAGGCAGCGGAGTAGAATACAGATATGAAGACATTGGGTCAGCGCATACTAGAAGATGAAATGTCGTGTCCAGATTGGCGAGAAAAAACGGAACGCGGTTGGCGCGATTTGGATGCAGGTAGCGGCATCGAGCTCGAAGCATACTTGAAGCAATCGAGCAAGAAGCGGCGCCGCCTCAAGTGGCGAAAATAGCGAACTCCTGGAAGCGCGCGGGTTCGCGATCCTTCCGTCGGTATATTTAGCGTGGCTTGCGCACCACCGCGCCGTTTTTCATCACGAAATCGACTTTGCGCAGCGATTCGATGTCCTCCAGCGGACTGGACGGCATGGCGATGATATCCGCGAACAAACCAGCCGCGATTGCCCCGCGTTCCTTCTGAATCCGCAGCAGTTCGGCGTCGTTTGTGGTCATGCTCTTCAGAATTTCCGCGTTGGGCACGCCCGCCGCGCGCCATACCGCCAGATAATCCCAGGTCATTTGCGCGCGGTTTTCGTCCTTGTAATCCGTCACGATGTCCGTGGAGAAGGCGACCTTCACGCCGACTTTATATGCGCGCTGCAGCCGGTCAATAATCGCCGCGCCTATTTTTGCTCCGCCTGCGAATTCGCCCGCTTCAAAATGGACGGCGGGGAAGTCCGTGCTGGAGAGAAAAATTCCCTTTTCCTTCATCAGGCGCATTTGATTGTCGGTTAGAAAGAATCCATGCTCGATGGAATCCACGCCTCCGGCAATTACATTGTCGGCCGCTTCTCCGCCGAGCACGTGCACCGCCACCGGACGCCCTGCGTGGTGCGCTTCATCCACCGCCGCGCGAATTTCTTCCAACGAATAATGGTAGTCGCTGTTGTCGGCGACCAGTTTGATCAGGTCCGCGCCATAAAAAATATTTTCACGGACGGCCTTGCGGATCTCCTCCGGGTTGTCTGCGTCGTAATACTCAAAACGCCAGAATGGGCCAATTTCCTGAGGGATGCCGCGGCTTTGGCCTCCGTAGGGCGCAATAATTTTGCCGGCAGTCTGTATTGTGGGCCCGACGAACCAGCCCGCATCAATCGCCTTGCGCAGATCCACGGCGGCGAAATTCGCGTCGTTGCCAACGTCGCGCACCGTAGTGATTCCCGCATTCAGCAGTATCTGAGATTCGTACAATCCGCGCAGCGCGCGCTGTCCCGTGGCTTCGATCAGATAGTTATGATCGAGTTCGCGAAAATATTTCACGCTTTGCGTGACGTGCGTGTGCGCGTCCATCACTCCGGGCATCACCCATTCGTTCGAAAGATCAATGACCGCGCTGTCCTTGGGGATGGCGACATTCGCGCCGACCTCCACGATTTTTTTATCCTTCACCAGGATGATCTGGTTCTTAGCCACTGCGCCGGTCGCGGGGTCGATCAGGTTCCCGGCGCGAATGGCCACCGTCTGCGCCCACGCGGGAATGGCCAACAGCAAGCACACCGCGAGCACCGATTTACGCATTTCAATTCCTCCCTTTCGACCGTTGCGGAAGCGACAGGAGTCTAGCATAAGCGGCTCGCTTCGCCGGGCGAACGCATCTGCGGCGCGAGACTATCCCGCGACTGTGTTACCTTTCTTGTGAGGCTCCGAATGCCAGAACTGCCGGAAGTCGAAACTGTAGCGCGCGGTTTGCGCGAAGTTCTGCCCGGGCGGCGGGTTTTGAGCGTGCGTCTGGGCAAGACGGATTTCATCGACGATCCCGCGGCGTTGGAACAGGATTTGCCCGGCAATACGTTTGCGCGCATCCGGCGGCTCGGAAAATATCTGCTGTTGGACCTGGAGCCGCGGAAAACTCCCGCCGAAGAAGTGTCGCTGCTGATACATCTCGGCATGACCGGCCAGATCAGCATCTGCCCACCAGAAACGCCCGTCGAGTTGCACACCCACGTGTTCCTCGCTCTCGATGACGGCCGCGAACTTCGCTACAACGATGTGCGAAGGTTTGGCCGCATGGCGCTGCTGGCGAACGGCGCGCACGAACGCGTTTTGGGCGGTTTGGGCCTGGAGCCACTGGAAATCAGCGCTGATGAATTCCGCACGCGGGTTCAAGCCCGCAGGTCGCGCATCAAGGCAGTCCTGCTGAACCAAAGCGTGGTGCGTGGTATCGGCAACATTTATGCGGATGAAAGCCTGTGGCGCGCGCGAGTCCATCCTGAAAAGATCGGCGCCCGGCTGAATGCCGAGGAATTGCGCCGGCTGCATCGCGCGGTACAACATATTTTGCGCGAAGCGATCCGGTTGCGCGGCTCTTCCATTTCGGATTACGTGGATCTGGATGGCGGGCGCGGAGAGTTTCAGCAAAAGCATCGCGCCTACCAGCGCGACGGCAAAAAGTGTGCTCGCTGCGGCGCGATCATCCGCCGCATCATTGTTGCCGGACGCAGCAGTCATTTCTGCCCGCAATGCCAGCCTGTGCCGCCAAAACCAAGGAAGCCACGCAAGCTCGCAAAGCAGCGCAGCGGCAAACGCGTGTCGCGTTCCCGCGGCAAAGCGAAGCGTTAGCGCTCCGTATAAAAATAAATCAGGATTGCGCCCAGCAGCGTGAACCCGCCGGCATAAACAAATCCCGCGTTGGGGCTTACGCTGGACCACAGAACGCCCACCGCGACGCTGGAAATCAGGTCGCCCACGCCGTTCACCGTGGCCAGCACGCCGAAGCCCGAACCGCGGTTGGCGGCGGGCAGCAGCTCCGAGGCGAGCGATTTTTCCACCGATTGCTGCACCGCGCCGTGAATTCCCGCCAGACCAAACAGAATCGCGAGCACCGGAATCGTCGGCGGCTCGAAAACAAATCCCGCGAACGCCGCGACCGCGAAAAGATAGCCAACCGCCAGAAGTCCGCGTTTGCCGATGCGATCGGCGAGAGCCCCTGCCGGGTACGATGCCGCTGCATCCACAAAATTATAGAAAGTGTAGAGCCCGACGGCGATGGCCGAAGCGCGCGCAAAACCGTAATGCGGCGTCAAAATTTGTCCCGCGCGCAGGATCAGCAGCGTGGGGGCAAAATCGCCGATGCCGTGCGCGAAGACTCCTGCGAGAAAATGCCAATACGCTTTCGGAAGTTGCGCGAAGCTGGATGCGAAGCTCGGCGCGCGATGGCCTTCATCCGGAATTCCCTGGGGCGCGAGAAAGGCGAACGCCAATCCGGCTGCGAGGCCGGGCAGCAAAGTCCAGCGCAGCACGCCGCGCGCGCCCAGCGTTGCGAGCAACGCCGTCGCGCACAACGGGCCGAGCACTGCGCCGATCGTATCCATCGCGCGTTCAAATCCGAATGCGCGGCCCCGCTGTTCCGGCGCGACGCAGTCCGCCAGCAGCGTGTCGCGCGATGGTCCGCGGCTGCCGCGCCCTACCCAGCCGAGCGCGCGCATCACCAGAATTGCCGGCCAGCTTTGCGCGAACGCATAAGCAAAAGTCGAAAGCCCCGTCGCAAAATATCCAATGATGCCGGTCGGCTTGCGCAATGGCGGGCGATCCGCAATCCAGCCGCCGGCCAATTTCGCGAAGCTCGAAAGCCCGTCCGAAACGCCTTCGATCACTCCGAGCGCAAACGCCGGCGCGCCCAGGCTCGCGAGAAACGCAGGCAGAATCGCCGTCGCCGCTTCGTGGCCCCAATCGGAGAAAAGACTCGCGAGTCCGATGCCAAGCACGCCGTGTGTGAGCCACTGCTTCGGAGGAGACACTTCGTTAGGTGGAGATGCAAGAGAGGAAGCCTTCATGATTTGCAGACCATCCGTCAGTGCGCCGCGCCTTCGCTCGCTCGGGCGACGGCTGATGACGCAAGAAATGGCGCAGCAGCGGTGAAAATGCGCTCAGCCCAACTGCTCCGCTCGGCGGGATCGAGCCAATAAACCGGCGCGCGGAAATTATTGAAGGGAGCCGACGCCAGCAACTCAATTAGCAGCTCATGAATGCGCCGTTGAAACGCGCGATCCTCCGAACGAAACCCGTCCGCGGGAATGTCCGCTTCGACGGGCGGCACGCCGATCAGAATCGAGTACGTATCCATCCACCACGCGAGCCACGATTCCAGTCGCGGCTGGCGCCCGAATTTGTTCACGAGGTAGCAATAATTATCGAGCACGGCGCGATCGGTAATCACGTGCGGGGCGCGCCGCGCGGCGTCCAGTTCCGCGGCAATCTGCGCGTGCAAAATCCAGAGCTGGCCCTCGATAGTCGTCGCGGCGTTCACCGGGAAAGGCGATTGCCGCGCCACTTCCGTCACCAGCTCCACGTCGTAGTGGGCCTTCTTCAGCAGCGAACAGATTTCATACGCGAGCGTGGTCTTGCCGACTCCATGCGTTCCGATCAATGCAAGTTTCACTCTTCAACCTTTCGGGACCAGCGCTTTCGTTTCTAGCACACTTTCGTCCGGCTGAGAACGGCGGCAGCGAAACGCTCTTGGCTCCCGGCGCATCGAGGGTTCGAAATTACCCGCGCATTGTTTTCGCGCCGGACGGCGCATAGAATCATTCGTTCTTGGATGGCGTAAATAGCCGCGTGCATTGGGCGATCTGCGAAAGGAGATTATGCGCGCCGTGCTGCAGCGCGTAACCCGAGCGCGAGTGCTGGTGGATGGCAATGTCGCGGGAGGAATTGGCCCGGGGCTGGCGGTCCTGATTGCGGTGGGGCGCGAGGACACTGCGGCCACCGCCGCATCCATGGCCGAGAAAATCGTGAACCTGCGCATCTTCAGCGACGAGCACGGGAAAATGAATCGTTCGCTGCGCGATGCCGGCGGCGCGATTCTCGCCGTCTCGCAATTCACGCTGTACGGCGATGCGCGCGGCCAGCGCCGCCCCAGTTTCATTCACGCCGCGCCGCCAGAGCAAGGCAAGGCGCTCTACGAAGAATTTGTGCGCGCTTTGCTGGCGCTGGGAGCGCGCGTCGCGACCGGAGTGTTTCAGGCGCACATGTCGGTCGAGATCGTGAACGACGGACCGGTCACGATCCTGCTCGATTCCGACAAACTTTTCTAAGCGTTCGCCGCGCCAACCATCCGAACTGGAACTTGCGCCGCGCCTCGCACTGTCTTACGCTTTTTCAGGGGACATCGTCATGAGCGAGATCATCCGCATCCTGGATCAAATGGACCGCGCTTTTGCAGGCGACGCCTGGCACGGTCCTTCTCTACAATCTCTTCTCGAAGGAATCTCCGCCGAAGACGCCTCGAAGCATCCCGTCCGCGGCGCGCATTCCATCTGGGAGCTGGTAAATCACATCGCGGCATGGAATTCCATCGTGCGGCAGCGCGCCGAGGGCGTGACGGTCGAAGTCAGCACCGAAATGGATTGGCCGCCGGTGTGGGAAGCGACGGATGTGGCCTGGCAGCGCTCGCTCGAGCACTTGCGCGATTGCCGCGCCCGCTTTCACGCCGCCGTGCGAAAGTTGCCGGAGGGCAGGCTCGATGAAATCGCTCCCGGCAAGGATCATTCGCTGTACGTGATGTTGCACGGTGCGATTCAACACGATCTATATCACGCAGGACAGATTGCCGTGCTCAAGAAAGCTTTGCAGTGAGCGAGCGGGTCAACGAATGAAGCCCGCCTCCAGCGCGTTCGCCGGAATTATTCGGGCGCCGCAGCCATGCGACCACGCGCGCATCGCGGAGCTGGCCGGGCAGTTGAGCTATCCCTCTACGGCGGAAGAAATCGCGCATCGCTTAGCAGGGCTGCAACAGGCAGGCGAAGCTGCGGTATTTGTAGCCGAGCTAGAGACTGGCGAGCTCGCGGGCTGGATTGCGGTGTTCGTCTATCGCACGGTGGAAGCGGATGCCCGCGCCGAAATCAGCGGCCTGGTAGTGGATGAACGCTACCGTTCGCAACGAATGGGCGAGCACTTGCTGGCCCGCGCTGAAGAGTGGGCGCGCGAGAACGGTTGCGTCGCCATCGGCCTGCGCTCCAACGTCATCCGCGACCGCGCGCACAGATTCTACGAGCGACACGGTTACGCGCAGATCAAAACGCAAAAAGCCCTCCGCAAGCAGCTGTAACGATTGCTCCACAGTCGAAGATTCGATCACATTTGACACTCGCGGGTAAGTATCGTGATACGATATAATATCGCTTGTATGAAAAACTCACCACCAAGAGCCATCGATTACCAGGCGCTCGCGGATTTCCGTTTCGAAATCCGCCGCTTCCTGAATCTCAGCGAGCGCCTGGCGCACGGCGCCGGTATCGAGCCGCAGCAGCACCAGGCGCTGCTCGCCATCAAAGGCCTGCCCCCGCACCGCGTGGCCACCATCGGCGTGTTGGCCGAGCGGCTATTGATTCAGCATCACAGCGCGGTAGAACTGGTGAATCGTCTGGACGCGAAAGGCTTGCTGCGGCGCGCGCGCGGCGTGGCGGATCGCCGCGAGGTCGTATTGACGCTCTCACCCCGCGGAGAAACGCTGCTCAAACAACTGACGCATCCGCACCACGCAGCATTGCAATCCGCGCGGCCCAGGCTGATCGCTGCGTTAGCGGCTGCGATCGATCCGGACGCGGCAACCGGCCACACGCGTAGAAAGCCGCGACGCGAAAGACGCGGGAAGGAACGCAGCGCGAAGCAGAAACATCAAACGAGACAGACGAAAGCGGCACGCAGCCGCCGCAGGAAACTCGATAGGAGCAAGGCTTCGTGAACTCATCAACCCAGAAGCAACGTCGTCAGGCTCCGCCGACGCCGGCCGGCTACCGGCTTCCACTGGTGTGCTTGCTCGCCGCCGGAATCGGCGTTCTCACCGCATTCATCGCTTACGCGCTGTACAGCCTGATCGGCCTGTTCACCAATCTCGCCTTCTATCACGTATGGTCGTTTCAGTTCCGCAGCCCGCGCCATTCGCCGCTCGGCTGGTGGATGATTCTGATTCCGGTCGTCGGCGGAGTGCTGATCGGTCTGATGGCCAAATTCGGTTCGGAAAAAATTCGCGGCCATGGGATTCCTGAAGCAATGGAGGCGGTGCTCACCTCGCGCAGCCGCATCGAAGCCAAAGTCGCGTTTCTCAAACCGCTGTCCGCCGCGATCGGCATCGGCTCGGGCGGTCCATTTGGCGCGGAAGGTCCCATCATTCAAACCGGCGGCGCGTTCGGCTCGCTGATCGGGCAATTTATTTCCACCACCGCAGCGGAGCGCAAAGTGATGCTGGCGTGCGGCGGCGGCGCCGGGCTTGCGGCCACATTCAACGCGCCGATCACCGGAGTGCTGCTCGCGCTTGAATTGCTCCTCTTCGAATTTCGCACGCGCTCGTTTATTCCGGTGGTGATTGCTTGCACCATGGCGGTAGGCATCCGGCGGCTGCTGTTCGGCGGCGGTGCGATGTTCGATATCGGCACGGTGGATTACAATTTTCTCCCCGGCCTTCCGTATTACATCGCGCTGGGCCTGCTGTGCGGATTCGCGGCCGTCGCGTTCACGCGCATCCTGGAAAAACTGGAAGAATTCTTCGACCAACTGAAAATCGTTCCGAATTTTCTGCATCCCGCGCTGGGAGCACTCGGTCTGGGTATAGTGGGATTTTTCTTTCCGCGGGTGCTTGGCTCCGGCTACGACACGATTGAAGACGTCCTGAACAACCACCTGGTGCTGGGCATGGTGCTGCTGGTGCTGTTCCTGAAAGCTCTTGTAGTGCTGCTCTCGCTCGGCTCGGGAACTTCCGGCGGCACGCTCGCGCCGATGTTCATGATCAGCGCGGCAATCGGCAGCTCTTTTGCTTTGGTTGCCAATCGCCTGATCGCCGGGGCGCACCTTTCGCCGGAAGCGTTTGCCGTGGCGGGAATGGGCGCGTTGCTCGGCGCATCCTCACGCGCCACGTTCACATTCATGTTCTGCGCGTTTGAAACGACGCGCGATTTCCATGCGGTGTTGCCGGTGCTGCTGGTGTGCGTGCTGGCGGATGCGGTCGCCTACATGCTGCTCCCGAATTCGATCATGACGCAGAAATTTGCCAAACGCGGCATGCCCGTGCCCGGCGAAAGCGCGACCGAAGTATTGAAAGCCGTGCGCGTAGGCGAATTGATGCGCAAGGACGTACATCCAATCGCACAGCAAATGACCGTGGCGGAACTTGCCCAACGCATGGGCCCGGGCGAGAAGGCCTACAACCTGACGCAGGGATTGCCGATCGTCTCAGGCGAAGGCGAGCTTGTCGGAGTGGTGACGCAGAGCGATTTATTGCGCGCGCTGGAACAGGACCCGCAAGGAACGAAGACCGTTCTGGAAGCGGGCTCGCAGCCGGTGATCGTCGCGTATCCCGATGAGCTCGCGCACGACGCAATGGTACGTATGCTGCAGCATGATATTGGCCGGCTGCCCGTCGTCAGCCGCACAAATCCGCAGCAGATGCTGGGTTATTTCAATCGCGCAAGCCTATTGGGCGCATGGACGCGCCAAATGGAAGAGGAGGGAATCCGCGAGCACGGCTGGATTCGCCAATGGAGAAGCTCCGGCCGAGCCACAAAGCAGCCGCGACAAGCCGCGCAGAAACAAACCTAGAATCCGCCGCCACCGCCTCCGCCAAATCCGCCGCCGGAGCCGCCGCCTCCGCCAAATCCCGAGCCGCCGGAGCTGCGCGGCGACGATGCCATCACGCTGCCAGCCTGCATGGACATCATGTTGAGGTCGTTCACCAGATAAAATGCCGTGAAGTTGCCGCCGTAGGAGCCCTGATACCACTGCGGCGGCTGCAAGGCGATCCCGGAAAACGCCTGCACCCATTTTTTTTCCACGCGCAACGCCATCGCGTAGGGCAGGTATTTTTCGAAAAGCTCGGGCGTTCTCTCCAGGCGCTCAATTTGGTCTTTCTCAACGCGACCCAGGAACTCCTCGAAGCCCAAAACTTTTTCGAGCGCACGCGCCCCGGTGACTGTTCGCGCGGACATGAACACTCCAAAAATACAGATCACGGCGCCGGTCGCGATGCCCGCCAAAATCCAGCTGCCCGCCGCAATGCCCGTGGCATTCGCGAGATATCCCGCGCCGCCGAACACTAGCAGGCCGCCGATCAGCAATCCCGCGCCGATGTAGCCCTGTTTCACGGTGTCCGGACGATGCAGATAATAGCCGTCGCTCATCAGCGCGCTGAAAATTTGATCGCGAATCGCCGGCAGGCGCATATAGAAATGATTCTGCAAATCGGAAAGTTTCACATCGGGGCTAGCGCCAGCATCGAAGAGCGCCGAAAGCATTTCCTGCTCGTGCGAACGCGCCGCGGCCCATTCTGTCGGCGACTTCTTCATGTGAAAAATGTAATCTTTGCTGTGCGTCAGGCCCAGCAAGTGGCTTTCCTCTATCTGCTCGATTGTCAGGTAGCCTTTCACGGCCAAATCCACTAGCGTCGCGGTAATGTCGCGCATGGCCGCTTCGTTATCCACCAGTGTGCCGCATTCTCCGGGAGTCAATTTGTCCGGCGGCTCGTACTGCACGGAAATTGCTTCGCGTTGAGGGTCGCGGCCGCGCGTCCACCACAGCCAGAGCATCGCGAAAAACGCAATCACCGGAATCAGTAGCGGCGAATTGCTTTGCAGGAAGCGCATGAATTTCATGGATCCCGATGGCGGATGCACGAACCCCTTGTCGAAGCCGACGACCGCGGTTAGTCCTTGGCGATAGCCCAGGCGGCGCGTGCTGCGAATGTCCACCACGTTGTCACTGATCTCGATGCGCGCATCTTCCGCGCGTGATCCGGTCGTGCCGGTATACGCGACGGCGTGCAACCCTGTGACGCCCGCCGGCAGTTCGATGTGCGCCGTAACCAGGTCGATCGGGTTTTCCCACTCGTTGCCCGTCACGTTCCAGTACAGCTCGTCGTGGTCGTCGAAAAAGCGCAACGCATCCAGCACGCGATAGTGCAGCACAATCGTGCGCGTGGCGTCTTCCGCTGCCGGCACGTAGATTTTGAATTTGATGTAGCGGCCTTGGCGGTTTTGTTCCAGCTTGAGTTTCTGCCCTTCGCTATCTGTCGCGCTGATTTCATCAAGCAGCAGGGTGTAGTTCAATCCTTCCGGATCGGTGTACTCGACGGGAATCGTGCGGTAAATTCCGTGCCACGCTCCGGTGAACTGCGCTTCCATCACTTCGGTGACGTCAATCGTGCCGTCGGAATGCACCTGAATCTGCGCGTCGAAATGTTTGAATGTGAGCGTGCGCGCCTGCGCCGTCATCGCGGCGAAAAGCGCCAGCAGAAGGATTGCAACAACGCGACGGAAGCGGAGACTGAACATTTCGCGGCGCACGCGGCGGCTAGGTAGTTGCGCCAAAACTGACCTTCGGCACATCGCGCTCGGCCGGTGCGCTGATCTCGAAAAATTGCCGCGGCGTGATGTTAAACATTCCGGCGATGATGTTGGAAGGGAACTGCACGATTTTCGTGTTCAGATCGCGCACCACGGCGTTGTAATAGCGCCGGGCGTTCTGCACGCTGTCCTCGATCTGGCTCAGCGATTGCTGCAACTGCGTGAAACTTTCCACCGCTCTCAACTGCGGATACGCCTCGGCCAGCGCAAACACCTGGCGCAGCGCGCTGGTCAGCACGCCTTCCGCTTCGGCCTTCGCCGCGGGACCTTGCGTGTTCATCGCTTGATTGCGCGCCGCCACCACGGCTTCCAGTGTGCCCTTCTCATGTGCGGCGTAGCCCTTCACGGTTTCCACCAGGTTGGGAATCAGGTCGTAGCGGCGCTTCAGCTGCACATCAATATCAGACCACGCGTTGTCGCACTGCACCTTCAGCCGCACCAGCCCGTTGTACATTCCAATGACGAACACCACCAGCAGCACAACAATCGCAACCAATGCCAGGATCATCGTGACCCTCCGGAACGCCGACGAATGCGCCCAGATCCGCGAAGCGCAATCGCCTGCGGCACAGCATACGGTGTGCGTCCACCAGTGTAAAGAGCACTGTGCCGACGCCCCTAGGCTCGCTTCGGGGATAACCACCGGCACGATTCGCATCGCGGCTTCGCTCTCGACGCGCGTTGGTTCAGGTGACACTAAATTTTAATCGCGAGTTAACTGCAGCGTCACTTGAGCCGCGTTCCGGATCATCCTGCAAAGTGCGGTAGCTAGAAGCACTCGGGAGGCACTGGCGCCCGAATTCCTGGGCTCGGGCGCCAGTGCCGCACACCGTTTTCAGCGGCACTCAGTGTCAGGCTGGTGAACGCCGCACCCGCTCTCTGTTCGTTGACTTGCCTTCGCGCGCATCCTAAGATGTGCGCCACTCATGACGGAACCTCAGTCTCCGATCGGCCGCACGATTACTCACTATCGCGTCCTGGAAAAATTGGGCGGCGGAGGCATGGGCGTCGTTTACAAAGCCGAAGACACCGAACTCGGCCGCTTCGTTGCTCTGAAATTTCTTCCTGAAGACGTCGCGCGTGACCCGCAAGCTCTGGAACGTTTCCGCCGCGAAGCTCGCGCCGCCTCCGCGCTGAATCATCCCAACATTTGCACAATATATGAAATCGGACAGCAGGACGGGCATCCCTTCATCGCCATGGAATTTCTGGAAGGCATGACGCTGAAGCACCGAATTTCCGGCCGTCCGCTGGAAATGGAGTTGCTGCTCGATCTCGGAATTGAAATTGCCGACGCGCTGGACGCGGCGCACGCCAAGGGCATCGTTCATCGCGACATCAAGCCCGCGAATTTGTTCATCACGGATCGCGGCCACGCGAAAATCTTGGATTTTGGCTTGGCCAAGCAAATTCTGGCAACGTCTGATGCGACGCGCGGACTGACTCCGTCGGATCTCACGGTGGACACGCCTTCGGTGAGGGAAGCGGATCTCACCAGCGCGGGCACGGCGGTTGGTACCGTCGCGTATATGTCGCCAGAGCAGGCGCGCGGAGAAACGCTGGACGTGCGCAGCGATCTTTTCAGCTTTGGGGCGGTGCTGTACGAAATGGCCACCGGCGCGGTTCCGTTCCGCGGCGCGACGACGGCGGTAGTCTTCAACGCCATCCTGGAAAAGGCTCCGGCGCCCGCGGTGCGTCTGAATCCGGATATTCCGCCGCGGCTGGAAGAAGTGATTTCCAAAGCGCTCGAAAAAGATCGCCGCATGCGTTATCAGCACGCCGCGGAACTGCGTACGGATCTCGCGCGCCTGAAGCGCGACTCTGGTTCGAGCCGCGTTTCCGGCGTAGTGCCGTCCGCGCAAGCCAGCACGCCGCAGCAGAACTCGAGCGCGTTCGGCGAGACTGCCACGCAAGCGGGTCCTTCGAGCGGCCATGCGATCGCAGCGATGACTCCGTCGGGTGGTACGAGCGCGGCACCATCAACCACAGCGCAACCCGCGGCCGGATCCGTGACGTCCGCCACGGCAATCGCTGGCGCCCCAGCTTCCGGTTCTATCGCAGTAGCAACCTCGCAGCCGTCGAACATCGCACCACGCAAGCGCTGGCCGCTCGTCGCTGCCGCGGCCGCAATCGTAGTCGTGCTCGCCGCCGGCGCATATTTCTTAACGCATCGCGGCCCGAAACTCACCGGCCAAGGTTCCATCGTTCTAGCCGACTTCACGAATACCACCGGCGATGCAGTCTTCGACGGCGCACTGCGCCAGGGCCTCGCCGCGCAACTCGCGCAATCCCCGTTCCTGCACATTCTATCCGACCGCCAAATGCAACAAACGCTGCAATACATGGGCCAGCCGGCCACCGCGCGCGTAACCAACGAACTCGGACGCCAAATCTGCCAGCGCACACAAAGCGCAGCAGTACTCGAAGGCTCGATCGCGCAAATCGGCAACACCTACAATTTAATTCTCAACGCGCTCAACTGCGCATCCGGCGAAACCCTCGCGACCGCTAACGCCGAAGCTCCGGACAAGGATCACGTCCTCGGCGCGCTCGGCAACGCGGCCGAAGACATTCGCCGCAAGCTCGGCGAATCACTCGCCTCGATTCAGAAATTCAACACGCCCATCGAGGAAGCGACCACTTCTTCGCTCGAAGCCCTGAAAGCCTACAGTCTGGGAACGCAGGCGCGCGCCACGCAGGGCGAGGAGCCCGCCGCGCCTTTCTTCAAGCAAGCGGTGGCGCTCGATCCCAATTTCGCCATCGCCATTGCCACGCTCGGCCAAGTGGAAACGAACCTGGGCGACCGCGAAGTGGGTGCCGCGTACACGAAAAAAGCTTACAGCTTGCGAGATCGCGCCAGCGAGGCGGAAAAGTTCTACATTGATTCGCACTATTACGACAACGTAACCGGAGATTCCGAGCAAAGCATTCAGGTCTATCAGCTCTGGTCGCAAACTTACCCACGCGATTCCATTCCATTCAACAATCTGGGAGTCGGCTACGCACAATTGGGTCAGTGGGAAAAGGCTCTACCCGCCGCTCGCCAGGCGCATCAACTCAATCCCGACGAGAGTATCGCCTTCGTCGCGCTTTCCGCTTCCTATATCGGCCTGGGGCGATTCGATGAAGCCAAGGCCACCATTGATCAAGCTATGGCGCAGAAGCTGGACGTTCCGAATCTTCACCGTTTGCTTTATCTTCTGGCCTTCGTGCAAAACAATCCGCCGGCCATGGACCATGAACTCTCGGTTCTTGCGTCCAAAGGCCCCGAAGCTACGGCGATCTCCTACTGGCTGGCGGCGCAAACGGAGGCAAACGGCGGGCGGATGGAAAAAGCGCGCGGATTGTTTCAGCGCTCCCGAGCTGCCTTCGAAGCAAATCACTCGAACGAAGCAGCGGCCCAGATGCTCGCCGCGTTGTCGATCGATGAGGCTGAGGTGGGTGACGCCACCGGCGCGCGCAAGGACGCCGCAGCTGCGCTGGCGGTCAATTCTTCAGTGCACGTGAAAATCAATGTCGCGAACGCTTTCGTGCGCGCCGGCGACGCAGGCCGCGCCGAAGCGCTCGCCGCGGAGATCGCCAAGGAACGTCCTTCGGACACCATGATGAACGGGTACGAGCTTCCCACGATCCGCGCGATCTTGGCGATCAACAGTAACAATCCTGGAAAAGCCGTAGAACTCCTTCAGCCCGTAATTCCGTACGACCTTAGCTCGGGCCGTTCGATGCGCAGCACATACGCACGCGGGAACGCGTATCTGGCGCTGCACAAAGGCAGCGAAGCCGCCGCCGAATTTCAAAAGATCGTGGATCATCCCGGCGTCGCGCTCAATTCAATCACCGCCGCACTAGCGAAGCTGGGCCTGGCGCGCGCCTACGCCCTCGAGGGCGACCCAGCCAAGGCACGCGTAGCGTATCAGGATTTCTTCGCGCTCTGGAAAGACGCCGACCCCGGGGTCCCCATCCTCGCAGCCGCCAAATCCGAATACGCCAAGCTGCAATAATTTCAGGCGCGCGGCCCAGCCGTCCTGCTCAATTCCCTCATCGAAGAAGTTAAACGGGGGGCAAAACCACTTATGTCTTAACATGACTTACCGTCCACGTAACCTCGTATCGCTATAGAATCTGTCAGGTCGCTAAACGAAACGACTCTTCTGGGTGGTCGGAATCCTTGCTGTCGTTATGGTTGGAGCGAAATTTTGGGTGCCGAGAGTTGTCGAAGGTAGGTACAACCGAGTACGCATACGTCCGCCCTATGCAATACCTGTTGAAGCCACCAATCTTCAAAAGACGCTTTTCGTCGCAGACCTGCATGCGGACACTCTGTTATGGGGACGTGATCTACTTACGCGCACAACAATAGGGCACGTCGATCTCCCACGGCTCCAACAGACCAATGTTTCGTTGCAGTTCTTCACGGTTGTTACCAGTATCCCTCGCAACTTGAACATCGAGAGCAACAGCGGTTCCTCTGATCTGGTTCGATATCTTGCGATAGCCGAAGGCTGGCCCGCGCGCACGTGGAATAGCCCGAAGGAACGAGCTCTGTATCAGGCTGGACGGCTACGAAGGTTTGAATCCGATTCCCACGGAACGCTAGTCATACTGCGGACACGCGCGGACCTTGCTCAATTCCTCGCGTCGCGGGAGCCGCATCGGCTCGCAACGATTCTTGGCGCAGAGGGGGCTCAGCCGCTTGGGGGCAGACTAGAGAATGTCGATGTACTTTGGGCGGCAGGCTACAGACTTATGTCCGCGACACATTTCACGGACACAGCGGTCGGTGGCTCTGCCTCAGGCCCGCGGAAAAGTGGGCTTACAGACCTCGGTCGGCGGTGGGTACACGCGATGGAAGCGAAAGGTATGTTAATCGATCTGGCGCACGCTTCACCGGCAACGGTTCGCGATGTAACGTCCATGGCGACTAAGCCTGTCATCGTTTCCCACAGGGGAGTGAAAGGGACGTGCGACAACAACAGAAACCTGTCGGACGACGAAATGCGTGCGGTTGCGCGGACCGGTGGCGTCATTGGCATTGGATATTGGGAGGCGGCCGTCTGCGGCCGCGACGCCGACGCAATCGCACGAGCGATTCTCTACACGGCCAGAATCGTGGGTGTCGAGCATGTGGCTCTAGGCTCGGATTTCGACGGTTCTACAACCACGTCCTTCGACGCCACGGGAATTCCGTTGATCACCGACGCGCAAGGCCTCTCAAAGCATGAGATACGCCTCGTCATAGGCGAGAACGTGTTGCGAGTCCTTTCCCGAACGCTTCCGGATTAGCGCATCGGCGGTTCTGAGTGGCGCATGTTGACCAGGCGTTTGCTTGATTAGTGCCACAATCAGAGAAGTGACGAGAACCGCGTCCCTCCTGTTAGTGTACGCATTCATATTTTATGAAACTAATCGGTGGTTCGCCATTACGGCGGTGGGCTCGGGGACGCGAGCCTTCGACCCGACGAAAGCGTAGTAGGTTATGAATAAATAGCAGAGCAGCGGAACGATCATGGCCGTGGCCATGCTGTGCGTCGCTTCGAAAATCCGGCCCATGATGGGGGTGAAGACGGCGCCACCGATGACGCCCATCACGATCAGCGAGCCGCCGATCTTTGTGTTTGGCCCCAGCCCCTTTAGACCCAACGCGAAAATTGTGGGGAACATGAGCGACATGAAAAAGCTCGTAAGAAAAACCGCCCAAAGCCCGATCCAGCCCGGCAGCAACACTCCGATGGCCACCAAAATCACGTTGACGATACTGTAGATTCCCATCAGTTTGCTTGGCGCGATGAACTTCATCAGATATGTCGCCAAGAATCTGCCGATGGTGAAGACGACCAGCGTGCCCGTGAGAAAAGACCCCGCGGTCTTTTCAGGAAGGTGCGTGTAGTCCTGAACGTAGGTGATGAAGTAGCTCCAGGTGCCCACCTGTGCTCCGATATAGAAGAACTGTGCGAGCACGCCCTGCACAAAGTGCGGGTATTTGAGCAACTCGCGGAAGCTTCCGTGCGGCGCGTCACCGGCTGGGCCGGATTCCTCAGCAATCTTGGGAAACTTCGTGCTCATGAGCACCACTGCAAAGAGAAAAACAATGCAACCGAGCGCGAGGTAAGGCGTAACCACACGCAGCGTTTCGTGCTGCAGGTATGCCTGATATGTCCCGGCAGTTTTCAGCTCCGCAACCTGCGCCGGATTTAGTTCGACTCCGGAAAAGATGAAGATCGTGCCGACGACGACTCCTGCTATGCAGCCCAGAGGATTGAATGCTTGTGCGAGATTCAGGCGCTGCTCCGATGTTCTGGGATCGCCCAGCACCGAGATGAACGGGTTCGCGCCGGTTTCCAGAAAGGACAGGCCGCCGGCGATGACGAAGAGCGCAAACAGAAAGAATCCGTAACGCTGCACGACTGCAGCAGGCCAAAAGAGCAGCGCGCCCGTCCCGAACAGAAGCAAGCCGATCACCAGGCCTGTCTTGTAGCCGAATTTGCGCATGATGAGCGCCGCGGGCAAGGCAAGCAGAAAATAGCCCAAGTAAAAAGCGGATTGGATCAGGCCGGCCTGGAAGCGGTTCATCGCAAACGATTTCATGAACTGCTTGATGAGCACGTCGTTCAAGTTGCTGGGGATGCCCCAGAGGAGGAACAACATCGTCACCAGAACAAAAGGCAGCGTGTTGCCTGGCGAAAACAGTCGGGGCTTGCCGAGCGATTGTTGTTCAGGATCAGGCAGAGCGGCCAACCTGAGTCCCCTTCGCGAGTGCCTCGGTGATCCCTAGCTGTGAACGCCCCAGTTCGGTCAAATCCCCGATTGTTCCACGCCCGACAAAATCGACTTCAAAATCATCCGGCGCGAAGTCCGGTGGAGTTTCTCCCGCCAGAAAAGCCTGCGCTTGCTGCGGCAGGTAAGCCGAATTTTTGGCGCATCCGGGCGTCGAAGCGATATACATCACGTTGCTGTAGCCCGCTCCACGATGCTCGTTTTCAACCGCGTGTACCACATCGGAATGCCAAAAAACAGTGTCGCCGGGTTGCATCAATGGAATTGAGGAAAGAGCTTCGATCAACAAACTGTGGAATTGCGGGTTCACAGAAAGCGCACGGCCCGGCTGCGCCCCGCACAGATCGTCTTCGGCGACATCATCCTGAAGAGCGCGGAGCAAGATGTACACCATGGATTCGGCGATGGGAATCAGTTGCAGCGTGCCGTCTCCCTTTCCTTGACGAGTCAGCGCAGTCCATCCCTGAAACGTCCGGAACATCGAGCAAACAGCGGGCGAAGGAACCTCACGGACCTCGGGGCGGAATGCGGCATCATACGCATCGTACTGCTGCACGTTGCCGGAAAAAACGTGGCGATACACTTTGCGGAAATGTTCATCCAGCCAACGCTCGACGGAGCCTCCATCAACATGCGGGGATAGGCCCAACGATGCCGAACCGGGTGGCCGCCGCCGAATGCGATCGGCATAGACGGGCACCTCGTTCGGATTGAAATGCCGCCGTCCTTCACTTTCCGCTTTCCAGAGGTTATTCATGAAGACGCGGACATGGGTCAGTGATTCGGCTTGGCGAGCTTTCACCTGGGGACGCGACCAATATATTCCGTAAATCTGCGGTTTCGCCGACGCCAGCGTTCCAAAGTATTTGTCTTCGGCGGCGTTGGCCAGTTTGGCGTCGAGACCGTTTTCCTCGACGTAGGTAGTGATTTCGTCGTTCCATGCATTTGCCTGCGCGGGAGTGAACGTCTCGCGGATCACGCACGCGCCGCGCTGCTTGATCTTTGCGATCATCTCAGCAGGCACGGTGCCGCCTTCGATGTCCGAATAATGCACGATCGGGACAACCGCTTGGCCCGACTCTCGTTCCTTGACGATTGCGTCCACACGACGACGCATCTCGGATTCGACTTTCTGGAAAGCCGCGGCGTAGCCCGGCAGCGCCGTGCGCAAGGATTTTTTTGTATCGCGCACCATCTTTGGCAGGTCTTCGATTTCGAATTTCATGAAATTCTGCTCCTTCCTTCTAGAACCCGTTCTCGCGGCCAGGGCTCCGCGCAGGGCCACGCAGCCGAATCTAGCAAAGAGCAGAATTGGCGAGTGATGCAGAACGGCCAACTACTGATACAATTCGGCCAGCGCTAATTGAGTGCGATAAGGCGACGAAATGAAGCCTCAATTCGAATCGGTTACCTTTCCGAAAGGCTGCTCGGTGCGCGTCTACCACAGACGCGTAGCTGAAATCCCCTTCGAGTGGCACCACCATCCGGAATACGAGCTTACTTTGACGTTGAACAGCAAAGGTTGGCGGTTCATCGGGGATCACATCGGAAAATACCGCTCGCCGGATCTAGCGCTCGTCCCGTCCGACATGCCGCATACCTGGGCCTCGACCGCAACGCTGCGTCAAAACGAGCCGCATACCGCAATCGTCATCTGGTTTTCGGGCCATTGGGCGCTGCAGATGGCGCAGGTATGTCCGGAATATGCGCCCATCCGGCGCTTGCTGCGAAACGCTTCGACGGGCCTGGAATTCCCGCGGGCGGCCGCCAAACGCGTTCTGGGCCGGCTCGACCAAATCCTCTCGGAATCCCCACAGTCGCGTCTTCACGCCACGCTCGATCTGCTTGTGTCGCTCGCCGACGAAAACGCGGTGAGTCTTTCGAAGACGGCGATGACCGTTCCGTCCGCCGCGGACAGCGAGCCGGCGCAATTCACACGCGTGCTGCAACATCTTCACCGGCAGTTCCAAGATCCGATACGGATCGACGCGCTCTGCCGGGTCGGGAATATCTCCGCGAGATCGCTACACCGTCTTTTCGTGAAACACACGGGAGACAGTGTCAGCGAATACCTTTGCAAACTGCGAATTGGACGCGCATGCATGCGCTTGGCGGAAACGGACATGCCGGTCAGCATGATCGCGTACGAAGTGGGCCTCTCCAACCTCGCGAACTTCAACCGGCAGTTCCGTCGTATTCGGCAGATGACCCCGAGTGCCTACCGTCGATACTTCAAGCAGCACCCGCTAATGCCGGAAAAGACCAGCCGCGCCGAACTGCAGATCCGCCCCAGGTCGCTGGAAAGCCTGCATTCGCCATAATCGTCAAAAAACACCTGGTCGCGTATTTCAATGCGGACCCGGGTTAGCGGTCAATCGCGTTCATGGCGGGTGTTGAATAGCGTTCGCCGGCGATTTCGGCGTGCGGCACGGCGGCTTCCAACTCCGCCACTTCCGCTGCGCTAAGCTTGATGTCCGCCGCCGCCGCGTTTTCTTCCAGATATTTCCGGCGCTTCGTTCCAGGAATCGGCACCAGATCTTCGCCCTTCGCCAGTACCCACGCCAGCGCCAGTTGGCCAGGCTTCACGCCCAAGCGCTCGGCAATCGCTCTCACGCGTGCAACAAGCATCTGATTCTTGTCGAAATTTTCGTCGGCAAATCGGGGCATGCGCGTCGCGCGCGAATCCGTCTCTGCCAAATCGCTCTTCTTGGTGATTGCGCCGGTGAGGAAGCCTCGTCCCAGAGGGCTATACGGCACAAAACCAATTCCCAATTCGCGCACCGTCGGCAAAATGTGCGCTTCCACATGCCGCTCCCACAGCGAATATTCCGTCTGTAGCGCAGTGATCGGATGCACCTTGTGCGCGCGCCGAATCGTCGCCGGAGACGCTTCCGACAATCCCAGATATTTCACCTTGCCGGCCTTGACCAACTCCGCCATCGCGCCCACCGTCTCTTCAATCGGTGTCTGCGGGTCCACGCGATGCTGGTAGTACAAATCAATGTGATCCACGCCCAGCCGCTTCAGCGAAGCGTCGCACGCCGACCGCACATACTCCGGCTTCCCGCTAATGGACCAACGATTCGGCTCCGCTTTCGTCCGAATGTTGGCAAACTTCGTCGCCAGAAACACTTCCGCGCGGCGCCCGCGGATCGTCTTGCCAATCAACTCCTCGTTGTCGCCGATTCCGTACGTGTCCGCGGTATCCAGAAAATTGATGCCCAAGTCCAACGCGCGCAGAATCGTGGCGGCGGACTCCACATCGTTCCGCTCGCCGTAGAAATCGCTCATGCCCATGCAGCCAAGCCCCATGCGGGAAACGACGGCGCCCTGCGAACCAAGTTTCACCTTTGTCATAGTCATAATCGGATTAGACGGTCCTCACGCGCGGGCGGATTCGATTTTTTTCGGCGCGGTCGACGCACTCTCTGCTCGTGTGCTTCGCGCGAGAAGTGGCGGGCATTCCTCCGATTGACGACTTGGGCGTCATTCAGCCACGCAGTTCGTCCATCCAATTTGCCTCTCAGAGCGGTAATGCGAATGGGCAGCCGCAGGCCACGACGCTCGTTCCTGCTGATATATTGTGAGATGCAGGCAGATTCTTCCGGCAGGATGGCATCCGCCTCGTGCGCTTGGTATCCCGGCAACTCTGCGGAAGGTTCTGGCCTTCTAAGCTCAGGTTCGGCGCGCACAGTTCACGCCGGCCGCGGAATTACTCATCACGAAGGAGGGATTTCTTCGCTGTGATCGATTTTCGCTACAACTATCCTTTGCTCGGTACGGAGGCCGCTCTCATTGAAGCGACGCTGCAGAAATTCAGCGCGGAGCCGAATGCGCCGCAATCCACGAGCCTGTTTGCCGGAACCGCGAAACATCGCGAGGTCGCGGCGTCATTCCTTTCGCGGGGGAACTTCCAGGTTCCCGCCAGCCGTGTCTTCTTGTGCGCGGGCGGCCACGCGGGAATAGCTAGCGCGTTAGCGAGTGCCTCGCTCGCGGGCGCCGCAATCGCGGTTGACGAACTTACTTATCCGCATTTTCGAGCGATGGCCGCGGAGCGCCGCATCAATCTAATCGGCTGCGCTGGCGATGAGGATGGAATGCTGCCTGACGCGCTGGTCGCAGCGGCCGACACGCATGGCGTAAAAGCCGCGTACTTGATGCCGACGGTTCACAATCCCCTCGGCACCGTCATGTCGCCTGCGAGAAGGCTCGCTCTCGCAAACGTCATTCGACAACACAATCTGTTTTTGATCGAGGACGATGCTTATCGCTTCCTGGAACCTGACGCGCCTGTTCCGATCTCCTTCCACATTCCGGAACGTAGCTTCTATATCTTCAGTTTCTCGAAGCCAGTCTCTCCCGATCTCAGGGTTGCCTATCTGATGATTCCGGAACGCCTGTGCGCAAGTGCCGAAGAATTGATCGCGCGGGTAAATGGCGGAATATCGCTATCGTTTGCGGAAGCCCTCACGTCGCTGCTTCTTGACGACACGGTGGCGCGGCTAATCGCCGAAAAGCAAGCGCTCGGCCGTGAACGGCAAGCGCTGATCGCGAGCAGCCTCAGCGGCCTGAAAATCCGCGCGCATCGCAATGGCTTTCATTGCTGGATTGAAGTTCCGGCAGGCATGGACGCAAACACCTTCTGTGCGGCGTGCGAATCCAAGGGCGTGCAGGTCGGTTCCGGCGCGCAGTACGGAAACGGCGGACCCGCCGCGCTGCGGTTCATCCGCTTAGCCGTCGGCAATGAACGCAGCACCGATCGCATCATCGAAGGCCTGGCGGTGGTAAAACTCGCAGCATCGGCCGCCTGAGGAGCATGCAAGCTCACTCGTAGCGCAAGGCATTCATCGGGTCGATGCGCATCGCGCGCCGCGCGGGAATGTAGCTTGCTACCAGCGAGACAACCATCAGCAGTGCAGCAACAGTGATGAAAGTAAGCGGATCAGTCGGCCGCACGCCATACAACTGGCTAGCCATCAACCGCGAGAGCGACAGCGCCCCAGCAATGCCCATCACCGAGCCAGTCAGTGCCAGCAGCAACGCCTGCCGCACAATCAACAGTAGCACATCGCCGCGGCTCGCCCCCAGCGCCACGCGAATTCCGATCTCGTTGGTGCGCCGCGAAACCGAATAGCTCATCACGCTGTAAATCCCCACCACCGCGAGCAGCAATGCTAACCCCGCGAATGCGCCCAGCAGCAGCATCGTGAATCGCGCCTGCGACAAAGATGCGGACACCGAATCATCCATCGTGCGAATATTCAGCAGCGGCACCTCCGAGTCGATTTCGCGGATCGAACCAGTGATCGCCGGAACCACGCTCAATGGCGCCGCATCTGTGCGCACCGCGAGGTTCATGCCGAAAGAGTTCCAGCTTTCGCCTCTCGCCGCAGACAACTGCGCGAGCGGGTAATAGAGCGTCGGCTGCGGCTGCGTTTCATTCATGGCCGTTAGCTTCACGTCGGCCACCACGCCCACAACCACGCGCCTCAACTCCGGGAAAAAATAAAGCGTCAACCGCTTGCCGACGGGATTCTCATTCGGCCAGAAAGATTTCGCCATGGATTCGCTGATCAACACTGCGCCCGGCCGGCCTGCAGCGTCTGAGTCATCAATGTCGCGTCCGCTCAAGAGCGGTATGTGCATCGCGCTGATGTACCCCGGACTGAGCTGGCGAATTTCCACCTCTGGCAGGTCAGCCATGGCCGCCGCCGGGCGCCCTTCAATGGAAATCGGCTGATGCGAGCCGTCGTCGCTCAGCGGTAGACTGTCAATTAGGCCGGCGGACTGCACTCCAGGCAAACTGCGGACTCGTTCCAGCACGCGCCCGTAGTAACTGATCTGCTGCGCCGGAAGCGTAAATTTCTCAGTCGGCACCGCGACGTTCATCGTCACCACGCCATGAGGGTCGAACCCGGGATTCACGGCGCGCAAGACCCACAAACTGCGAATTAATAGACCCGCGCCAATCAACAGCATCAGCGAAAGCGCCACTTCCGCAACGACCAGCACGTTGCGTGTCCGGCCTCCGCCAGAATCTCCGGCGGTGCGGCCTAGGCCTTGCTTCAAGGCTTGATTCAAGTCCGCCTTCGCCATGCGCAGCGCGGGCAGCAGGCCGGCGGCGAATCCGGTCAGCAGCGAAATGCCCAGGGTGAACGCCAATACCCAGCCGTCCAGCGCGATTTCGCTGGACCGCGGCAGCCACTGCGCCAGAAATTTTACAATCAATATCATGCTGTAGTGCGCGAACACCAAGCCCAGCAAGCCCCCCGCGAACGCCAGCAGCAGCGTCTCTGAAATCACCTGCTGCAACAGGCGGCGGCGAGTAGCGCCCAACGCCGTGCGCACGGCAACTTCCTTGCGTCGCGAAAGCGCCCTCGCCAACACCAGGTTTGCGACGTTCGCGCAGGCAATCAGCAACACCAGCGCAACGGCGCCAAGCAGAATCAACAACGCCGGGCGCACATCACCGACAAGATCATCGCGCAGCGGAACCGCGATCGCGCCCCAGCCCTTGTCGTCGCCCGGATAAGCCTGAGCCAGGCGGTTTGAAATCGCGTCCAGTTCGGCATTCGCCTGCCGCAAAGTCACGCCATCCTTCAGGCGAGCGATCACTCCGAAATTGTGGTCGCCGCGAATGGCGCGCTCCGGATCAGTCCAGGCCAGGGGCTTCCACATCTGTGTTCGCGAACCGGGATCGCTGAAGATGGGAAAGTCAAACCCCGGCCGCATGACCCCGATCACCGTAAACGCCTGCCCGTTGAGCTGAATATTCTTGCCGACGATGTCCGGATTTCCCGCGAAGTAGCTGTGCCACAATCCGTAGCTCAGTACAACTTCGTGCTCGTGCCCCGGCTCATCCTCACCTTGCAGGAATCCGCGGCCGAGCAGCGGCTGCGCGTGCAAGATCGAGAACAACCCCACGGTTGCCGCAACCATGCGAATTGCTTCGGGACGCCCCGAGCCGGTGAGCGTGTAGCGGCCAAATCCATACGCCGACATGGCCTCGAAGGAATGATTTTGCTCGCGCCAATCCAGGAAATTGGCGGGCGACACCGCAAACGTCGGCATACCGGGAAAACTTTTCTGCGGTGGCGTATGCCATACCTGCATCAGGCGGTCCGGCTGATCATACGACAACGGCCGCAGCAGGACAGCGTTGACTACACTGAAGATCGCGGTGTTCGCTCCAATGCCCAGCGCCAGTGCGAGTACCGCGGTCACGGTGAATCCTGGCGAGCGCCGCATCGTGCGCGTACCGAAGCGCAAATCCTGCAGCAAAGTTTCTGCGAAGTGCACGCCGCGCGCTTCGCGGCATTCCTGCTTCGCGTTCTCGATACCGCCAAACTCCAGCCGCGCGCGCCGCAAGGCTTCCGCTCGCGGTACACCGCTGCGCACCAAATCTTCGGCGTACGCTTCCATGTGGAACCGCAACTCCGCGTCCATTTCGCTCTCCATACGAGCGCGCCCCACGGTTGCGCGCAACCAGGAAAGCATGCGGCTCCAAAGCGTCATACTCCCTCCAGCAGCAGCCCAAAATTTTCCGCAAAAGTGTCCGAGATCATTCGTACTTCAGCGCCACCATCGGATCCACGCGCATCGCCCGCCGCGCCGGCAAGTAGCAAGCCAGCAGCGCGATCCCTAGCAACAGCAGCGACACGCCCGCAAACGTAAGCGGGTCCGTGGGACGCACGCCATACAGAAAACTAGCCATCAGGTGCGTTACGCCAAGGGCGGCAACAAGTCCAATCGCAATTCCCAATCCCGCCAGCCGCGCGCCCTGGCCGAGCACCATGCCAAACACTTTGCGCCGCTGCGCGCCCAGCGCCATGCGGATTCCAATCTCTTGCGTCCGTTGCAGCACCGAATACGAAATCACTCCATACATTCCGATCGAAGCAAGCAGCAGCGCGAGCACCCCAAACGCCCCCAGCAAGAACACGGAAAATCGCGGCTGCGCCATCGAATCATCGACCAGCGTCGTCAGCGTAGCCACCTTCGCGAGCGGCAAGTCGGGATCGATCGCATGAATGGCGTCGCGCAGGCTCCCAGTCACCGCGGCGGGATCGGATTTCGTCCGCAGCGCCACGCGCATGTTCAAAAGCGAAGGCCATGGCTTCTGGTTGTACAGCACATACATTTCCGGCGCCGTTTCTTCGCGCAGGGACGCATGCTTCACATCCGGCACAACTCCCACAATCGTCAGCAATGGAAAGCGCGTGCTCCCCGGACCCACCTGCTTGCCCAGCGCGCCCTCTCTCGGCCAGTATTTTCTCTCCATGGCCTTGTTGACGATCGCCACCGGCAGCGAATCGGTGGCGTCCGTTTCCTGAAAATCGCGGCCGCGCAACAGCGGCGTGCCCACCGCGGCGAAAAACCCCGGCGAAATCACCGTGAAATTGGCAAACGGCATTTCTTTTTGGCTCGCCGCCGGATGGTCGGGCATTCGAATCACTGTGCTCTCGCCCTCGCCGCCCATCGGAACCGTCTCGCCAATTCCCGCTGACTGCACGCCGGGGATAACGCGTAAGCGCTCCAGCAGGCTCCCGAAGAGTGTGACGATATGATCCTGTTCCGCATACTTCACAGCCGGCAGCGGCAATTGAAACGTCAGCACCCGCTCCGCATTGAATCCGCCATCCGCGCCGAGCAGCTGAAAAAATGTTCGCGTCAGCAGTCCGGCGGCGACTACCAGGACCAAAGCCAGCGCCACTTGCGAAACCAGCAGCGCGTTGCGCAGTCGCGGGCTCATCCGGCTGCCACCGGATTTCTGGCTGCCTTCCCTCAAAGAATCCGCCAGGTTGTCGCGCGCCGCCCCAATCGCAGGAGCGAGACCGAAGAGAATGCCCGTAGCCAGTGATACCGCTAGCGCGAATGCCAGCACCGGCAAATCCAGCGTGACTTCTCGCAAGCGCGGGAGATTCGCAGGCCCCAGCATTTTCACGAAATAAATCGCCGCGTTCGCGATCAGGATCCCCACCGCTCCCGCTGCCACGGAGATCAGCAGGCTTTCCGTCAGCGATTGCCGGATCAATCGCGCGCGTCCGGCGCCCAGCGCCGCGCGCAAAGTGAATTCCCGCCGTCGCCCCAGCGAGCGCGTCAGCAGCAAATTCGCCACATTCGAGCAGGCGATCAGCAGCACGATGCACACCGCGCCCAGCATCAGCTGCAATGGATGCCGCGTGTCTCCCACCACTTGCCGCTGCAGCGGCACCACTCGCGTGTTGAACCAGCCGATCCACCGGTGATCCTGCTCCTCAGCATGTCGTGTGACTAGGTCCATCGCGGCCTGAGCCTGTTGAGTTGTCACGCCCGGTTTCAGCCGACCAATTACGGCGAGTTCGGATAGGCCCGGTTTCGGCTCCGCCGGCAAAGCCAGCGGAACCCACAGCAGGGGCTCGCGCGGAAAATTAAAACTGCTGGGCATTTCTTCAGCGCGCGGAAATGCGAATCCCGCAGGCATCACGCCCACCACGGCGTAGGCGTATTCGTTCAGCTCAATGGTTCGCCCCAAAATATTACGGTCTGAAGCAAACCGCTCGCGCCACAACCGGTCGCTGAGGATCACTTCGTATTCATGCCCGGGTTGATCCTCGTCAGTTGTGAACGAGCGTCCCAGCGCGGGTGCAACGCCGAGCGTGGAAAAAAACTCTTGCGACGCTCGAAAACCGTCCAGGAACGAAGGTTCACCCGAGCCTGTGAGGTTGAAGGAATCGTTCTGAAATGCGGCCACCGTTTGGAACGGGTTCGCGTCCCGCGTCAGCATGCGGAATTGCAGTTGGCCCCAGGGAAAATATTCAGAGCCAAGATTCACCCCCGGCGGTGAAACCAGCTCAGGCAATACGATTCTGCTCGACTCCGGGTAGGGAAGCGGTCTCAGGAGGATTGCGTTCACCAAGCTGAAAACCGCGGCGCTCGCGCCGATTCCCAGCGCGAGCGTCAGCACAGCAACCGCGGTGAAGCCGGGCGACTTACGCAGCATGCGCGAGCCGAAGCGGATATCCTGAAGCAGAGATTCGATAAAACCCGCGCCGCGCGCTTCGCGGCATTCCTCCTTGGCGCTTTCGACGCCGCCAAACTCCAGCCGTGCACGCCGTAGCGCGACTTCGCACGGCACACCGCCGCGGATTAAATCCTCGGCGCGAGCTTCCATGTGGAACCGCAGCTCCGCGTCCATTTCGCTCTCCATGCGAGCGCGCTGCAGGATTGTCCGGAGCCAGGAACGCAGCCGGCTCCAAAGCGTCATACTTCCTCCGGCGTGGTGCTAAGAATCCCGGCAATCACGTCCGCCATGCGGTTCCACTTTTCGGTTTCCGCCTGGAATCGGCGCTTGCCTGCCGCGGTGAGCCGGTAATATTTCGCCTTGCGCTTATTTTCCGATTCGCCCCATTCGCTGGTAATCCAGCCCTGGTGTTCCAGCCGATAAAGCGCCGGATATAGCGAGCCTTGCTGAATTTCCAGGCGGTCTTTGGAAATTTGCTGAATGCGCAGCAGCACGCCGTAGCCGTGCAACGGGCCCAGCGATACGGCCTTCAGGATCAGCATGTCCAGGGTGCCCTGCAGCAGATCGATCGGTTTCGTCACCGGCTCTCCTTGTGCATCTAGGAGAGAAAATAGCAGCACTCTCCTCGACTGTCAAGGAGAGCCTTGCGAGTGCTCAGGCGGATGTTGAGATTCAGGTGTTCGAGGATCGGGCCGGAAATGTCGCCCGCGTTACAACCGCGGGCGACACTCCCGGAATTAGTGGCTGCTCAGAAATCGAGTCGCAGCGCCAACTGCCCCGTGCGCGGGCCGGCGTTGGCCGACGTCTGATTCGACTCCAGCACGCCAAAAGTCTGCGGGTTGCTGATGTCAACCGCAGGCGGTGCATAGTTGGTGTGATTCAATACGTTGGTAAAGGTGGATTCAAATCGCAGCTTCGCTTTTTCGCCCAGCAGGAAAGTTTTCCCCAGGCCGGCCGAAACCCCGATCGTGCCTGGAGCTTGCAAAATCCCCACGCCGCAGTTGCCGATTCGTCCCGCACCCGCGGGCGTCGCAGCAAAAGCGCTCAGGCTGAAATACTGCGCCGCGCCGCGGTTTGCCGGAATCGGGTTCCCCACGCAATCCGGCCGCAGCAAAGTGCCGCGATTGGCGATGTCCGTATTGGATTGGTCCAACGTCGGACTGATCGTCGGAGTAAGCCACGGCCCCGTCTGCAGCAAAGTCACCGTGCTCGCTTCCCAACCGCCGATCAGCATGTTCTGCCAGCCCGAATTGTTCAGCCACCTGCGTCCCTTGCCCAACGGGAGCTGGTAGATTCCATTCGTCTGAAAGCGCTGCCGAGGCGTCCCCGCCACATTGCCGCGATCGGCGCGCAGATCGAAGCGATTCGACACCGCGAGCCCGTACGCCACTTCGCTGGTGAAGCCACCGGGCGCATCGCCCTGCGCGTCGCTCAAATTTTTCGCCAGTGTGTAATTCGTCTGGAAGAAAAGCCCCTTCGCCATGTGGTGGCTGGCATCCAGTTGCACCGCTTGATAATTTGCGAACCCCGCGTTTTCCGTGGAGAGCAAAGTAAACCAGTTCGGATAAGCTGTATTAGCGGGCGAATACGGCGTCGTGCTGGGACGCACCTGGTTCAAGTCCTCGGTGACCGCCAGCCGGTACGAATTCATTCCCACGTAGCTCGCGCGCAGCAATGTGCTTTCCGTAATTTGCCGCTCGACTGTGAAATTCCATTGAGTTGCTTGCGGATCGCGGAATAGGGGATCGTTGGCCTGGTCCAGCGTGCCGCCCCCATAGACGATCACGCTCGTCGGGGGCGCCGTCGCCGGAAATTGAAATTGCGGCTGGCCGGCTACGTTGTTCGCATACGTGTGCACCACCGAAAGTGGATTACCCGCGTTGTTGAATGACATCGGACCTAGCGTCGAGATCGTAAACACGCCGAACCCGGCGCGAATCACGGTCTTGTTGTCCCGAAACGGACGGAACGCCACGCTGATCCGCGGATCGAAATCGCGCACATAGAGCTGGCGCAGCCCCTGCGGCAAATGATCCTGGCTCGCCGTCAACACGTTGCTGCATGCGCCCCCCTGCCCCAGCGAACAGGCATTGAACGACTGCAAAAATCCCGTGTAGACCGCCTGATATGCCGGCGCATTTGCCAGAGTTTTCTGCAGCGCATCCGGCACCAGAATGCTGTTGTTGCGAGGATCGAAGCTCCCCAAATCTCCCAGCGCTTCCGTGAAAGGCGGGAGCAGTTCCCAACGCATCCCGAAATTCACGGTGAGCCGGTCGTTGACCTGCCATTCATCCTGGCCATAAACGCCGTACTGAATCGCGCGAGCATTCACCTGCGGCGAAGTGATCGCGAAAAACGAAGTATTGGGCAAACCCAGAAGCGCGTCGCCGAAAGCGCTGCCGGTGAAGACGCCTTGATTGAAAGTGAACAGCCCATAATCATCCGAAGGCTCGAAGAACATCAGATCCTGATAGTTCACCCGGCGAATATCCACGCCGAACCGCAAAGTGTGCTTGCCCATCTGCCGCGTCAGATTATCTGTAAACTCCAGCGTCTTCGATTGCGTGATGCCGGCGCGGTCGCGTCCGATCGGCGTGAATCCGCTGCCGTCGCTGAAATTGAAAGTAGGGAAGGCTTCTCCGTCGGGATGCTGGCTGATGTCAATTCCTTGCAGCCCGAGTTGCGAAATCGCCGCGCTCCCCAGGATCGGAAAATTCACGCTGGTCAACGCGTCCGTAAAACCAAACCGGAATTCGTTGATCCACTTGGGACTGATCGCGTAGTTATAAGAAACCAGCAGACTGCGGTTGTGCTCGGTGTCCGCATCATTCGGCAGCAGCGGATTCGCAGTGTCGGTCAGCAAATTCTTCCAGCTGAACCGCGCGAACACCTGTTGCTTCGAAGTGATCGTGCGATCGAGCCTCATGTCCCAGCCATTCGTATCCGCTGGAGTCGGCACCAGCGTTTCGTAATTGAACGATGGGTTTGACACGTTCGGCAGCGGATAATAATTCAGCAAAGTTTGCGCCACCGCGCTGATGCGGTTGCCGGCGCCCGAGCTGCAAATCACATTCGGCTGGTTCCCGCCGCAGCCCATGAATGGCTGATGCGTAACGGGATCGATCAAAACAGCGCTGGGCTTCCCCGTCGCCGGATTCGTGAAGGGCAGACCATTCAGATCGCCATTCCTTTCCGCCTGCGTTGGCACCAGGTACTGCTCGGTCGTCGAAATGCTCCGCCGATTCCCTTCGTAATCGAAAAAGAAAAATGTCTTGTCGCTACCGTGGAACAGTTTCGGAATGGAGACCGGCCCGCCCAAGCTGCCGCCGAACGTATTGAACCGTTTCGGCGCCTTCTCGCTGAAATTCAGCGGCTTGGCATCGAACGCATCGTTCTGCAAGTATTCAAACAGGCTTCCGTGAAACTGATTCGTTCCGCTTTTGGTGGTGAAAGTCACATCGCCAATCTGCGCAAACTCGGGGTTGTTGTTGAACGCCGTCACCTTCAGTTCTTCGATCCCCTCCGACGAAGGATAAGCATCCTGTAGCGCGCCGTTCTGCCGCACGTTGGCTGTCGAAATGCCGTCCACGGAATAGCCGACCATCGCGGACGTCGCGCCTCCAACAGAAATATTTCCCTGCGCGTCGTACTGCACTTCCGGCGAAAGCTGCAGTGCCGCGAGTGGGCTGGTTGAAACGGCTCGGGAATTCAGCGGCAGCTGCGTGAGCTGTTGATTTTCCAGGCTGCCGGCAATCGTCCCGTTCTCCGTGTTAATTTGCTCGGCGACGGCGCTCACTTCCACCGTCTGGGTCTGGCTCGCCACCGCAAAAGTCAAAGTCACGCGCAATTCCTGCCGCGCTTCCAGCGCCAGCTCCGGCACCAGCGCATCGGCAAATCCCGACTTGTGTCCCGTCACTCGATAATGCCCGGGCTTCAAGTTCTCAATCTCAAAAACGCCGTCGTCGCCGCTCGTCGCTTGATGGTCGCTGTTGTCGTCGAGCCCATGCAGGGTAATTTCCGCTTGCGGCACCGCCGAGCCGGTAGCATCCACCGTCAAACCTCGCAAACTTCCGAAAGTGGACTGCGCCCCCATGCGCCCGGCGCACACCATCACCAAGGTCGCCAACAGAAAAAATAGGAACACCACGGCAGGAAAGGTAAGTCGTGGAACACAACCGGATCGCTTCATCGCAGCACCCCCAACTAACTGCTACGACGCTAGCGAAGCGGCCATAAGGGAGTCATAAGGCCGTCATAAGGAGTTCGTTAACTCCCATTCAAAATTTCTATTGTTTCGATATGGAATTATCGCAGTTGGTCATCAGACCTTCACCACAATCTTCCCAATCTGTTGGTTTGATTCCATATAGCGATGCGCCTCGACAATCTGCGCGAACGGAAACACTCGGTCCACCCGCGGCTTGAAGCGGCCCGCCGCCACATGATCGAAAACGTACTTTATCGCCGGGGCTTTCAGCTGCGGATTAGAAAGAATTTCGCGCACCGTATATCCGCGCACGGTCAGCCCTTTGCTGAGCGCGGTAAACAGCGGGAACGGCGTCGGCTCTGGCGCCAGCGCCCCATATTCAAAAATGATTCCTTGATACGACGCGGCCTCGGCGAGCGCTACGACGCCCTGGCCTCCGATGGGATCGAAAATCACGCGCGCTCCGTTGCCACCAGTGATTTGTTTCACGCGCGCGAGAAAATCCTCCTCGTCGGTCGCAATCACGTGCGTCGCGCCAACTTCAGCCAGCACACTCTTCTTCTTCGACGTTCGCGTCGTCGCAATGCTGATCGCGCCCTCGGCCTTCACCATTTCAATCGCGGCAATTCCCACGCTGCTGCTCGCCGCTGTGATAATAACGAAATCGCCTTTGCCGATCCGCGCGTTCGTAATCAACGCTCCGTAAGCCGTCAGATACTGCATCCAGATGGATGTCCCTTCCTCGGGCGTCAGCCTTTCCGGATAAGCCGCCAGCGCGCTCGCCGGCACCAGCGCGACTTCTCCATACACTCCATAATTCGTCATCAAAAATCCCGGCACCGTGCTGGCTTTTTTTCCGATCCAACTCTTGTCCACATCCGGCCCCACGGCCGTCACCACTCCCGCCGCCTCATAGCCCACTTTCGACGGCAGCACGGCGGTCTCCAGATATTGCCCGTTGCGGAACATCACCTCCGCGCGATTCAACCCGATGGCCTTCACATTCAGCAGCGCTTCGCCCGGTCCCGGCACCGGAATTGGTTCTTCTTCGATCTTCAATACTTCCGGGCCGCCCACAGAATAAAAACGCACAATCTTCGCCGTCTTATTGGCCATCTCGATCTCCTCTCTCGCTTTGATTTGTTTGGGTGCCGGGTGGATGCAAAAGCTTTTCGCGAATGCGCGAACATTATTTCGGTGGAGTAAGCTTCGGATCCAGCCGCGCCGCTTCCTTGAATTCCACCTGCGCCGCGTCCGGATCCTTCAATCGCAGCAAAGCCATTCCCAGATTGTAGTGCGCGTGCGCCAGATTCGGATTCAGCCGATTGGCCTCGCGATAACTCTCCGCGGCGGCCTGATATTGTCCCTTGTTGAAAAGCACGTTCCCCAGATTGAATTGCGCGTCCGCATTATCCGGATGGTCCGCAATCACTTTCACAAAGGCGGACTGCGCTCCGTCCAGATCGCCCAGCTGCATTTTCGCCGCGCCCAAACCAATTTCTGCCTCGGGAAAATTCTCCTGCTGCGCGAGGGCTTTCTGAAAATATTCCGCGGCCCTGCCCGCATCATTCGCCTGCAAATACGCGTTCCCCAGGTTATAAAGCGCGTGCGCTTCATCCGGCTTTAGCGCCAAGCCTTTCTGATACGTGGCGATTGCCAAGTCCAGCTTGCCCTGACCCTGATACGCAAGCGCCAGATTAAAATCCGCATCGGCCTGGTCGGGCTTCAATGAGAGAGTTTTTTCCAGGCTGCTAACGGCCCCATCCAACTGCCCCTGTTTGTAAAGCAGATGCCCCAGCGCGAACCACCCGTGCGCCTCATCAGGATGTTCCGCCACGATCTCCCGGTATTGCGTGATAGCTTCGTCGTCGCGCCCGGCATTCGCGAGCGCCGCCGCATAATTCGTTTGCAAGTCCAGCGAGTGCGGCTCCAGCGCCATCGCCTGCTGATAAATCGCAATCGCTTCGTTCCACTGCTGCGTCGAATCCAGCGCCGCAGCCAGATTATTCAGCGCGTCCACGTAACGCGGCGTCAGCTCCAGCGCCCGTCGGTATGCCGCGATCGCGTCGGCGGCATTTCCCGAAGCAAATAACGCCGCGCCCATGCCGTTGTAAGCCTGCGCAAATTTCGGATTCAAAGCCAGCGCCTTGCGGTAAGAGGAAATCGAATCGTAATATTTCTTCTCGTGATACAGCGCGAGGCCCAGGTTACTTTCCGTCACTGCATCGGTAGGCTTGATCTCGAGCGCTCGATCGAAATCCGAAATCGCTTCGTCGTCCTTGCCCTTGGCATCCAGCGCCAGTCCCAGATTGCTCAATGCCTCCGGAAAATTAGGATTCAAGGCCAGCGCCTGGCGGAACAGCGCAATCGCCTCGTCTACTTTTCCTTTCTTGTAGCGCTCCAATCCCCGATTGTTCAACGACACCGCATCGCCAGCCTTACCCGGCCCAATCTGCGCCGATAACGCACCCGCACTCCAAAGCACCCCCAAGAAAATCGCAAAAAATTCGATCCGCCGCCACGCACATCGCATCGCCAGCAATCCTCCCCACACCGCGCTGCGAGCGTAACACACCCCAAAACCACTGCGTCAACCAGGTCCATATGGGGTGCGGCGGCTTGCCGCCGCTTTCGCCACAATCTTAGCCGCGAAGCAAATCGCGCTAGGCGAAGCTTGCTTCGCCCAAGAGGCTCCCTCCATCTGGCTCCCGCCAACTGGCGCTACGCACACACCTCGCCGGGGGTCTCACTAGACGCGCCCCTGAATCCCCGTTAAAGTTTAATTGATGAATCTCACGTACAGAATTCGCGGGAGCAAAACATGCCGACAGCAAGAGTAAAATGGGTGGGCGACGAAGAATTTCTGGCCACCATGCCCTCAGGCCGCGCCGTACCCTTCGACGGCAAAAGCAACGCCGCCGCCGGCCCCATGGAGATTCTCCTCGGCGCGCTAGGCTCCTGCACCGCGATAGACATCGTCCTGATCCTCGAAAAAAAACGCCAGAAACTCGCCACGCTCGAAATCGAAATCTCTGGCGAACGCGCCAAAGATCCGCCGCAGGTCTGGACCAAAATCGAAATGGTCTACCGCCTGTCCGGCCAACTGGAAGAAAAGGCCGTCCGGGACACCATCGAACTCAGCCAAAACAAATACTGCTCCGTAGCCGCCATGCTCCGCAAAACCTCCGAAATCACCTACCGCTTCGAAATCCTTCCTCAGCCTTCGTAGGGGCACGCGGTGCCCGCTGCGGCAGAGCCATTCCTGGCTGTGCTCTTCCGTGCTTAACCGGGAGCCAACCAACGTAAACGAGCAGATTGAGAGGTCGCAACGCGTACTGTGTCGGATTAAGCAGACGCTGATGGTGCACAAGATCTCCAACGGTTCAACCTCTGAAAGAGCCGTTCCCCTTTCCCATTTGTTTTCAACAATCAGCTGACCGAAGCGAGTCATTTTAGTTGGCATGTGAGCTGCTCTTAGACACTCCGAGCGGCATGAAAAAACGCGAGTCTGTCTGCCGCTCCACTCTCGGTCAGCCAGCTCAGGTCGCCCGAGTGGGTGGTCTACCCAGAGTGGAACTGATTAGGTGAGGACCATAGTCGATGAGATTCGTCCTTCTCTCTCTTATCGCGGCCGCCTGTGTAGCCGGTCCGCATCCTATCCAAAATGCGAGTTCAGAGCCGACTGCTCGTGCCATCAAATTCCGCTTGCTGAACGGCAAGAATGGCAAGCCGATCAAAAACGAAAATCCGAGCATTTGGATTGGCGATGCAACAGAACCGATCAACCCCTACACGGACTCACACGGTGAAATCGTTGTGAATGTAACTGACATTAGATCCCAACAGCTTCGGGTACTGCCGGATTGGGATGCAGACTGCCGTTTCAAGGGTGATAGTGACGCTGGCATGCAAGTGAAGTATTCACTCAACAAAATCATCACCACCGGTGTCGTTAGTGAAAATCTCTGCGGGAAGCGTCGTATCGATCCCGTGCCGGGCGTGCTGGTGTTGTACCTCCGCCCAAGGACTTTCATGGAGAAATGGGCACTTTGATCGAAAGCCATCTCGGTTGTGCGCAGTTACTGTGGGCGGAATCCGCGTTGGATGCGCTGCTTCGGCTGCGAGGATCGTGGAACTTCCAAGGCCCCGTTCTCGTATGACACTATGAACCGATCCGGAAGCTACCTTTCCGCTTGCGTCTGCGTCAGAACAACAAGCAGAACCGGGAACCAAGGTACAAGAAGCAATCAGGCCCTCCGAACTTCCGTAAAATCCGGCGCGGCCCCGCGCGAATTCCCGCGAGAGCCGAAGAGGTAACGCGGACATGAGAACCCCTCAGTTTTTCGAGACGCTCTCGGCTGACGTGAAATTCGCGGCACGCGGTCTGCGCAAAAGTCCCGGCTTCCTCGCCGTAGTTGTTCTGTCCCTCGCGCTGGGAATCGCCGCCAACAGCACGATTTTCAGCGTAATGGACGCGCTGTTGTACCGCCCTCTGCCTTATCCGCAACCACAAAGCCTGGTGGTGATTTGGCAGGCCGACCAGGCTCACCCCGACTCTCTGCAGGCGCCTCCCATTGCGGAAAACGTGGACTGGACGAAACAGAACCATGTCTTTGAAGATATTTCGCTGAGCAGCTTCACGGACCAGGCGATCGTTTCCGGTCTAGGCGAGCCGCGGCCGCTGCACACGCAATACGTCACGCCCAACTTTTTCGCCCAGCTGGGAGCAAAGCCGATCCTCGGCCGCATTTTTCAGGAGGACGAGCAGCAAGACCTCTCGCAAGCCATCGTCATCAGCACGCCGTTCTGGAAGCGCGAGTACAACGGCGACCCGCGCGTTCTAGGAAAGAGCATCAATGTGGAAGGCGTCGTTTCCACCATCGTCGGAGTGATGCCTGCTGGGTTCGCTCCGTTCTACGGATTCCCGATTGATCTCTGGCTGCCGATCAATCCTGCCAACCCTCGCTACAACGCGCGATTTGATCACTGGCTGATGCCGGTGGCGCGCCTGAAACCCGGCGTGACGCTGCAGCAAGCGCAAGCCGATATGGACGTGATCGCGCGACGCATGGAACAGGATTATCCGTCAACGAATAAAGGTTTGGGCGCAAAGGTCTTTCCATTGCACGAGGATCTCTACCGCGGCGCCGGCAGCGCGCTGTACCCACTTCTGGGCGCTGTTGCGTTCGTGCTGCTGATTGCTTGCGTGAACGTCGCCAACCTGATGCAGTTCCGCACCGAAACCCGCCGCAAAGAATATGCATTGCGCATGTCTCTCGGTGCGGAACGCCGCCGCTTGGTGCAGCAGTTGCTCACGGAAAGCGTGTTGCTCGCGGTGATCGGAGGCGTGCTGGGCACAGTGTTGACGCTCGTGGGCATCCGAGTGTTCCTCGCGCTGGCCGGTGGAGATTTCCCGAACGCGGAGGCGATCACCTTGGACGGCCGCGTGCTCCTCTTTACGCTGGGAATTTCGCTTATCACCGCCATTTTGTTTGGGCTGGCTCCCGCCCTGCGCGCCTCTCGCCCCGATCTGAACGCGGTCCTGCGTGAAAGCGAGCGCAAAACCACATCCGCCTCCAGCCGCCTCGCTCGCCAGGCCTTGGTGATTTCGGAAGTTGCGTTGGCGATGGTCTTGCTCGTCGGCGCCGGCCTGATGATCAACACCATCTTGCATTTGAAGCGAGTGAATCCAGGATTTGATTACAACCGCCTGCTCACCATGGATTTCCAGCTTCCCGAGGGCGGCAAGTATCTGGAACGCGTGCCCGGCGGAGACATGGAACAAACTCTGCCGACTGCCACAAATTTTTATACGCGCTTGCTCGATAACGTTCGCGTGCTGCCCGGCGTTGAGTCCGCGGCGCTCATCGGCGCGTTGCCCTTGCACTGCTGCACGGAAGATTACACATTTTCAATCCTCGGGCATCCGGCGCCGCCTCCCGACGACCGGCCCGGCGCCGGATACAGCGAAGTCAGTTCCGGAATCTTCAGCACCATGAAAATTCCGCTGGTGAAGGGGCGTTATCTCGACGAGCACGACACCGAAAACTCTCCTTGGGTGATCGTCGTCAATCAAACGTTCGTGCACAAATATTTTCCGAACGAAGACCCCATCGGACAGCAGATCTTGCTGCGCTACGATCCTTACCCCGTGGATCAGCCGCGCCCGCGCCAGATCGTCGGCGTGGTGGGAGATGTAAAACATCGCGGCCTGGGCAGAGATACGCGTCCATTCGTTTACGCTCCCTACCTGCAGCAACCGGCCGTTTTTCCCGGCGGAGCAACCCGCGCCCATTTGCACGAGAATCTGGTTTTGCGCACATCGCTGGCACGTCCTGCAGGCCTTGTAGAAAGCGTTAAGCATGCCATCGCCAATATCGATCCCGATCAGCCCATCAGCAACATCCGATCCATGGAAGAAATAATGGGCGCTTCGCTGGGCGACTGGCGTTTTTACATGCAGCTACTGGGAATTTTCGCGAGTGTGGCAATCCTGCTGGCCGCCGTCGGCATTTACGGCGTGATGTCCTATTCGGTGAACGAGCGCACTCACGAAATCGGAATTCGCATTGCGCTGGGCGCGCAGCCTTCCGACATTCTGAAGCTGGTCACCAGGATGGGACTGAAGCTCACGTGCATCGGCGTAGTGCTCGGCGCAGCTTTGGCGCTCGGTCTCGCGCGCTTGATCACCACGTTTCTCTACGGCGTCAAGCCCAGCGATCCCATCACGTATGTCGCCGTCGCGCTGGCCTTGGCCGCCGTCGCATTCCTCGCCTGCTACATTCCCGCAAGACGCGCCACAAAAGTCGATCCCATGGTCGCGCTGCGTTACGAATAACCCGGACGCAATCCATCGCGCAGGACTTACCGAGAGCTCTCGCGAACCTATCAAGTAAGAGTTGCTGACGCGACGGCGAAGCTCCCGAACAGCTTCACAGAATAACCAATGTAGTGAAGCATCTAGT
>Ga0187855_10000326_pt1 | contig 43490 bp, 38 predicted proteins | sample June2016WEW_8_10_2_FD_132969 | JGI IMG/M metagenome (GOLD analysis project Ga0187855, IMG submission 132969) | Peatland microbial communities from SPRUCE experiment site at the Marcell Experimental Forest, Minnesota, USA - June2016WEW_8_10 | ecosystem: Environmental > Terrestrial > Soil >... | reverse complement strand
TCCGGCGAGTAGACCGCGGTGTAAACGCCGCCGCCATAGCTGCTGAGCGCCGCCAACTGCGCACCGGTGCGGGCGTCCCAAATGCCCGCGGTACTATCGTACGAGGCGGTGACGATCCGCGTGCCATCGGGCGAAAACGCCGCGAAGTGAACGTAGCCGCTGTGCCCCGTCAACACGGCCAGCTGCTCGCCGGTATGCGCATCCCAAATGCGCGCAGTCTTGTCATATGAGGAGGTGACGATGCGCTTCCCGTCGGCCGAGTAAGCGGCGGACCGGACCGAGTCGCCGTGTCCCGCGAGCACGGTGCGCAGCGCGCCTGTCTTTGCGTCCCAGATGCGCGCCGTGTTGTCGCTCGACGTGGTCACGATGTCTGCGCCATCGGGAGAGTACGCGGCGAATGTCAGGAGCTTGCCGTGACCGGACAGCACCGCGAGCTGGGCGCCCGTGCGCGCGTCCCAGATGCGCGCGGTCTTGTCGGTAGAGGCGGTGACGATGCGCGTGCCGTCGGGCGAGAACATCGCGGACAACACGAGATCATCATGGCCGGACAATACGACGAGCTGCGCGCCGCTCGTTGCATCCCAGACGCGCGCGGTCTTGTCACGCGACGCGGTGACGATGCGGCCGCCATCGGGCGAATAGGCCGCGAAAAAGAGGTAACTGTCGTGCCCCGCGAGCACCGCCAGCTGTGCGCCCGTGCGTGCATCCCAGACGCGCGCGGTCTTGTCGGCGGAAGCCGCAACGATGCGGGCGCCATCGGGCGAGAACACAGCCGATTCGAAGAAATAGCCGCTGCCCGGGATTACGGCAAGTTGCGCGCGCGCACCGACGTCCCAGATGCGTGCCGTGTTGTCGTCCGAGGCGGTGACGACCCGCGTACCGTCGGGCGAGAACGCGGCCGAATTGACGTAACCGATGTGCCCCGACAAGACGGCAACCTGGGCGCCTGTATTGGCGTCCCAGATGCGCGCCGTGTTGTCGTTCGACGCGGTGACGATCCGCGCACCGTCCGGAGAAAACGCCGCGGAAATGACTTGATTGGTATGGCCGGAGAGTACCGTGAGCTGGGCGCCCGTTCGCGTATCCCAGATCCGTGCGGTCCGGTCGTCCGAGGCCGTGACGATTTGTGTACCGTCGGGCGAATAAGCGGCCGAAAGCACGATGCCGTCATGCCCGGCGAGCACCGCGAGCTGCGTGCCGGTGCGCGCATCCCAGATCCGCGCAGTCTTGTCGTCCGAGGCGGTGACGATATGCCTGCCGTCCGGCGAATAGGAGGCGTAGTACAGATTACTGCCGTTACCCGAGAACTCGAGGACCTGTGCACCCGTGCGCGCATCCCAGACGCGAGCCGTACCGTCGTCCGAGGCGGTGACGATGCGGCTGCCGTCGGGGGAATAGGCCGCGCTACTGATGGTGTCGCCGTGGCCGGATAGCAGCACGAGCTGAGCGCCGGTGTGCGCGTCCCAGATCCGTGCGGTCTTGTCATCCGAGGCGGTGACGATGCGACTGCCGTCGGGCGAATAGGCCGCGAAACCGACGTGATCGGTGTGGCCGGACAATGCGGCGAGTTCAGTGCCGGTGCGCGCATCCCAGATCCGTGCGCTCTTGTCGTGCGACGCGGTGACGATGCGGCTGCCGTCCGGCGAATAGGCGGCCGTGTTGACGACGGACGCATGCCCGGACAGCACCGCGAGCTGCAAATCGGCGACACGCACGTCTTGAAACACGCTGATGGCGGCCGGCGCGTGTTCGGGCGAGAATCCGGAACTCGTGAGCACGTGCAGAATGACATCCTGTGCGCCCGCAATATCCCAGTCCTTGAGGCGCTCGGCGGCCGCCTGGGTCAGAAGCCGTGACTGCGTTTGCAGCGCTTGTGCGGCCTGATACTCCGCTTCGTGCTGCTTGCGAACGGCGATCAGTCCGCCCCCCGACGCGACCAGTGCCAGTATGCTGACGAGGGCGGCGACTGCCGCCGCGACGCGATTGCGCCGAATGAATTTGCGCAGCTGATATCCGGCGCTTGCGGGGCGCGCGAGTACCGGCTCGTGATTCAAATAGCGCCGCAGATCGGCAACCAGTTCCGAGGGCAGGCCGTAGCGGCGCTCCCGCTCGCGCTCCAGCGCCTTGCTCGTGATCCACTGCAAATCTCCGCGCAGCATGCTGACGAGCTGTTTGGGATCCGTCGAGCGTGCGGCGGCGGTCGCGACCATGCGCTGGCGGTCCGCGCTGACCTTCGCGCTCAAGCTGGGCGGTTCTTCCTCGCGCAGTTGCCGCAGCCACTCATCGAGCGCCGGCTTCTGGCGACGCTTGGTCTCAAACGGCTGCAGTCCGGTCAGCAGCACATATAGAATGACACCAAGCGAATACACATCGGTGCGCGTGTCGATATCGTGGATGTTCGGATCGACTTGTTCCGGGCTCATATAGCCCGGTGTTCCCATGAACTGCCCGAAGCGGGTGAATTGGGTTTGATCGGTCAATTCCGGCGTCGTCGCTTTCGCCAAGCCGAAATCGATGATCCGCGGCACGGCGACACCGTCGATCTCCACGACAAGAATGTTGGCGGGCTTCAGATCCCGGTGGATGATCGCCTTCTGGTGCGCGTGCTGCACGCCCTCGCAAGCCTGTATGAACAGCTCCAGGCGATCGCGGATCTTGAGCCGCTTCTGATCGCAATACTCGGTGATCGGCAGGCCGGGCACATATTCCATGACAAAGTAGGGCTGCCCCTGAGCGGTCGAGCCGGCGTCGAATACCTTGGCGATGCACGGGTGCTCCATGATCGCGAGCGATTGACGTTCGGCTTGAAAGCGCTGCACGACGGCCTCGTCGTACATGCCGGCGCGAATCAGTTTCAATGCCACGGGCCGGCGCACCGGCGCGGTTTGTTCCGCAAGCCATACCTGGCCCATGCCGCCCTCGCCGAGTTTCCGGATCAGTTGGAAACGCTGCGCAAACAGCTGTCCCTCCGACAAGCGGGCTGCGCTCGGTTCCGCGACCCCCGACTCGAGATCCGCACCCAGCGGTGATTGCAGAAATTGCTCGCTGAGACCCGCATCGACCGACAGCAGGGACTCCAGCTCGGCGCGCAGCGGCGCATCCGACGCGCAGACCTCATCGAGGAACTTGGCGCGCGGCTCCGGCTCGAGTGCCGCGGCGTGGTGCAGTAACTCCTTGACGCGCTGCCACGGGGGCACGGTCACGACGATGCAGCCCTTGTCATCTCGCGACGCAGCCAGACGCGCGCCGTGTACCAGTCGCGCTCGACGGTCGCGATCGAGATGCCTAGAACCTCGGATATTTCCGCCGCCGCCATGCCGCCGAAAAACCGCATCTCGACGATCTTGCTTTGCCGGTCATCGATCCGGGACAATTCGTCCAGGGCCACGTCCAAGGCCACGAGTTCGGTATCTCCGCCGACCGGCAAATCCTCGATCTGCTCGAGACCGATCCGATTTCCCCCATCTCGCTTTTGCGCGCGGCGGCCACGCGCATATTCGACCAGAATCTGCCGCATCAGGCGGGAAGCGACAGCCACGAAATGCCCTCGGTCCTTCAGCGGGAAAGGCTCGCCTCCCATCAAACGAATGAAGGCTTCATTGACGAGCGCCGTGCTTTGCAGTGTGTGATCGGCGCGTTCGGACTTCAGGTGATTGTGCGCGAGCTGTCTGAGCTCCTTGTACACCACCGGCGCCAGTGCGCCGAGGGCTGCTTTGTCTCCGTCGACCCATCGCTGTAATAGCTCGGCGATCCGACTCGAGTCTTCCGCCAAGGGTCTCTCCTTCCGTTCGATGCGCGCGTCCGAGTCAGAATATTCGTGACCATCACGCGCGTCAAATGCTCAGGCGGAGCGTTGCTGTGCATATCCGCCTCGACGCGCGCTGCTAAGTATCGCCCGCCGCATGGCGTATCAATGCGCCGTAGAAGCGAATCAGCTCGACGTAATTCGCCGTCGCCATGCGCTCGTCGGTTCCGTGAAACCGCGCCAAATCCGCAGACTGTGCCCGGACCGGGGAGAAGCGGTAGATGTCGTCGGCGACCGCGCTCATGTGGCGCGAGTCGGTTGCGCCGAGCACGAGCCCCGGCGCCACGAGGACGCCGGGAAACAATTCGCGGACCGTTCGCTCGAGCATGCGATACGCGCCGGATTCGCGCGAGGCGATCGGGGAGGGTTCGTCGGGAGGTGTGGCGATTTCGATGCGGATACCTTGTTCGCCGACGGTCCGCCTGACGTGGTCGATGACCGTGGCGACGGTGTCGCCGGGCAAAATCCTAAAATTGACGAGCGCCTCCGCGCGGCCCGGCAGCACGTTCGCCTTGTCACCACCGCTCACCACCGTGATTGCGGTCGTCGTGCGCAGCAGCGCATCGGTCGAGGGTGCCTTTTGCAACTGCGCGCGGATCAGCGGCCCGAACAGCCAGCGGTTCGACAGCGCGACGCGCTGCATGCCGGTCATTTCGGGGGCGACCGTATCGAGCAATTCGTCTGCGACGCCGCCGATCACCGCGGGCATCTGCGAGGCCTCGAGCCGTTCCAGCGCCTTCGCCAGCGCGCCGATCGCAGATACCTTCGGCGGCATCGATGAATGACCGGGCGTCGCCGTCGCCGTGAGGCGTATCGTGACCGAGCCCTTTTCGGCGACTCCGATCAGTGCGAGCGGCGCGGCGAGCCCCGGCAGGATGCCCTCGGTGATCAATAGCCCCTCATCGAGCGCAAATTCGCAGTGAACGCCGCGCAGCGCGAGCAGCGCCGCGATTTTGGCGGCGCCGTTCTCGCCGCCGTTCTCCTCATCATGGCCGAAGGCGAGGTAGATTGTCCGGCGCGGCTTGAAGCCCGCGGCCGCGAGCGCGTCAACCGCTTCGAGTATCGCCATCAGATTGCCCTTGTCGTCCCAGCTGCCGCGGCCCCAAACGAAGCCGTCGCGGATCTGCCCGCCGAACGGGTCCGCATGCCAGTCGCTCTCGGTTCCGGGCGCAATCGGCACGACGTCCTGATGCGCCATCAGCAGGATCGGCTTGGCCTGTCTGTCCTCGCCGACCCAGGTGTACAGCAGACTGTATTCGCCGATCAGCTCGCGCGTCAGCGTGCGGTGTGCATTGGGAAAGACTTGCGCGAGGTATGCATGCAGCTTCAGAAACTCGCCATCGCTTTCATCGGAGGAATTCTCGCGCGAGATCGTGCGTAGCCGCACCGCGCCCGCGAGGCGCTCCGCGGCCGCCTGCGCATCGATGGGGGCGAGCAGCGCCGCCGGCGTCGCGATTTGGCGCGATCGATCCGCGAACGTATTGACCGCGAGCGCCGCGACCACTGCTGCGAGCGCGGCAGCGGCGATCAAGAGCACTCGACGCAGCACTTGAACGAAGGCCCCCGGCGGCGGCTTTGTCCTTGCGCTCCGCGACGCTAAGACTTGGCGCGGCCGCCCACCGCGCCGATCGCACGGCGGCGCTCATCCATGAGTTTCAGGATCAGCGGCGTCAATATCAATTGCATCGCCAAGTCCATCTTGCCGCCCGGGACCACGATGATATTCGGACGCGACATGAACGAGTCGTGGATCATCGACAGCAAATACGGGAAATCGATGCCTTTCGGATTGGCGAACCGGATCACGACGAAGCTCTCGTCGGCAGTCGGAATGTACCGGGCCACGACAGGATTCGAGGTGTCGACGGTCGGCACGCGCTGAAAATTGATGTGCGTCTCGGAAAACTGCGGACAAATGTAGTTCACGTAGTCCGGCATGCGCCGCAAGATCGTATCGACGACCGCCTCGGTCGAATAGCCGCGCGATTCCCGGTCGCGGTGCAGTTTTTGGATCCATTCGAGGTTGATGATCGGCACGACGCCGATGGTCAGGTCGGCGTGTTTGGCGATGTTGACTTCCGGCGTGACGACGGCACCGTGCAAACCTTCGTAGAACAACAGATCGGTATCAGGCGCAATGTCCTCCCATTCCGTAAATGTTCCCGGCGGTTGCTTGTAGGGCTCGGCCTCCTTTTCGTTGTGCAGATAATGGCGCACGCGCCCGCGTCCGGTTTCGCCGTACGTGTGGAACAACTCCTCGATTTCCTTGAACAAATTGGTTTCGGGGCCGAAATGGCTGAAATGATTATCTCCCTTGGCGCTGGCTTCCGCCATCTTGATCTTCATCTGATTCCGGTCGTAACGATGAAAGGAATCGCCTTCGACCAAGGCGGCCGTGATTTTCTCGCGGCGAAAAATCCACGCAAAGGTGCGCGTGACCGACGTGGTTCCGGCGCCGGATGAACCGGTGACGGCGATGACGGGATGCTTTACGGACATGACTACCCCTCAATTTTGAATGAACAACGAGCGTTCTTTGAACAAGGGCGAGCTGTAGGTGCTATCGAGGCCCTGATCGTGTTCCCGATGGTATTGCTCGAGACGTTCGACTTCTTTCTTCGCGCCCAAAATCACCGGCACGCGCTCATGCAGCGAAGTCGGCTGAATATCGAGCATACGCATGCGCCCGGTCGATACGCTGCCGCCGGCCTGCTCGACGAGCATCGCCATCGGGTTCGCTTCATACAGCAGCCGCAGTCGTCCCGGCTTGCTCGGATCTTTGGTGTCCTTCGGATACATGAATAGTCCACCGCGAATGAGTATGCGGTGGACCTCTCCGACCAAGGACGCGATCCATCGCATATTGAAATCCTTGCCGCGCACACCGCCGCGGCCTGCAAGACATTCGACGACATAGCGTTTGACCGGAGGCTCCCAGAAACGATCGTTGGATGCATTGATCGCGAATTCGCTGGTCTCTTCTGCAATCCGCATGTTGGGATGCGTCAAAATGAACTCGCCGAATCCGCGGTCCAACGTGAAGCCGTGCACGCCGCGGCCAACGCTGAGCACCAGCATCGTCGTTGCGCCGTAAATTGCATAGCCCCCGCAGAGTTGTTTGGAGCCCGGCTGTAGAAAATCCTCGGCCTTAGGCACCTCGGTGCCTCTCGGCGCGCGAAGTACCGAAAAAATGCTGCCGACCGGGGCATTGATGTCGATGTTGCTCGAGCCGTCGAGCGGATCGAATGCCAGCAGATACTTGCCGCGCGGATATTCGGACGGAATCTGGTAGGGCTCGTCGAGCTCCTCCGACAGCATGCCGGCCAGATGCCCGCCGTATTCGCTGGTCGTGCAGAAGATATCATTTGAAATGACGTCGAGCTTTTGCTGGGTTTCGCCCTGCACGTTGGTTGCCTGCGCCGAGCCGTGGGCACCGGCCAATGCGCCGCGCCCGACGATGAAGCTGATGCGCTTGCAGGCGAGCCGCACATAATTGAGCAGCGCTGTAAAGTCGCCGGTGGCCTCCGGAAAACGCCGCTGCTCCTCAATCATGAATTCCGTGATGGTCTTTTCTCGCGTGCTCATATTTCCCCCGGCGAGCCCTATAAGTAGTAGTTCTCGCGATCTGCTATGCGGACCTTTCCGCGCTATGCGGACCTTTCCGCGGCCTTCAATTGCGCCTCAATCTCCTCGATGCCGAGCTTGTCGTTTCCAATCAGCCCGGCGACCCGGTCCGTCAACGGTCTTTCGTCGGAGCCCAATCCCGGCAACACCAAGTCGGCCGCAGCGAAATCCTCGCCCTCGGTCCAATAACAGGGCGTCACGATCGTAAACAGGCCTGCGGCCTTCGCCGACGCTGCGCCGTTCGTAGAATCCTCGATTGCCACGCAATCCTGGGGCCTCAGGCCCAGTCTATGCAATACGTACTTATAGATATCCGGTGCGGGCTTCTTGCAGGGCACCTGGTCCCCGGCACCGATGACGGCAAAGCGCGCCAACGCGTCGGGACCCAAGGTCGTCTGCAACAACGCTTGAATATTGTCAAACGTCGTCGTTGTCGCAATACCAAGAACGACGCCCGCGGCTTTGGCTTCGTCGAGTAAGCGCTCGACGCCTTCCCGCAACGGCACTTCACCGGCGTTGATGATGCGCATGTATTTGGCGGTCTTGGCCTTGTGCAAGGCCCCGATCCGTTCCATCGCGGCGCTTCGCTGAGCGGGCTGCAAGGGGAGGCTGTTGATGTAGGCGGCGATGCGTTCCTTGCCGCCCGTGGTCCGCAGCAGCTGGGCGTATTGCGGCTTGGTCCAATTCCAATCCAGGCCGTGTTCTCGAAACGCCTCGTTGAACGCGCGCCGATGCGCTTCCTCGGTGTCCGCCAAGGTCCCATCGACGTCGAACAGCAGCGCCTTGAGCCTCACGCGAACACTCGATTTGCGCGCAAGAAGAGCCGGTCCATGCGGTCGCGGCAACCCGCAAGTATCACAACCCTGTCCTCGCGCTGATATTCCATGACTTGCAGTAGGATTTCGATCGCCTCTTGCCTATCGTCCCGCTCGTTTTTGGGACGAGAGAGATCATAGGCTTCATCGATCAACAACACACCGCCCTTGGCCTACGCCGATGCGAATTGGCGCTTGCAACGTCCTTCGATAGCGCCGATCAGCGATGCGTCAAATTGTTTGTATAACGTTCTTAATATAAACAATGATATAGGACGTATTATTAAACCATTTCACACGTGCGTTCAATGAACTCCTGCGCGCTAGCCGGGGCTCGGTCGGGCACGCACGAGGCCTAGGAATTGAGGGGAGACGCCGGCCAAACCCTTAGCGTAGGCGGACGCGTGCGTCCTGCATCAGTCGGTCGCGCGGCGCCCAGGCTTTTCGCGCCGATTGTCGCTGACCACCCGGGCCGTCGCAGCGCGGGCGTTTTCGTCTCGGCGGCGTGGGCTCCCGCGCCGATCGGCAAAGTGGCGGTACCGGCATTCGCAGCGCTGGGCGTCGCATTCCGCCAGCGGTAAGCGTGGAGCTTCGCTGGATAGGAAACGTTTGCCGCGGCAGGCCTCGGCGGCGGCGCAGGCGGCAGTGGTCCCAACGATCGTGATCGCGTGCCAGCGATTGCCGGCGGTCTGCGACTTCTGCGGCTGATCGGCATCGACGAACGTGTAGATATACACCGGTAATCCTGTGCGTACTCGAATGGATCACGGTCACGCTACCGCAGCATGATTTGTCGTAGCCGCGGTATTCACATAACCCGGTTTAGCGATGCAATTTTTGGGCTCTACGTCACACTCAACGGTGCAATCGGTTATGCATGGACATCCAGATGCACGCCTTTCGGTGCCGCGCTCTGGCCGCCTTGTGTGCGGGCATATTGTCCCAACGGGTTGGTGTAGAGCGACATTCCCGGCGCAGGGCTCAGGGTTGTCAATTCGCCGCCGCCGCTATCGGCACCCGGCAGCGCCTCGACCTCGACATCGGTCCAGCTGACGTCAATCGGCTCCCGCGAGATCAGCGTTTGCGGAGCAGGGGGAAATGTCGCCGGGGGCTGCTCGTTGGCCGCAGAATAGTCCGCCCGCACGAGAACCACCGTGGAATGCGGTTGCTCGGTTACCAGGGTGACGCGCTTTAGGGTCGCGCCACTCGTGATCAAGCTCAGGGCTTCGCCAATCGGTGAGCTCGGCCTGCCGCTAGACCCAATTTGTTCGCCCGCGAGTAGCAGGGACTGACCGCCAGTGATTGCGTTCACATCAGGGTCTTAACAACACACCGGCATTGTCCATTTGCGAGGCATATCCTATGCGCAACTTGCGCGCCTCCGACGTAGTTTCTCGGCCCTCGCAAGGATACCCGTCAAATAACCATGGGACACCCTGAATTGCGATGCCCAATTTGGACTAGTAGTGGCCTCGGGCTGCGCCCGCGAGCAAGGCCGTGACGGTCGACCCGAAGCGACGCAGACAGGGAGGGCGGCCCCGCAGGAGCGCCGGCGCGCTGGCGCAGCTGCCGTGGCAGTCGCTGCGCAATCCCTACGCCCCGATGGAAGTGCTCTCGGCCGACCAAATCGAGGCTATCCATCTGACCTCGCTGCGCATCCTCGAGCAGCTTGGCATCGAGGTCATGTCGGCTCGCGCGCGCGAACTATTCAAATCGGCCGGCGCCGACGTCGATGCGCAGACCGCTGCGGTGCGCATCGATCGGCAACTCGTGGCGGCGGCACTCGGCACTGCGCCCGCCGAGTTCGTCGTGACACCACGCAACGCAGCGAGACAAATCACGCTGGGCGGCAATCACATCAATTTCGGCCTGGTCGCCGGACCGCCCAACGTGCATGATCTGGAGCGAGGCCGCCGCCCCGGCAACCTCCGCGATTATTGCGACTTCATCCGGCTCGCACAGCATTTCAACATCATTCATGTGCTTGGCAACCAGGTATGCGCGCCGGTGGAGTTGCCCGCGAATTCGCGCCACCTCGAGACCTATCGGGCCAATCTGCTCTACTCGGACCGGGTGTTTCACTGCTCGGCGATCGGCGCCGGTCGCGCGCTCGATGGAATTCGAATGATGGCGATTGCGCGCGGCATCTCGCTCGAGCAGATTGCGGCGAGTCCCGGCGTCATGACGATCATCAATGTCAACAGCCCGCGCCGCTTTGACGAGTCGATGTGCGAGGGTCTGATGGGCATGGCGAAGCACGGCCAGCCGGTGGTTGTCACTCCGTTCACGCTGATGGGAGCCATGGCGCCGGTGTCGCTCGCGGCGGCGCTGGCGCAGCAGAATGCCGAGGCGCTGTTCGGCGTCGTGCTCACGCAGCTCGTGCGGCCAGGCACGCCGGTCGTCTACGGGGCATTCACGTCCAATGTCGACATGCGCTCAGGATCCCCAGCCTTCGGGACACCGGAGAACGCCAAGGCCAATGTCGCCAGCGGCCAGTTGGCTCGCCGCTACGGGCTTCCATACCGCACCAGCAATGCGAGTGCGTCGAATGCCGCGGACGCGCAAGGCGCCTATGAGACGGAGATGTCGCTATGGGGCGCAATTCTCGGCCACGGTAACCTGATTTATCATGCGGCCGGCTGGCAGGAAGGGGGACTGACGGCCTCTTTCGAGAAGCTCGTTCTCGATGTCGAAATGCTGCAGCACATGGCGGAGTTTCTCAAGCCGATCGTCGTGAACGAAGCGGAACTCGGATTTGACGCCATTCGAGGCGTCCCGACCGGCGGCCATTTCTTCGGCGAACCTCATACGATGGAACGCTACGAACACGCGTTCTATCAGCCGATCGTTTCGAACTGGCAAAACCACGAGAATTGGGAACTTGGCGGTGCGAAGGATGCGACGCAGCGCGCTGCCGAGATCTTCAAACGAGCGCTTGCGGAATATGAACAGCCGCCGATGGATCCGGGGATCCGAGAGGAACTTGACGCCTATGTGGAGCGGCGGCGCGCCGCGATCGGTGGCGGCGATCCTTGAGCGACTAGGTACGTTTCCCTACGGCCGGATTTGCGCCGAGCCTCTATAATTCCCCACTATGGACGGAACGATTCATTTTGAATTGAATGGTCGGCCGGTCCGACTCGACACCAGCGCAGAGCGCACTCTATTGTGGGTTTTGCGCACCGATTTCGCGCTCACCGGACCGAAATGCGGATGCGGCGAGGGCTATTGCCGAGCCTGTACGGTGCTCGTCGACGGCAGGGCCGTACGCTCCTGCCTGACTACGCTCAAGGCAATCGCGGGGAAAAAAATCGTCACGATCGAAGGCCTTGCCCGCGGCGGCACATTACATCCGTTGCAGCAAGCGTTCATCGATCACGGCGCGTTGCAATGCGGATTCTGCACGCCGGGCATGCTGCTGACGGCCGCCGCATTGCTGCATGAGACACCGAAGCCGTCGCGCGAGGCCATCGTGGCCCATATGGACGGTAACTTATGCCGATGTGGCGCACACGTGCGAATCATCGCGGCGATCGACGCCGTTGCAAACGGCAACAAGGCGCCGATATGAACGCAATCGCCGGGATCCCCACCGCCGTCGGTATCGATCGGCGCAAATTTTGTCAGCTCGCCGGCGGCGGGATCATCGTATTGATCGGGCTCGGGGGCTCACGGCCGTTTGCACAGGACGCCCAGCGTCTCTATCCCAAGGACGTCAACGCCTACCTCATGATCGGTAACGACGGTCGCGTCGTCGTGTATTCCGGAAAAATCGAGATGGGTCAGGGCGTCATGACTTCGCAGGCGCAAATGGTCGCCGACGAATTGGGCGTTGCGCTCGGATCGATCGACATGGTGCTCGGCGATACCGACCGATGCCCCGTCGATATGGGCACGTTCGGCTCGATGACGACGCGTATTTTCGGACCGGCGCTGCGCGCGGCCGCGGCGCAGGCGCGCCTGACGCTCGTCGAACTCGCCGCGGCCAAGCTGGGCGTCTCGCCGACCGGCTTGATCGTCAATGACGGCATCGTTTCAGTGGCCGCAAATCCCGCACGGCGCGTGAGCTTCGGCGAACTGTCCAAGGGCGCAAGAATTACGCAAGTCGTGGACCGAGCCGCAGTGCTGCGCAGCGCGACCGAGTTCCGGGTCATGGGCAGACCGCAGCACCGGCTGGATGCGCGGGACAAAGTCACGGGCGCCGCGAAGTTTGCCGCCGACGTCAGGATCCCCGGTATGTTGTACGCGCGCCTGCTGCGGCCCGCGTCGCATGATGCGACGCGCACCGCGCTGGACACCACCGAGGCCGAATCACTGCCGGGAATCACGCTCGTCAAGCGCGCCGATTTGATCGCCGTATTGCACGCGGATCCGGATGCCGCCGACACGGCGTTGGCGATGATCAAATCCCAATGGCAATCGCCGCGCGCGGGTCTCGACCCCGAAAGCATTCACGCGCATCTGGTCGCGCAAGCTCCCGCGCCGCAAATGCTGACAAGCCGCGGCGACATCGCCGCGGGCCGAAACCACGCGGCACAAGTGTTCGAAACGACTTACGAAAAGGGCTACGTCGCGCATGCGGCGATCGAGCCGCATGCGGCGGTCGCCGACATCAAGGACGGCAGGGCTACCGTGTGGGCGTCGACGCAGACGCCATTCCCGACGCGCGATCAAATCGCCGATGCGATTGGTTTCGATCGCAACAACGTACGGGTCATCACGCCCTACGTAGGCGGCGGGTTCGGCGGCAAAAGCGCGTCCAGCCAAGCGATCGAGGCGGCGAGGCTTGCGCAAATCACCGGCAGACCGGTTCAGGTCGCTTGGACTCGTTCCGAGGAATTTTTTTTCGACACATTCGATCCGGCATCGGTGGTCAAAGTCGTCTCAGGTTTGGGCGCGGATGGGAGCATCGCGTTTTTCGACTATTCGGTCTATTCGGCGGGCCAACGCGGCGCGACTCCTTGCTACGTCATTCCGAATTTGAGCATTCGAACGGCGGGCGGCGCGTCGTATGGCCCCGAGGCGGCAGCCCATGGCTTGCACCCGTTCGCCGTCGGTCCCTGGCGAGGCCCGGGCGCCAACATGAACGTGTTTGCAATCGAATCGCAAATCGATGCGATGGCGGCGGCTGCAAGAGAGGACCCACTCGCATTTCGCTTGCGCCATTTGAGCGACGCCCGCATGCGCCGGGTTTTGCAAGCGGCAGCCGACCGCTTCGGTTGGACGCCTGCCGTCGCACCGAGCCGCCGCGGCTTCGGCATCGCCTGCAATATCGACGCCGGCACTTATGTCGCGGCCATGGCCGAAGTCCGGGTCGACGCGGCGACTGGACACGTCCAGGTCGTGAGGGTCGTTTGCGCGCAGGACTTAGGGTTCGTCGTGAATCCCGACGGCGCAAAAATGCAAATGGAAGGCGGCATTACCATGGGTCTCGGGTATACCTTGAGCGAAGAATTGCGCTTCCTCGATGGCGATATCCTCGATCGCAATTTTGGGACCTATGAAATCCCTCGCTTTTCATGGGTTCCGCGCATCGAATGCGTGTTGGTCAAGAATGACGATCTCGACCCGCAAGGCGGCGGGGAGCCCCCCATTACCACGACGGGCGCGGTCATCGCAAATGCCGTGTTTGACGCCGCCGGCGTCCGGATGCTGCGTTTGCCGATGAGCGCGGAGCGCGTCAAAACAGCCATTCTGAAGCTCTCCGGTGCGGCGCCGGCCGCGTAGGCGACTCTGAACCGCGGCCGGTGCTCCGTGACGCGATTTGACGCGATATACTAATGCGATGAACGCGGAAGTTTCCGATGCGGATTACCAAAATCTCGTGCTGCCGCACGTGTCGCGCACCTTTGCGCTGACGATTCCGCAATTGCCGCATGCGCTTCGTGTACCCGTGACCAATGCCTACCTGCTCTGCAGAATCGCCGACACGATCGAAGACGAGCCCGCGGTCTCCGCGGCGCAGACGATCGCCTTGATGCAGCGCTTCAAAGAGGCCGTCGCCGGCCGCGCGGACCCGCTGCCTCTGGTGCGCGACCTCGTGCCGCTGTTGTCGGATCGCACGCTGCCGTCGGAGCGCGATCTGGTCGCGAACATGGCGCGCGTCATTCGTGTGACCGCGCAATTCGAACCTGCACAGCGCGCCGCCATCGTTCACTGCGTCGAGCTCATGTGTTTCGGCATGCCGCGATTTCAATTCGCCGCGAGCCTGCGCGGTCTCGGGCGCTCGAGTGATCTCGACGATTATTGCTATTACGTGGCAGGCGTCGTCGGCGAAATGTTGACGGAACTGTTCTGCCGCTACTCGCCGCAGATTGCTGCGAACCGCGCTCGGCTGAACGAGCTTGCCGAGTCGTTCGCTCAAGGCTTGCAGATGACGAACATCCTCAAGGACGTCTGGGAGGATCGCGGCCGCGGCGTCTGCTGGCTACCGCAAGAGGTGTTTACGCGATACGGCATCGATCTAGCGCAATTGTCGGCGCAACCTTATGATCCGCGCTTCGGCGCGGCGCTGCGGGAACTGATCGGGGTCGCGCATGCGCATTTGCGCAACGCGCTGGAATACACGCTGTTGATCCCGCCGCAGGAAGCCGGAATCCGGCGTTTTTGCCTGTGGGCCGTCGGTCTGGCGATACTGACATTGCGCAAGATCGCGCATCATCCGCAGTTTCGCGCCGGCTCCGACGTCAAGGTCTCGCGCTCCGCGGTCGCAATGACGCAGCGGTTGACGGGATTCGCGCTGCGCCGGAATTGGATGCTCAAGAGCCTGTTTGCGCTGGCCGCACGCGGCCTGCCGATCGCGCAGTTGCCGCAAGCGCGCAGCCGCCGGCCGGCGCCTAATCTCGCGGCGCAAGAACCCGAGGGGTATACGGGTACCTATGGGAGCTCGCGCGTATGAGCCCGCGCGTGTCCGCCCAGCGCCTCGAGTCCCGTGCGCCGAATGCGCTCGGCATCGTCGATGACGCGACGCTCGAGGAAGCGATTGCGACCGCGCGCGACGCACTCGTTGCCGCGCAGAGCGCGCAGGGTTACTGGCTGTTCGAACTCGAGGCGGATTGCACGATCCCGGCCGAGTACATCCTCATGATGCACTTTTTGGATGAAATCGATGCGTCGCTCGAGCGCAAGCTCGCCGTGTATCTGCGTTCGCGCCAGGCGGCGCACGACGGCTGGCCGCTCTATCACGACGGCGACTTCAACTTGAGCTGCTCGGTCAAAGCCTATTACGCGCTGAAACTGGCAGGCGACGATCCGAATGCACCGCACATGCAGCGCGCGCGCAAGGCCATTCTAATGCATGGCGGCGCAGCGCACGCCAACGTGTTCACGCGCATAGCGCTCGCGCTGTTCGCGCAGATCCCCTGGCGTGGAGTGCCGTATATTCCCGTCGAGATCATGCTGCTGCCGCGATGGTTTCCGTTCCATATCGACAAAGTCTCATATTGGTCGCGTGCCGTCATGGTGCCGCTGTTCATTTTGTGTACGCGCAAACCCGTTGCCAAGAACCCTCGCGGTGTGCAAATTCGTGAGTTGTTCGTGACCGCGCCTGAAGCCGAACGGCATTATTTTCGCGGCAGTCTCGAACGCGGCGGCTGGTTGCCGCGTGCGTTTCTGTTGCTCGACCGTCTCGGCCGTCTAATCGATCCTCTGATACCGGCGAGTGCGCGCAAGCGCGCCATGCGCCGTGCCGAGGCGTGGATGCTCGAACGACTGAACGGCGAGGACGGACTCGGCGCGATTTTTCCGGCGATGGTCAATGTCTTGGAGGCGATGACGATACTCGGCTACCCCAACGACGACCCGCGCCGCGCGACCGCCAAGCTGGCGCTCGAAAAGCTCTTGGTCATCGACGGCGGCAGCGCCTACTGCCAGCCTTGCGTCTCGCCGATCTGGGACACGGGACTCGCAGTGCTCGCAATGCACGAGACCGCTTGCGCGACGTCGCGCAAGTCGGCGCTGCATGCGCTCGATTGGCTCCAAACGCGGCAGCTGCTCGATGAACCCGGCGACTGGCGCGCCAATAGGCCGCGTCTCCCGGGTGGAGGGTGGGCCTTTCAATTTTCGAATGGCTATTATCCGGATCTCGACGATACGGCGGTCGTCGCCTGGGCCATGCACGAGGCCGACGACGCAGCTCGCTACGGCGAGAGCATTCGCCGCGCGCTCGACTGGCTGGTCGGCATGCAGAGCAGCAACGGCGGGTTTGCGGCCTTCGACGTCGACAACACCAAGTTCTACCTCAATAAAATCCCGTTCGCCGATCATGGCGCGCTGCTCGATCCGCCGACGAGCGATGTGACGGCGCGGGTCGTGACCGCCTTGGCGCGCGTCGCGCGCCCGCAGGATCGCGTCTCATTGAGTCGAGCGATCGCCTTCCTGCGCCGCCAGCAGGAGCGGGACGGTTCGTGGTTTGGCCGTTGGGGCACGAATTACATTTACGGCACATGGTCGGCGCTCACGGCACTCGCAGAGGCGGGCGTCGCGGGGAGTGATCCGGCCGTGCGCCGTGCCGTCCGCTGGTTGCAAGGGCGGCAAAATGAGGACGGCGGCTGGGGCGAGAGCAACGAGTCTTATCTGCAGGCAACACCGGCCGCGGCAGCCATGGCGAGCACAGCCTACCAAACGGCGTGGGCGCTGCTGGCGCTGATCGCCGTCGGCGAGGTGGCGTCGGACGCGGTGCGGCGCGGGGTGCTTTATCTGCTGCGCGAGCAGCGGCCGCACGGATTGTGGAGCGATCCGAGTTTCACGGCGCCCGGCTTCCCGCGCGTATTCTATCTGCGCTATCACGGCTACTCGGCGTATTTTCCGCAATGGGCGCTGGCGGCCTACCGATCGAAGCTGCGCCGAGCAACGGCCGCATGAGGCCTAGCGGTTGGCGCTCGTAGACAGCGTCGCGACGCCCGCCGGCATCGCCGCGGCATCCATAGGCATCGTCGCGGCGCTCGAGTCCGAGGCGCGCACTCTGGGATCCACGACGCGGCATGCGGATCGGTTACTGCGTCTGCGCGACGGAATGCGGCTCGCGGTCAGCGGCATCGGCAGCGACGCGGCTGGCCGCGCGGCACGCTCGCTTGCCGACGCCGGTGCTACCGCGTTGGTCAGCTGGGGTATGGCCGGGGCGCTCGATCCGAGCCTGCGTGCGGGCCAGCTCATATTGCCGAGTGCCGTGATTGGGCCCGATGGCACGCGGATTCCGACATCCGTGGATTGGCGTGCGCGGCTCGGCAGCGCGCTCAGGAAGCAGCTCGCGGTCAGTGACGGCTTGCTGCTGACGAGTCCTGCGCCTATCGACAGCGTGGCGGGCAAGTCCGCGGCGTGGCGCACGACGCAGGCCGTCGCGGTCGACATGGAGAGCTTGGCCGTCGCACAGGTTGCTGCCGCTCGCGCACTATCGTTCATTGCCGTACGTGTCATCGTCGATACGGCCGTCGACTTGCTGCCGCAGGCGGTCATCGCTGCAAGCCGCGTAGGGCAGGTGCAGTTATGGCGTCTGATGCGCGAATTGGCGCTGGCGCCGGGCGATGTCGCAGCACTGCTGCGCCTCGCTGGGCGCTACCGGGCGGCCAGGCGAACGCTGCTGTTCGTGGCGCGCGCCGGTTTGGCGGGGCCGCAGATTCGCACCGCGCAGCTCGCATGAAAGCGCTGGTGACCGGCGCGACGGGCTTCGTCGGCGCGGCTGTCGCCAGAGCACTCGTCAACGCGGGATGGGGCGTGCGCGTGCTCGCGCGCGCCGGATCCGACCGCAGCAACTTGGCGGTATTGCCGGTCGAGATTGCAGAGGGTGAGCTCGCGAACCGTGAATCGCTAGAGCGCGCCTTGAACGGCTGCAACGGCCTGTTTCATGTGGCGGCGGACTATCGACTGGGCGCGCGCGACCCCGAGCAGCTCTACCGGACCAATGTCGAGGGAACGCGCAATATTCTCGAGGCCGCGCGCGCCGTCGGCGTCGAACGCACGGTCTACACGAGCAGCGTCGCAACCGTCGGCATCCCGACGGACGGCGCACCCGGTGACGAGCAAACCCCGGTTGAGCTCGGCGATATGGTCGGCCACTACAAGCGCTCGAAATACCTCGCCGAAGAGGTTGCCGTCGAGGCGCATCGCTCCGGAATGTCGGTGGTCATCGTCAATCCCTCGACGCCCATTGGACCGGGTGATGTGAGGCCGACGCCGACGGGACAGGTCGTGCTGGACGCGGCCAGCGGCCGGATGCCGGCGTATGTCGATACCGGGCTCAACATCGTGCACGTGGACGACGTCGCGGCCGGCCACCTGCAGGCGTTTCATCGTGGGCGTCCCGGCGAGCGCTATATTCTCGGCGGCGAAGACATGAGCTTGCAGCAGATTTTGACGCAGATTGCGGGATTGGTCGGGCGCAGCCCGCCGAACATTCGATTGCCGTATGCGGCCGTGCTGCCGATCGCCTACCTCGCGGAAGGCTGGGCGGCGCTTTCCGGGCGCAGCGGCCGGGTGACGCTCGAAGGCGTGCGCATGGCGCGCAAACGCATGTTTTTCTCGAGTGCCAAGGCGACCAATGAGCTGGGATACGTCTGGCGTCCGCCGCTCGAGGCGTTTGCAGACGCCATACAATGGTTCCGCGAGCGCGGTCTATTGTCCGATAAGTGAAAAGACGCTGGCGGATTCGATTCGCGAACCGCTATGATCGCGGCATGAAACCCCGAGTGAATTTGGTGTTGAGTTAAACCATGGGAATTCCGGTCCTGCAGGTATATCGCGTCGCGCGCTACATCGTCGGCCAAAAGCTGCGGCGCGTCGAGCGCTACCCGCTCGTGCTGATGCTCGAGCCCTTGTTCCAATGCAATCTCGCCTGTTCGGGATGCGGGAAAATTGACCATCCGAAGGAGGTCCTGCAGCGGCGCCTCAGCGTGGCCGACGCGCTGCACGCCGTCGATGAGTGCGGCGCACCGATCGTGTCGATTCCGGGCGGTGAGCCGCTCATTCACAAGGAAATGGCGGAAATCGTCGCCGGCATCGTCGCGCGCAAGAAATTCGTCTATCTGTGCACCAACGCGATCCTCTTGGCCAAGCACATCGATGAATATCGACCGTCTCCTTACTTGACGTTTTCGATTCATCTCGACGGCAATCGGCGGCGCCACGACGAGTCCGTCTGTCAGGAAGGCGTGTTCGACAAGGCCGTCGCGGCCATCGAGCTTGCACGGAAGAAGGGCTTTCGCGTCACGATCAACTGCACGCTGTTCAACGGCGAGGATCCGGACGAGGTCGCGGACTTCTTCGATACGGCGATGTCGCTCGGCATCGAAGGCATTACCGTGTCGCCGGGGTATAGCTATCATCACGCGCCGCGTCAGGACGTGTTCCTCGGACGCAGCGCGAGCAAGCAGCTGTTTCGCGAAATTTTCAAGCGCCGGCATGATCGCAAGAGTCGCCGTGCTTGGTCGTTCAATCACTCCGGCTTGTTTCTCGACTTCCTAGCGGGCAATCAAACTTACCAGTGCACGCCGTGGAGCAACCCGACCTACAACATATTCGGTTGGCAGCGACCTTGCTATCTTCTGTCGGACGAAGGATATGCGCCGACTTATCGCTCGCTGATCGAGGATACGGACTGGGGCCGATATGGGGTCGGCCGCAATCATCGCTGCGACAATTGCATGGCGCACTGCGGTTTCGAAGGCACAGCCGTCAACGATGCGTTCAGTAAGCCGCTGAAAGCCCTCAAAGCCGCACTCTTGGGGCCGCGCGTCAGCGGCCCGATGGCCCATGAGGTGCCGTTCGAATACAAGGAAGCGGCGAATTACCCCACGGTGGCCTCCATCACCGTGGGTGAAATTCAGCGAATCAGCCGCACTTGAGCGGTCCTCCGACCCGCCGAGTAGGGATTCAGCAGCACGCCTGAACCAAACCCGGCGGCAACCAGGGCGGCCGCAGCTATTGGACGGCCAGCCGGTTATCGACGCTAATGACTCCCGGTGCAGCCCAAGCGGCGAGCGCCGCATCATCGCGCTCCTGCCAGGTATGCACATGCCCCTTTAAAGTCACCGTCGATCGGTCGACCTTGACCTCGATGTCCTTTGCGTCGAGCAGCGCATGACGCTTGAAGGCATCTTCGATCTGCTGCTTGACGTCGTTCACTTTGACGGTCGAGGTGACCAGGATGTCATTGATGACTCCTTTGACGCCGATCAGATGCCGTACGGCGTTCTCGGCGGCGTTCTTCTGGAATCCCCAGCCGACTTGCCCGCTGAGCGTGATCCATCCATCGGTTACGACTGCCTTGACCGGCTCGGTTGCGGTCGAGACATGCCAGCGCAGCGAATTTGCGACGGCTTCGGCGATTTCGGTATCGGTACGCGCCGCGGACGAGGGTATTTTCACCTGAATCTCATTCGCAATCGCTCGCACGCCGACGACGCGCTTCGCAATATCCTCGGCGGCCCAGCGACCGGCAAAATGGGCAACCTCACCATGCAGCGTCACGACGCCATTGTTGACGATGACGCCAATCTTGTGATCATCGACGCTCGGGTCCCACTCTAATTCGGACTCCACGTCTCTTCGGATTTCGGTATCGGTTTTCATAAATCTCTCCTTGGACGACTACCCTGCCATCGGCAGGAGCGGCATGGCCCATCGATCTTTCTTCCATGCCCCGAGGCAATGATCTCGCAATGCCGCGATCTGTGAAATCCGTGATTTCCGCAGCACCGCTGCTCCAATCCAGTAGGTGGGCAATCGGCGCACCTACGTGGAAACCACGGTTGCGGCACCCAATGACGGCCTATAAAATTTAAATCCATTGGTGGTTGTCTATTTTTCTTGAACTCCGTTGATCCGAGATGACCGCGAAACTACTTGCTTTTGCTTGGGGACTCGGACTTCTATAGTGCCGGGGGAGCATACAGACGAAGGAGCATTCATGGACCAGTCCAACCGTTACGCCGATCTGAGCCTGCGCGAAGATGAACTACTACGCGGCGGTGCGCATATCCTCGTCGCCTATAAAATGAAGCCGAAGGGGGGCCTCGGCTATTTGGAGGCTGCCGCGCACTTTGCGGCCGAGTCCTCGACCGGCACGAACGTCGAGGTCTCGACGACCGACGATTTTACCAAGGGCGTCGATGCGCTCGTCTATCAGATCGATGAAGAGACCGAGGAGATGCGAATCGCATACCCGATCGATCTGTTCGATCGCAATCTCATCGATGGCCGCATGATGCTCGCCTCGTTCCTGACGCTCGCGATCGGCAACAACCAGGGCATGGGCGACATCCAGCACGCGAAAATGTACGATTTCTACGTGCCGCCGCGCGCGATCCAGCTGTTTGACGGACCGAGCAAGGACATCTCGGACCTTTGGCGCATTCTCGGCCGCCCGGTCAAGGACGGCGGCTATATTTCCGGCACGATCATCAAACCCAAGCTGGGCCTGCGGCCGGAACCGTTTGCGAGGGCGGCTTACGAATTTTGGCTCGGCGGCGATTTCATCAAGAACGACGAGCCCCAGGGCAATCAAGTCTTCTCACCGATGAAAAAGACCATACCGCTCGTCTACGACGCGATGAAGCGTGCCATGGACGAAACCGGCGAGGCCAAATTGTTCTCGGCCAACATCACCGCCGACGACCACTACGAAATGTTGGCGCGCGGCGAATTCATCCTCGCGACATTCGGGCCCGACGCCGACAAGGTCGCTTTCCTCGTCGACGGATTTGTCGGCGGCCCCGGCATGGTCACGACGGCGCGGCGCAATTTCCCCAACCAGTATTTGCACTACCACCGTGCCGGTCACGGCATGGTGACTTCGCCGAGTGCGAAGCGCGGCTACACGGCCTACGTGCTCGCCAAAATGAGCCGCCTGCAGGGGGCCTCCGGAATTCACGTCGGCACCATGGGCTTCGGCAAGATGGAAGGTGAAAAGGACGATCGCGCAATCGCCTACATCATCGAGCGCGACAGCTTTACCGGCCCCGCGTATCACCAAGAATGGTACGGCATGAAACCGACGACGCCGATCATCTCGGGCGGTATGAACGCGCTGCGCCTGCCGGGCTTCTTCGAGAATTTGGGGCATGGCAACGTCATCAACACCGCGGGCGGCGGCGCGTACGGCCACATCGATTCGCCCGCAGCGGGCGCGAAATCGCTACGCCAGGCCTACGAGTGCTGGAAGGCCAAGGCCGACCCCGTCGAATGGGCCAAGCAGCATAAGGAATTTGCGCGCGCTTTCGACTCGTTCCCCAAGGACGCCGACAGTCTGTACCCCGGCTGGCGCAACAAGATCGCGGGTACGCACCGCTAGGGTTTCCTCGACGTCGCGGTATCGGACGGCGGCCCGCGGCCGGGCCGCCGATTGCGACATCGCTTGAGTTCTTTGCGGTTCTTCACGTTCACGCCCGAGTAGTTGCGCCGGGCGTCCTAATGCGATTAACGTGCTGGCATGCGCATTCGCGATTTGCCATGCATTGCCGGCGGCCATGTGAGTCTTAGATGACCGGAAAAAAAGCCAAGGATCGCGCGCCCAGGCTCAGGCTGGCCGATCTGGCAAAGCTTGCCGGCGTATCGAAAATGACGGTCTCCCGGGCACTGCGTAACAGCAAGCTCGTACACGAGGAAACCCGGCATTCCATTCAAGCGCTCGCGCGCAAACACGGCTATCGACCGAATATCAGCGCAAGAAATTTACGCTTGGGGCGCAATGATCTGGTGGCGGTCATCGTCGAAATGGTTCCCTCACCGAACCGCCCGATGTCCGGACCCTATCCGCTGGAAATCCTTGGTGGCATCTGCCAGGAGATGACCTCGCGCGGATTTGGGCTGCTGCTGACGACGCTGCAGAACTGGACTTCACAGAGCACGCACCATGCGGACGGCGTCATTTTGTTGGGGCAAGGCGCACACGACACGGCGGCGCTGACGTTGGGAACTGCCGGAATTCCATTTGTCGTATGGGGCGCACAGCGCGCCGGCAATCCCTATGTCGTCGTCGGCAGCGACAACCGGCGCAGCGGCGTACTGGCCGCCGAGCGCCTGCTGTCCCTGGGCCGCCAGCGGCTCGTATTCCTCGGCGACACGACGCACCCGGAACTCGAAGACCGTCACACCGGCTTTGTCGAGACGCTCAAGGCCGGTGGAGCGACGCTCGTGGCCAGCGTACCGACGGCGTTCACGTTTGCGGCTGGCGTCCAGGCGACCCAGACGCTGCTGGCCCACCGTGGCCACCGGTTTGACGGCGTGTTTGCCTGCAGCGATTTGTTGGCCATGGGAGTCACGCGCGCGCTGATCGACCACCGTCTGCACGTACCGGATGACGTATCCGTCATCGGTCATGATGATTCCCATGCCGGCGCCGGCTTTGTACCCGCGCTGACTTCCGTGCACCAGAATTGGTCGGATGGTGGCATCCTGCTGGCCCAGAAGATTCTCGACCTGATCGACGGGCGCCGCTGCAAGTCCGAACAGCTGCCGACCATGCTGATCGTGCGCGACACCTGAATGCAGCGCACTTGCGGATTCCGGAGGCTCGCGCGTAGTTGCGAACTCGCATGAATTTCCCCGGATTCAAGCCCATCCGAATCGAAACATCCGAAGCGACGATCAACGGTGTGATTGGTGGAAGCGGTCCGCCACTGTTGCTGTTGCACGGTTGGCCGCAGTCCCATATCGAATGGAGAAAAGTCACCCCGACGCTGGCGAGGCACTTCACCGTCGTTGCGACCGATCTTCGGGGTTACGGTGAAAGCAGCAAGCCGGCGGATCTTGCGAACCATCAAAGTTACTCAAAGCGGAGCATGGCAAAGGATCAAGTGGAAGTCATGCGGCGGCTGGGATATGAGCGCTTCCCGGTCGTCGGACATGATCGTGGCGGGCGCACCGCGCACCGAATGGCGCTTGATTACCCCAGCGCTGTCTCCAAGGTTGCAGTCATCGACATCGTTCCGACACTCAAGATTTTCACGCCAATTACAAAGGAGTTCGCCGCAGTTTATTCCCATTGGTTTTTGATGCTCGAGCCCGCCCCCATACCGGAGACTCTCCTGATGAACAGTGCTGATTTTTATCTGCGCACAAAATGGTTCAGGGGATTGATCCCCGACGTCATATCGGAGGACGTCTACGCGCAGTACCTGCGACATTTCAAAGATCCCGCAACAATGCACTCCATGTGTGAGGATTACCGTGCGGCTGCGACCATGGATCTTGAGCATGACCGTGCGGATCTCGATGCGAAGATCCAGTGTCCACTTCTGGCGCTGTGGGGGAGGGAAGGGGCAATGGAGCGCTGTTTCGACGTCTTGGCCGCGTGGCGTGAAAGGGCGGTCGATGTGCAGGGCGAGGCACTGCCCGGCGGCCATTGGCTTCCGGAACAGCTTCCGGATGAAGTTGCCGGCGAGCTGCTGGCGTTCCTTCTCCAGCAGCAGCCGATCTCGAGACCATAGGTCTTCCAAGTTTCGATCGCCGTCCGGGCCCAGCGTGTGGCGCTGCGCCGGCGGTTGACTGTAACGATCGTTTCATGTAACGTGCGTTTCATGGATCGAAAAAATGAATTGTGTGGCAAGGCGCTCGACTACTGCCTGGCCCATGGCATCAGCGAACTCTCCCTGCGGCCCCTGGCGCTGCAAATCGGCACCAGCGCTCGACTGCTGATCTACCATTTTGGTTCCCGCGACGGGCTGATCGGTGCGGTGATGGATGAGGCGCACCGGCGCGTGCAGAAATCATTCGGTGATTTGACGCGCGGTACCGGCAACAAGAGAGTACTTCGGAAGTTCTGGGACTGGAGCACCGATCCGCGTAACAGCCCGTACCTGCGCCTCATGTTTGAAGTACAGATGCTCGCGCTCCAGAATCCCGCCGCCTACACGCGCTACCTGGAGGGCACGAGTTCCAGCTGGCTCGCCCTCATAGAGGCGGAGTTGCCGCCGTCGGCAGATCGCCACGCGCGCGCGACGCTGTGCGCCGCCGTTATCGATGGCCTGCTTCTGGAGTTTCTCAGCACCGGAGATCTGCGCCGCACGAGCAGCGCCTTGGACATTTTCGGCTCAATGCTGCGGGGCCGCATGCGGAGCGGAAACCGCGGCCGTCCGGTGGCTCATCATCGTCGACTCAAAGGGGGTTCAGCACCGTGAATAGCATCGCTTCCAATCTGCCGGGGGCACCGGCCACAGACGGCTTGCCGCCGCGCACACTGCTCGCCTCGCGCCGGCACACGCTCATTTTCCTCGGCATATGCCTGACGGTGACCGCGATCAGCGCAGTTAACGCGAATCATGGCTCCCCGCCCGGCGCGCCCGCGAGCTCGAATCATATGCTGCAGATTTACCTGTGGATGATCGGCCTTGAATGGCTGTGGGTACGATTCGTTTACAAGGGCATGCAAGCACAGCGGCGCTCGATGCTCGAGTTCATCGGCCGGCCATTGTTCACGCCGCGGCAACTGGCGGGGGATTTGGTGTACGCCGCACTGGCGATTGGGTTCAGCTACGCCTGGTTCGTCGGCGCTCACGGCCTGCTATCGCACGGCGAAGCGGTCTCAAATCCGCTGCTGCCCGCCGTTCCGAGCGGGGTCACCGGGATTTTCGTCTGGATCGGCTTGTCCATCAGCGCGGGCATCTGTGAAGAAATCGTCTTTCGTGGCTATCTGCAGCGGCAACTGGCAGCGCTCAGCGGCAGTACCAGCCTGGCGATCCTAGGACAGGCCATCGCATTCGGCGTCGCCCACGGTTATGAGGGGTTGGGCGCGGTTATCGGAATCGTGGTGTACGGGCTCGCGATCGGCGCGCTGGCGCAATGGCGCGGCAATATCCGCGCCGGCGTGCTGGCCCACGCGGCGTGGGACATCCTCGCCGGACTCGGTCTAGTATAGCTTGCACCAAATCGATGCTCATGGTGCCGCTGCCGAATTCCCCGCATGAGAGGATGCTCCTCATGGATGGAAATAAAGATTGGCGACGCCGTGGGCAATGTGGTCGGGTTTCGCCTCGGCGAGGTTGGTCAACACGGCTACCGTGAGTTGGTCGTCGACATATCGAGAAATATGCGTCGTAAAGCCCTGCCACTGGCCGCCGTGTTCGATGAGACGGTGACCGTCCTGTCGCGTGATCGACCACGCAAAGCCATAGTGGCCGGGGTTCGATTGGCCGTTGCGCAGCGGCGTCACGGTCCACATCTGTGCCAAGCTGGATTTCTTTACCAGCGCCTCGGTATAGAGCGCCGCGTCCCATTTGGCGAGGTCCAAAATCGAGAAGTAGAGGCTGCCGTCGGCGGTCGTGTTCTGCGATGGCGCGACCCATTCTTGATTCTTCAGTTCGCCGTGAACTAAGCGGTATCCGGCCGATCGATTTGGAATGATGTCGGCCTCACTGATGATGCGAGTGGTCGTCATCTGCAGCGGCCCAAAGATCCTCTGCTCGAGGAAGTCTCCATAAAACTCGCCCGTTGCCTTGTGAATCAGAATTCCGAGCGTTAAATATCCAAGGTTGCTGTAGCTCCAATTGGTTCCCGGCGGATAGGCAAGCGGTATCGCTTCGACCATCTTGAGGAGTTGTTCTTCGGTGTAGTCCTTGCGCAGGTTGTAGCTCTTAGGATAGTCGGTGAATCCCGCGGTGTGGCTCAGCAGCTCGCGTACCGTCACTTGATTCCATGCGGCGGGGGCGTCGGGAAAGTACTTTGTCAGGGGATCTTCCAATCCGACTTTGCCTTCCTCGACGAGCATCATTACGGCGGTTGCGGCGAACTGTTTACCGACCGATCCTGACTGAAAGATCGCTTCAGGTTTTGCGGGCACGTTCAATTCGATATTCATCAGTCCGTATCCTTCGGTGCGAATCGGTATTCCCGCTTTGGATACCAGTAGCGTCAACCCAGGAATGTGCTGCTCTTGCATCTCCGCGCGAACAAAGTCGGCTACGGCGTCGGAGCGCTGATCGGCGGCGAGCAGCCGCAACGGGAGGAAAAAGCAAGAAATGAGGAGGATGAAGCTAGAGCATTTCACGGAGAATCTCCCCAGACCCGTTCTTATGCGCATGAACGCCCGGGCGTGACGTATGCGATCTAGAGCAGTCGGCGCTGGCCCGAAATTATCACTCTAATGTGACGTCGAGTGAGCAACTTTTTCGACATCTTCGGCGGAGATGGTGTCGACCGGGCGCCGCATGCGCGCAGCGGCCTCCATGATCGCGCTTACGGCTGCCGGAAATTGAGCGAGGGCGCCGCGCAGTTGGAATAGCTCCCGTTCTTCGGTAACGCGAATGCCGCCGGGGCGGCGCATGGCGGCCTCTAGCTCGGTCTTGCGTTTGATCATGCGCAGTGCGTCTTGCAGGGGTTCCATCGAGATTCTCCCTTCGGATCGATTCCAACTCATGAGTTCATAGCCGCGCTTGCTGCGGCCGTTGAATTTGGTCAGTAGCCATTCGCTGCACAAATCCTGTTCGAGATGCACGCGGTAATATGGCGTCCCGCGGATCCACCGGAGCGTGATCCAACTCGCCGTGTCGATAAATCTCATTTCTTTATGTCCAGTCATCTGCGGCGTCTCGGGATGACAGATTTATTTCAGCGAAAGGTGTGAAGTGGCTTCGACCGAGTTGCGGTTTTTCTCACCGGGTCGGGGTTGACACGTCGCGGTGGCCCCTTAGCGGCCGATGAAGGTCGGAGTTTGACGGCGCGATTTCGTGTTCGCGCGCGATTTCGTGTTCGCGCGCGATTTCGTGTTCGCGCTCGTTTCCGCGTCGGTGGTGTGCGGAGGCCTGCAGTCCGAGCATCCGTTGGCACGCGCCCCAAGAGCCGTTTCTCGGGCATTGAAATGCGTTTCGCTTGCGATTCGCGCGTCGCTTGTTCTTTGCGGCGCGGGTCGTGGAGCTCAGTTCTTGGGCGGCGCGATGGGCGTCCTCGAAGTTATGCCGCGGCTGGGCGGGCCGTAGGGTTTTGGGGCCTTGGACGATTCTGGTATGTGATTAGCAATACGGCATATGATGACTGTATTGAAGACCACTTTGCCACTTGCGACAAATGCACGTGCTGACGGCGCACAACGTTCAGGGGCCCACAAACAGGCCTCAGGTTAGAATCAGGCCGACAGATAGAACCGCACAGATCCGACGTTCCATGGGTCGCGGAGCCGAAACAATTGAGAACCCGTAATGCTCATGATTCAAAAATGCCGCAGCGTCTAGCGCTCATATCCGCATGTCAACCGCGCCACGGCGTACAGAGGGCAAGCGTACGTGCGAATGACGCATGGAACGAACGTGTGCGACGAGCAGTGTTGGTCGTCATTGCGCTCGCCGGTCTATTTGTTGGCGCTCTCAGCCGCGCCGCGCCGTCGGGTTATGCGGAACTCGTCCGACGGGTCGCACCTAGTGTAGTCACCGTACTCGTGGTCGAGGAGGGTATCAGCGCCGCGGACCGTGCCGCACAGCGTGCCGAAAGGCGAGCGGTGGCCGCCGCCGATCCCAATGCAATGAGTGCAATCCTTCGACGCCTCCTCTCCGCACCGGGTAGTGACGCAGGACGTGATGAAGGCGCACCCGGCGTTCTTGGCTCTGGATTCGTCATTCGAGAAGATGGTCTCATCGTCACGAATCGGCATGTCATCGTCGGCGCTCGCACCGTCCGAATACGGCTGTCGGATGGACGAGAGGTCGCTGCAAAGATCATCGGTGCCGATGCTGTCACGGATATTGCGCTCCTCAGCGTCAATGCGGGCCGTCTGCCAGCGCTTCGCTTGGGGTCGTCCGCGGCGGTCTCCGTAGGGGATGCAGTGATAGCGATCGGCAATCCCTTCGGACTAGGTCAATCGGTAAGCGCCGGTATCGTGTCCGCCCGAGCTCGAACGCTCGAGGACGATCCGTACATCGACTTCCTGCAAACTGATGCGTCGATTAACCGCGGCAACTCCGGCGGCCCATTACTGGCCGTAGACGGCACAGTCGTTGGCGTAACGTCTGCCATTTTCTCGCCGAGCGGCGGATCGGTTGGGCTCGGATTCGCAATTCCGGCGGAAACGGTTGCAACCATCGTCCGCGAAATCGAGGCACATGGTCGGGTAGAGCGGGGTTATCTCGGAATTTCCGCCCAGCCGGTGACGCCCGTGTTGGCATCTGCCCTCCATATGAAGACTCCAATGGGTGTTCTGATCACCGCGGTGGATGGGCAGGGACCCTCAGTCGGCACGCTCATCATCGGTGACGTACTGCTCAACATCGGCTCCGAGCGGGTTACCTATAAGGACCTCAGCAAGATTACGGCGCGGCTCGCCCCGAACGCGCTCGCCACGCTGACAATCCTGCGCTCTGGTACGCAGGAGTCGGTTGCGTTGAAGATCGGCCGTCTCCCGGAACCGCCCGCCGATCCGACGCTAACGGGCGGCCAAGATACTTGGGTGCCGGCGCTCGGGATCGGGGTGGCTGATACGACGGCGGAAATTCGCAAGGCGATCAAGGCCAACGATGAACCGACCGGGATGATCGTCACGCAGTTGCGACCGGCAGGAGCTGGAGCTTTGGCGGGCCTCAGGGTTGGCGACCTCATCACTCACCTCGGCACACAACAATTGATCCAAGCTGCAGATATCGTATCGGTCAACAAACCGACTCTCGAAGACCCGGTGCTGCTCCGGATCGTGCGCGACGGGGCTGGGACCTTTATAGCGGTAACCGGCGAAGCGGGACCCTGATTGACCTAGGACCCGTGTGTCCACGGCTCCTAGCGAAGATCCTGCAAACCGTGCGCGGTCAACAAATCCATAGAACGATTGGCATGGCCGATGATGTCGTCGCTGTCGATGGCGAATCAGCGGGCGATCGGGTCGAAGTCCAGTCCATGGATTGCTGAGCGGGAATCTCCTAGGAAAGCGCGCTCGCATCGGACAACCTGACACGCCCCTGGGCGAGAAAGGCACGGATTTCATCGGCGCGGGTTCGGGCATCGCTGTGTCCCAACGCAATCAACTCGCGTGTATAGCCGCGCTCGAACAAGAGATAGCTAAGCAGCTGCGTGCCCGCGCTGTTATTGGCGCCCATGGTACCGAGCAGCGCACGCAGGCTGCGCGGCAGTTCGTGCCGGTGCCGGCGTGCGATCTCGCCCAGGTCCCACGACGGAGTGAGCAGCAGGCAATCGATGCGGCGAACCGTGGGATCTTCATTTGCGGCGCGAATGCGCTCCAAATCCGAACGCATCTGATCCATGAAGAGCGAATCCAGCATGAAACCGAGCATCTGCCCGAATGTAGGTTCGGCGTTGGGATTGACCATGCCGAGACCGGCAACCGAGGGTTCGTTCACGCCGATCACCAAGAGGCGATTGGCGCCCAAATGAATCGCCGGGCTCAACGGTGAAGTCTGCCGCATGGAGCCATCGCCAAAATATTGCTGGTGCAAGCGAACGGGCCGAAACAAGAACGGCATCGCGAGACTCGCCATTAAATGCTCGAGCGTCAGCTGCACTCGTGCGCCTTTGCGCGAAGCCCTCGTCCAGGGCTCGATGGCCGACGCGCTCGCATAAAACGTGTGCGAATCCGCGTCGGAGTAGCTGGTTGCGCAGATGCCAATGGCCTGCAGGTGTCTCTTGTACAAGCTGCGTGGGATCGCGTCGAAATTCACGTTCTTGCGCAACAGTTCCCATAACGGGGTATTGTCGAACAGCGAGCGGGGCGGTTGCACGAGATAGCCACCGGTGAGCAGCGCCGACATCCAGTGCAGTCCGGATTTGAGCACGCTGCGCGAATCCGCCCTGATTACGTGATGCACGCGAAATTCGCGCCAAACGCGTTCAATGGCGTAGACCGCATGCCTGAAATGTGCCGCATCGGAGGCGAGGGCGAGTGCGCTAACCGCTCCGGCGGAGGTGCCCGTGATGATTTTGAACGGGCACCCGGCACCGCGCCGCAGAAATTCCGCGATTCCTTTGAGCACACCGACTTGATATGCCGCGCGCGCACCGCCACCGGTCAATACCAAGCCGAGCGACGGTTTCTCGTCAACCATGCGGTCAGTATGCCACCTTGGGTCGGACCGATTCAGGGCTTACGTCACGCCGGGCTGCGCGGTCGCGTTCGGCAGACAGTCCGGCATCGACGCGTTGAATTCAGTGCGATAAGTTCCCCGGCGGCTGCGCGACACTAGTGATCAAGAAGCTGGCGCATGTCCGGCGCGTGTTCGAAGCGGACCGGTGGAACGTAGGTCGGCGAGCCGCGCGGATCCCGGTCCGCTACCGGGACGCCTGATGTGTTGATATACCAATTCATCAGGCGTGCCTGAAGTTGCCCTAGTACAGTATGCATCGAGGCTTCGGCGATCAGGTTATTCGTCTGCAGCCGGTCCTTCACGCAATCGTATAGCTCGCTCTGGCCATTGGGCCGCGCGATGTACTTGAAGCGATCCGTTCGGATGGCTGCGCAGCGCGAGATCGTTTCCGGCCGCTCGTTTTGCAGACGGGTCTTGGGTCCATACAAGCCTTCGATGATTTCCTCGAAGGCTTGGGGCTCATAGACGTTGTAACCCCCTTCGGTGAACGCGGCGCGATCGGGATCTCCGGGCGAGCCGCGGAGTTGTGGCAGGAGGCTGCGCGCAAAATGTGTGTGGTCGGCCTTCGTACCGGCAAGCTCCAGGCAAGTCGGCATGATATCGAAGAGTTCGACCAGCTCGCGTGACACCGTTCCCGACACCCCTCCGGGGATGCGCCCGATCAGAGGCACGTGCGTGAGGCAGTCCTCGAGTCCGCTCGGCCACTTCTCGACCAGACCGTAATCACCCGTGTAATCGCCGTGATCCGAGCAGAGGAACAGGGCGGTATCTTGCTCACGGCCGGTCCGCTGCACGGCTTCGATCAATTCTCCGAGCAGCCAGTCGGCATACGCTACCTGTCCATAGTAGACGGCTCGCAGCTTGCGGAATTCGGCATCCGTCACGCGATCCAAGCCGCTCGCTTCCCGCAGGGCGGCATGGAACGCGGGGCGGCGCGGCAGCCCCGGTGGTGCGAGCGGCGCGATATCGGCGGGACGGTAGAGGTCATAAAAGTCCGCGGGAATCGTGTAGGGCGGATGAGGCTCGAACAAAGCCAGAAAAATACAGAACGGCCGCTCGGTCTCGCGCCGTTCGAGAATCTTCACGGCAGCCTGGATGACGGCATAGTCGTTGAGGCTGCGCCGATCCCCGCTCGGGGGCAGGAGCATCGTCGTCGGATTCTGCGCTGGAGTGCTGGTGGGGGATTGCAGGCCGGCAGTTCCGGAGGCGCCCCAGGCCGTCAGACTACCGGCGTAGGTTTCCGGCGCCAGAACATCGTTCTTTCCGAACATAAAGACGTCATAGCCAGCGTATAGCAGATAACGAAACAGGTTGGGCTCATACGGCTTCAGGAAATCGTAAAGACTCCGGTGCCCGCGCACGCTGGTGGGCCACCCGGTCACCATGCTGCATCGTGAAGCTCCACAGACCGGAAATTGCACGTGGCAATTCTCGAAGCGCGTTCCTATGCTCGCGAGGTAGTCGATGTTAGGAGTTTTCGCCACCGCGTTGCCGTAGCATCCCAAAGCGTCCGCGCGCAGCTCATCGGGCATGAAGATGATGATGTTTGGTCGCGCTCGACGTCCGCCAGCCTCCGAGTCCGCGGGGGTCGCCTGAGCCAAGCGCTGCAGCGGTCCGCCGAGCCCCAGCAGTGCCGTCGCACCCAGCAGCTCGCGGCGGGTTAAGGTGCTCTTATCGTCTTTCATGAGAGCTCTCCGGATGTCTATGATGCTTGCGCCCGGCCGAAGACGCAAATGGCCATGAGGCTCGGAGCGCGGGAGATTGCGACGTGCCTCGATGTCAGTCAATCTTATGAGAGCGCGCGCAGCGCCCATCGCACTTGAGGAAAGGAGCACCGGATGTCTACGATAACCTATGCCGCTTGGGCGTTGGCCGCCGGAGCGCTGATCCCGCTAATGGCGATAGTGAACGCCGGACTCGCACGTGTCTCGGGAGGTACGATTCAGGCGACCGTACTGTTGTTTGGCACTGGACTGATTGCGTCCCTGGTGCTCGCGGCAGCAGCGAAGACCCAGTTCCCCGCCTTTCTGACATTGGCTCGCATCGCGCCTCCGCAATATGCGGGTGGCGTGATAGTCGCCTTTTATGTCTTGAGCATCACGTTTCTTGCACCGCGTTTTGGTGTCGGCAACGCGATTCTGTTCGCCGTGACGGCGCAACTGGTCACATCGGCGTTTATAGATCACTACGCATTGGCGGGGGCTACTCTGCGACCGCTGACAACGATGCGAGCGATCGGACTGCTCATCGTAGTTGTCGGTTAGTCATCACTCAGCTGAGTGACCGCATGGCTGCCGTTGCTCGGCTGGCGACAAGCGGAAGATGAGACGGTGGGGCAGGCCAAGCGTGCCGACGAGAGGCCGCGCGCGTCGTTACTATCGACGGCCTCATCTCGTCGTTCGTGTATGTTAGTGTGCCGTGAGAGGGCCGTCATGTTTTCAGATGTGTTGAAGCTCCATGCGTTTCTCGTCAGCACTTTGGGGTACTTGCTGGCATCGGCGATTGCGATGGCGATTGTCGTGCATTTCTGGATCCCGACCGGAATCGTGGATCCGCAGAAATTGAATCGTTTGATCGAAAGCGATTTCTCGTTGCTGCTCTGGCAGGTCGTGTTGGGAAATCTTCTTGGCATTGGGGCCGGGTATGTTGCCTGTCAATTGAGCGGCTCTAAGGGGCTAAGGAACTCGCTCCTGGCCGGGATGGCGTTAGTGATCCTCGGCGGATTGGGCATTGAGCTGCATCCTGGGCATCCTCCGTGGATGCAACTCGGCAAAGTCATCATGCCAATTCCGATATTTCTGCTCGGTGGATGGATACGGCTCCGGATTGCAAGGGGTTCCGAAACCGCTCGATGAGGTGCGGTAGTTGGCGCGACGGTACGAGGATGAATATCTTATGATTTGGGTGTTCGCGGTGCTGAGTATCGTCGCCGTCATGTCGCTCTGCGGGTACTGCTATCAATGGATGTTGCGCATGCATATTTTTCAATTCGTAGAGCATCGATCGTGAAAGGAACAACGATAAAGTGGCTTAGCAAGCCGCAAAAACACGACTATCCCGCTGCGCAGTCATACTTGAGCTTGATCTGCCCACCACGGATTGCCAAACAACTTGTCGCAAGATTGAAGCATGCACCAATCGCTGAATTTGCTGCCAAAGACATTTTCCGTGCCACGGGACTGGCTCTGCTCCGCAGCAGCGATATCCATGTGAATAGATATCGCCGACTCATCGCTCTTAAGCAACCGATCTCTCCCCTCTTGCTGTTCAGGGATACGGGGCATGGCAAGGCCGTCATTGCCGATGGGTATCATCGACTGTGCGCCGTCTACACATTCGATGAAGATGCAATGATTCCTTGCCAGATCATTTGATTGAATTATTCGGTTCATCGCAGTCGGTCGGGACGGAGACCACTCCCGTGGCTCGGCAGAATCGATACATTTGGCAACCCATCGCAAGTGCAATGACGAAACATTGCAGTGCATCCGGCGGCGGAGCGTCGCGCTAAGTCCCAATGCGCCGAGGCCCGCTACCAGCGCAAGCGCCGGCCCCTAGGTGCGCGTCGGCGTACCGGGCTGCCAGGTTCCCGAGAACGACGCGAGCGAGCCGCCCAAATTGGTATCAATCGTCGCCGTATTCGTGTATTGCGCGCCGCTTTGCACCGAGCAAAAGATGTTGCTGACGACCCCGGGGGTTCCAGTCAAATACAGCTCGAGACTGTTGAGTGTCGCGATGCCGTTCTGGACGGTCACCGACGTCGGTCCGTAGTCGCCGGAGTTCGAAAGATTCAAATCGAGATTCGCGAGCGTCACGGGACCCCAGGGGCCCATCCTGCCCGGGATTCCATTGGAGTAGATCGAAATCTGGCTGATGTTGGCGATGCCGAGTGACGCATCGAAATCGCCAACTATGCACTGGGTCTGTCCGACTCGCAGCGCCGAGCAATTCGGGGTGAACGAGAAGACGACTTCGCCGATGACCACGTTGTTGAGATCGACGAGGTTGAACGGATAATGATAAGTGAAATTGAGTTGATAAACGGTGGCCGATGCGCGCCGGCTCAAGGCGACGGCCCCGGCTAAGCCCGCGAGACTGCCGAGCAGCGCTCGGCGGGAGATACGTGTCGACATGATGTGTCCCCTGATGATTGGTGATATCAAATCTTCCTCACATTAGAAGACGCATCCGCAGCTCCAAACCGGACACCGTCCGAAAAAGCAATCGTCGGGCAGTTGGGAATGATTGCGCGGCGCTGCGCAGATTGCAGAGGTGGAACCATTCGTAACCGAATCCCTGGCGGCTTACCGCATGGGCGAGACCACTGTGACGGATTGCGCAAACTAGGGCAAAAGGCCGGGCGTTGAGTGGTCGTCGGACGGCTGCTATGCGATGATTTCGCCTGATCAAGCTCGTTTATTTGCAGAACATAGGGAAATTGTCATGCCAATACCCGTCACCATCGTTCTCTTCATATTTTGGATTTTCATTGCATATCGCGCCTTTGAACGGGGCGACATGGTGATGGCCGGGGTATTCTTTTTAGTTGGAATCGTGCTAACCGCGTATCGGTATTCGGCCGCCCAGAAAGTAGCAAAAGCCAAATCGCAATCAAGCGCATCGTAACCATTAAAACACGTCGTGAGGGGACCCGGGGAAGCGTCAATGCGTGATCCCCTTCCGTGGCGTTACTTGTTCAGTTACTTTTGTCCATCCAATTAAGGGTTTGGGGATCGCATGGAGCGAGCGCAATTTGAAGCGCTGATTGAGCGCATGGAGCAGGTCGCAGTGGAGCGACCAGCGGCGTATCGCCGGCGCGTGTTTGGGTTAGCGGCGTTGGGCTACGGTTACCTGTTCTTTATGGTGCTCGTGCTGTTGGTATTAAGTGCTCTGTCGATTTGGAGCCTTGTCTACCTCAAGGGCTTTGGCGTGAAGTTAGTACTTATCGTGGGAGCGCTGCTCTACGCGGTGTTGCGGTCTCTGTGGGTCAAACAAGATCCTCCCGCGGGGGAACGGGTGAGGGCTGTCGATGCTCCTCAGCTATTTAGGATGCTCGAAGAACTCAAGCAACGTCTCCAGACGCCGGCGATTCATACCGTTCTGATCACGCCGGAATTCAACGCGGCGGTCAGTCAGGTACCGCGAATGGGGCTTTTCGGGTGGCACCGAAATTTCCTGGTGCTTGGATTGCCCTTGATGAAAGCACTGACGGTTGAGCAATTCAAATCCGTGTTGGCCCATGAGTTGGGGCATCTCTCGCGAGGACACGCGCGCGCGGCGAACTGGATTTATCGTATGCGCGTGATTTGGGCACGGCTCGAGTCGACCTTCGAGCGGCGACCTCAGTGGGGTTCCGGGGCGATTCGCCGGTTCTTCAAGTGGTATATCCCGTACTTTAACGCGGTCTCGTTTCCCTTCGCGCGCGCGAATGAATATGAGGCCGACGCAGCTTCGGTCCAACTGACTTCCGCACGCGATGCGGCTCAGGCGCTGACCGGCGTGCACATTATTGGTAACTATTTCACGCAAAAGTACTGGCCCACCATTCATGCGGCGGCAAAGGATTCTCCTCAGCCCGCGTTTGCGCCTTTTAGCGGGTTTGTCGCACAGGCGGTCAGTAAACTGCCGAAGGGCGATCTGGAAAAGTGGCAGGATGCGGCCCTCAATCAGATTACCTCGCATGTCGACACTCATCCCTCGCTTGGGGATCGGTTAAAGGCAATCGGCGCAGCCGCGGAGTTTGCGCCGCCGCGGAAAGGGGAGGGTGCCGACCAGCTTCTGGGCGCGGCATTGGAGAAGCTCGAGAAGACCTTCGATTCGCAGTGGCGGGATCGAGTTTCCAATTCGTGGCAAAAATACCATGATCAGACACAAACCAAGCGGGCCCGACTTGCCGCGTTGCAATCCGAGAAGGCCGCGGGGCCGTTGAGCGAACACGGGTCCGTCGAAATCGCGACTCTGGAAGAGGAGGTTGGAGCAGGTTCCATAGCGGCGTTGCCCTTGCTGCGAGAGGCCGTCGCACGGTTTCCCGCCTCGGCTATCGCGCGCTTCGCGTTGGCCCGGCATTTGTTACGCGAGGGCCGGGAGGAAGGCGTCCCTGTCATGGAAAGTGTCTTAAGGGATGATCCGTCGGCCCTTTTGGCGGCCAGTGAATTGATGCGCAACTATTTCAGCCAACGGGGAGATCATGCCAGCGCGAAAAGTTGGCACGATCGCTACATCGATGAAGCCGTCCGAACCCAGAGAGCCCAGAAAGAGCGACAGCGTTTGCTGCTGTCGGATCGATACGCCCCTCATGAGCTCGATGCCGGGACCGCAGCAGCGCTGACCTTGCAGCTGAAGGCGGTGAAGGGAATAAAGCGCGCCTACCTGGTGCGAAAAGTCGACCCGCGTTTTCCTGATAAGCCGCTGTATGTATTAGGCGTGAAAAGCACCGGGTTTTTTCAGCTTCACAGCCAGAAGCGCGCCACACGAGCCGTTAATGGCATCAGGGAAAAGGTTGTTTTCCCGGGCGAAACGATCATTCTGAATGTCGATGGAAACCTGTACAAATTCGCGCGGAAAATGCGGCGTGTGAAACGCTCGAAGCTGATTTAGCAGAGCGTCCGGCGCACGGACGGTCATTGATTGATGTCAATAAATTGCGGACATTGCCTCCCCGCTCAATGATCTCACCTAGACTACGATAGATTGATCGCCTGCCGCGGCCCCGTGAACCTGTGCTAGGGCTCGGGCGCTTGATAAACGATCTTGCCGTGAAAAATTGTCATTTCGCAATGCAAGTCACGTAACTCCTTTGTCGGCATCTCGTACATGTCTTGATGCCAGATCGCGATATCGGCTTCTTTGCCCTTTTGGAGCGAGCCAATGCGATCTTCTAGGAACAATTGCCTCGCGGCCCATGTGGTATAGGATCGAAGCGCTTGATGGATATCAATCGATTCGGCGGTTCCGAACGGATGTGCGCCATAAGTGCCTTTTAAAGTCTCGCGCTCCGCAGAGGCCCATAGACCGAAGCGCGCTGGAACTGGCGTCACGGGGTAATCAGAACCGCCCCCCCAACGAATACCGTGTTGTAAATAGGTCTTGAATGGCATGAGACGCAATGAACGTTCGGGCCCGAAGTTGGCGGCATACAGATCCCCGATCCACCACATAAAGGGCGCTTGCGTTTCCGGATAGGCGGCGTCGTATTTTCTTTCCAGCGCCGCCATTACCTGAATTGCATGATCGCTCGGGATGTTTGCATGGATGATGCTGTGTCTGAGGCCGTATGTCGGTTTCTCCTTGAGCATCGCAGCGTAAGTGTCGACTACGGTGTCGATTGCGCGATCCCCGATCGCATGGGTTCCGATATGGATTCCTGCCTGGTGAAAGAGCCGCACTTGTTGCCGATATACGTCGGGGTCCATATTAGGATAGCCAACATTGCCAGTGTCGACTTCTGTGGAATTCTTGTTCCATTCCTTATAGACCCAAGCCGTACGTGCACCGCCGCTGCCGTCGATGAAAATCTTAGCGCCGCACGAAAGAAGCCGGCCGTCGCCGAGCGAAGCAGGGGGCTTCGGTTGCGCTTCAATCAGGGCAAGCGCCTCCTTGGCTGAGACCAGAGTGACGCCCGCATTCCACAGAACGCACACATGCTCGACTAACTGCCCGTCGCTCAGCAGCTGTCGGTAGGCATCCCAGGTAGGCGCATCAATCGCAGGGTCCTTGACTGCAGTGATTCCCTCTTTGTGCAACGTCTCGATGCTACGTAGAATGCCGGCACGTCGCTGTTCGGGAGTGGGCGGTGGAATCAAGTTCACGACGAGGTTCATCGCGGATTCCTTGAGCACACCGGTCGGATGCCCTTTGGGATCCCGATCAATCGTGCCGGCCGGCGGATCTGCGGTGTCGGCGGTGATATGCGCCATACGTAAGGCATAGGAATTCGCAACCCCGTAATGGCCGGACGTGTGCCCGAGCCAGACAGGGTTGTCCAACGAGACCTTATCCAAATCCTCTGCCAACACATAGCGTCGCTCTGTGAGCTTTCCCTCGTCCCAGCCCTCACCCACGAGCCATTCCCCCGGCTTCAACGATGCAATGCCGAGCTTCACTCGACGAACGATTTCCTCGATGCTAATCGCATCGGTCAATTGGACGTCGTAGAGCTCTCCAATACCCCCATCGGCAATGTGCGCGTGGCTGTCAATCAGCCCCGGTGTCGCCGTACGACCATGCAAGTCTATGATCTGCGTTGCGATACCCGCCAAACGCAAGATGTCACGATCCGTGCCGACCGCGACAATTGCGCCGGTACGAACGGCGATCGCCTGCGCGATTGAATCGTGTGCGTCCAGGGTCAGTACCTTTCCATGCACCAAGATCAGATCGGGCGCGGCCGACGCTGCAATGCTCGCGCCGGCATGGCAGGCGGCCATCACAAGAAGCGCACCAATCGGTATGCGACGATTGACTCGGTTAGTTTGCGTCTGAGCGGGCGATTTCATCACTCGGGCCTTTGTTTTGGGCAAACAGGGAAATATTGATGGCACACCATCGAATGGTACGCCGCAATTCGTGGTGCACACGGTAACTTGCCCGTACCCACGAATAGTGTTGCATATCCGTTCAATGTTGTTAACAAGGGCCGGTTTCCGGGCGATTGCCGATCGCTTCCGAAATACACAACAACGTAAGCGGCATGCGTAGCGGTGAGCGGTAAGGGTATCGTGCGAAAGACGGTGCGCTGCGGACTGCGAAGGAGCGCGCAGCCATCACTGTGCACGATTTCAGGTGATTCACGGTCACTGAGACTCGTGGTTACATCAAGGAAAGAAGGATTGCCCAGTGGCGAGTGCCTGTCGATCTCGGCGTCGCACTCGAGCGCGGCTTGCCGAAGACACGCTATCATTCGGTATACTCTTAAGCTGGTACAGGCGAGCAGGCGTGAGCGTTATGAAGTTGGGGATGTGCTCGTTGGGTCGACGGTACTGCGGTGTGCGGGGGAATCTCGCGGTGATGATAGCGCTCGGGTTGGGTATCTTTGTCGCCGATGCTGCATGCAACGCCCGGGACGCGGCTCCCGCGCCGGCACAGGGGTCGACCGAGCAACTCCCAACGTGGTTGTGGGGTGAGTGGAGTCGCGACTGGATTCAGAAGGGGAAGGTCAGATCCAATACGCTCGAGGTCCATTATCTCCAAACTCCGACATATTTTGCGGATATCCGAATCCCGAAGGATCGAGCTGGAATATCGACCGCGAGGTCGTTCGCTGACTTGAGTGATCCGCAACTTCGATTGCTGACCCATCAAAATGGGTTCACCGGGCATACGACGATCGCGGGAGCCGTCGCGACGTGGCATCACGACATCGATTTTCAGCCGTCCGACGGCACTCCGGACAGCGGTCGCTTGCAGCGGATTCCACCCGGCCGAATGCATGAACACGGTCTCGACGGTTCGTACACCGAATCGTGGAGATCTGTGAGTCGCGCCAAAGGACGATTCCTCGTCATACGGGTGGAGCATGGTGGGCGACTCTTGCGAGCGCTCGTCGTCGTCGGTAATGAATTTTTGTTCGTCCGCAACCGGTCGAAGGATCTGCCGATGGCGGCCTCTTTTGACGCACTCATCGACGGGACCCACGCGAGTCGCGATCAGATTGTGGAGTACTTAGACTGCGAGTTTTCGGTCGGAAGGGTGCGAGGAGGGTCAGTGCCCTGGATGATTGATCAGTCGACGTTGCCTTGGCGTGAAGGCCATGAATTGGATTTTGTTGAGCAGATGTCGATCATCGACAGGGGACTCATTGCCCGCGAAGTCGACGGAGACCAGTGGACGGTGCCGGTCAACACGTTGAGCCCGCTCGAGATCCAGGCACTCTTTGGTGGGGAGTCAAAACCCGGGGGCTGATCTGCGTGCGCTGTTCATAGCGCGTCGGCAGATGCGCTCATTGGAGTATCCTGCTTTCGATTACGACCTCGGTGGACACTCAGGGGCTCAATGGCGGCAAGCGGCGATATTGGCGCACGAAAAGTGGTTGCTTCGCGAGTCCTGGTTGTGGCGCTGCTCGCCGCGATGGGTCTCAGCGATCCCGGCGATTTCGCCAATGGCAGTGAGCTTGCTGTAGATCGGTTTTCCGATTTGGCACAGTGTGAGTCCGTCGGATTATCGGCTTGTCCGCAACCGTTCGACGTTGTATTGCCGCCAGCCGAGACGATGTTGAGCTGGGATCAGCGCAGCAGGGTCATCGGATTTCGCAACACCTATCGTCTCTACCAGGGCGACGTATTCCGCACACTGGGCGGTAAGACTTATCCATTGCCTGCGGCTTCTCGTGCGTTGCCCGCCGTGCACTATCGCATGGAAGGACGAACCTATCGTCTCGCCGACTATCTGCGCCGCCAAGACGTGACCGGCCTATTGATCCTCAAGGATCAGCGGGTTGTCTATGAGCATTACGGCAGCGGCAATACGGACAAGACATTGTGGACCTCGCGGTCTGTGGCAAAGTCTATCGTCTCAATCCTGGTGGGCATGGCCATCAAGGAGGGGTTGATCGGGTCGGTCACCGATCCGATCACGCGCTATTTGCCTGAACTTAAAGGCAGCGCTTGCGATGGAGTAAGCGTGCGAGATCTGTTGCAGCATACCTCCGGCGTCGCCTGGAATGAACATTACGCCGACCCCAACTCGGACTTTGCGCGCCTCACCCGCTGTGAAGCGAGCCCCGAGGCCTATCAGTGCGTTCTGCAATTGGTGGGTACCCTGAAGCGAATGCCGGGGGTGAGACCCGGTGAAGTTTGGTCCTACAACACCGGTGGTGCATGGCTCCTAGGCCGCGTGTTGGAGAAAGCCACCGGCATGACGATCGCTCATTACCTCGAGACCCGCCTCTGGAGCCGATATGCGATGCAAAGCGACGGGGTTTGGGAGGCACTCGTCAAGGGGCGGGTTGATTTTGGCGGCCATGGATTCAATGCGACCTTGCGCGACTGGGGTCGATTCGGCTTATTCGTTGCCGGCGGCGGCAAGCTCTCCGATGGCGAAGAATTACTGCCGTCAGACTGGATCGCGCAATCAGTGACTTGGAGCAAGGCCAAGGGCTCGGTCACGCCGGAAACGCCGGATGGACAATTCGGCTATCAATGGTGGTTCGGCGGCGTCGACCCAAGCCGCAGAGATTCCGACGATGTCACGCGGACCGCGAAGCAATCGTTTTGGGCTGAAGGTATTTATGGGCAGACGATTGCGATCGACCGTGCCGAAAAGTTGGTCATGGTGCAGTGGTCGACCTGGAAGGAAGCGGAGACTCCGACCTCGCTCTACGATGAACAAGCACTGTTCTTCGAGGCCGTTGCCCGCGAACTTGGTGGATTGAAGCGGTGAGTACCGGCTGCAGAGCGGTACGGGCATTCTAGGTCGACGCGCTCGATTACCTACTCAAGCCAATCGACCCCGCTCGCCTCGCCGAGGCGCTGACTCGAGTCAAGAGCGCTCATGCGGAGCGAACGCAGCGGCCTGATGATGTGCTCGAACAGTTGTTTGTGCGCGACCGCGCACGATGCTGGTTTGTGCCGCTGCGAGAAGTACGCCTACTGAACTCTGAGGGTAATTACATTCGGCTGTCATGGGGAAAGACAAGGCCCCTGCTGGGGCGCGCGCTCGCGGCTCTTGAGCGGCGGCTCGACCCGAATCGTTTCTTTAGGGCCAATCGCCAACAGATTGTCAATTTGGATTTTATCGAAAGTGTGGAGCTCGGCGTGAATGGGCGCCTGCATGCGCAACTTCGCGATGGCCCGGAAGTGGAAATCTCCCGCCGGCAAGCCCGATTGTTCAAGATCAAGATGAGCATCTAGACCCTCCCCAACGAATACCCGTTTAGGGATGTTTGAACCTGCTCGTCTTCTTACGGCTCGCCGCCGCACGGCGGTCATTTGTTTCCCTCTTTGCATCACATACCGTCGTCGTGGCCACTACGGTATATGGCTGTGTTGCACGGCCGCGGACGGCCCCGCGATCGTGACTGCATAGGGTGCGCCGCTTGCCAACTCGGTCGTGAAGGTAAAGCTGCCATCGGCCGACGACGGTGTCTATCTGTAGACAGCGCTTGTGCATAGCAACAATTGCGGCCAAAAGGCTAATACTGGAAAGCACTTGCGTGAACGATTACCGTAACTCTCCGTACCCTGGCGCAGCGCACCGGAAGCAAGTCGGATGAATCAGCTCACCGAGCTCCTTAGAAGGACGAAG
>Ga0187855_10000325_pt1 | contig 43582 bp, 32 predicted proteins | sample June2016WEW_8_10_2_FD_132969 | JGI IMG/M metagenome (GOLD analysis project Ga0187855, IMG submission 132969) | Peatland microbial communities from SPRUCE experiment site at the Marcell Experimental Forest, Minnesota, USA - June2016WEW_8_10 | ecosystem: Environmental > Terrestrial > Soil >... | reverse complement strand
GTCGGAGTAGCTCTCGGTGCGCGCCATCTCGGCGCCGCCGAGACGCCCGGCGACCTGCACCTTGACGCCCTTGGCGCCGGAGCGCATCGCGCTGGTGAGCGCGCGCTTCATCGCGCGGCGGAAGGCCACGCGGTTCTGCAACTGCTCGGCGATCGACTGCGCCACCAGCTTGGCGTCGAGCTCGGGGCGCTTGATCTCGAGGATGTTGACCTTGATCTGCTTCTGGGTCATGCGGTGCAGGTCACGCCGCAGCGCGTCCACTTCGGTGCCCGACTTGCCGATCACGATGCCGGGGCGGGCGGTGTGGATGTTGACCTCCAGTTCGCCCGCGTCCTTGCGAATCGTGATGTCCGAGAGGCCCGCGTGGGCAAGACGGTCGGTGATGTGCCGGCGCACGCGAATGTCCTCCGCGAGGTACTCCGCGAAGTGGCGCTCGTTAAACCAGTTGGACTTCCAGTCGTGGATGTAGCCCACGCGCATTGCCTCTGGATGAACCTTCTGTCCCATCTTCTCTCGTCTCTATCTCAATCTGGTGTCGTCGGGCGGTCTGGGAATTCTTCTTGGTGTGCTTGTCTCTTCGTCCCTACGACCGCGGGGTGAGCGTGATCGTGAGATGACTGGTGCGCTTGCGGATCGGCGTCGCCCTACCCATGGCGCGCGGCCGAAAGCGCTTGATCGTGGGTCCCTCGTCGGCGTAGGCCTCGCGGACGACCAGGTCGTCCTCGAGCAGCTCGTGGTTGTTCTCCGCGTTTGCCACCGCCGACTCGAGCAGCTTGCTCCAGTCGCGTGCCACGTCGCGAGGCGTGAAGGCGAGGATAGCGCGTGCCTCCGGCACAGACTTCCCACGAATGTGCCCGCACACCATGCGGGCCTTGCGTGCGGAGGTGCGCACGTAGCGTGCCCGCGCCAGCACCACCTGCCGGCGCTCGGCCGGTTTGCGTTTGGTTGCAACCGCCGGCTTGGGCTCCGGGGCGGCCTCCTTCGCCGGGGTCTCCTCGGCGATCGGCCCATCCACGGCCGCGGCTTTTTTGTCGCGCTTCACTTTGGCGGGCTTCTCTGCCTCGGGCTCGGCCTCGGCGGTCGGCTCCCCAGCGTCCGCGCTCGACTCCCCCGCCTCGGCGGTCGGCGGCTGCTCGCCCTCTGCGGGCTTCTCAGCTCTGGCCGCCGGTTTTTTCTCAGCTTTGGCCGCTGGTTTGTCTGCAGCCGCCTTTTTGGCAGCAGGTTTTTTGGCGGCCGGCTCCACCGGGGTGTCGCCCGACGTCTCGTTCTCTTTCTCGTCGTCCTCGGCGCTCATCTCATCGGACCTTCCCGGACCCCGCGTGCCCGCGGAAGTGGCGGGTGGGGGCAAACTCTCCCAGCTTGTGACCAACCATCGACTCCGAGACGAACACGGGGACGTGCTTCTTGCCGTCGTGCACCGCGATCGTGTGGCCGACCATGTCGGGGAAGATCGTGGAGGTGCGCGACCAGGTGCGGATCATCTGTTTGCGGTTCTCGGCGTTGAGCGCTTCGATGCGCTTCATCAGCCGCTCTTCCACCCACGGCCCCTTCTTGCTGGAGCGACTCATCGCTGCTTGCCCTTTCCTCGACGCCGCCCGCGCACGATGTAGCGGTTGGAGGTCTTGTTCTTCTTGCGGGTGCGATACCCCAGTGTCGGCACACCCCACGGGGTGACGGGATGGCGGCCGGCAGTAGTCGAGCCCTCGCCGCCGCCGTGCGGGTGGTCGACCGGGTTCATCGCCACGCCGCGAGTCTGGGGGCGCACGCCCATGTGGCGCTTGCGACCGGCCTTGCCCACCTTGATGTTCTGGTGGTCGGAGTTGCCGATCGTGCCCACCGTGGCGCGGCACTCGGCCCTCACCAGGCGCATCTCCCCGGAGGGCAACCGCAGCGTGGCCATCTCGCCGTCCTTAGCCATCAGCTGCACGCCGGCTCCGGCGGAGCGCGCCATCTGCCCGCCCCTCCCGGGGTGGAGCTCGACGTTGTGCACGACCGTGCCGACCGGCATGCGCGCCAGCGGGAGGCAGTTGCCCACGGCGATGTCGGCCTCCTCGCCGGAGCTGACGGTCATGCCGACGGTCAGCCGCTGGGGCGCGAGGATGTAGCGCTTCTCGCCATCGAGGTAGTGCAGCAGCGCGATGTAGGAGGAGCGGTTGGGGTCGTACTCGATCGCGGCAACCTTGGCGGGTACGCCGTCCTTGCGCCGCTTGAAGTCGATCCGGCGGTACAGCCGCTTGGCGCCGCCGCCACGGTGGCGGGCGGTCTTGCGCCCGTGGGCGTTGCGCCCGCCGCTCTTCTTCAGACCCTCAACCAGCGTCTTCTCGGGCTCACTCTTGGTGATCTCCGCGAAGTCGGCGTAGGAGGTGAAGCGGCGGCCGGGGGAAGTTGGCTTTGGTTTGCGAATCGGCATCGTGTCTCGGTTGCTCTCTCTCTAGACGCTTTCGGCTTACCTACACGCCCTCGAGCGACTGGAAGACGGGGATCGTCTCGCCCTCGCGCACCTGCACGATCGCCTTCTTCCAGGTGCGGGTGCGCCCGCTGATCGCGCCGCGGCGCTTGGGCTTGGACTTGACGCTCTGGGTGCGCACGTTGACGACGTGCACGTTGAACAGCGATTCCACCGCCTGGCGGATCAGCGTCTTGTGCGCGTCGGGGTGCACGCGGAAGGTGTAGCGGCCAAACGCGGAGAGCGCGTAGCTCTTCTCGGAGATGACCGGTCGGATGATGACTTGGTAGTGCTCCATCACGCCTCACCCTTTCCGGCGCCAGCGCGCGCGGTGAGCGCATCGAGCGCGGCCCGCGAAAGCACCAGCGAGGCAGCCCCGACGAGGTCGGTGACGCCCACAGCCTCGTGCGTCAATACCGCCACGCGCGCGAGGTTGCGGAACGACAGCGCAGCGTCTGACTCCTCGGGCGCGAGCGCCACGAGTGTGGGACGGGGCTGATTCCAGTCATCGAGCAGATCCATCGCCTGGCTGGTTTTGGGCGCGGTGAAGACCGTTGCATCGAGAACCGCGAGCGACCCGCGCGAGGCGTGTAGCGAGAGCGCGCTGCGCAGTGCGGCACGCTGCTCCTTGCGGTTGACCTTGAAGGTATAGGAGCGCGGATGGGGACCGAACACGATGCCACCTCCGGTCCAGATCGGCGAGCGGCTGGAGCCGGCGCGGGCGCGCCCGGTGCCCTTCTGACGCCATGGCTTGGCCGAGCCGCCGGAGACCATTGCGCGGGTCTTGGTGGCGGCGGTGCCGCGGCGGCGGGCGGCCTGCTCGGCGCGCACGCTCTGGTGCACGAGCGGCATGTGGAAGCTGGCGGAGAAGGCGGCGCCATCCAACCCGACGGTCTTGCTGGCGGCGTCTCCCAACACGGGAGCTTTGAGCGCGGCGTCAGCCATCGGCACGCACCTCCGTCGCATGGCCGTCGGTGATCGCGGCGGGATGGAGCACGGCGCAACTCACGATCTCAGCCATCGGCACGCACCTCCACAACCCCGCCGCGCGGGCCGGGCACCGAGCCGCGCACCATCAACAGGTTCTGGGCGGCGTCCACGGCGATGACCTCGAGGCCGGGCTGGGTGGCGCGGCGGTTGCCCATCTGGCCGGGCCCGCGGATGCCCTTCATCACGCGCGCGGGCGTGGCGGAGGCGCCGATCGAGCCGGGAGCGCGGACATTGTGCGAGCCGTGGGACTTGGGGCCGCTCTTGAAGCCGTGGCGGCGGATCGTGCCCTGAAAGCCCTTGCCCTTGGAGACCCCGGCGATCTTCACGCGGGCGCCAACCTCGAAGGCGGCGACGGTGACACTCTCTCCCAGTTTCAGCTCGCCGGCCTCATCGCGAAACTCCACCAGGTGGCGCATGGGCGGGGCATCGGCCTTCTTGAGGTGTCCCAGCTCGGCTTTGGTCAGGTGCTTCTCGCGGGCGGCGCCGAACGCCAACTGCACCGCGTCATACCCGTCGCGCTCGGCGCTGCGCACGGCGGTGACGGGGCACGGCCCGGCCTCCAGCACGGTCACACGCGCCACCGAGCCGTCCTCCCTGAACAGCTGAGTCATTCCGAGCTTCTTGGCGAGGATCGCGGGCATATTGAGGTGGAGTGGATGGTGGGTGTCGGTCGTGGGGGAGGAGCGAGACGGGATGGCCCACTCACGTGGCGAGGCGGATCTCGATGTCGACGCCGGCGGGCAGATGGTCGAGGCGCTGCAGCGAGTCAACCGTCTTGGGGGTCGGCTGGTGGATGTCGATCAGGCGCTTGTGCGTGCGGATCTCGAAGTGCTCGCGCGAGTCCTTGTCCTTGAAGGGGGAGCGGATCACGCAGTACACGTTCTTCTCCGTGGGCAGCGGCACTGGCCCGGAGACGGTGGCACCGGTGCGTGTGGCGGTCTCGACGATCTCCTTTGCGGCCGACTCGATCGCACGAGTGTCGTAGGCCTTCAGTCGAATGCGGATCTTGTTCTGGGCGGCTGGTGCCATGGGAAAAGTCAGTCTTCTCTATCTGGGGGAGGAGTTATTTGGGGGAGGAGTTATTGTCGGGATTGCCCAGCGGGGCGCGCGAACGTTCTTCGCCGCGCCGCGCTTGGCGGAGCTGCATCGTCGTATCTGTCTGGCAATAAAAAAAGCGCCCCCGGATTGTCCCGGGAGCGCCTTTGGGTGCTACTCGATGATCTCGCTGACCACGCCCGAGCCCACCGTGCGACCGCCCTCTCGGATCGCGAAGCGCAGGCCCTGGTCCATGGCGATCGGCTGGATCAGCTCGATCTCCATCTGGACGTTGTCTCCGGGCATCACCATCTCCACGCCCTCGGGCAGCTTGGCCACGCCGGTGACGTCGGTAGTACGGAAGTAGAACTGCGGCCGGTACCCGGAGAAGAACGGAGTGTGGCGCCCACCCTCCTCCTTCTTGAGCACGTAGACCTCTGACTTGAACTTGGTGTGGGGGGTGATCGAGCCGGGTTTGCACAGCACCTGCCCACGCTCGATCTCCTCGCGCTTGGTACCTCGCAGCAGGCAGCCGACGTTGTCGCCCGCGCGACCCTCGTCGAGGATCTTGCGGAACATCTCGACGCCCGTCACCACCGTGGAGGTGGAGTCGTGGACGCCCACGATTTCGACGGTGTCGCCGGTTTTGACGATCCCCTGCTCGATGCGCCCGGTCGCCACGGTGCCGCGGCCGGTGATCGAGAAGACGTCCTCGACCGGCATCAGGAAGGGCTTGTCGAGCTCGCGCACCGGCACGGGGATGTAGTCATCGAGCGCCGCCGCGAGATCGAGGATCTTCTGCTTGTATGCCTCGTCGCCTTCCAGCGCCTTCAGCGCCGAGCCGATCACGAACGGGATGTCGTCCCCGGGGAAGTCGTATTCGGAGAGCAGCTCGCGCACCTCGACCTCAACCAGTTCGAGCAGCTCCTCGTCGTCAACCATGTCGGCCTTGTTGAGGAACACCACGATGTAGGGGACGCCCACCTGGCGGGCCAGCAGGATGTGCTCGCGCGTCTGGGGCATCGGGCCGTCAGCGGCGCTCACCACCAGGATCGCGCCATCCATCTGCGCGGCGCCGGTGATCATGTTCTTGACGTAATCGGCATGACCGGGGCAGTCCACATGCGCGTAGTGGCGGTTGTCGGTCTGGTACTCCACGTGTGAGGTGGCGATCGTGATCCCGCGTTCCTTCTCCTCAGGAGCGTTGTCGATCTCCGCGAAGGTGCGGGCTTCCGCTCCTCCGTGCTCGGCCAGCACAGTCGTTATGGCAGCGGTCAGCGTCGTCTTGCCATGATCGATGTGACCGATGGTGCCGACGTTGACGTGCGGCTTGTCGCGCTCGAACTTCTCCTTCGCCACTTTGCTCTGCTCCTCTGGAATCGACTTGTGTTGTCCGCCTCATGGGACGAACCCGAGAAATCTATCTGATTAAGCTGGAACAGGCTCTCCCGTGCGCTGTTCGATGATCTTCTCCGCGATGTTGGGGGGTACCTCCTCGTAGCCCTCGAACTGCATCGTGTAGGTGGCGCGCCCCTGCGTGTTGGAGCGCAGGTCGGTCGCATACCCAAACATCTCTGAGAGCGGCACGAGCGCGTGGATCGCATGCGCGTTTCCCTGCTGCTCGGAGCCGTGCAGATGTCCGCGCCGGCGCGAGAGGTCGCCCATCACATCGCCCATGAACTCCTCGGGGGTGACGACCTCCACCGCAAAGATCGGCTCCAGCAGCACCGGCTTGGCGCGCCGGGCGGCCTCCTTGAAGGCGAGCGAGCCGGCGACCTTGTAGGCAATCTCCGAGGAGTCCACCTCGTGGTACTTGCCGTCCACGAGCGTGACGCGCACGTCCACCATCGGGTAGCCCGCCTTGACGCCGTTCTCCAGCGCCTCCTCGACGCCCTTCTCGACGGCGGAAATGAACTCCGAGGGGATCGCACCACCCTTGATCTTGTTGACGAAGTCGAAGCCCTCGCCGGGTGCAGGCTCGATGTTGATGTAGACCACGCCGTACTGGCCCGAGCCACCGGTCTGGCGGACGAACTTGCCTTCGACCTTCTCGGCGGTGCCGCGCACCGTCTCGCGGTAGGAGACCTGGGGGCGTCCGACGTTGGCCTCGACGCCGAACTCGCGCTTCATGCGGTCCACCAGCACTTCGAGGTGCAGCTCGCCCATCCCGGAGATCTCGATCTGACCGGTCTCTTCGTTGGTGCGCACCTGGAAGGTGGGATCCTCCTCGGCGAGGCGCCCCAGCGCGATCGACATCTTCTCCTGGTCGACCTTCGTCTTGGGCTCCACCGCGACCTTGATGACGGGCTCGGGGAACACGATCGTCTCCAGGCGCACAGGAGCATCGGGGGCCGCGAGCGTGTCGCCGGTCATAACCTGCTTGATCCCCACTGCGGCGGCGATGTCGCCGGAGTAGACCTCGGGGACCTCCTCGCGGTCGTTGGCGTGCATCATCAGGATCCGCCCGATGCGCTCGGTGCGACCGCTGTTGACGTTGAGCACGCGCGAGCCGGCTTCCACGCGCCCGGAGTAGACACGGAAGTAGGTGAGCTTGCCGACGAAGGGGTCGGCCATGATCTTGAAGGCGAGCGCGGTGAAGGGTTCTGAGTCATCGGGCTTGCGCTCGACCTCGCGCTCGCCCTCCTCGCCCTTGACAAGTTCGGTGCCGGTCATTGGGGGCACGTCCAGCGGCGAGGGCAGGTAGTCGATCACCGCGTCGAGCAAAGGCTGCACGCCCTTGTTCTTGAAGGAGGAGCCGCACAGCACCGGTGTCAGCTTGGTCGAGAGCGTCGCCTTGCGGATCGCCCGCTTGAGCTGCTCTTCGGAGATCTCCTTCTCCTCGAGGATCAGCTCCACGAGGTCGTCGTCGTAATGAGACACCTCCTCCAGCAGGTGATCACGCGCAGCGGCGGCCGCGTCGGCGAGCGCGGCGGGAATCTCGAGGATGTCCTGCTCCTTGCCGAGCTCGTCCTTGTAGACGATCGCCTTCATCGCCACGAGATCCACCACGCCCTCGAAGTCGCCCTCGGCACCGATCGGCAGCTGGATCGGGACGGGGTGGGCGGCGAGCCGGTCGATCATCGTCTGCACGCCGCGCTCGAAGTCGGCGCCGATGCGATCCATCTTGTTGATGTAGGCGATCCGCGGGACGTGGTACTTGTCGGCCTGGCGCCACACGGTCTCCGACTGGGGCTCCACGCCGGCGACGGAGTCGAACAGCGCGATCGCCCCATCGAGCACGCGCAGCGAGCGCTCGACCTCGACGGTGAAGTCGACGTGCCCAGGGGTGTCGATGATGTTGATGCGGTTGCCCTTCCACTCCGCTGTGGTCGCGGCCGAGGTGATCGTGATGCCGCGCTCCTGCTCTTGTTCCATCCAGTCCATCGTGGCGGCGCCGTCGTGGACCTCGCCGATCTTGTAGGTGCGCCCCGTGTAGTAGAGGATGCGCTCGGTCGTGGTCGTCTTGCCCGCGTCAATGTGGGCCATGATCCCGATGTTCCGGGTGTTCTCGAGTGTGAACTTGCGTGGCATGGTTGGAAGGGGGAGGGTAGTGGCGGCGTGGCGGGCGGTATGGAGTGGAGTGCTGCGTTGCTGAGCGGTGGTGCCGAGTGGTGGTCGTGGTCGTCTGCTGTAGTAGTCGAACTAGAGCCAGGGATGTGGCGCTGCGCTGCGTTGTCGTCGGATGCGTCAGAGCAAAAAAATCGGGCCCCCTGGGCCCGCGCGCGCTACTACGGTGAGGCCGGTTCGCGTCGCTATGTGCTCAGAGTCTTCATGTTGTCGTTACGCCCCACGACCGGCGCTGTTCGCACACCTAAGCCGTCCGCCGAGCGGAGGCCGACTATAGCAGAGGATTCGATGCCTGCACGCCGGCCTACGCCGGTCGCGCCCGGGGATCACACCCCGACTGGCTCGGCGGTTCGTTCGGTGTGGGCAGCGGCGCCCTCCGCGTCCGGGTGGGCGGGACTCGAGTCATCCAATCGCGGTCGCTCGGCCCGCAGCAGCATCGTGCAGGGGATCAGTGTCAGCGCCGCGATCCCCAGCGCCCACCAGTATGCGGTGTCGAACGCGCTGGCCCGCGCCTCGGCGGTGAGCGCGTCCACCCCGGCGCGCTGCAGCACGACCGCGAGTACCGCCGTGCCGATCGCTCCGCCGGTGCGCTGCAGCACGGTCAGCTGGGGCGTCGCGTCGGACACCTGCTCGGGGCGCATCGACGCAAACGCCGCGGTCATCGCGGGCATGAAGCACAGGCCGATGCTCAGGCCACGCACGACCAGCACCGCCGAGATCGCCACAATCGAAGTGTGCGCGCCCACGAACGTGAGCGGGATCGTGCTGAGGCACAGAATCGAGACGCCCGTGAGCGCCACGCGCCCACCGCCGAAGCGTTCGGTCAGGCGGCTCGCCAGCGGCATCGCCACCAGCGCCCCGATCCCCTGCGGCCCGGTCAGCAGCCCCGTACTGATCACGTCCTGCCCGCGCACCGACTGGTAGTAGTAAGGCACCAGGATCATCGCCCCGAACAGCGCCGCCCCGAGCCCGAAGTTCACGAACGCCGCCCCCGCGAACACGCGGTTGGCGTACATGCGGATGTCGAGCAGCGGGCGCTCCACGCGCAGCGCGTGCAGGCAGAAGAGCACGATCAACACCAGCCCCGCGACGGCCGGCACGATCACCTTGCCCGAGCCAAACGCTTCGCCCGAGCCGAGCTCGCTGATTCCGTAGATCAGCGCCGCGCACCCCGCCGGCAGCAGCGCCAAGCCCAGCACGTCCAATCGTTCGGCCTCCCCGGGCTCCGTGCGAGGCAGCATCCGCCAGCCGAGCGTAACCGCGATCACCCCGATCGGGATGTTCACGAAGAAGATCCACGACCAGTGCAGGTTCTGCAGGATCAGGCCGCCCACCACCGGGCCGAGGATCGGGGCGATCATCGCGGGCATCGAGACGATCCCCATTACCTTGCCCATCTGCTGGGGGCCCGCCACCTGCGCCATGATCATCATCGCGACCGGCATGATCATGCCGCCGCCGGCACCCTGCAGCACGCGGAACACGACTAGCGAGGTGAGCGAGCCGGCCAGGCCACACAGCGCCGAGCCGGCGGTGAACAGCACGAGCGACACCATGTAAACCTGCTTGGCGCCGAATCGCCGCGCCGCCCAGCCGGTCACCGGGATCACCGCCGCCAGCGAGAGCAGATAGCCGGTGATCACCCACTGCACCTGCGAGAGCGGGCTGTGCAGATCCTTCGAGAGCGTGTCCAGCGCCACGTTGACGATCGTGGTGTCGAGGATCGACATCATCATCCCGAGGATCACGACGCCGCACACCACCCACACGTGGCGCGGGATATGGCCGGCCTCGTAGCTCATACGCTCGCCCGCGGCAGGCTGTGCGGCGTTGGGAGCGGTGGGAGAAGCCATTGGATTCACCCTAGCGACGGCTTCAACCCCCTTTTGGGGCGCCGGCGACCTACCAGCGGTAGTGCGCGAAGGCCTTGTTCGCCTGCGCCATGCGGAAGATGTCGTCCTTGCGCTTGTACGCGCCACCCTGCTGGGACTGCGCGTCCAGCAGCTCGTGCGCGAGGCGCTGTGCCATCGTCTTCTCGCGACGCTGGCGCGCGAACTCCACCAGCCAGCGCACCGCCAGCGTGCGGGCGCGCCGTGGCGCGACCTCGACGGGCACCTGGTAGGTGGCGCCGCCGACGCGGCGTGATTTGACCTCGAGGTTGGGGGTCAGCGCCTTGATCGACGTCTCCAGCGTCTCCAGCGGGTCTTTCTCGCTGCGCTCGCCGAGGATCGCCAGGGCGTCGTAGACGATCCGCTCGGCGACCGACTTCTTGCCGTCCAGCATCACCTTGTTGATGACCTGTTGCACCAGTTTCGAGCGGTGCACGGCGTCGGGCTCGACGGGGCGTACGTGGGCGGCTGCGCGGCGGGGCATTACTTTTTCTTCACGCCGTACTGCGAGCGCGCCTTTTTGCGGTCGTTGACGCCGGCCGCATCGAGCGTGCCACGCACAACCTTGTAGCGCACGCCCGGGAGATCCTTCACGCGTCCACCCCTCACCAGCACCACGGAGTGCTCCTGCAAGTTGTGACCCTCGCCGGGGATGTACGCGGTCACTTCGATCGAGCCGGAGATGCGCACACGCGCGACCTTGCGCAGGGCGGAGTTGGGCTTCTTCGGGGTCGTCGTGTACACACGCGTGCACACCCCGCGCCGCTGCGGCGCGACGACCTTCTTCTTGCGGCCCTTCCCCGACTTCAGTCCCGGGGTGGCCAGCTTTTTCTTCGGGGCTTCGCGGCCCTTGCGCACTAGTTGCGAAGTCGTTGGCATTCGGTCCGGGATGGTAGCAGCGCTAGCGGGTTCGGAGGGCAGTGCTTGCCGATGGTCGGTCCCCGCCGGATTGGTTGGGCGCCGAGGACAACACGGGAAGGTGGGCGGATCGGGCGATCGGGCCGCATTGGGCGCGGCCCAGGGAAGGGTCAGGCCGCCTCGGGCGCGATGCCCGCCGCGCGCATCGGCGCGGGCATCAACGCGGCGGCCACGATCACCAGCACGAACGCCAGCGCCTGGCAGACGACGCCCAGCGCACTGCCCGGCATCGGGTCGCCGAAGACGATGATCCCGCCTGCGATCCCCGCGATGTTGGCCGCGGTCCCCGTGATCGCGATCACCGGCACCGCCTCGCCGTCCTGCAGGCCACGCGCGGAGGCGTAGAAGGCGACGATCGACGCCGCCAGCGCCACCGCCAGCCACGGGCTGAGCAGCACGCCGAGGATGCCGTGCGCGCCGACGATCCCCGTCAGCGCCTTGATCGATGTGTCCGACACCCCGAACAGGATCCCCGCGGCGGCGCCCAGCATCACGCCGTGGTGCTCGCTGCGCCCGCCCATCCGGGGGCCCATGATCAACAGGCCGCCCACGCCGAATAGGCCGGCCTCGAAGGAGATCATCGCCGGGTCCGAGAAGCGCGCGTCCGCCCCGTGCATCGCCGGCAGCGTCAGGCCCAGCAGCACGAGGCCCGCCGCCATCAGCCACAGCCCCGCCCACTGCCGCGGGCCGACCTTGAAGCCGAACATGCGATCGGCCATCACCGCGATCAGCACCACGCCGCCCGCGAGCGACACCTGCACAACCGACATCGGCGCCAGCGCCAGCGCGCCCACGTGCAGGATCCACGAGGCGACCGCCACCAACATCCCCACCGCAAACCACTTCGATGAGAACAGCACCTTCCCGGAGCGCAGCGGGTGGCGCACGTCCACCGCACCCACCTCGTTGGCACCCCGGTACTTGTAGAAGAAGGCGAGGTTCGCCACGAAGGCGCAGGCGAGCGAGAGCAGGATGCCGAGATCAAGAGTCATAGATTGGAGTGGGAGAGGCGGTCGGGGGACAAGGTGCAGGTCCATCGGCACCCGCTGCTGGATGCTTTACTGCGCCGAGTCGATCCCAGCAGATTAGTCGTGGCAACCTGTGCGCAACCTAAAGGGCACGCTAAAGAGGGTCTCTTGCACAAGCCTTTGCTGATGGTGGACATCGATGGGGTGCTCTCGCTGTTTGGCTTCCCCGTGCACGATCCCCCCGAGGGGTCCTGGCATTCGATCGACGGCATACCCCACTTCCTTTCGGCCACCGCCGCCCGGAACCTGCTCGCCCTGGTGTCTCTGTTCGAGCTGGTGTGGTGCAGCGGCTGGGAGGAGAAGGCCGACGAGTACCTTCCGCACCTGCTCGGCCTGCCCCGTGGGCTGCCCCACCTGAGCTTCGAGCGCGGCGCGGCCCCGGGCCGGTCGCTGCACGGGCACTGGAAGCTCGCGGCGATCGACGCCTACGCGGGCGCGCGGGCGCTGGCGTGGGTCGACGACTGCCTGGACGAGGCCTGCCACAGCTGGGCCGGCGCGCGGGAGGCGCCGACGCTGCTGGTGCAGACGACGCCCGCGCGTGGGCTCACAGAGCAAGAGGCCGCACAGCTGCGCGCATGGAGCGACGAGCTGCGCGGCCCTCCCCCCGACCTCTACTCCTCCACCACCTCGGGCACTTCGAGCTCGGCCAGTTCCTCGACGAACCCGGGGTCGGACTCGCCGGCGCCGATCCGCTCCAGCGAGGCGAGGTCGGCGTCGAACTCCTGCCCGTAGGTGCCACCGAGCGGGTCGCCGCTCTGCAGGCCCAGCTCCGCGGCGATCTCCTCGTGGTCGAGCAGCCCCACCTCGTCGATCGCGCGGGGGAGTGGTTCGGAGGGCTCGATCTCGATCCGCCGGTAGCGCTTGAGGCCGGTCGCAGCCGGGATCAGCTTGCCGATGATCACGTTCTCCTTGAGCCCCACCAGGCGGTCGGTCTTGCCCTCCAGCGAGGCGTCGGTGAGCACCTTCGTGGTCTCCTGGAAGGAGGCCGCCGAGAGGAAGGAGTCGGTGTTCAGCGACGCCTTCGTGATGCCGAGGATGATGTCCTCGAACTGCGCCGTCTCCTTCTTGGCGGCGTCGAGCTCGTCGTTGACGCGCGCAAACTCGAAGCGGTCCACGAACTGGCCGGGCAGGTAGTCGGTGTCGCCCTTCTGGTCGACCCTCACCTTCTTGAGCATCTGGCGGACGATCAGCTCGATGTGCTTGTCGTTGATGTCCACGCCCTGGGACTTGTAGACCTCCTGCACCTCGTTGACGAGGTAGCGCTCGGTCTCCGTGCGCCCGCGCAGTTTCAGCAGGTCGTGCGGGTACAGCGAGCCCTCGTTGAGCTGCTTGCCCGCCGCGATCTGCTCGCCCTGGCGCACAAACAGGCGCGTGCGCCGCGGGAACGCGTGACGGTGCTCCTCGCCCGCCGCGTCGATGATCACCACGGTGAGCGCCTTCTCGGTCTCTTCGATCCCCACGGTTCCGTCCTGCTCGGCGATCTGCGCGAGACCCTTGGGCTTGCGCGCCTCGAACAGCTCCACCACGCGCGGCAGCCCGTGCGTGATGTCGGCGCCCGCGACGCCCCCGGTGTGGAAGGTGCGCATCGTCAGCTGCGTGCCGGGCTCGCCGATCGACTGCGCCGCGATGATCCCCACCGCGTCGCCGATCTGGGCCATCTGGCCGGTGGCCATCGCCCGCCCGTAGCAAGCCTGGCAGACCCCGCTCTGCGCGCGGCACTTGAGCACCGAGCGCACCGGCACCGCCACCTGGGTGCCGCGGTCGTGGTCGTCCTGGTTGGCCTTGACGATCTCGGCAAACTCCGCGCGGCCGATTTCGACGCCCTGCTCGACCAGCACGCGGCCGCGTTTGGTCGCGATCTCCTGGGCGGCGAAGCGCCCCACGAGGTTGTCGTTGGGGTCGCCCCCATCCTTGAAGATCGCCATCTCGATGTGCTCCTCCGTGCCGCAATCGGGCTCACGGATGATCACATCCTGGGCGACGTCCACCAGGCGGCGCGTCAGGTAGCCGGAGTCTGCGGTGCGCAACGCGGTGTCGGCGAGACCCTTTCGCGCGCCGTGGGTGGAGATGAAGTACTCCAGCACCGACAGGCCCTCCATGAAGTTGGCCTTGATCGGGCGCTCGATGATTTCCCCCTTCGGGTTGGCCATCAGACCGCGCATCCCCGCCAGCTGGCGGATCTGCTTGAACGACCCGCGCGCCCCGGAGTTGGCCATCATGAAGATCGGGTTGAGCGTGTCGAGGTTCGCGATCATCGCGTCCGCGACCTCGTCGGTGGCGGCGTTCCACTTCTCCACCACCGCCTCGTGGCGCTCCTCTTGGGTGATCAGGCCGTCGTCGTACTGGCCCGTGATGTCGCCCACGAGCTTGTCGTACTTGTCCAGGATCGACTGCTTCTCGGGCGGGATCACAACGTCGTTCTTGGAGATCGTGATGCCCGCCTGCGTGGAGTACTTGAAGCCGAGGTCCTTGAAGGCGTCGAGCACCAGCGAGATCGTCGTGGCGCCGTAGGCCTGCACGAGGGCGTCCACCAGGCGCGTGGTGTCGCGCTTCTTCATCGACTGGTTGACGAACGTGTACTTGGAGGCGTCGAACTCGTCGCCCAGCGCCTCCGCCAACGCGCGCTCGATGCGGTCGTTGTAGACGATCCGCCCCACCGTGGTGAGCAGGTGCCCGCCCTCGCGGCCGAACGGCCGGAACTCCGCCACGTCGTGCAGCGTCACCACGCCCGCCTCGTAGGAGAGCTCGGCCTCCTGCGCAGTGCGGAATACATGCGGGCGCTGCTCGTTCGCCGGCCATTTGCCGCCCGCCAGCAGCTCCTGCTTGGCGGCCAGCTCGTCGGCTTCGGGGCCGTATGTCAGGTAGTAGGCACCCAGGATCATGTCCTGCGTCGGCGTCGCCAGCGGCGCGCCGTGCGCCGGGGAGAGGATGTTGTTGGAGGAGAGCATCAAAATCCGCGCCTCCGCCTGCGCCTCGGCGGAGAGCGGCAGGTGCACCGCCATCTGATCGCCGTCGAAGTCGGCGTTGAAGGCGTGGCACACCAGTGGGTGCACCTGGATCGCCTTGCCCTCGACCAGCAGCGGTTCGAACGCCTGAATCCCGAGGCGGTGCAGTGTCGGCGCGCGGTTGAGCAGCACCGGGTGCTCGTGGATGACCTCCTCGAGCACGTCCCACACCTCGCCGATCATCGAGTCCACCATCTTCTTGGCGGCCTTGATGTTCTGCGCGGACTTGCGCTCGACCAGGCGCGCCATGATGAACGGCTTGAACAGCTCCAGCGCCATGATCTTCGGCAGCCCGCACTGGTGCAGCTTCAGGTAGGGGCCGGCGACGATCACCGAGCGCCCGGAGTAGTCCACGCGCTTGCCCAGCAGGTTCTGGCGGAAGCGGCCCTGCTTGCCCTTGAGCATGTCGCTCAGGCTCTTCAGCGGGCGGTTGCCCGGACCGGTGACGGGCCGGCCGCGGCGGCCGTTGTCGAACAGCGCGTCGACGGCCTCCTGCAGCATCCGCTTCTCGTTGTTGACGATGATCTCGGGCGCGCCGAGGTCCAGCAGCCGCTTGAGGCGGTTGTTGCGGTTGATCACGCGCCGGTAGAGATCGTTGAGGTCGGAGGTGGCGAAGCGCCCGCCGTCGAGCTGCACCATCGGGCGCAGCTCCGGCGGGATCACCGGGACGGCGTCCAGCACCATCTGCTCCGGCCGGTTGCCCGACTGCAGGAAGGCGCTGACGACCTTCAGGCGCTTGACCGCGCGCGCCTGCTTCTGGCCTTTGGCGGTCTTCACCTGATCCTCCAGCTCCACCCGTTCGGCCTCGAGGTCCACCTGCTGGAGCAGGTCGCGAATCGCTTCCGCGCCCATCCCGCCGCGGAAGTACTCGCCGAAGCCGTATGGCGAGCCGAAGCGCTCCTTGAGCTCGCGGAAGGTCGTCTCGTCGTGCTCGATCTGCTTGGGCTCCATCGTCTTGAACAGCTCCCACACGTTGCGCATCCGCTCGGCCGCATCCTCGATGTAGGCTTCGGTGTCGGCGATGTCGGCCTCGAAGGCCTTGCGCAGCTCCTTGAGCAGCTTCTCGCGCTCCTCGTCGGAGAGCTTGTTGAGGTTGATGTCCAGCGAGTCGGCCCACAGGTGGTCTTCGTCGGAGAAGCCGGTCTGCTTGCCATTCTCCAGGTACTTCTCGCGGCGCTCCAGGGACTCGCGCAGCTCCAGCACCCGCTCCTCGCGCTCGGCGGTGTAGGAGTCGAGCACCTTGTTGACCTCGACCTCCAGCGTCTCCAGGTCCTTGGTGCGCGCCTCGTCGTCCACCCAGGTGACGATCGAGGCGGCGAAGTACAGGACCTTCTCCAGCTCCTTGGGGGCCATGTCCAGCAGGTAGCCGATCCGCGAGGGGACGCCCTTGAAGAACCAGATGTGGCTGACGGGCGCGGCCAGGTCGACGTGACCCATGCGCTCGCGGCGCACCTTCGAGCGCGTGACCTCCACGCCGCAGCGCTCGCACACGATGCCCTTGTAGCGCACGCGCTTGTACTTGCCGCAGTAGCACTCCCAGTCCTTCGTCGGGCCGAAGATGCGCTCGCAGAAGAGGCCGTCCTTCTCGGGCTTGAGCGTGCGGTAGTTGATCGTCTCGGGCTTGGTCACCTCGCCGGAACTCCAGCCCCTGATCTGCTTGGAGGAGGCGAGGCCGATCTCGATGGCGTCGAAATTGTTGATGTCGATCATGCTTTAGCGCTTTCGCTCGCGGGTGTAACTACTGCGTCCAGTTCTCTGCTCATTGCTCTGCCGGGGGCCCGTCGCTTATCGCTCAACTCTCCTCTACCTCCTCGGTCAGGTCGACCTCGAGCGCTCCATCGCCGAGTACCGCCGCGATGTCGATGCCGGCCCCGTCGGCCAGCAGCTCCTCGACGCCAAGATCCTCCTCGACCTCCTCCACCTCCTCGAGCTCATCGGCGGAGTCGGCGCCCTCGACCACTGCGCCCTCGACCGCCACGGGCTCGACGCCCGCCTCGCCGGCGTCGGTGTCGTCCTCGCCCTCGACCGCCTCGTCGGCGGCGTCGGGGGCCGGCGCGCGCACGCCAGAGAGGTCGATGCCGAGCTCCTCGGCGGCGCGCAGCAGGTCGTCGTCTTCGTCGCGCATCTCCGCGCGCTGGCCCTCTTCGGAGACCACGTTGACGTCGAGCGCCAGCGACTGCATCTCCTTGAGCAGCACCTTGAAGGACTCTGGGATCGACGGCTCGGCGATGTTCTCGCCCTTGACGATCGCCTCGTAGGCCTTGACGCGCCCGACGGTGTCGTCGGACTTGATCGTGAGCATCTCCTGCAGCGTGTAGGCGGCGCCGAACGCCTCCAGCGCCCACACCTCCATCTCGCCGAAGCGCTGCCCACCGAACTGCGCCTTGCCGCCCAGCGGCTGCTGGGTGACCAGCGAGTAGGGGCCGGTCGAACGCGCGTGGATCTTGTCGTCGACGAGGTGCAGCAGCTTCAGGATGTACATGTAGCCGACCGTCACTTGCTGGGCGAAAGGCTCCCCGGAGCGCCCGTTGAAGAGCGTCATCTTGCCCGAGGCCTGCTCGCCGGCGCGGCGGCTCTTGTCGATGTCCATGCGGATCCGGCCGGTGTGCTCGTCCTGCCATTTGACCAGCGCCTGGTCGACGTCTTCGACGGTCGCGCCGTCGAACACGGGCGTCGACACGTACACCCGCGTGGGGTCGCCGTTCTTGCGTTCGCCGCTGGCTTCCTTGTAGGCGGGGGTGCCGTCGTCATACCAGCCCTGCGCGGCCACCCAGCCGAGGTGGGTCTCGAGGATCTGCCCGACGTTCATGCGCGAGGGCACGCCGAGCGGGTTGAGGATCACGTCCACGGGCGTGCCGTCCTCCAGGAACGGCATGTCCTGGACGTCGACGATCTTCGAGATCACACCCTTGTTGCCGTGGCGGCCCGCGAGCTTGTCGCCCTCGGAGATCTTGCGCTTCTTGGCGACAAACACACGCACGAGGTCGTTGACCCCCGGCGGCAGGTCATCGCCGGCGTCGCGGCTGAAGGTCTTCACGTCGATCACCACGCCGCCCTCGCCGTGGGGCACCTTCAGCGAGGTGTCGCGCACCTCGCGTGCCTTCTCCTTGAAGATCGCGCGGATCAGCTTCTCCTCGGCGGTCAGCTCGGTCTCGCCCTTGGGCGTGACCTTGCCGACGAGCAGGTCGCCGGAGAGCACCTCGGCGCCGACGCGCACGATGCCGCGGTCGTCGAGGTTGCGCAGCGACTCCTCTGAGCGGTTGGGGATGTCGCGGGTGATCTCCTCCTCGCCGAGCTTGGTCGTGCGGGCGTCGATCTCGTACTCCTCGATGTGGATCGAGGTGAGCTCGTCGTCCTGCACGAGGCGCTTGGAGAGGATGATCGCGTCCTCGAAGTTGTAGCCCTCCCAGGACATGAAGGCGACCATCAGGTTCTTGCCGAGCGCCATCTCGCCCTTGTCGGTGGAGGAGCCGTCGGCGAGCACGTTGCCGGCCTTGATCTTCTCGCCCGCGTTCACGCGGGGCTTCTGATGGATCAAGGTGCCCTGGTTGGAGCGCATGAACTTCTGCAGCTCGTACTCGTCCTTCTTGCCATCGGTCGTCTCGACCACGATCTGGTTGGCGTCGACGAACTCGATCGTGCCGCCGTTCTTGGCCAGCAGCACATCGCCGGTATCGAGGGCGGCCCGGCGCTCCATCCCAGTGCCGACCAGCGGCGCGTCGGCCTTCAACAGCGGCACCGCCTGGCGCTGCATGTTGGAGCCCATCAACGCGCGGTTGGCGTCGTCGTGCTCGAGGAACGGGATCATCGCCGTGGCGACCGACCAGATCTGCTCGGGCGAGACGTCGACGAGATCGACGTCTTTCGGGCCAACCGTGACGTACTGGCCGGCCTGCGTGCGGCAGAGGATTTCGGTGCCCTTCAGCTTGCCGCTCTTCTCCTCCACCGGCGTGTTGGCCTGGGCGATCACCCGCTCCTCCTCCTGGGTGGCGTCGAGGTGCACGATCTCCTCGGTGACCACGCCATCCTTCACAACCCGGTAGGGAGTCGTGACGAAGCCATGCTCGGAGACCTCGGCGAACGAGGAGAGCGAGCCGATCAGGCCGATGTTGGGACCCTCGGGGGTCTCGATCGGGCACATGCGCCCGTAGTGGGTGGGGTGCACATCGCGCACCTCGATCGGCGCGCGCTCGCGCGTCAGCCCGCCCGCGCCCAGCGCGGAGAGCCGGCGGCGGTGGGTGAGCCCGGCAAGCGAGTTGGTCTGGTCCATGAACTGCGAGAGCTGGGAGGAGCCGAAGAACTCCTTCAGCGCCGCCACCACGGGGCGGATGTTGATGATCGTCTGCGGCGTGATCGTGTCGGCGTCCTCGGTCGTCAGGCGCTCGCGCACGACGCGCTCCATGCGGTAGAGGCCGATGCGGAAGGCCTCCTGGATCAGCTCGCCGACGGTGCGCAGACGGCGGTTGCCGAAGTGCTCGTACTCGTCGAGGTGGTCGGCAACCGGCTCGCGCGGCATCGACATCGCCTCGGCGGCGTAGTCCTTGATTTCGAGTTCCGGTTTCTCGGGCATGCCGAGGCGCTTGGGCAGCGACACCAGCTCCTTGATCAGCGCGACAATGTCGTCCTTGGTGAGCGTGCGCACGTCGAGGTCGGTCTGCTGGGAGAGACGCGAGTTGAGCTTGTAGCGGCCCACGCGCGTGAGGTCGTAGCGCTTGGGGTCGAAGAACAGCTGGTTGAGCAGCGCCTTGGCGTTCTCGACGCTGGGCGGCTCGCCCGGGCGCTGCTTCTTGAACAGCTCGATCAGCGCGCCCTCTTCTGTGCGGGTCACCTCCGTGTCGGAGTCCAGCGTGTTGGCGATGTAGTGGGAGTTCTCGAAGATCCGCATGATCTCCTCGTCCGTGGCGTAGCCCATCGCGCGCAGCAGCACGGTGACGGGGAGCTTGCGCTTGCGGTCGATGCGGACGTAGACCTTGCCCTTCTTGTCGATCTCCAGCTCCAGCCACGAGCCGCGGGCCGGCATCAGGTTGGCGATGAACACCTGCTTCTCGCGGTCCTTGGGCTCCATCAGGTAGGCGCCGGGGGAGCGCACCAGCTGCGTGACGACCACGCGCTCGGTGCCGTTGATCACGAACGTGCCGCGCTCGGTCATCCACGGAAAGTCGCCCATGAACACCGACTGCTCGCGGATCTCTCCCGTCTCGCGGTTGATGAAGGCGACCGTGACGGTGAGGGGGCGCGCGAATGTCAAATCCTTCTCGCGGCACTGTTCGAGCGAGGCCACGGGCTCGTCGAAGGCGATCTCGCCGAACTGGACGGCGAGGTTGCCGGTGTAGTCCTCGATCGGCGAGATGTCGTCGATCGTCTCCCGCAGACCACCCTTCTGCGGGTCGGTGAGCCACTCGAATGAGCGGCGCTGGATGTCGATCAGGTTGGGTACGTCGCACGACTTGTTCAGACGCGCGAAGGTCCGGCGCGTCCGGAGGGCATCAGCAGCAGCCAAGGAAGACTCCTTCGAGGAGAGAGACGACACAACGAGTGCACAACAGCGCAAGGCGAGCGCGACCCGTCAAGATAGCACACGCCACCGCCACCCTCAAGTGGGCAGCCAGCGCTCACGGACCCCGCCTCCGGAGAGCCGCGTATGTGGCGCGGTCTCCATGCCTCTGAGGCGGCTGCGGCTATCGGCCGGCGAGCGCGATTCTACCGGAAAATCCGCCGATTTGTTAGGCGCGGGTAAAGACGCCTCGACGAGGTGCCCGCGGGGGAAGTATGTTCGCCGCAGGCCGACATGCGCGCACGCGCGCGCACGCACATGTCGAGCCAAAAAAGAATACTGCCGCCCTGCCGCCGGTCGGGCCGAAAACAGAAGACTGCCGCCACCGACGCGAGAGCTACTTCAACTCCACCGACGCTCCGGCCTCCTCCAGTTCCTGCTTGAGCTTGTCGGCCTCGTCCTTCTCGATGCCCTCCTTGACCGGCTTGGGGGCCTCGTCGACGAGCGCCTTGGCCTCCTTCAGGCCGAGGCCGGTGGCGGCGCGCACGACCTTGATCACCTGGATCTTCTTGTCGCCGGCGCCGGTCAGCATCACGTCGACGGTGGAGGGGCCTTCCTCCTCGGCCGCTGCCTCGCCGCCGCCACCGGCGGCTGCCGCGACGGGGGCCGCCACGGCCGCGGCGGAGACGCCGAACTCCTCCTCGAGCGCTTTGATGCGCTCTGCGAGTTCGAGCACGGAGATCCCCTTGAGCTCCTCGATCCAGTCCTGGGTGCTGGTTGCCATCGTTCAGTCTCCTTCGGTTGAAGTGGTTGCGGATTGCTTCTGATCGTGCACCTGGCCGAGCGCCACGGCGAGACCGCCGAGCAGCGCACCCAGGGTGCGCACAAGTCCTGAGACGGGCGAGGCGACGACGCCGACGAGCTGCCCGTAGAGCACTTCGCGCGAGGGCAGCCGCGAGATCGCCCGCAGCTGGTCGGGGTCCAGCGCGGCGCCTTCCATCACGCCGCCCTTGAAGGGGAGCAGCTGCGTGATGCGCGCGTAGTCGGCGATCGCCTTGGCGGCCAAAGCAGCGTCGCCGCGCACGAACGTCAACGCGGTGGGGCCCTGCAACAGGGGCTTCAGATCCTCCGCCCCCGTCTGGTCGGCGGCGCGCTCGGTGAGCGAGTTCTTGACGACGCGGAAGACCGCGTCGGCCTCGCGCAGCTTGGCGCGCAGCTCCGCCGCCTGCGGCACGGAGATGCCGCGGTAGTCGACGGCGAAGACCGCCTGGGAACTCTCGATGTCGGCGGCGATCTCGGCGATCGCCGCGGCCTTTTGGTCTCGGTTCACGGTGGCTCCTGTCCCGGGCTTCTGCTGCGACAGCGGCCGGGGGTCTTAGGTTGCCGTCGGGGATGGCTCTCAGGCGGCAACTGCCGCAGGCGAGGCCTCCTCAACGATATCGCGGGTACGGGAAGGGTCGACTTTCACGCCCGGCCCCATCGTCGAGGCGAGCGTGATCGTGTACAGGTAGCGGCCTTTGGCGGCGGAGGGCTTGGCGCGGATCAGCTCTTCGACGACGGCGGCGTAGTTCTCCAGCAAAGCGCGCTCCTCGAAGGAGGCCTTGCCGATCACGAGGTGGACGATCGCGGTGCGGTCGGTGCGGTACTCGATCTTGCCCGACTTCGACTCTTCGACGGCTTTGGCGACATCCATCGTGACCGTGCCCACTTTCGGGTTGGGCATCTTGCCGGCCGGCCCGAGGATCCGCCCGAGGCGCCCGACGACCGCCATCAGGTCGGGGGTGGCGATCGCGACGTCGAACTCGTCGAAGCCGTCCTGGATCCTCTGTGCAAGATCCTCGCCGCCAACCACATCGGCGCCGGCCGCTTCCGCCTCGGCGACCTTCGCGCCCTGGGCGAATACTGCCACCTTGACGTCCTTGCCGAGCCCGTTGGGCAGCGCGATCGTGCCGCGCAGCTGCTCGTCGGCGTGGCGCACGTTGAGGCCGGTGCGGATGTGCACCTCGACCGACTCGTCGAACTTCGCGGAGGAGAGGCTCTTGACGATCGCGATCGCCTCGGCCGGCTGGTAGTCGTGCTCGCGGTCGACCTTCGCGCGGGCCTCGGCGTGGCGGCGGGAGTGGTGGCTGCTCATCCCTCTACCTCAACGCCCATCGACCTCGCCGTCCCGGCGATGATCAGCGAGGCGTGCTCCACGTCGTGGGCGTTCAGATCGGGCAGCTTTCGCTCGGCGATCGCCTCCAGCTGCGCGCGGGTCAGCTTGCCGACCTTGACCCGGTGTGGCTCGCCGGAGCCCTTCTCCAGGCGCAGCGCTTCGCGGATCAGCACCGCGGCGGGCGGAGTCTTCGTGACGAACGTGAACGAGCGATCCTCGTACACGGTGATCACAACCGGCACGATCGTGCCGGTTTCGCTCTGCGTCTGGGCGTTGAAGGCCTTGCAGAACTCCATGATGTTGATGCCGTGCTGACCCAGGGCAGGGCCCACCGGCGGGGCGGGCGATGCCTGCCCGGCGCGGGCCTGCAGCTTGATCGTTGTCAGAACCTTCTTAGCCATTTTGTGAAGAGTACCTTGGTAGTGCTTCTTATATCTCTGTTGACCACGGCGCATGCGCCGTGGTCCGGAAGGGCGCATGCGCCCTTCCGCGGGTCGGCGCATGCGCCGACCCGGTCCTACAACTTTTTAACCTGGTCGAAGCCCACCTCGACCGGGGTCTCCCGGCCGAAGATTGATACCAGGACCTTGAGCTTGGCGGCGTCGTCGTTGATCTCGGAGATCTCACCGGAGAAGTCCGACAGCGGTCCGGAGACCACCTTGACGGTCTCGCCGATCGCGAACTGGGCGCGGGTGCGCGGCGCCGTGGCGACCTCCTTGTGCAGCAGGCGATCGACCTCGACCTGGGTCAGCGGCACCGGCTCCTGGGCAGCGCCGACGAAGCCGGTCACGCCGGGGGTGCCCTTGACGACGCCCCACGAGTCCTCGTTGAGTTCCATGTTGACCAGCACGTAGCCGGGCATCGTGCGCTTCTCGACCGTGATTTTCTGGTTGTCCTTCATCTCCGAAACGGCTTCGGTCGGGACAACGACGTTGCGCACGGCGCGCTGCTGGCCGAGCGAGACGACACGGTGTTCGAGGTTGTGCTTGACCTTGTTCTCGTGACCGGAGTATGTGTTGACGACGTACCAGCGAAACATTCAGAGGGCTCCTAGGCGGGCCTTTCAGGGGGTTGATATATACGGGCGCTAGAGAATAAAATTGACTATCTTCTGCGCCACCCAATCGGCGGCGCCAAGATAGACGCCGGCGACTGCGACGAAGCCGAGCACGACCGCCGTGGCCTGCGAGACCTGGGCGCGATCCGGCCACTGTACGCGCTGCAGCTCCGCCCATGAGGCGCGCAGGAAGGCGACGGCGCGGGCGGGCAGCGGGCGTTTATGTTCGCGGCGCTCTGCGACCCGCTCGATCTCGTCGCCGCCGCTACCCTCGCTCTCCGGCTCCAGCGCGACTCCGCCCCCACGGCGGCCACCGCCGCCCCCGCCCGGGGCGGTCTCGATGTGGGCGCCGCCGATGAGGTAGTCGGGCAGCGCACGCTCAGGCTCGATGTTGGCCGCGGCCTCGGCCTCGGACTCGGTGACGAGCGCCTTGGGCTCGCCGGGACCTGAGCCGTTTCCATCCTCGGCCTCCTCGGAGACCTCGCCCTCGGGCATCGGCACGCCGCCAGCGCCGGCGATGAGCGCGGCGTCGAACTCGTCCACCTCTCCGGAGGCGTGCTCAAGCGCGCCGGGCAGATCCGCGCGGTGGATCTCGGCGTGCGTGGCCGTGGGCGCGCCCCGTGGGGCACGCCGCTCCCGGCGCTGCTTGGCGCGTTTACGGTCACGGGCCACAGCGCGCTCCCGCGCTAGCGGGTCTCCCGGTGCCCGGTGTGCCGGCGGCACCAGCGGCAGTACTTGCGCAGGGCGATCCGGTCGGGGTTGTTGCGCTTGCTCTTATTCGTCTGGTAGTTGCGCTGCTTGCACTCCTCGCAAGCGAGCGTCACTGCGATGCGTACGTCTCCGCGGGCCATGTGGGTCCCAGTCTTCCAAGCGTGGTCGTGTACAAAAGGTTTGCCCCAGGCGAAGAAAAACCCCGCCTGGCGCGAGGTCTGGCAAGTCTAGCGCGGTTTGCGCCTTTCGGTCGCGTTCCCGCGTGTTCTTTACACGCGAGGCACGCGGGCAGCGGGGTGGGAGTCCGTGGGCGCTGTCTCCGACGGTACTGCCCCGCCCTGGGGCGATGGGAGTCGGCTGGGACGCGTCGGCGCGCGGGGCTGGGATCGCATCCGCGTGGGCGCCGGCCTCAATACCCGACGCCGGGGCGCGCGGTTGCGGCTACGGCAGCCGCTTGATCCCGGCCAGCTCGTCGAATCCTCGGTCGAATGTGACGATCTCCGCGATCTTCCGGCGCCGCATGACAGCGGCGTGCAGCGCGTCACGCGCTGATAAGGATACGTGGGCGTGCACCAGGTCCTTCGCGAGGAAGACGTCCTGCTCCTCGACTGGCAGCACGTCATCTACGAGACTTTGCAGAACCTCAAACGCGGGCTCGATCCTGTCGCGGCGGCCGGTCGAGACATAGCGGTGGAGGATCTCCTGGAAGACCTCGCTGCTCGTGACCAGCCGCCGTCGCTCAGCGACCAGCCGCTCGAGCGCGAGCTGAGCGTCGACCTTGTGCGGATGCGGTCGCCCCACCAAATACATCGAGACGTTCGCGTCGAGGAAGATCACAGGTCATCGGCGCCCGCAAACCCCGCCTCGATCTCGGCGAGGCGTCCGGCTTCGGTCTCGGCCAGCATCGTGTCGATGTCGACTTCGTGCCCCCCCGTCACCTCATAGCTCGCGGCCTTGCGAATCGCGGCCAGCTTGGCCTCGACGTCGCCACTGGAGATCTCGCGCTCCGCCGTCCTGAGCGCTTGACGTACCCACTCGGACACAGTCAGCCCAGACGTACGAGCGGTCTTCTCGTAGCGGACCATGTCCGCGTCGCCGACCACCACCTGCAGGCGCTTACTCATATGGGTAGTATAGCGTACTGTCGTGGTTAGGCAGCGATCAGAGACGTGGGACCCAATCATTGCGCCCCGATCCGGCGTCGGTGCTGTTCGCGGTGCTACACTTGCTCGATGCCGACCCGCCACGCTCGCCACTCGGTCACCGAGACACCGCCCGTGCGCGAAGCACTCGACGCGCTGCGCCTGCGCGGCGAGCGGGTGCGCATGAGCGACCTCGTGATCCGCGGTGCGCGCGAGCGGTTGCGGGAGTTGGATGCGGAGCGTGACGACGAGGCCCGCCGGGCCGAGCTGCGCCGCGATCTCGTGAGGCGGCTGCACACCGGCGAGGGGCTCGACGCCGAGGCCGCGTACGAGGTGCGCGAGCACGGCTGGATCCATCGTTGATCGGCTACGGCCAGGCGCTGCTGATCGACAACTCGGCCTGGGCGAGAGCGGTGGACGGGAGGCTCACCGGCCAGCCTCGCAAGCGCTTTGACGCCGCGCTCGCCGCCGGCGAGTTGTGGACCTGCCCCCCCACACTGTTGGAGATGCTCTACAGCGCCCGTGACGATGACCAGTTCGCGGCGATCAGCGGTGAGCTGGGCTCGCTGCTGCACGCCCCGCTGACCGCAGACGCCGCCGCACAGGCCCTCACCGCCCAGGCCCGGCTCGCCGCCGCGCCCGGCGTCTCGCACCGCGTCAAGCCGGTCGACCTGCTGATCGCCGCCGTGGCCGCCGGCGCCGGGTTGGGCGTGCTGCACTACGACCACGACTACGACACGATCGCCGGGCACACCCCACTCGCCTTCCCAAGCGTGTGGGTTGCGCCGCGCGGCAGCATGGATTGAGGAGTAGGCCCCGCCTCACCGCCCCGTCTGCGCGCGGATCGCCTTCTGCACCTGCTCGCCTCTGGGGGTGAGCGACCAGGCGTTGGGCTCGCCGCGGACATGGCCGTCGGCGCCGTTCGCGATCAGGCCGAGGTGGTCCAGGCGCCAGAGCAGCTTTGACATCTGGCCCTGGTCTGTGATGCCGGAGGCGTCGGCGACCTCGCGACTCGATGGGTGGGATCCCTGCCCGCCCAGCTCGGCGATCGCCTGCAGGACGCGGACCGTGCGGTAGGTGAGGCGCATGTCGAGCTCACGCAGCGGGTCGGCCGGGGCCGGCTGGGGGCGCTTGCGGGGTTTCGGCGCCGGGCGCCCCAGCTCGCGCTCGGCCGCCTCTTCCCCGCGGTAGGGGAGCACGATCATCCCCATCAGCTGGTTGAGCAGGCCCACGAGCGGCTTTGGGTCGCGGCCGCTCAGCCGGGAATGGACGATCGCGAGGACGGCCCCTACCGTGCCTTCGGCGACGATCCGCTTCGGGCGGCGGCCGGGGCCACCGTGTGGGCGGGCTCCACCCTGGTTGACCGCGTCGATCAGCGTCTCCACCACGCGCGCGCGGCGTTCGAGCACGGGTCGCTCGGCCGCAAGCGCGTCGACGACCAGCAGGCCGCCGCTCGCCGGGTCCTCGTCGAGGAAGCCCAACAGCGCGGCGAGGCCGTCGCGGATCCGCGCCTCCCATGGGTCAGCGGAGCCGTTGGCCCGCGCGACCGTGGCCCGGGCCGCGGCTCTCCCGACCACCGAGCCCGTCCCCGCATACGCCGGCAGCACCACCGCCGCGGCGCGCCCCAGCGCCTGCTCGAACGCGGCGAGCAGACAGTCGTCGCGGTCGGTGAAGAGGTCGTAGAAGGTGCGGCGCGAGACGCCCGAGCGCCCGACGATGTGCGCGACCGTGATCCCCGCGACGCCCTGCTCGCGCACCAGCTCGGTGATCGCCGCGAGGATCCGCGCGCGCTGGATTCCGAGCACGCCCTCGGGGCCCGGAGCAGAGCCGTTGGATGCCTGCTCCCGCCGGGTTGGCTCCGCGCGAGCTCGCGCCTGCTCGCCACGCGCACGGGCGGGCACTACAGGCCCTTCCCGCCGTGCGCCTGGCCTCCCATCGTGTCTACCCCTTCCTCCTCCCGCGCTTGGTCTTCCTGGCCTTGTGCTTTTTCTTGTGGGCGGCCTTCTTGACCTTGGGGCAGCCGGTGACGGAGATCTTCGTTTCCTGGTTGATTTTCAGCCCGTTCTGCCCGACCATTTCGGTGGGCATCAGGAGCTTGCCGGCGGCCTGGGCCTGGCAGAGGTTGCCGTTGGCGCTGAGCGCCGGGTATTCCCGTTTCGGGAGTTCCAGTTCGAAGGTTTCAAACGGAACGTCGGGGACCGTCGCGAACGTCGCGGTGGTGATGCCCTGTTTGCTGATGAACGTTTCGCCATGCACCTGGACGGTGACGCCGTCCTCGCCGGTGAGGACCATGATCAGTTCCGGGTACTTCGCGCCACCGTGGCTGACGAAGTACGCCGGGCCCTTCAGGCCACCTTCAAGCACGGGGGTGCCGACGTGCGCTTCGCCGACCCGTGAGGCCTTGGGGCAGTTCGCCGGGTTTTCCGCGAAGACCTTTTCGGTGCACGCCTTCTGCAGCGTTTTCAACGGCGAGGGCAGCTGTTTGGGGAGGCTGACCTTAACCTCTTTGACGTTCGCTTTGGTGCCCCGCGCACCGGAGGGAAGCGTCAGCTTGACGTGCAGCGTCGCGCCTTCGGTCCTCGAGGTCTTCGCTTCAGTGGAGACCTGGAATTCCGGCTTGAACGACAGCGACCCGCAGTTGGTGACCTGGAACGGGTTTGAGACGTTCGCGGTGGCGCCTTCGCTGCTTTCAAGCTGCCCGGTGAGCTTCATCGGTTCGCAGCTGGTCGGGTTGAACACGAACCCGGGACGGTTCACCGTCACGTTGATGTGCTGCAACTGCAACGGGATCCCATCAAGGATCGTCGGGAACGGATCGCTCACCACCGTCAGCTGCGCGGTCGTCGGGTCCACCTCGACCTTCGAACGGACCACCTCCGTCCCCAGGTTGAATGGGCCAGCGACGGCGGGGACAACGACGTCCACACCGAACGGGGCGCCCTCATATGGCCCCGTGATGTACGCCTTGCCGTCTTCCACGCTATAGGGGTCGTTACCGAGGCCGGCGCTTGCGATCACCTGCCCGATCTGGCTTTCCGCGGGGCATTCCCCGCTGGCGGCCTGCGGTTCCTCGCATAGCTTCACGCCCTGCAACCCCGCCGAGATCCCCGGTGGGAACACCACGTTGAGTTTTCCGAGGGTCTGGTCGGCGTCGGGGCGGGTCATCGTCATCGTCAGCGTGCTGTACGCGCCGGCCTGGATGTTCGTCGTGCCGGCCTCGAACCCTGGTTGGAACGGGCGCGGGCTCGAGCACGCTGACCCGGCCGGGCCGCTGGTGACCTGGAAGTGCGAGGAGGGCGTCGCCGCCGGGGTCCCCGACCACGGTTCAAACGACGTGGTCGTCGTATACGTCCCACACAACGCCGGTGTGCTCAACGGCGCCCGGTCGGTGCCGAAGAAGTCGAGCTTGAAGTCGCTGAACGGCAACTGCGGTGTTTCGTTGAACGTCGTCACGAGCTGCCCCGTGACCGGGTTCAGCGACACCTGCCCCGCGACCTTGACCCGCACCCCCGCCACCGGGTCTTCCACGAACACGTACAGCGCGATCAGGGACCCGAACGGGTTTTCATTCTGGGTCGCCAGGTACGTGTAGCCCTTCAACGGTTCGGGCAGCAACGGCGTGTTCACTTCGACGGTGCCGACCTTCGACGCTTCCGGACACGAGGGTTCTTCATCGTTGTGCAACCCGATCTGCGCCTGCGAGCACGCCAGCAGCCCACCCGCCGCCGCCGGGCTGACTTGCACCCCTTCAGGCAACGCGACCGTGGTGTTCTTCACGTCGGCCTCCGCCAACCCCACAGGGTTTTCCGTCACTTCCTGCGGAACATGCAGATCGACGTTCAACCCCGTCGGGGTACTCCCCCCCAGCCCGTCCGGCGTCACCGTGATCGTCGGGCTGAAGTCGAGTTTTTCGCAGCCCAACAGCGGCGGCAACGACGCTGCTTTCGTGCGCGAGCCACTGAAGTTCCCCGGCTCCTCCCAATCATCCACTTCGAAGACAGCCGTACGCGGCACCCCACACGACGTCGGGTTCGTCAACAACGGCACCGGCGGAGTAGCCGTAGGACAATCGCCCTCCGATGGCGCACCGGTTTCCAGTTCGAATTCGCCTGCTCGCAAACCTTCAGCTTCGCTCGGAGGCTCAGGTTCCCGCGCCCCTGCGATCTGGTCAACGCAACTTCCGCGGAACTCGTCGTGAGCCGGGCTCGCTGGCACACCCCAGATCGTGACCTTGCTCGCCTGGATGAGTAGGACCTGGGAAATTTCATGCACGGTGACCGTCAGACCGTAATCGCCGCCCGTACGCACCGACGCCTGTATAAGGATCGCCGTTTCACCCGCCACGATATAGCCAAACTCAGACGCGACACCCGCCGGTGGCACCAGATTAAAAACCGGGGAGCTGATAGGTTGAATTTCGACTAGTCCGCTTTGACCGGCGTAGGTGGTCGCCACCCCGACCGCCGTTTCGTTTGAGCATTCGTTTTGCTCGTTGCCGACGCCGATAACTTTGATGAATTCCTGATAGCTGCATTTCGGTGTGGCGTCTGGGTCGCCGACAAAGCCGGGTGGCAGCTGGAGCCTGGCATCCCTGAGATCGCCTTCCGGAAGAACTTTGGTTTTACCCCCGCTAGTGCCGAGCCCGGCGGGCTGGTTCAAAAGAAAGGTCGCCGTCAGCCCAAACGGATGCGACCCGGCCTGCGCGTCGGGCGTGCCATTTTCGTTGTGAGCCGCGACCACGAACTTTTCAACGCCGAATTCGGCCATGGCGGGGGTAGCACTAACTGAAAGGACTGCCAAGGCAAGGAGCCAAGTCACGGGCCAGCTACGCACGCGTTTTGATGAGCCAAGGTCAGTCAGCTTGCCGACCGCTGTTTGCGGTTTTAGTCGGTTTTTCATGACTTGCCTCTCCGTTCGCGGCCAGCTCGCTTAGCCTTTTTGGCTTTATCCCTTTTGGACTTTTGCTTTACACACTGGCCGTGTTTGTTGCGCGCCCTGCCCCTGGCGCATTTGACTGTCTTGCTCGCCGGTTTGACCACCGCCGGCGGCGACGCGGTGATATTCCCGGAGCCGGAGAACGTCGCGCTCGCCGGTGCGCCGAATGCCGCGGGCTGCGGCGCCGGCGGCGGCTTGCACGAATCACCGTTATCACACGGCGGCGGAACAACCGTCACCGGGAAGCCCCCATCGATCCGCGCGTCCCAGACGACGACGTTGTTGCTCCGATCCTGCGGCAACAGCTGATCGGCGCTCCCGAAGAACACGTTCGTAGGTTCTTCCCCATCCGGCCCCGCACCGCTCGCGTCCATGAAGAACGCTTCAAAGCCGCCCGCCACATTCGAGATCGCATAAACATGGCCGTTCTCGTACTCATATACGTTCTGGCGACCATCGCTCGCGTGCGGCACGAGCGCATCGGAGCTGTCGAAAAACAGCGCGCCGTCGTCAAAAAGCTCATGCGGCCGATACGTGTCATACGATTGAGGAGCCTTTTGGAGGCTCGCGCCGCCGACCGGACGCGCCCCGGTCGGATCGCAGGACGCGCACACAAGCCTCCCGGTATCCGCGTCATACACGAATACCTCGCCACATTTCAGCTGAGGAGTAAATTCACCCGCGGTGTTCGTTGAACCGCAGTCAGCGGGTTCAGCGGACCGGTTATCATAGCCCGTCAGGCTAGATTCAGACAGGAAAGCCAGATACTTCCCGTTCGGCGAGACCACAGCACTATTGATCGCGGGGCCACCCAGAGCCTCCTGTTCGCCTCCGAGGTCCCAGTCTCCTTGATCGCCCGGGGACAGCGTCGCGATGAACCCCGGCGCGCCACCTTCATGAGCGACATACAGGTTATCTTCTCCCGCTACCGGTTCTGCGCCCACGCTGTTGCGCAGCGCTTCCCCGTGTTCGCCTCTCAGCGCGCCCTTGGCGACGAAGTAGACATATTGGCCTTCTTCAGAGATCTGCGCCACGCCCTGCACTTCGCCGCCATGGGTGAGAGCAGTGCTCACACCAGCCGTTGCCCCGATCGGGAGGCTGTACTCATACAGGTCGCCTTCCCTGGTGAAGAACACCTCCGTGCCATCCGCGCTCGCGCCCCAATAACGCGCACCGGTCACACCTGCGGGGGACACTTCGACCGTGCACGCCTTCGCCGGTTCGAGGCATTCTTCACCCGGTAGTCCGAGATCCTTCATTGGGCTCTGTTCCTGTTCGACGTTCACGCGCACATACAACGCTCCAGGGTTTTTGCCATTGTCATAGTTTTTCGGGCTCGTGAGATACACCCGCGAACCGTCAGCCGACACCGCGTGCCACACCTCATGGTCGGCTATGAAGCCGGCACCGGACTGCGTTCCGACGCCGCCCAATTCATCACCCTTGTTGTTTACGTTGAAATTTATGAGCTTGCCATTGACCCACATTCCGTCAGAAGTGACCACGTGGCTGAGATCGGTGGAGGCACCGAGAGCAACGGGTTCGCCCCCGAAATACCCGAGATACCGATAGGACCCGCCTGCGAAATTACTTAGATACAACCCAAATTCCCCTTCTTCCAGCGGGGGGGTTTCGCTGCTCAGCGCGGCGTTGCTGGTTGCAACCCCCTCCGTGAGTTCCGGCGTGAAGATCGTCGCCTGGTAGGGTTTATTACCCACCTCGGTCTTGTCGGGTCCTTGCGGCGGCGTGATCGCCTGCGTTTCCCAGGCTTGCCTTTCAGCATTGCGACGGGAAAGGAGCTGATTTTCGATGAGGTTTCCCGACGGATCGGCGAAATTGCCTTTGGTGGGATATGTGATGGCTTCACCGGACACCGCGGCACGAATCCCGGTGCGAACGAACGAATCGGTCGCGTCCTGCCCGACCGTATCGAGCGGCGAGACCATCTCATACGCCCGACAGTCCGGGAGCTTCAGCCCGTAGGGCTGTTCGGCGCGACGCTGTTCGTCGGGGCAGTTCGACGGCAGTGCCGAACCGGGAGCGGGGGGCGTCACAAACGTTTGGTTGGGTCCATCGAACGTTTCCGGGGCGCCCAAAGGTTCGCCATCCGCGACAACACGGTAGTAGTAGGTCGTGCCGGGCAGGAGGCCCGTCGCCCTCACGCTGACGGGCACGGCGCTCGTGCCCGAGCCGATCGACGCGCTGGGGACGGGCAGGCTCGTGCCGTGTGATGCGCTGGAGGTGTAAGGGGTCGTGTCGTATTCAAAGTGGTAACTTGTCGCGCCCCCGTTGGGATTGATCTGCGCCTGCAGCGTCGCGCCGCGCGCTTCCACATACGTGACCTGCTCTTCGGTGATTTCCGGGCCCTGGGTGGTGAACACATGATCCGAGCCGCGATTCGTCCCGAGGGCGTTGCTCGCGACGAGACGGTAGTGATAGGTCGTACCGGAAACGATACCCGCTAGCTTTGCGCCGACCAGCACTGGCTTCGTGCCTTCGCCAAGAGAACCGACGGCGGGTTCGCATTCGGCGCTCTGCCCATACGACGTCGTCGTCCCGTATTCAAACTCGCACGAGCTGACTTTGGCGCCCGCCGGGTTGACCGAGCCCTGGAGCGTAACGCTCGTCGGCTTGAGACCGGCGACGGCGCCAACGGCTACTTGCAGGAAAAGATGCTCATCAAATACCTCCACGCTGCCTGCCGCGCCGTCGGTCGCATACACCGTGTCTTCGTCGTTGACCGCCACGCCGTGCGAATCCGCAAGCCCGTTTTCTGGGAAGACTTCGGTTTCATCGGAGGGCGTAAGCTCTTCTATCGTGGTCGTGGTGTCGTCGAGCAGATCCCCCGTCGACGGAACAAGCGCCAGCTGACCACTGGGCGGCTCTTCTTTAACGACATAAGGTTCTTGTTCGCCGGCTGATGGATTGAAAGTGAACAGCTTGCCCGGGCGAGGCTGAATACTAGACGTGTAGTAGCCGACCGTCGGGGAGGCTATCACGAGCCCTTCGGTAGGCGCAGGATTCAGCCGGACGCTCTTTAGGTAGCCGCCGGCGTCGGTGAACTCGTTGACCGCGTACCTCGGGTCCGTGGTGCCCACCCAGAGATTGCCTTCGGCGTCCACCATGAGACCTGTAATTGGTTCTGGAAACGGTGTAACTTCGGTTCCTGACGGTTCACATCTGCCGCCGAGCTGTGTTTCGCCTGCGGACGGACACACGCCAGTGAGCTGTCCTTCATCTATGCCCGTTGAGCTGAACTTATCGATCACGCGCGTCCCGTCGTCAGCGACGTAGACATCGCCATTGGATGGGTCCAGCATGTCCTCCGTGTTGTCCACCGCGATCGCTTCCGGGGCGCCAAAGCCGCCAGGAGGTGCAAATGACGCGATGAACACCCCTGCCTTGGTGAACTCCTCGACACGCTTGCTGCCTGCGTCGATGACATATACGTCCCCCGTTTCGTCGTTCACAGCAACCCCTGAGGGTTCAGATAGCGCATGTTCGCCTTCACCGGTAAAAGACGACGAGAATGCGTGGACACCCACCGTCTGGGGAGTGAAGATGTCAACAGTGCCGGCCGTGGAGTCGACCACGTAGACGTCGCCGCCGGAGATCGGGGCGTCGCTGACCGCCAGCGCGGTGCCGCCGTGGTCGCCGAGCTGCGCTTCACCGAACGTTTCGGCCGGGGCGTCGCCCGCCGTGAACCTTTCCGGCGTGTACACCTGAATCTCGGGCGAACCTTCTTCGGGATTTCCCGTGTCGATATAGACGTCGTTGCTCGACGGATCGACGGCCACTCCGGTGGTGCCCTCCTGTTCACCGGACTTGAGGAGCGTACCCGTGCTGCTGAGCTTCGCGGTGAACAAGAAATGGTCGACGTAGAGGCTATCTTCGGAGTCGACCGCGATACCGGGCTTCGCGGACCCAAACGGCGATTTGCGACTGGAAAGAAACGCGTTCGACGCCGCGTCGCTGAAAGCGTCGATATAAGCATTTTTCTGATAGACCCAGACCCGCCCCTTCGGGTCTACCGCGACACCATCGAGCGTTTCAAACGCGGTGAACGTACTGTTACTGCACGACGGCGGGACTTCTCCTTCTTTTCCGCACTTCCCCGTGATCTGGCCTTCGTATTTCCCGGTCGAGCTGAACTTGTCGAGAACGTTGTGGTCGGTCACATACACATCGCCAACCGACGGGTCCTGGGAGGGGCTATCGCCGGAGTTGTCGATCGCGATCGCTTCGGGTTCGGAGAGTTCGCCCGCGGTGCCGCCACCGTTGAATTCCGCGATGAACCCGCCTTCCGAGTTGAGCTCCACCACACGACTGTCGCCTTTGTCGACCACATACACGTTTCCGGTCACGCTGTTCACCGCGACGCCGGAGGGTTCGGACAGGGGCTTTTCGAGCTGCCCCGGTTCGCAGGAGCCGCCGGCGCCGGTGCAGGGGCCACCGAAGGAGGAACCAAAGACATGGCCGCCGGCGGCAAGGGCGGGGGCATCCCCAAACACCAGCCCCCCCATCAACGCACACAATGAAACCAGCCCGACCGACAGCGACCGGCGAATACCTACAGGCATATCTCCTCCTCCAAAGCAGAGGGGAGCACCCCTCGGTTGCGTGACGACGCGCCGAGCAGCGCAGGGGGCGACCAATGCGAAGTGAAAAATGGAGTGCGGCGTGCCGAGGCGTCAAAAGTCCTCACGTTGAAAACGCTCCCTCATCGAGACCCGATCCCTCTCCCAAGACAAGGATCCTGCCGGTGCTGCATCTGGGCCGAGCGTGTGGGCTCGACCTCGCACAGACCATATGTTTGCTTCATTCAGACCCCCGTCGCCGTCACTCGGCCCAGGGGGGTAAGACCACTATACGCAAGATGAGGGGTAGTTGTCAAGACCCCCACATGGATCAAGGCTGGCGAGCCCCGAATCGGGCTCGATCGGCCTACTTCCTTTTCGCGCGTTCCCTTCCTGCTCAGCCGTACTTGCCGCGCGCCTGCTTCTCGCACTTGGCGCGGGCCTTCTTCGGCCGGCGGTGGCACTGCCTCAGAGCCGCCCGGAACTTCTGCGCCCCGGTCTCGGGCCTGCTCTTGGCCTTCGTCTTGGTCCCCGGTGTCGCGGATTCCTCGACGTCGGTCGGAAACGGTGTCGAGGGGATCGCGATCTGCGATGGGGAGAGCGGCGCGGAGAGCAGGCTCGGGAAGCCGGGGGTGGTGAAGGTCTCGGGTTCGCCCTGCGCCGTGCCGTCGGCGTTGGTCGCGGTGACGCGGTAGTAGTAGGTCGTGGCGGGCTGCAGTTCGACGAGGGTCGTCGAGACGGTTTCGCTGAGCTCGCCGCCGATGCTGCCGAGCCCGGTCGGGGCGCCGTAGACGCCGGGTTCGGTGCCGAGTTCGAAGCCGTAGTCGGTTTGCAGGCCGTTGGTGGTGACTGTCCCGGCGATCGTCGCGCCGCTCTGGGTGACGGCGCTCGCGCCCATCGTGGTGACGCTCGGCGGCGTGGCGGCCGCCGTTGTGAACGTTTGGTCTCGACCGACGCCCTGCGCGCCGAATTCGTTCCTCGCCACGAGCGCATAGTGGTAGGTCTGTCCTGGCAGCAGCCCGCTGGCCGGCGTCGGGCCGGCCGCTTGCGCGGTGTAGCTCGCGGGCACGCCGACCGGGGGCGTCGTTTCGCCTTCGGCATACGGGTTGGCGGCGCCCTTGGCGAGTGCCCCACGGTAGCCAGCTTCGTCAATGTACTCGAAGTAGTAGCTGCCCGCCGCGCCTTCGGGCTCGACGATCCCGGTGAGCGTCGCTGTGGTCTGGGTGATTGCCCGCGCTGCGCCGGTCGTCACGGCCGGCGCGGCGACCGCCTTGAAGTGGCCGGTCGCGGTGACGGGCCTGCCTTCGTTCGCGTTTTCTTTGTGTTTGCTCGACTGGTTTTCGGCGACGATACGGTAGTAGTACGTTTGACCGGGCTGCAGCGAGTACACGTTGACGCTGAGCGGAACGGGCCCGCTTGCTTCTTCCCCGGCCAGTTCGCCGGTGCCGCCCGGTGGCTGGATCCCCGTGCCTCCTTCGAGCGCCGCTTCGCTGGTCGCGTATTCAAATGCGTAGGCGGTGTTCTCGAAGGTTGGGTTTACCGACGCTTCAAGCTTCACACTGGTCGACGTCAGCTTTGCAAAGCTCAGCTGCGTGATGATCGGTATCGCCGTATAGGCCTGCACCTTTCCCTTTGTTTCGCCGGCTCCGTTCCTCGTCACCACCCGGTAATAGAAGGTTTCGTTTACCGGGCGCAGTTCGAGGCCTGAAGCGCTGACTTCCTTTGCGCCGTATTCGGCGGGGAGATACGCTTCGCCCGTCTTTTCGACTTCGCCTGTCAGCACTTCTCCGCTTGCTTCCTTTGAGTATTCAAAGAAATACGTGGTTTCTTCGTTATCTGGATCAATCGCAGCCGCAATGCTTCCTTCACCTTTGCCGACGCTGAAGGCGCTCTCGCTGAGGACTTCGGGCGGCGCGACCAGCGTGTTGAACGACACCGGCAGACCAGGTTTACTCATACCAAAGTTGTTTTCTGTTACCAGACAGAACGTGTATTTGGCGTTGGGCGCGAGCTTGGCCACTTCCTCCGCGACTTCTTCACCTTCTTCTCCTTCTTTCACGGGCGTCCTCGAGCCGCTGCCGCAGCTCGCCCCGCTGTTGTATTCGAAGTAGTATTCGAGCTTTGCTGGCGAGGAGTGCGGACTGATCTTGCCGTGCAGGATCGCGCTTCTGTTCTTTACGTCCGTCGCCGCAAACGTTTCTGGTGTTTCCTTCGGCGTAGCCCCGGGCGCCAGGCTGAGGATCTGATCGCTGCCTGCATCGGCGGCATATACCGCGTGGCTCACCGGATCGACCGCAATTCCGACGCCCTCGGTCATGATGCCGGGCTTGGAGACACGGAACGGCGTTTCGAACGGTTCACCGAACGGGCCATACTGCGCCACCGATGTTTCCGTGTTGACGAGCAGGTCGTTGGTGCCGGTTTCGATCGCCAGCCCGCCGCCCGCACATTCCTCGCAAAAGGTGCCAACGAACGCTCCTGTCTCGCTGTGCTTCAGACCCACCTTGAATTCCCTTGTATACAAATTGTCTTCGGAGTCCACCGCCAGGCCTTCGGTGCGTCCATCCACGATAACCGAGTTCACGATTTTGTTCTCGCCAGCGTTGTCGAACTCCCATACTTGCATATTCAGAACTGTGTCTTGTCGCGGAATCCATACATTGCCGGACGGGTCGACCGCCAGGCCTTCAATTGTTCGGTTGCTCACTTTTTCTAACGGGAGCTGTAAAATGAATTCGCCGGTCGGGCTGAACTTGTCGACCACCTCTTCGCTGTTATCGGCCACATAGATGTCGCCGTAGGACTCACTGCTCGGATTGTTATCGATAGCAATGCTTTCGGGCCCTGCGAGCTTGGCCGGCGCCGGCGTTTTAGCTCGTGTCCCGTCGATTTCAACACCATTGAACTGACCCTCGTATTGACCGACCGCGTTGAACCACTCGACCCGATTGTTGCCCGTGTCCGCAACATAGATGTCACCCGAAGCGTTCACAGCCATACCACTACCAGGGTTCTCGCTTCCAGACGTACTCAGTGACAGCTCGCCCGGGCCAGAGCCGGGACGACCGAACATACCGGTGACACCAAGCCCTTCGCCCGCCAGCGCCGGCGCGGCGGCGCACACCAGTCCGCCGGCGAGCACTCCCAAGGCAGCGAGCACCACCAAGGTTGCAAGCATCATCATCGGCCTATGCACGCTCATCGTGATCTCCCCCCTTGGCCATAGCTTGGTTTTCGCGCTGCTCTTCGCGACTCCCGTGCTCTGCTCCCTTTACGGGCTCTGCTCGTCCTGGCTCTGCTCGCCCTTGCCCTCGCTCGCTTTGCGCAACCGGTGACCGCGACTTTGACGTGCTCGTGTAGTTCGGCGCCGTCCTGAGCGATGAACGTAGTCGGCATCACCGGGCTGCTCTTGCACAACACCCCATCCGTCGTCAACGCGGACGTCGGCCCCTCCGGCAGATACAGCTCGAAGCTGCTAACCGGCACATCCGGGACCGTCTTCAGCGTCGTGCTCGTCACGCCTGCTTTGGAAATAAATGTCGAACCCACCAGATCCACCCGCACGCCTTCGGCCTGCAGCACCATGATCAGTGACGGGAACGCTTCCCCACCATGCGAGACGAAATACACGGGGCCCGAGAGCGAGGACTTCAAGATCGGCGTGGACGCCTTCACGACACCCACCACCGACGCCGCCGGGCAGTCCGCGGGGTTGGCTTCGAACACAGTGGCCTTGCATGCTTTCTGCAGCGTCGGCAGCCGGGAGGGAAGCTGTTTGGGGAGTTCGACCTTGACCTGCGCGATGTTTGTCTCCCCGTAGTTCTGCGGATACGTCAACCGCGCGTCGAGGCTCGCGCCGTCCACCCGGGAGGTTTTGCCCGAGGTGGAGACCGTGAACTTCGACTGAAATTTCAGGGCGCCGCAGTTGGTCACCTGAAACGGCGCGGACGCCCCCACGCTCGCCGCCTCTGTGCTCGTCAGCGTCGCGGTGATCGCGAGCTTGTCGCAATCCGTCGGGTTGAACGTGAACCCCGGCCGATCGATCGTGACGTTCACCTGACGCAGCTGCAACGGGATTCCATCCAGGATCGTCGGCAGCGGATCGGCCGTGATCGTCAACGCCGAGGTCGTCGGATCCACGTTGATCGCGGAACGCACCACGACGGTCCCTTTCCCCGTCGTCCCGGAGAGGGTGTACGGCCCGGCCTGCGCCGGGACCACGATCGAGAGGCCGTAGGGGGCGCCCTTGTACGGGCCCGTAATGAAGACCTGCCCGCCGTTGACGACGAACGAGTCGGCACCTGGCCCGGTCTCTACGCTGACGTGCCCGATCAGGCTTTCCGGGCCGCACGTCCCTTCCGCGGCCTGCGGTTCCCCGCACAGCGAGACCTTCGAGAGAACCCCCAGCAGCCCGGGGGGTAGCTTCAGCCGCAGCCCGTTGAGGAACTCATCGTTATCCGAGCGCCCGAAGGAGAGCGTAAACTCGCTCGCTTCCCCCGCCTGGTTGTTCGTCGTACCGGCCGTAAACGACGGGTTGAACTGCGGACCAAAGCAGTTTTCATCCACGTCGAACGAGCTGGTCGGCGTCGCATCCGGGGTGTACGGGGTGCTCCACGGCGTCAGATCCGCCACGGTGCTGACCGTCCCGCACGACCGGGGGTTCGCAAGTGTCGCGCGCTCGCCGCCGGTCAGCGTCAGTTTGAATTCGCTGAACGGAAGCTGCGGCGTTTCGTTGAATGTGAACGTCAGCTGTCCCGTCTGCTGGTTGATCTGGCCGGTCCCTTCGAGCTTGACGACGATCCCGCCTTCTCCTTCGCTCACAAACTGCATGAACAGACGAATCATTTTCCCCTCTGAGGCATCCTGCGGGGTACACGGATCACACAGCGGTGCAGCCAAATACACGGCGCCCGTCAGCGGTTCTTCAAGCGCCGGGGTCTTCACCCTCACCGTCCCGATCTGCGAATCTCGCGGGCATTCCCCCGGCTTCGCTGGATTTGCTTCACGCGGACCATTCCCAAAGAACTGTTCATTCGAGCAATCCCCCAACCCATCTGCCGCCGATGGCGAAACCACGGTCCCCAACGGCAGGGTCACGACGGTCTTTCTCACATCCGGCGTGGCCAACGATTCGGCTTCGGCGTTCTGCGGCACCCGCAACTGCATCGAATACCCCGCCGGCGCGCCCGCTTCCAGCGTATCCGGCAGCATCGACAACCCCGGCTTGAACGACAACTGCCCGCAGCCCGTAGCAACACCCATCGAGGTCGGTTCCGTCGCGAACACACCGGGACCGGCCCCTTCCCACGAGTCCGTTTCCAATGCCGCCGTCAACGGTGTGGAGCACTGCGACGGCCCGGTCAACAATGGGACGCGCCTGTCGTAGACAGACTGATTCTCTCGCCCGCGTTCTTCGAATTCTTCGATTCCGGGGCCCCCAAAATTGATTTGGGGATGCTCTCCGGCACCTCCACTGAGAAAGATGTCGCCGCCGAGGTTCTTGGCTGCCGCGTCGGGGCCAGGACCGTTGTGTTCGGCAGGGTCTCCCCAGATCGTGACCGCGTCCATATAGTCAGCGGCCCCAGATGTGACGTCAGGCGCCGTCACGCGCACGTTGTATTCCCCATCGGAGAGCACGCTCGTGTCCAGCCGCACAGGGAAAAACAGTGCGTTGAACGCGAACGCAACCGGCTCACCGGGCGCCGGGGCAATATTATACACCGGCACGGTGATCACCAGACGAGCCACCCCGCTCATGACGATCAGCGTCGTCGCGCCCACCATCGTATCGCGAGGACAGCTCGATTCGTTGAGCACATCCGCCATCGTGCAGCGCGGCATCCCCACCGCTGTACCGACCAGACCCGGCGGAAAATCGAAGCGAGCGTCCTTCATCAGACCGGCCGGGTCAGAGCGCAGCAATTCGCTTGTCGCTGTGTCTCCGGCCCGTGCCTTGGCTTCTCCCACGGGGTTGATCGTGTTCAGAAAGAACTCCGCCGTCACGTTCGGGTGGGCGCCCGCCTGGTCAGTGGAGGCAGCTGCCATCAACCCCCCCTTCGCCACACCGTATTCCGGGGAAGCGGAGTCGATCGACACCGGATCTTCGACCGAGGCGCTCACGCCGCCCCCGCCGGACACCGACGCGCGATCCACTTCACCGGAGCCTTCGGTGTCAGTATTCACACGCACTCGGATCGTGATCGCGAGAGTGTCGCCGGGATCGACCCGTTCGGTGACCGTACACGACGGAGCCGCAGACGAGAGCTCGCAACTCAAGCCAAAAGGAGGGCCTTTCTCTTCTTCTTCGGCATCGAGAATATGACCCACCGGGTTATGGTAGGCGTTGACACCAAAGACTTCGACCGCGGTCAGCCCTTTGGGCAGCGCGTCGCTGATCGTGATCGGCGCGACTTCCCCCTCAGCCGCCGAGCCGCCCACGTTGATCGCCGTCACCACGATCGCGTCGGAGCCGCTCTGATCGCCCGGCTTGAAGTTCGTCGGATTGGACACCGACACGATCTTCCACACCGGGCCATCATCGGCCGATGCACAGGCGACAGATACCCCCAACAGAGCGACAAGCACGCAGGCAACAACAGGGATGGGTGTCGACCGTTTGAGCATTCTACCTACCACCCTTCGCTGTCCGCTTGACCGCGGCCCTGTGGGATTTCGCTTTTCTGACGCACTTTCCATGGCTGAGCCTTTTCCCTTTCGCGCATTTCACACTCTTCTTGATGGTCTTCGTCGGCCCAGACACGACCTGCGCTTCAGGGGTGGGATTGCCCAGGCCGGAGAACGTCGCGCTGGCCGGCGCAGCGAGCGGCGAGGGCACACGGGGCGGCCCCTCACATACCGACCCTTCACACGGCACCGCCGCCGTTGGCGGATTATCTTTTGGATGCGGGACGCGCGCGTCATACACGTCAAACCCGCCGTCAGTGTCGCCCGGAACAAGCGATTCGGTCGTCGCGAAGAACACATCATCACCGTTTTCGCTGCTATCGAGGTACAGCGAGTTACGGGCACTCTTCCCACCGGAGATCAGGTAGACGACGCCATTCTCCCACTCATACACGTCGCGCCCCTGTTTTGCGAACGTGCCTTGTTCGATTTCGACTTCCGGGGAGTTAGTGTTCGTATCCTGCGGCACCAGCGGATCGGGGGTGTCGAAGAACACACGATCGCCGTCGGAGGAGATCCCCCGCGCGTAAACCATCTGACGAAGATCGATCGTTTGTTTTTCGTATGTTTCGGAGGCCTGTAGCGAAGACATCGACGCATCACCCGTCGGCGTGACGCCTTGCGGCGGGCACGACACGCACCCAAGCGTATTTGCCAAAGCGTCATAGCGATAGATCTGTTCGCTTCCCCCATCGGTCACACCACTGGTTTGGTGGGTGCCGCCGTTGTTGAAGCCTGCGATCAGCGCGGCCGTCGCGAACACGACGACCGACCCATCGCTCGACATACGCGCCCCGGACACGCTCCCTTCCCCCGGCAGCTGCGTGATCGCGGTGACACCTCCTCCCCCCGCGCCACCGGCGGACCAAAGATCCAGTTCGGAGGGAGCCCCCTCGGCTTCAGGACGCACGAAGGCCAGCGACGACCCGTCGGCATTGGTCGCGACGAGCTGGCCCACCACACCGGGCAGATAGACAAGGGCCCCCGTTTCCACGTCGAAGTCATAGGTCTTCGCTTCCCGATTCCCGGGCGGCCCTTCCGGAGCGCCGGCTGTGAGCTTGTCCTCACTTTGGAAGAACGCCTGCGCGCCGTCCGGGGACGCGAAGACAAACGCCCCATAGGCTTCTCCGGCTTCCTCATTATCTGTCGGATTGGGCATGTGCGCGACTCCGTCAGGCGCCGCGGCGGGCAGACCACCGGTTTCCGGCAAAAGCGTGTCCCTCGAGACCAGCAACGTCCTATCCCCGTCTTCGCGCACATACAGCTGCGGCGCACAGCTGGCGGCAGCTTGAGCGGCCGACTCACCTTTGCCCTCCTCAGCCCCGTTGCACAACGCCACACCAGCCGGATCGGGGCTTACGAAGAATGCTCGCAGACCATCAGCTGATACCTCGTTGCCCGCGCGCTCCCTACCATGCCCCGAACCGGCCGGCACCGCACCGAACACATCGACGCCACCGCCCGGCAAGACGCCCGCCTCGCGCAAGATCCCTTCGTGATCTTCATAGAAGCCCCACGCTTGCCCCGCGTACGGAGCACGCGACGCGTCTTCGCCCAGCAGCGTTCCGGCGAACGAGAAATACACGGTGCTGAAATCCGGCGTTCCGCCGTCGGGCACCCCCGACTGCTTGTAAGGCTGACAGTTTTCGATCGAGTCGGGGGTCGCCGACCGATCCAGCCAGGTTCCCGCGCCAAATGGATCGGAGCCCAACAGATAGAGCTGATATGTGCCGTCGCACGAGGCGGTGGATTCCGGCCCAAGGGCATATTTTCCGGCCAAGACCATCGCGTGGGAAAGATCCGAGGAGGGATCGAGATATTCAGGCTTGGCTTCCAATGTTTCGACGAGTTTCCCTTCGCGCTTTGCCTCCGGCAAGAGCGCACGCGTGCTCCAGCCCGCCGCCGACTGGTTCTTGCTCGCCACGAAATACTGACTCTGCGGCGAAGGG